>SXGR01476835.1_pt1 | contig 11197 bp, 10 predicted proteins | sample 3174711 | NCBI WGS metagenome assembly SXGR01 (sample SAMN11356860, study PRJNA531348) | freshwater metagenome | isolation source: freshwater sample F1-60 | place: China: Fuxian Lake, Yuxi | collected 2017-12-25
CGGTGTCGGCCCTAATTCACGCTGCGACGATGGTCACCGCGGGCGTGGACCTGATCGTTCGAAGCAATGCGATCTTCGACCGAGCAGTGTGGGCCGCAGCGGCCGTCGTGCTCGTGGGTCTGATCACCATCTTCATGGGAGCCATAATCGGGTCCGCGAAGGACGACATCAAGAAGTCACTTGCCGGCTCCACGATGAGCAAAATCGGCTACATGATTTTTGCTGCCGGATTGGGGCCAATCGGTTATGTGTTTGCCATCTTCCACCTCTTGACCCATGGCGTCTTCAAGGCCGGGTTGTTCCTTGGGGCAGGTTCGGTAATGCATGGCATGAAAGACAATGTGAATATGCGTCGGTTCGGCGCGCTGCGCGGCCTGATGATCATCACCTTCGTGACTTTCCTGGCCGGCTACCTGGCGATCATGGGCATTCCGCCTTTTGCCGGGTTCTGGTCGAAGGATGAGATCATCCATGCGGCTTTTGAGCGCAGTTGGGTGATAGGGGCGGCGGCGATATTGGGTGCGGGCATCACCGGGTTCTACATGACCCGCATGGTCGCGATGACTTTCTTTGGCAAGGCCAGGTGGGAGGACGACGTGCACCCGCATGAGTCGCCAGCTGTGATGACGGTCCCACTTGTCATCTTGGCGATCGGTTCCACTTTCTTGGGCATGGCATTGCTGTTCTGGGGCAATATCGAATCTTGGCTTGAGCCAGTTGTCGGGTTCGCGAGTGGGCCCACCCCGCTGTCGTCAATCACGCTGATGGCAATCACGTTGGTGGTCGTGTTGATTGGCGCATTCATCGGCTGGCGTCAGTACGGGGCGAAGCCGGTGCCGATCGAAGCCCCACGTGGTAATTGGCTAACACGCGCGGCTCGCCGTGATCTGTACGGAGATGATTTCAACGAGGTGGTAATCGTCAGGCCCTCATTCGCCTTGGCCCGTTGGCTCACCTGGTTTGACTCGTCCTGGATTGACGGGGTAGTTGGCTGGGTTGCAGCTTTCGTCGGCGGCGTATCCGGCCGCTTGCGGCGCACGCAATCTGGATTTGCACGTTCCTATGCACTTTCGATGCTGGGCGGCGCCGTTTTAATTGTCGCCGCCCTCGTACTGGTGAGGCTGTCATGACCCCCTGGTTAACGATCCTCGCGGTCGTGCCCCTGATCAGCAGCCTCATCGTGGTTTTGCTGCCGAAGTCACGGCCCACTTTGGCAAAGCAATTTGCACTGGCGGTCTCAGTGCTCACCTTGGCTGTGACAATCTTGATGGCGCTGCAATTCAATGGCGCATCAACCGAGGCCTTCCAGTTCGTGGAGTCCTACCCATGGATTCCCGTATTTGGTATTTCGTATTCGGTAGGTGTCGACGGGATCGGCCTGGTATTGATCGCCCTAGCCGCGACCTTGGTGCCAATCGTGGTCATCGCCGGGTGGCGCGATGTTGATGCCAACAGTGGCGGGTCGGTAAAGGGCTACTTCGCCTTGATCTTAGCGCTTGAGGCTTTGATGATCTGGGTTTTCTCCGCCACCGACGTATTCATGTTCTACGTCGTCTTCGAGGCAATGCTCATCCCGGTCTATTTCATGATCGGACGCTACGGTGGCGCGCAACGTTCCTACGCGGCCGTTAAGTTCTTGCTGTACAGCCTGCTCGGCGGGCTGCTCATGCTGGCTTCGTTGATCGGCCTGTATGTGGTTTCCGCTCAGGTAACTGGCCAAGGTACTTTTGACTACTTGTCATTGGTGGGTTTGGAGATGGACCCAACGGCCGAGAAACTACTCTTCCTCGGGTTCTTCTTCGCCTTCGCGATTAAGGCGCCACTCTGGCCTTTCCATACTTGGCTACCTGATGCAGCGAGTGCTGCCAAGCCCGGAACCGCAGTACTGCTCATCGGGGTACTCGACAAGGTTGGTACTTTCGGCATGATCCGGTACTGCCTACCGATCTTCCCGGCAGCCAGTGAGTTTTACGCTCCAATTGTTATTGGCATGGCACTGGTGGGTATTTTCTACGGCGCCTACGTTGCACTCAACCAAAACGACATGAAGCGATTGTTCGCATACTCGTCAATGTCGCACTTTGGATTCATCGCTCTAGGAATCTTCGTATTCACCACGATTGCTCAAAGTGGCTCGATGGTCTACATGGTTGCCCATGGTCTATCTACCGCGGCGTTGTTCTTAACCGCGGGCTTCTTGATGCAGCGCGCTAACGGGTCCAGCCTCATCTCGGACTTCGGGGGAGTTAACAAAGCGGCTCCGGTGCTCGCGGGCTTCTTCATGTTCGCCGCGTTGTCGTCGCTGGCGCTGCCCGGATTGGTCTCCTTCGTGGGCGAGTTCATGGTGATTCTCGGCAGCTTCCAGCGTAACCTGTTCGTGGGCGCTGCAGCAACATTGGGGATCGTCATCACAGCGGCTTATGTGCTTCGGCTGTATCAGAAATCCATGACGGGACCACTTGCCCCCAAACTGGTCGGCATGCCTGATCTCGGTGGCCGTGAGATCTTGGCTTTAATGCCGATCGTCGTGCTGACCTTGGTCCTCGGCCTCTTCCCGGCTCCAATCCTAAATGTCATCAATCCTGCGGTCGACCGCGTGATGACGACGATTGGCGCTACCGATCCCGGCCCCACAGTTTCAGGTGAAGGGAGCGGCCAGTGAGTATCCTCGCCGCGGCGGGCATTGATGTGCCGTTCACCCTTCCGATTGTTGACTACAACGCAATCGCTCCGCTATTGATTTTACTTGGAGCCGGGGTGGTGTCGGTCCTGGTGGAGGCAATGCTGCCACGTGGCTCGAGGCGTTTCATCCAGCTATTCATCGTGTTCGGTGCATTGGTTGCGGCGCTTGCTTGGGTCTTCACCATTACCGGCGTTCGAGTGATAACCGCAGAGGGCGCGATTGCGATAGACGGTCCGGCACTGGTCATGCAGGGTGCAATTTTGGTGCTAGCGATTCTTGGTGCCTTATTGATGGCCGAGCGGTCAATTGATCCAAGCGGAGATGCATTCGCGGCACGTGCGGCGGCGTTGCCTGGCTCCGAGGACGAAAAACAATTCACGGCTCGTGGGTACCTGCAGACCGAAGTCTGGCCACTATTTTTGTTCGCAGTCTCGGGCATGCTGCTATTCGTATCCGCCAATGACCTACTACTCATGTTCGTGGCGCTTGAAGTGATGTCCTTGCCCCTTTACCTATTGGCTGGTATGGCGCGCCGTCGCCGGCTCCTGTCACAGGAGGCAGCACTTAAGTACTTCCTGCTCGGTGCATTTTCCTCTGCCTTTTTCATCTACGGGGTGGCACTTGTCTACGGTTACGCGGCTTCTACTCAATTGCCGGCAATCGCCAGTGTCTTGACGGCTAAGCCCGGCCAGACGTCATTGGCACTTATTGGCATGACCTTGATCCTGGTCGGCCTGCTCTTCAAAGTGTCCGCGGTGCCGTTTCACCAGTGGACCCCTGATGTCTACCAGGGCGCACCGACCGCGGTGACCGGCTTCATGGCCGCTACCGTGAAGATCGCCGCATTCGGTGCCCTGATGCGCGTCTTGTACGTCGCATTCGGCGGTATGCGCTGGGACTGGGTGCCGATGATGTGGATCATCGCGATTTTGACCATGTTGGTGGGTTCGATAATCGCAATCAGCCAAAGTGATATCAAGCGGATGCTCGCCTACTCTTCCATTGCCCAGGCCGGGTTCATCTTGGTGGGCGTGATTGCCGCGAGCCCTGCGGGGCTCGCCGGCGCCTTGTTCTACCTGATCGCCTACGGCCTTACCACGATCGGTGCTTTCGCGCTGATCTCAATGGTGCGCGATGAATCCGGTGAGGCCACCAACTTGTCGAAATGGGCCGGACTTGGCCGCAAATCCCCGTTCGTGGGCAGTGTCTTCGCATTGTTCATGTTGGCACTTGCCGGTATCCCGCTGACTAGCGGGTTCATCGGCAAATTCAGCGTCTTCGCCGCCGCTATCGCCAGCGGTGATACCGGGCTGGTGATCGTTGCCGTCGTGGCTTCAATGATCGCCGCCTTCTTCTACGTCCGAGTGATTGTGGTGATGTTCTTCACCGAGCCGGGGCCGCAGACGGCTTCGGTCGAGGTGCCATCAGTCTTCACGACAATTGCTCTTGCCGCAGGTGCCACCGTCACCTTGGTTCTTGGCATCTTGCCGCAACCGGTCCTCGAATTGGTCAGCAATGCTGACTTGTTCATCAGGTAGTACCTTTGCCTCATGGTGCGACCCTCACTGGACCGTTTCTCACCTGACCCGGTACTCGAAAGCCAGTTGGCTCAGGGGCTGGCGCGTGTCGAAGCAGCACTGGATCAAGCCGTGCGCAGTGAGTACCCCTTCGTCACCGCTGCCTCACGGCACCTAGTTGATGCCGGTGGCAAGAGATTTCGCCCGCTTTTGGTGCTGCTTTCGGCGCACTTTGGTGACCCAAATCGCGATTCGGTTACTTCAGCGGCGGTTGCTGTCGAGCTCACGCATGTAGCCACGTTGTATCACGATGATGTGATGGATGAGGCCGCGGTTCGCCGCGGAGCTGATACTGCTAACGCACGATGGGGCAACTCGGTGGCAATCTTGACCGGCGACTTCTTGTTTGCTCGGTCCTCGGGTATTTTGGCGGACCTCGGCCCCGATGCCGTACGGATTCAGGCTCAGACTTTCGAGCGCCTTTGTACCGGCCAGATTCTGGAGTCGGTTGGCCCGGCCGACGGAATGGATCCGGTTAAGCACCACCTGGCCGTGCTATCGGATAAAACTGGGTCGTTGATTGCGACCAGTTGCCGGTACGGGGCCATGATGTCCGGGGTAAGTGTCGAGATAACCGAGATATTGACCAAATTCGGGGAACTCATCGGGGTGGCCTTCCAATTAGCAGACGATATCGTTGATATCACGTCGGACTCCTTGCAGTCGGGCAAGACGCCGGGAATCGATCTTCGCGAAGGGGTTCCAACCCTGGCTACGCTGATTGCCTTGGGAAGTGCGGACCCGGCCGATGAGCGACTCCGGGAGCTGCTTCGTCGGCCCCTGCCCGACGACGCCGAGCACGCTGAGGCGCTGGCCTTGCTGCGGGCCCACCGCGCACTAGGTGAAGCCCGGACCGAGGCCAGTAGCTGGGCCGACGAAGCCCGCGCCGTCTTGGCTGCGCTACCAGCGGGTGCCCCCAAGGCCGCGTTGGAGACCCTTTGTGATTACGTCGTGACTCGAACCGGATGAGCACCTCGTCAGTCCGGTTCAGTTACCTCAAGTGACCTAGCAATTGCACTGCGCCGGTCAGTCCCGGCGGAGTTGGCACTTCGCATCGCATCGATCGAGAACAAGAGCAACGCGATCCAGACCATGAAGAATCCGATCCAACGCGATGTCGACATGGAGTCACGAAAGACCGTGACGCCGAACGTGAAGATTACTATCGGCGTGATGTATTGCAGCAGGCCCATCATCGAAAGCGGCAGGCGGGTCGCCGCGGCACCGAATGCGAGCAGCGGGATGGCTGTTACTGGCCCAAGTAAGATCAAGAGCACGCTGATGCCAAGACCATCTTGGACGAAGGCCGCGACAAGTGAGCTCTCCAGCGTAATCAGCAAGATGATTGCCACCGGGCTGAGTACCGCGGTTTCGATGGTCAAACTCTCAACGGCACCAAATCCGACGTACTTCTTAAGCAGCCCATAAAACCCGAACGAGAACGCAAGAATCAGGCTGATCCATGGCACAGCGCCATATGAAAAGGTCAATACCAGTACTGCCGACACCGCAAGCCCGACTACCAGCCATTGAACCCTACGCAGCCGCTCACCAAGCAAGATCACGCCTAAGGCAACAGTCACCAATGGGTTAATGAAGTAGCCGAGCGAGGCTTGAACCACTTCATTAATGGAAACCGAATATACGTACACCAACCAATTGATGCTCAGCGCTACCGAGGCAACCGCCAGCAGACCAATGGACTTTCGGTCGCGCAAGGCCATCCTAATTTTTGACCAACCGCGAGTGATAGTGATGATGATGCACAGAAGCACGAGTGACCAGATAACCCGATGAGCGACGATCTCGAACGGCGAAACCGAGTCAAGTAATGCGAAGTAGAGTGGGAACATGCCCCATAGTCCATATGCCGCAACGCCAAACAGGAGCCCGTGGGTGGACCTTTGATGTTCGTCAGTACTGGTCAGGAGACAGCCCAAGTGTCGTTGCCGTAGAGCAAGGTCTGCAGGTCGCCGGCACCTTGTGCCTCGGTGACTTCGGTGATCTGGTCGCGCATCAGCCGGTCATATGACGGGCGGGTGATGTCGCGGAAGACCCCGATCGGGGTGTTGGCCAACGTGCGCGGGTTCGACAGGCGGGAAAGCGCGAATGCCAGACCCGGGTCCTTGGCGTGTGCATCATGGATGATGATGTTGTCAAGCCCGACTTTGGCAACTTCAACCACCTCGAGGTGGCCATCGGATTTGCGGACCACGCCTTTTTCCTGCTCCTTGCCAAAGCGAATTGGTTCGCCATGAACCAGGCGCATCATCAAGTCATCGCGAGTATCTGCGTCCTTAAGTGGTTCCCATGCATTGTCGTTGAAAATATTGCAGTTCTGGTAAATCTCAACTAGTGCAGTGCCCTCATGGGCGGCCGCGGCGGTCAGTACCTCGGTTAGGTGTTTGCGGTCCGAATCTATGGTGCGGGCAACGAAGGTCGCCTCCGCCCCAAGAGCCAAGGAGACCGGGTTAAATGCGTAGTCAAGTGAGCCTTGCGGGGATGATTTGGTGATCTTGCCGCGCTCAGAGGTGGGGGAGTACTGGCCCTTGGTCAAACCGTAGATTCGATTATTGAACAGCAATATCTTTAGGTTCACATTGCGGCGCATGGCATGGATGAGGTGGGTCCCGCCGATGCTCAGGGCGTCGCCGTCGCCGGTAATCACCCACACTGAAAGGTCAGGCCTTGAAGTTGCCAATCCGGTGGCGATAGCCGGTGCTCGTCCGTGGATCGAGTGCAGCCCGAAGGTGTCCAGGTAGTAAGGGAACCGCGATGAGCACCCGATACCCGAGACGAAAACGATATTCTCACGCTTGAGCCCAAGGTCAGGCAGGAAACTCTGCATGGCGGACAAGATTGCGTAGTCACCGCATCCCGGGCACCAGCGCACCTCTTGGTCTGATTTGAAATCCTTGGCCGATTGAAGCGCATCGGCCTTTGGGACTAGCGATAGGGCTGGGAATGCATCGGTCGTCATGTCTACCTCACAGGCTCTGTAGAACGTCAGTGATCACTGCTGCAAGTTCATCAGACTTAAATGGCATACCTCTAACGTGGTTGTACCCGATGATATCGACGAGGTACTTGGCGCGAAGCAGCATCGAAAGCTGACCGAGGTTCATCTCCGGCAGGATCACTCGGTCATAACTTTTCAAAATGGTCTCAAGATTTGCCGGGAAGGGGTTGAGGTGACGCAGGTGGATCTGGGCCACGGACTTGCCCTCGGCCCGCACCAAGCGGCAGGCAGCACCGATCGGCCCGTAGGTGGAGCCCCAGCCCAAGATCAGGACGCGCGCGTCATCAGCTGGATCATCGACAACTAGGTCGGGAATCGTGCGAGCGACGGCATCAACCTTGGCCTGGCGCAGCCGGACCATCTTGTCGTGGTTTTCCGGGTCGTAAGAGATGGTGCCAGCGCCATCGGCTTTTTCAATGCCGCCGATGCGATGCTCAAGACCTGCGGTACCGGGCACCGCCCAGGGCCGGGCAAGGGTCTCTGGGTTGCGCAGGTATGGCCAGAACTCCATGGTGCCGTCAGCGGCTTCATGATTTAGCTCGGTTGCGAAGTTCGGCTCGATCAACGCGAGCGAAGAAACGTCCGGTACGCACCAAGGCTCGGACCCATTTGCCAGGTAGCCGTCGGAGAGCAAGAACACCGGCGTGCGGTAGGTGATGGCAATGCGCGCGGCTTCAATCGCCGCGAAGAAGCAGTCTGATGGCGACTGCGGTGCCACGATCGGCACCGGGGCTTCACCGTTGCGGCCAAACATGGCCTGCAGCAGATCGGCTTGCTCTGTTTTGGTTGGCAGCCCGGTGGAGGGGCCGCCGCGTTGCACATCAACTACGAGCAGTGGCAGCTCAAGTGAAACCGCGAGCCCGATCGCCTCGGACTTCAAGGCCACACCAGGCCCGGATGTCGTAGTGACACCAAGGGCACCACCGTAGGCGGCGCCGATTGCCGCGCCGACTCCGGCAATTTCATCCTCGGCTTGAAATGTCATCACCCCAAATCGCTTGTGGCGACTTAACTCATGCAGGATGTCAGAAGCCGGCGTGATCGGATAGGACCCGAGGAACAAGGTGAGCCCGGATAATTTGGATGCCGCGATCAAGCCATATGACAGCGCCAAGTTACCCGACATATTTCGGTAGGTGCCCGACTTCATCGGGGCTGGACTGATCTCGTACTGGATCGAGAATTCCTCGGTGGTTTCACCGTAGGACCAGCCGGCTTCGAAGGCACGGAGATTGGCTTTCATGATCTCAGGGTTCTTGCCGAACTTGGCGGCGAGAAAGTCGACGGTACCCTCGGTGGGCCGGTGGTACAGCCAGCACAGTAGACCGAGAGCGAACATATTTTTCGCCCGCTCGGCGTCCTTCTTCGAGATATCGAATTCCTTCAGGGCCTCGACGGTCATTGAGGTTAAGGCAATCGGGTGCACCTTGAACGCGTCGAGGGAGCCGTCCTCGATCGGGTTGGATTCGTAGCCGACCTTAACCAAGTTGCGTTTGGTGAATTCATCGGTATTGACAATGATGTCGGCTCCGCGTGGCACGTCACCGAGATTGGCTTTAAGCGCGGCGGGATTCATGGCCACGAGCACGTTGGGGGAGTCACCAGGAGTCATGATGTCGTGGTCGGCAAAGTGCAGTTGAAAGGCGGAAACCCCAGGCAAGGTTCCGGCAGGCGCCCGAATCTCAGCGGGAAAGTCCGGCAGGGTCGAAAGGTCATTTCCCATGCCAGCGGTCTCGGAAGTGAATCGATCCCCGGTCAACTGCATGCCATCGCCGGAGTCACCGGCGAATCGGATGACGACCCTGCTTAGTTGGACGACCTGCTTGCTCACGTTGGCTTCTCCTGCGTCGAGCGGCCCGAATGGTGCCTCTATTGTGCCGGGCCGCTGGGCCGGCCCGTGCCTTGGGTAGCGAATGGGAAAGGAGGTATTTCGCAGGTCCATGGCCTACCGCAATACCCTCATTCCTGTGACCGCTCTCGTATCCGGTGCCCGGGCCTACCGGGTAGCCGCCGACCCGACCCTGGGTGTGCAGATCCTCGACCTTGGGCTTGCCTGCTGCGCCTTGGAGGTGGGCTCTGCCATCGCCGCGGGACTTTTGACAGAGATCGATCAGTCGCTTGAGATCGGGGAGTTGGCGACGGTGGCCGAAGGTACTGGCCAAGCTGAGGGAACCACGATCTTGCTTATCTCGGGCACCATCACCGATGCACTAGCCCCAGCGGTGCTGCGCGCCTGGTCGCAGTTATCGGAGCCGAAAGCCGCCGTCTCGTTTGGCGCCTGCGCCAATACCGGCGGCCCGTACTGGGATGCGCCGACCGTTACCAAAGGGATCGACCAACTGATTCCGGTGCGCGTTTATGTTCCCGGCTGTCCGCCGCGGCCGGAGGCGCTCATTGCCGGACTGTTGAAAGTCCGTGACGAAATCGTCGTCACGTGATGCGCGGTATTGACCCGGTGAATTGGGCCGATGAATTCAGTGCGCTGCAAGCGCAGGGTTACTCATTCTTTGACTTCTTGACAGCCTATGAGCGCGATGGCGCAATCGACGTCATCGCCCGAGTGTTGGATCCGGGTCGCAAGCATTCACAATTACTGGTGACCAAGGTTGACACTGACCAGAAGTCGCTCGCGAGTATTTCCCGTGTCTATCCGGGGTCGGTCTGGCATGAACGAGAAACTGCTGAGATGTTCGGGATCAACTTCATCGGGCTTAGCGACAACAGGCCACTGCTCAGGCGGTCGTTGATCGGGCGCCCACCACTGCTGAAGTCAAGCGTGCTTGCTGCTCGAATGTTGAAGCCATGGCCGGGGCAGCCATCCCATCGCAAGCAGCAGCCAATTGGGGTAGTGGCAGACTGGCTTAGGGAATGAAAAATGGTGGTCAGGTGCCGAGTCAGGCGCATGGGGTAATTGCCCTTACGGCATCTGCGTGTACCTCGTGCATGATTTGTGTGCGCGAGTGCCCATCGTGGTGCATAGAACTTGACAGTCATGATGAAGAAGTGACGGATCCGGGTGTGCGTCGGCCGCGAACAGTTAGCGTTCTTGACGCCTTCACGATCGATTTCGGGCTATGTATGTATTGCGGTATCTGCGTTGATCTTTGCCCATTCGATGCGCTGGCCTGGCGGCCAGATTTTGACTACGCAGCAAAGAGCTCGGCCGGTCTGGTGCAGGGGATTGGCGAACTAGAGTCCTGGCAGCAGGGCCCGGCGGACGACACTGCGATCAGCGATAGTTGACGAACTGTACAGCGAAATCTAGATCGGCTTCTTTGACAAGTGCCTGCACCGCCTGCAGATCGTCGCGACTCTTGCTCGAGACGCGGAGTTCTTCGCCCATTACCTGCGACTTAACACTTTTGGGGCCTTCATCGCGAATGAGCTTGCCCAACTTCTTGGCCTGCTCCTGGCTGATACCGGCTTTGAAGGTGCCGTCGATTTTGTATTCCTTGCCCGATGATCTTGGGTCCTTGGCTTCGAAGCACTTAAGGCTCAGACCGCGCTTGATGATCTTTTCTTGGAAGACGTCCAGGGCCGCTTTGGCTCGCTCCTCGGTGCCGGAGGTGATCTCCACCCCGAGCTCACCCTTCCACTCGATGGTGGTGCCCGTGTTCTTGAAGTCGAACCGCTGCGCCAGCTCCTTGGCGGCTTGGTTCAAGGCGTTGTCGGCTTCTTGACGATCTACTTTAGAAACGATGTCAAAGCTGCTGTCGGCCATCTTGCATCCTTCCCGGACCTATCTTGCCCACTTCTTGCATGTCATCCTCCCGGAGTGCGTTGCCAGACACCTGACCGGGGTCGTGGCGGGTGCCTGTAGGGTTTGCCGCGTCTCGCCCTTGGGTGCGGCAAGGCAGGTTGCCCGAGCGGCCAATGGGCGCGGGCTGTACACCCGGCGGGGCACACCGTCGAAGGTTC
>SXGR01185800.1_pt1 | contig 11196 bp, 10 predicted proteins | sample 3174711 | NCBI WGS metagenome assembly SXGR01 (sample SAMN11356860, study PRJNA531348) | freshwater metagenome | isolation source: freshwater sample F1-60 | place: China: Fuxian Lake, Yuxi | collected 2017-12-25
GCTGGACGCGCGTCGAGCTCGACGACGTCGAGCGGATGCTCTCACGCCGCCGCGCGGACCGCGGCGATTGCCTATTTGCCGACGGAGACACCTACCAGTGACCGACATGCCCACTGACCTCGACGCCCTCGCCGAGCTCATTGCCCTGTGCCGCCGCTCGGGCGTCGTGCACCTGCGCCTCGACGCGCTCGAGCTGACGCTCGGCCCCGAGGTGCCGGCGCCACGCGCCTACCTCGACGAGGAGGCCGAGCCCACCGACGTCGACGCCGTGCGCTACGCGCACACGCACCTGCGACCGCCCAACCTGCGCGCGCTGCGGGGTGAGTCGTGAGGCTCGGGCACGTAGCCTTCTCGTGCCCCGTACCGCCGCCGGCCGGGGACATACGCACCAGCGTGCGGCACCTGCAGAGCGACCGCGCGGACCACGGCGCGAGCTACTGGCCCGAGCTCTACCTCGAGTCGGGCTACATCGTTGCGGGCGAGGCGCGCTATCCGATCGCGACCGTGGCCCGCGTGCTCGTGTATCGCGAGCCTGAGCCCGTCGCGCCGCCGCCCCCGCCGCGCGACGTGCATGGTGCGCCCATCCTGCCAGCGTGCGTGATCTGCGGCGCTGCGCTGAGCGATCGCCAGGCACTCGACGAGCAGCGCACGTGCGGCCGACAGTGCGGCGGCGCGCTGCGGTCGCGCGAGCGGCGAGCAGAAAAAAAGGCCCGCGCCGGGATGGGTGTCGACGCGGGCCACACGGCCAGCCTGGGTGGGGGTGGGCTGACCGCTAGTGGATCCACCTATCGCAACGAGGAGCACGGTCAATGAGAATCGCACAGTATCAGGATCGCCGCTGGTGGCTCCCCGAGTGCACTGGCACCGAGCTCGCCGAGCTTGCCATTCGCGCCGCGCGCGACGTCGACGACGCGACGCTCGATAGGCAGCAGTGGATCCTCGACGCATATTGCCTTTACGGCGACCGCAGCACGGGCGCGCAATACGGGCTCGAGGCGTACAGCGGCGGCGGGATCACACGCAACGTGATCGCGAGTGCGGTCGACGCCGTGCTCTCCGAGGTGACGCAGACGAGGCCTCGGCCCATGTTTGTCACCGTGGGCGGCACATGGCTCGAGCAGCACCGCGCGCGCAAGCTCACCTACTACTGCGACGCTAAATTCGCCGCCGCGGGCGTCCTCGAGCTGGCCTCGCAGGCAACGCGCGACGCGATCATCGCGGGCCTCGGCATCCTGCGCCCGTATCGCGACCCCGCGACGGACGAGGTCGCGATTGAGCGGATCTTCCCCGGGCACTTCCTCGTCGATGATCGCACCGTCGTCGACGTGGCTCCGCGCACGTTCTATGTGCGCCACATCGTCGACCGCTGGCACCTGCGCGACCTCTACCCCGACCACGCCGCGGCGATCGACGCCGCCCCCGCGCCGCGCCAAACGCAGTGGTACGCGGACGCCTATCGCGCGACGGACGCGGTCGAGGTGATCGAGGCTATCCACCTCGCGAGCAAGCGCGACGAGAACGACGGGCGGCAGTGCCTCGTCATCGAGGGCGCCGTGCTGAGCGATTGCCCCTGCGACGACGTCGAGCCTCCGTTCGCGTTCGTGCGCGCGGTGATGCCCGTTCGTGGCCTGTGGGGCGAGTCGCTGGTGCACCGAGCGGCGAGCACGCAGACCGAACTCAACAAACTTTTGCGGCGCATCCAAGACTCAATGCACCTGCACGCGAGGCCGCTCATCTTCTTGCCGCGGCAGGCGGGCGTGGTCAAAAATCACCTACAAAACGACGTCGGGACCATCGTCGAATACGACGGCGCGCGGCCGCCCACCTACTACACGCCGCAGTCGATGCCGAGCGACGTCTATCAGTACGTAGAGACGCTGAAGGGTGAGATTTACACGCTGATGGGCGTCAGCGAATTGAGTGCTTCGTCGCTCAAGCCGCGCGGCCTCGACAGCGGCAGAGCATTACAGGTCTACAACGATGTCCAGTCGAGGCGCTTCATTGCGCTCGAGCGCGACTACGAGCGCCTGCACGTGCGGCTCGCGCAGCTCGTCGTGCACGCCGAGCGCCGCATCGCGGACGAAGATCCATCGCATGAGGTGGTGTTCTCCGACAAACGCAGCGGCCAGCGCGAGGTGATGCCGTGGCGCGATATGGATCTCGACGTCCAGCACTACCGAGCACAGGTGTTCCCGAGCTCGGCATTCCCCACGGACCCAGCAGCTAAGATCCAGATGCTCGAGGGCATGCTCGCGCAGGGCGTCATCGACCAGCAGGGCTTCTATGAGCTCGCGCTCGACGTGCCCGACCTCGAGGCCGTACGCAATCGGGTCGTGGCGCCCATCGAGCTCGTGCACCAGCGGCTCGACACCATGCTCGAGCGTGGCGAGTACCTCGGGCCCGAGCCCTATATGGACCTCGCCCTCGGCATGCGCGAGTGCGCGCTGACCTTGCAGCGCGCCGAGCTCCAGGGCGCGCCCGAGGAGCGGCTCGAGCTGCTGCGCCAGTGGCTCGACGACGCGCAGAGCCTACTCGAGCGCGCCGCGGCGCCGGCCGCGCCAACGCCGGGGGCCGCGGCGATGGCGCCCGAGATGGGCGGCGCGCCGCCTGAGATGACGCCCGAGGACATGGCCATGATGGCGGCGATGCCGCCGGAGATGATGAGCTGATGAGCGACACCACCGAAGAGACGACGACCGAGGCCGCGCCCGCCGCGGACGACCTGGCCACGCCCGAGGCGCGCCTCGCCGAGGCCTCGCGGGTGCTCGAGTCAGGCGACGACGCCGAGGCCACGGAGGCCCCTCCTGAGGCCGCCAGCGAGGCCGACGCCGCCGAGCCCGCGACTACCGAGGCCGAGGCCGAGGAGGCCAAGGCCGCCCCCGCGCGGCGGCGCGAGGTCGTGCCTGACCGCGAGCTCGCGACGGAGCACGTGCGACTGCGGCAGCTGCGCCGGCAGGCGGCCAAGCTCGAGGCCGAGCTCGGGCAGCGCGAGCAGGCCACGGCGACGCGAGCGCGCGAGGCCGAGGAGCTCGCCGCGATGCTGCGAGACAATCCGATCGCCGCAGCCGAGCGGCTCGCGAAAAACGCCGGCATGACCGGCGCGCAATTTCTCGAGCGGCTGCAGCACCGATACCTCAGCAACGACAAGCCGACCGAGGTCGAATCGCGCGACGAGCTGCGCGCCGTGCGAGAGGAGCTCAGGGCGATGCGCGAGGAGCGCGCCACCGAGGCGCGCAACCTCGAGGCGCATCGAGCGCGCGAGGCCGCCACGCGCGAACAGGGGCAGTGGGCCGAGCAGCTCGAGGGCGCCGTGAGGGGCGGGCGCTGGGCCAATCTCGAGCGGCTCGCACAGGTCAACAGCGGCGAGCTGTCGACGATGCTCGGGGACGCTGTCCGCTACGTGTACGACCAGACCGACGGGGTGCACTACGAAGAACTGCTTGATGTGCTTGACGCACAGGAGGCGGCCCGGTATGCGCGATATAGACCGTCAGCCGAGCACGCGAGTGCACAGCCGACGAGGACGCCGCCGCCGGCTGCGTCTCGGGGTCAGGCCCCGGCCACGACAAGGCAAGTACCTGCCGCGAAAGCGAGAGCACTCACGAACGCGGACGCGGCCATTACGGCTAGCGGCCGACGAAACCTCACAGCCGAGGAGCGGCTGCTCGAGGCAGATCGTTTGCTCGCTGACGCGATGAGGCTCTAGCCCGCGCCACGCTCGACGGTCGCCATTTGAGCGGTTCGTTTCCGGCCAAACCGGAGACGAATCCCAATGGCAACTCTCGACATGGCGGCGTTCTCGAACGCCCTGAAAATTCTGTATCCCGCGGGCCTCGAAGAGGTCTGGTATCCCGAGTGTCCGTTCTTGGCCTGGGTGCCGAAGGACTACAACTTTGAGGGCGCGAGCAAGCAGATCAACCCGATTTACTCGGGCATCCGCGGCTCAACGTCGTTCGCGACTGCCCTCTCCGCGAAGAGCGCGCCGAGCATCGCCAAGTTCAATGTCACGCGTGTCAAGGACTACGTCCTCGGCGCGATTGACAATGAGGCTCTCAAGGCCTCGCGCTCGCAGAAGGGCGCAGTCGCGCAGGCACTCAAGACGCAGATTGATGCGGCGATGTATGAGTTCGGGCGCAGCGCGGCGTTCCAGTGCTGGGGCGACGGCACTGGCACGCGCGGCGTGGTCGACAGCGTGATGGGCTTCGTGATCGAGCTCGACGACAAGGGCACGGTCGTGAATTTCGAGGTCGGCATGCTCTTGCAGGTCAAGAGCGGCGGCATGCTCCAGCCCGGTCAGCTGCTCGTGACCAAGGTGGACCGCGACGCGGGACTGCTCACCGTCTCGCTCGTCAATGGCGCGATGATGCCGATGCCCACCGACACCCTCGCTCGCGACGGCGACTACACGGGCGGCGGCGCGAACGTCCTCGCGGGCGTGTTGTCGTGGATCCCAAAAACGACGCCGACGGCCACGCCGTTTTTCGGGGTGGATCGCAGCGTGGATCCGGCGCGACTGGCCGGCATTCGCGTCGCCGGCGCGGGCCAGCCCATCGAGGAGATCGTATTCTCGGCGCAGGCTGCCGCGTCGATCAATGGCGCTCGGGTCGACACCCTGTGGATCAACAGCAAGAGGTACGCCGAGCTGTGCAAAAATATCCAGTCGAAAGCCTGGTATCCGCAGAACAACGGCGGCGGGACGGTCAAGGCCACCTCGGGCCGCTCGGGTAAGGTCGACGTCGGATTCCCCGGCTTCGTTTTCGCTGGCGAGCGCGGGCCGGTGACGGTCGTCGCTGACCCGAGCTGCCCATACAGCCACGGGCTCATGACTCGCAAAGAGGCATGGGAGCTCGCGAGCCTCGACGAGGCCCCGCACTTTGCGGAGGAGGACGGTCGCAAGTTCCTCCGCGAGCAAAGCGCCGATGCGATTGAGTTCCGCCTCAAGAGCTACTGGCAGCTGATTTGCCAGCGCCCGGTCGACAACGTCCTCATTGGCTGGGATGTCTGAGACGGTGACTGACTGACACCGAGGAGCCTCCATGTTTGCGGTCACTCTGAGTGAACTTCAAGCGCGCACCCGCGAGCTCGCGGACATGGAGACTCTCGCCCCCGGCTCGGCGTTTGTGGACGACGCCGAGCTGACGCGGGCCCTCAATCGCGCGCTGCGCCAGCTCTACAATAAGCTCGTTATCCAGCGCGGTGATGACTACTACGCCAAGACCTCGACGACGCAGACGACGGCGGGCGTTCCGCTCGTCGCGCTGCCCGAGGATTTCTTTCAGCTCCTCACGGTGATCGTGAGTGACGGCACGGGGGCCTTTGTCGACGCGCCGAAATTCGGCGTGCACGACGTGGCCGGACTGCGGACTAGCGAGAACATGATCGCCGGTGGGATCTACCTCTACCGCTACCGCCTCAACGCCGCTGGCCTCGAGCTCCTCCCGACGCCTCGCGCGGCGCACGACGTGACCCTCTACTACGTGCCCACGTGCCCCGAGCTCAAGCTCGCCGGCGACACCTTCGACGGCGTGAACGGCTGGGAGGACTGGGCATGCTACGCCGCCGCGATTGATCTGCTCAACAAGGAGGAGAGCTTCGAGCAGGCGGCGGCATTGGCCGCGGCGCGCGGCAATCTCGACGTACAGATCCAAGCTCTCGCCGGCACACGCGACGCGGGCCGACCCGAGAGTGTGCAGGACACGCGGCTCGACTGGGCGAGCACGCGGGCCTTCGCGCGGCGGAATGACTGGAGGCTGTGATGCGCGACCTGCCAATCCCGAAGCAGGCGAAGCTCGAGGTGCACCGCCTCCAAGAGTACGCGCAGTACCAGCGACGCCAGGCGCAGCTCGCGCCCGTGCAGGGCGGCGTGCAGCTCAGTGGCAAGGTCGACGCCGGCGGCACGGTGACGCTGCGGCACGCCCTCGGGCACGTGCCCACGGGCTGGATTGTCACCGACATTACCGGCGGATTTAGCGCCCTCTACCGCAGTGGGTGGGGCGCGGAGGTGATCACACTCGTCAACGCCGCCCCCGCCAACGTCGCATTTTCCGTCTACGTCTACTGACCATCATGCGCTCGCTCGTACCCATCCCGCTCGCTCGAGGCCTCGGTCAGGCCCTCGACGAGCGCGTGCGTGCGCCGGACCAGCTCGCAGAGCTCACGAATGGGTATTTTTCGAGGCAGGGCGCGCTGGTCAAGCGGCACGGCTTCACCGAGCTGCCCGCGACGGTGGCGGGCGGGCGCGGCGTGCACTCGAGCGGCGACGAACTGCTCGTGCGCGGATATCGGTCGCTGTATTCGTGGGATTCGGCCGAGCAGGTGTGGCGCAATCGCGGGCCGCTGTCCCCGTTCGTGGCGCGGCAGCGCGCGGTGTTTGCGGACGCGCAGAGCTACCCGCAGAGCGACAGCACACGGGTCGAGGACTACGTGGGCCACGTCGCGGCGCGCAATCGCCAGGCGGGGCCCGACCCCAGCGACGACGTCGAGCGCGCGGTCGTGTTCCGTGTGTCGACGACTGCGGGTCACGTGGCACTGAGCGAGCAGGTGCTTGCGGGCCCAGGCGTCGACGCGGGGGCCTACGTGGCGCCGCGGGCGCCGAAGGTTGCAAGCGTCGTCTCGGGCGCGACGCGCAAGATCATCCCGACGTGGCTCGAGTCGACGCCGGACTGGTCGCTCCGTATTGGCGACTACGACCTCGCGACCCCAGCGGCGCCGGCGACAGTGGCGATCACACACGCCGATGCGTGGCAGCCGCCGTTTGGCTATCGCGAGCAGCGCACCCACGACGTGACGGCCGTCGGAGCGAACTACGGCTACGCCTACGTACACAGCTCGCAGGCGATCGCGGTTTACCTCCGCAACGCCGCGCACGGGCTGCTCGCGACGACGGCGCTCGGCGGCGTGTACGTACTCTGCGCGATGAGTCACTCGAGCGCGAGCGGGCTTGTGTACGTGGCGACGGTGCGCGCCGCGGTGGCGCCGGGGCCGATTGGCCCTGGCACCGACGGGGCGATTGAGCTTTGGGCGCTCGACGAGGACACGCTCGGCGTCGTCTGGGGGCCCAAACTCCTCCGCACGCTCGACGCAGACGAAGAGGTTTACGGCCTCGGCGTTGCCGAGGGTATGACGCTCTACCAGGGCGCGCGCGTGAGCGTCGCGTGGACGAAGTGGAGCGCAACGGAGCCGAACAGCTTTGGCGCGGCCATGCTCGACAATTTTTCGGTGGAGACGCGCAGCTACGATACGAGCGGCGCGAATATCGACGCGCTCGCGACCATCCCCAACGCAATCGCGCGCACAGCGCCGTTCTACGTCGCGGCGCGCTGCTACGTAGTCGCGCACATGGCCTCGGGCGGCGTGGGCTACGGGGCGACGTGCGCTATCGACGTCGACCACCCTGCCGATGGGCACGCCGATCGCACGTGGGCGATGGCAGCGCGCTACGACGTGGGCCTCGCGCCCGTGGGCAGCAGCGCGCAGGGGATGGTCTACCAGGGCGGCGAGGCGCTCCGTGTCGGCGCGCTCAACGGCACGTGGCAGCGGGACGAGGCCGGTGCCGGCGCGTCACTCGCGCGGGCGTTCGCGAGCACGTCACTGGCCTACGCTGTCCCGGCGCTCGACCAGTCGCCCCGCTTCTCTGCTGACGTCGTAGAGCTCGACGGGCGCGGGCTGACGACAGCGGCACAGGCCTCGACGGGCGCGGCGATATTCGGTGGCGCGTACGTGGGATGGTTTTCGGGCGCGACGACCGAGGAGTCAGGATTCTCGTCGCCGCCACTCATCGCGCTGGCGGCGAGCTACGCCGACGCCGTCGGCCAGCTCGTGGCGGGCACCTATCACTACTGTGCAGTGTGGGAGGGCTACGACGACGAGGGGACGTGGCACCGCTCGGGCCCGAGCGAGGTCGTGAGCGTGCCAGTCGCCGGCGCGGCCAACGCCGTCGGGATCACGGTGCGCTGCTTGTCGGGCACCTCGAGGCTATTCGGCCGGCGCGCTTTCGGTCCTGTCATCTACCGCGCAGAGACGGACGGCGTATTCGAGCGCATCACTGCCCCGTCGCGATTCTCGCCGGCGACCACTGGCTATTTCGTCGAGGTCTATCGCGACCTCGGCCCCGCGGCCGCCGTCGGCCCGGTCCTCTACACGCAGGGCGGCGCTGAGCTCGAGGCCGCGGGCCCCGACGGAGCGAGCCTCGTCCTCGCCGGCGCAGATCGCGTTTTCCTCGCGGGCTTCCCCGCGCAGGATCGGATCGCCTTCAGCAAACGGACGACGCCCGCGACGGCGGGCGAGGACGCGATCGCGCCCGAGTTCTCGGATGCGTTTGCGTTCGTTCTGCCCGGGGACGAGCGGTGCACTGGGCTCGCCGAGCTCGACGACAAAATCGTGGCGTTCACCGCGCGCGCCATCTACGCCCTCGCGGGCCGCGGGCCCGACGACGGTGGGCGCAATAGCGACTACTCGGGCCTCCAGCCGATCGCAGTCGACGGCGGGTGCGTCGACCCGCGCAGTGTGGTGACGACGCCGCGCGGGGTCGTATACCGCGCCGCGGCGGGCTTCTACCTCCTCGACCGAGGCCTGCAGGTGTCGTTCGTCGGCGAGGCCGTGCGCGACCTCACCGACGCGATGCCCGTGGTGAGCAGTGCCGTGCTCGTGCCTGACGTGACGCAGGTGCGCTTCACGGTGCGATCGGTCGACGGCGAGCAGAGTGCGATCCTCGTTTACGACTACCGCGTCGATGCGTGGTCGCAGTGGATCGTGAGCTCGCCTGCGGCGGGGGAGTCGCTCGTGCTCGCGGGCGCGTGTCTGCACCAGGGCGTCTACCACGTGATCGACAATCTCGGCCGCGTGCTCTTCGAGGACGCGAGCGCGTACCGCGACTGCGGCGCGCACTACGTGCCGATGACGGTGGCGACGTCGTGGATCCAGGCGGCGCAGCAGAGCGGCTGGCAGCGCGTACGCACGCTCGAGGCGCTGTGCGCGCGCAAGGACGCGCATGCGCTCACGGTCGAGGTCTATCAGGACTTCGAGGCTACGCCCTCGCAGGCGTACACCTGGAGCGCGGCGCAGATCGCAGCGATGGCCGCGCCCGACGTGCGAGAGCAGATTGCGTTTCGCGTGCGCCGGCAGAAATCGACGGCGTTTCGCGTCCGCGTGACGGACGCGGCGGATGAGTCGGTGACGGGCGAGGGATATACGATCGCCGGCTTCACCGCCGAGCTCGGCGCCAAGCGCGGGCTCGTCAAAGCATCGCTCGAGCAAAGGAACTGACCAATGCCGATGGCCACTGACGACCGCGCCGACTACCTCGCTCACGGCTACGTGGGCGGCAAAGGCTTTTACGCCAACACGCCAGAGGCGCTCGAGCGCGAGCGCCGGGCCAAGGCCGCGCTGGACGTGTACGCACGCGAGCTCGAGCCAGCCGACCGGGCGCTCGCTGGCGTCGTAGGTGGCCAGTCGTCGGTCGCGCTCGCGCGGCAAAATGCGGAGCTCGGCGGCGTGCGGGGGCAGATGGCGAGCATGGCAGTCGGAGGGCCGATGGGCGCGAGACAAGCCATGTTTGCTGGCGCCGACCAGGCGCACGGCGTCGTCGGCGCGGCGAGCGTCGCGAGGCAGGACGAGATAGAAAAAGCGCGCCGCGATGCGCTCTCGGCACGCCTGCGCCAGATGCAGTATTTCGCGCAGCTCAAGGCCGGGATGGACGCTGAGCGATTCGGCGCCATGCGGATCAAGCGCGGCCAAGACGCGGCCGCCCTCGAGTCGCGTCTCGAGGCGCAGCAGCGACACGCGCAGCAGGTCGCTAGCGCGCTGGACACGCTGGGCGGCGTTGGCTCGACAGCAGTCAACGCGATGCAAAAGGACGAGGCGGCGGCAAAGGCCGGCGGCTGAGAGGAAAAAGAAGGATGAGCACTCCATTTTGGGCCAACAAGCGCGACCCCTACGAGCAGGACTACCAGGCCGCCGTCGGCGTCATCGGCGGCCCGCAGCGCGCGCCCGAGGAGCAGATGTGGCAAGGGCTGCGCGCGCAACAGGCCGGCATGGCCGCGGCCGCGAATCGCCGCGGGCTCTCGGGCGGGCTCGCTCGTGCTGGTCAGATGGCGGGCGCCGAGCTCGGCTCGCGCGGCTACGGACTCGCGGAGCAGCTGCGCGCCGCTGATGCTCAGTCGCGGATGCGTGACCAGCTCGCCGCGGCGCAGGCGCGCAGTGCCATCGAGGGCGACGTGATGGGCCTCGAGCGCCAGGCCTACCTCGAGGCCGCCGCCGAGCGGGAGTTCCGCGCGCAGCAGGCGAAGGCGAAGCAGGACGCCATGATCCAGAGTGGCGAGGACGCGATCACGGGCACGCTCCAGGGCACGGCGCAGGCCGCCGGCGCGCTCTCCGATCGCCGCGTGAAGCGCGATGCATATCTCGCTGGCCGGCGCGACCAGGACGACCTCGTGCGCTCGCTCGGCGCGGCGCTCGACCGCGAGGACGCGACGGGCGCGTGGCGCGGAGGCCGCCCCGGCGGCGACGCACGCGCGGCGCAGCTCGGGGCCGAGCTCGACCGCCTCGATGCCACGGGCGAGTGGCGCGGGGGTGTGATCGGACCGCAGCGGCACGCAGCCACGGGCGACACTCGGGCCGCGCAGCTGGGCGCGGAGCTCGACCGGCTCGACGCCACGGGCGCGTGGCGCGGCGACCCGCAGCGTCGCGCACAGGACGCTCGCGCGGCGCAGCTCGGCGCGGAGCTCGCCCGCGAGAACGATGCGACCACGCGCGCGCTCGAGGGCTACCGCTACCACTACCGCGACCCGTCGCAGCCGGGTGCGGCGCCCGGGCCGCAGTACGGGGTGATGGCGCAGGACCTCGAGCGGACGCCGCTCGGCAGGACGATGGTGGTCGACACGCCGGCGGGCAAGGCGATCGACGGCCGCGCCGCGACGGGCGCGACGCTGGGGATGATTGGCCGTCTCGGCGAGCGGCTCTCGCGGCTCGAGGAGGGCCGCTGAGGTGTACTACACCGACGAGGAGCTCGAGCGCATGCGCGGTGGCGCCGGGGGCGCGCCGCTCGACGCCCCCATGGTCAACACCGGGCACGGTGGTGCCGCAGCCGACGACGGCTACGCGCTCGACGGCGTGAGCTATGCGCCGCCGGGGACAGGTGGCGCACCGGTGAGCTACGGCGACGGCGCCACGGGCGCCACTGCGTCGCCCTACGCCGCC
>SXGR01000619.1_pt1 | contig 11193 bp, 7 predicted proteins | sample 3174711 | NCBI WGS metagenome assembly SXGR01 (sample SAMN11356860, study PRJNA531348) | freshwater metagenome | isolation source: freshwater sample F1-60 | place: China: Fuxian Lake, Yuxi | collected 2017-12-25
CTCAGCGCCAGTTCCGTAGGCGCTCATGGTCGCGGGCAAGAACTTTTCTTATTGCGACATGGAGAGTCTAGCATTTCAGTCGGGGTCTGTCAAATAGGGATTCATGGGCTGGATTAGCCACATCTCGGCTCATAGCCACATAAAATCGGGGGTTCTTAGAACTAATGCGGCGTAGGTGTTGATAACTAATGAAATGCTGTGGGGAACGGTTATGGTGGCAAGAAAACAACCTTGGCTGACCTGAATTGTGTCAGGGAGAGCGAAAAACAGCTTTGCGCCATTCGAACCACCTTCCCCAAACTCCTATCTCAGAAACAAATTTTTGCACTACTTTAGTGAAATAAGGATCGATGTGGCGGTGTTGCCGGACAGGTACAGGGTCACTGTAAGTAATCGCAGGCCACACATACAACAGCTACGAGGGAACCTCGCCGAATTTTTTTTGGGGAGCTTGATCCTACCGCTGGATAAAATACAGGTGGTTAAGTCTATACTCCGGCAACACCAAATTTGCATAAGAGCTGAGTCGTGAATGAGGCATGCCATACTCACATATCTAAGTCTTACCGAAAACTTCGAAACATTGTGGACAAATAATTGCTACCACTAGGAAAGCCTGACTTTAGGGAATTATCATCGTTTCAGGCCACGCAAGGATGGTAGACTACAGAGAGGCGTTCTTTGCAAAAGCTCTCACATAATGGACTATGAGGTGACAATTTGGTTGGCCTAAGGGATAACAATTATTTTCCAAGGAGTAGTCAATGAGCATCGATCAACAAAGCGGCCAGTCGCCCTTCAAATTCGGTTACCGAAAGGATTTGCACACTGTTCCTTACAAATCACTCACCGTTGAAGAAAATTTACACGGTGGTTTTGCTATTGATACACGACCCGGAAAGGGCCAGATTTATTATGGTATGCCCGGCCGTGGTCTTTTACGCGTAAGTGCAGATTTGACAACCCAGGATTTGATAGAGTTACCGCTAGACCTAACATCCGTAAATTTTCATAGCACCAAAATCGGCGAGTTTGATGGAAAAATGCGAATATTTCTAGCAGCCAATGACAATGACATGGTGGTCGTGGCAACACTGGAAGGCGATATTGACTTCATTCTGCGCAAACCAGACTTTGAGGAATATTTGAACCTCGGCAACACTTTTCACCCCACAGATACCCTATTGGAAGGAAAACACCTTTTAGTTGCAGACGGGTATGGCGCGAACTATATCTCCGTGGCTGACCTGACAAAGCGTAAGTGGCTTCGATGTTTTGGGGGGCACACAAATTCGAGTGCTACACACGGCAAGTATGGAACTGCACATGGCATTAGTCTTGTCCCAAATGGAAAATTTTTGGCAGTCGCAGATCGCCCGTATTCTCGCCTTGAGATTTCGACATTAAATGGGGATTTTTTTCGATCCTTCCCATTGCCAACTGGCTGCCTTCCGTGCGGCGTAGATTATATTGAATGGGAAAATTCTTGGTACGCAGTTGTGGGAAGTCTGGACGATCCTATTAAGGGCCGACCAGCTCCGATTTATATTCTAAATGCAAACACTTATGAATTGATATCCACGATCCGCCCGAAGGAAGAGTTGGGGGTCAATTCTGCCGATCATCTACACAACGTCATCTGGCACAAGCACAATAATATGCTGTTCTTGATTTGCCAAAGTTGGAATCCGGGCTACTATTTTGTGTTAAACCATATTTGTTAAGTCTTGGACTTAAACCATCACAATAAAACAAGCCGACGTCGGTGAATTCAACTATAAAGCACAACTTTTTAAAAATTCCGGTGTAGCACTCTGGGTTGCAGGCACAAAACAAGCTGATAAAAGGGGTGCTGCCAATACTGTGTGCATCTAAGTGGGGGCGCCTACAGTCTGCCTATTTTACCCGAACCAACGAACCTAAATCGACTATCTATCGGTTTCCCAATTGCACTCCAAACCAAACTGGGTCAGAATTTCATTAAACTCCAGTGTGGCCCAGGTAGATATTTTGTTCGGTCATCAAGTTGCAACTAAATATGGCTTAAGCAGCACTTATAAATTTTTCCGTTGAGTTTGATCTGCGATAGTCACATCTTATCCCAAATTTTGGAAAGATGTGAGTGCGGACACCCTGTTCGGTGACAACAAGCGCTAGGCGACTCCGCTTGAATTCTCCCAACTGCCAGCAGTTCCTCCCAGTCGCGCTAGCGCACCTTGCACTGCCAGAACTCCACCACAAAATCGGGCAGGCGAGGCTCATGACCAGAAGTATCATTTTTATTCTCCAAACTTTCGGCCGGGGAGCACAGGAGACATAGTAATAACCGAAGGCGAGGGTAGGCTCAATCACCAAATATTCTTGTCTAGTTTAATTTGCCCAATGACAGGGTTGCTACAGAAAGCAGCAGCCCGGGCTCAAGCCGAAGAAGAAGATAACAACTTTGATCTTGCGGTGTAACAAGTCAACCAAACCCTTACTATCTGCAAAACGTGCGTGCCCTGCCCCGGCCCGAAAACTGCGCTCACCAAACTGAGGCGCGAAGACACACCTTCAATTTGCCCAATAGCTGGTGGTGAGCTGATACCAGTGCGCCAATGGCGGGTTGGGGTTGCGCGAGCAGCGTGGCACCAGTTTAAGTTTTAAAAAACGGGTTGAGTCGCCGGGCCGAATTTTTGCTTACAACTTGTTGGTAGCCCCGATGCCTCTACCCTAGGTGCGTGTAACGGTTGCATCTAACGCAGACAGCGTTGCAGATAATGCACCGAATTTTTTTACCACTCTAGACGAGCGGTCCAATGCCCTAGAGCGTTACGCAACAGTTAGTTTAGTATGCGAGAATTTGCGCAGCAGACCAGCGCCTACTCAATCGCGTCAACCGGTTCGAAATATTAAACACCCACTAACTCCATTTCCGAGAAGAGGCGGAGTCAAGAGCTCCATTTCAGTTCGGTTTACGAGAGCGCACCACCGAGCCGCATCACGTGTATTCTGCCGACAATTTGAAGCACTCCCCGCGCACAGTGCCTGTCCATATTCCTAGTACAAGGATCTGTAGTTCAGGTGATTAAGAGCCTCTGAGTTGCTCAACTTACTACAGGAAGGGACTGACACTACTACATTTCACCCAAAGTTCATTTCCTTTAATTGTAACGCGCAAAAATCAGGAAAATACCATACAGAAAAAATAGTGGGAAAACTTGACCGAACGTAACGTAACAAAATTTTCCCAAAAGTTTTTTTATCAACACTTCTTTTTGATAGAGATACGCCGACAGGTAAACCACAATCAACCAAAACATCACGCCGCAAATGATAGATATACTTTCCCACCAATTTACAGCCAATGGTTTGGACGACTGGAGTATGAGTGGCCGCACTACGAACGTATAAAGAACAGACAAGGCTCCCAAACCAAGCCCAGCCGTAACTACCGTCAGTAAAGCCCTTAGGAAACCTCTCCAAACAAAAAACATATCGGTACCACCAATTTATTTACACATTACTCACCATGCTGCCAAACCGATCGGACACGAGACAGATTATCTCGGAGCAAATTTCTAGTTAATTCATCTTCTATAAGGGGTGAGATTTTCACATAGTGAATGAGGGAATCTAATTCTTTAAGGTAATGGCGTGGCTTTCGCTCGCCAAGTTTTATATTTAGAAAATAACAACACCAACTCATTAAGAGGGTATAGGTGCTATAAAGAAAATTATGGCTCCAGTCATGCGGTACCTTCCCCGTTTCAATTATCGATTGAATTATCCGATGCTTATTACCAATTACTCTAGCTGCCATCGCGCTAAAAAACCAGGTTGATCCGATCATAAGCATCACCAACGTCATCCCAAAAGTGATAACGAAAAACACCCCCATGGTCCTAAATGCCTTGCAGACTAATGGTGCTAGAAAAATGGCACGCCACTGAATGGTTCTGAGAAATTTCTTCAAATTTCGGAACCTCTCGCCGGCATATGTCTTGCACAAAGCGACAACGTGGATGGAAATGGCAACCCGAAGGGGGAGACGTTGGATTGGGAACCTCGCCGGACATAACGGCTCTAAGAGAAATTTGGCGGGGATCAGGCTCCAGAACCGACTCCAAAAGTCCTGCTGTGTAAGGATGCTTAGGTGAAGCGAACAGTTCTTCAGACGGTGCCATTTCAACGAGCTTTCCAAGGTACATTACCCCGACCGTATGGGACACATGCCGGATAACTCCTATGTCATGGGACACAAGCAAATAGGCAATTCCGAGTTGCGCTTGTAGATCAAGAAGTAAATTAATGACCTGCGCCCGCACTGACACATCCAAAGCTGAAACAGGCTCATCACAGACAATAAATCGAGGCTGAGTTGCAAGAGCACGAGCCACAGCAATTCGCTGACGCTGGCCACCACTAAAAGCATGCGGATAACGTCTCATGTACTGCGGATTAAGACCGACGAGCTTCATTAATTCTTGGACTCGCTCAACTAGCTGACTCCAAGGAGTGTGAATGATTGAAAGTGGCTCCCCGATTATATCTAACACACTCATCCGGGGGTCCAGCGACGAGTAGGGATCCTGAAAGACCATCTGCATCTTAGCCCGTACATTCCGCAGCTCACTCGGCGCCAAACCAAACAGGTCCACCGGACTACCATCTAAAGGGTGATAAATCACTCGCCCCGAAGTTGCAGGAATGGAGCGCAGAATACACCGAGCAAGGGTGCTTTTGCCACAACCAGACTCACCAACCAAACCAAAAGTCTCCCCAGCCTTAATGACCAAGCTTACATCATCCACAGCCCGCAACTCACCAATTATCTTCTGCAAAATTCCGGCGCGGACTGGAAAGACCTTTGTTAAACCCTCTACTTCCAACACGGAACGCTGACCCGCACTAGTCGAATTTCCCTCAACTTCACGCATTATCGACACCACCATTTCCACCATACAAAAAGCAGCGTGCAAAGTGTCCGCTTGTCACCTCAATTAGTGGTGGATCCAATACATCACAAACACCAACGATAGCGTGTTTACAGCGCGACCAGAACCCACAACCAGTGGGAAGATTTAGCGGTAATGGAACAGTCCCATCAATAACATTGAGTCTAGTTCGTGGCTTCAGACTAGCCGAAGGGATAGATTGAAGTAGCGCCTGGGTGTACGGATGGGCTGGCGCGTGAAACAAAGTCTCTACCGACGCAGTCTCCACTACATTTCCGAGATACATGACAATCACATCATTGGCGACCTGCGCGATAACGGCCATATCGTGGGTTATGACGATTAGTGCCATACCACTATCCCGCTGCAATTCTTGAATTAAGTTCAATACTTGAGCTTGCACCGTAACATCTAAAGCTGTCGTCGGCTCATCAGCAATTAAAATCGAGGGCCGACAAGCAAGGGCCATTGCAATCATCGCCCGCTGCCGCATGCCACCAGACAACTGATGGGGATACTCATGAACACGCTGCTTCACATTAGAGATATGCACACGCGAAAGAACTTCAAGAACGATATCCATTGCAAGTTTTCTGTCGCTTGTATTGTGAAGCAAAACACCTTCTAAAATTTGGTCACCAATTGTGTGTACGGGCGAGAAAGCCTTCATTGGTTCTTGAAAAATCATCGAAATTTCTTTGCCACGAACAGACCTCATTTCCCGGCCCTCACTATCGAGTGCTACCAAATCCACCAGCGAACCGTCCTTACAGTGCAAAGTCGCACTGCCCGTAACTTGCCCGGGCTTGGGTGTAAGCCCCATCAAGGCCATTGCAGTCACGGTTTTGCCGCAACCAGACTCGCCAACCACCCCTAAGGTTTTAGCCCGGTCCAATCTGAACGAGACATCATTCGCCGCTTTGAGTTCCCCCTCATCAAGCCTGAAGGAAACTCCAAGTCGCTTAACATCAATTACGGTAGACAAGAGCGGGATTGGTAGCAGAGTCATAAAGAATGAGTCACTTGTATGGGTCTGCAGCATCGCGCAGACCATCGCCCAAGAAATTAAACGACAATACTGTCACCACTATCCAAAAAGCAGGGAGCAGTAACCACGGGTGAATTGCAATTGTCACAATATTCTGCGCCTGCATCATTAGCACGCCCCAACTTACCGCTGGGGGCTGTAAGCCAAGACCAAGAAAACTCAGGCCAGTCTCGCCCAAAATCGTGTTGGGAATAGATAAAGTAAGTGCAACGATAATAAAGCTCGCAAGAGACGGCATTAAGTGACGCACGATAATGCTAGCATCGGACGCGCCCGCAAGCCGAGCAGCCTCACAGAAAGCCTCCTCGCGAAGCGAAAGCAGTTTACCCCGAACAACCCTTGCCAGACCCGCCCACCCGACTATCGAAGTGATAATGACAATTCCAAAGTACGTTTTTAGCATTGACCAATCGCGCGGCAGGGCCGCCGCAAGGGCCAACCAGAGCGGAACTGTGGGAATACACACGACCAAATCAATTATTCGCTGCACGACTGTATCTGCAGTGCCGCCGTAATAGCCGGCGATGCCGCCTAATGTCATACCCAACGTAAACGTCACAAAAACACCAACCAAACCTACTGACAGTGAAATACGGGAGCCGTACAAGATTCGAGTGAACACGTCATGACCTAGCTGATCTGTACCAAGTATAAAAAACGGGGCGCCTTCATCCACAGTAATCAAGTGAATATCAGTTGGGAATAGACCCACCAACTTATAAGAAGGACCTTTACCAAACATGTGCAGCCGATACATTTTAGACTTATCTATCGTGTAAGTACGCGCCAACGTTTCAGGGTCCGTAAAACGCTTGATTCCATATACAAAAGGTGCTTGCCAACCACCAGTGTCGTCCCTAAACCGAATAAGCTGCGGCGGAGCAAACTTAGCCTCTGGAAAGCGGGTATCCGGTAAGGTAAAACTGAGAAAATCCGCAAAAATCGCGCATAAATACAGAACCACCAAAATCGGCGCAGCTGTTATTGCCAATCGGTGCCTACGCAGTTTCCACCAAATTAATTTCCACTGGGAAGCGACATAATATTGCTGGTCCCCAGCCGAACCAGTCTCTTCAGATTTCACCAGCGTCTGTGAGCTCAATGTTCCATCATCCTCCCGCACATCGAATTCTAAATTACACGTCTTTCCGAGGAGTGCTATCCGTACCCCCTAAGCTTCCTCACCAATAGCTCCAAAGCGAATGCGCGGATCAAGCCAAGCAAGAAGAATGTCAGACAGCAAAGTGCCAATAACAGTCAGAGCACTGGTAACGAGAAGAAAACTTCCTGCGAGGTACATATCCTGCACCATAATCGCCCGAAGCAAAAGCGGACCCATCGTAGGTAGATTTAATACAATGGACACAAGCGCCTCACCCGATATAAGACCAGGTAACACCCAACCAATAGTACTGATCAGGGGGTTAATTGCCAAGCGCACAGGATACTTGAACAGCAGCTTCCCTTCTTTTACACCCTTGGCCCGCGCAGTGATTACATACTGCTTGCTTAGCTCCTCCAACATCATCCCACGTGTCACCCTAATCAACCCAGCTGTACCAGAAATACCAATGATCACAGTCGGCAGCCACACGTGCTTCATAAGGTCAAAAACCTTGTCAATACTCCACGCGGCACCTACAAATTTTGGGGAGAAAAGTCCGGTTAGTGCCGTGCCATTAAACGCAAAGACCGCATACATAATGACCAGAGCAATTAGAAAACCAGGCACGGATATCCCCAAGAAACCAATAAATCCAGCTGCGTAATCAAACAAACTGTACTGCCGGACGGCTGCCAGCACACCAATTGGTATTGCCACTGCCCAGGTAAAAACCAGAGCAAGCACGGAAATTACTACTGTTAAGCCTATACGATCACCAATCACTTCAGTTACTGGCACTTCAGTTTCCATCGACCGACCCAAATTGCCATAAAGAACAATATTCTTAACCCAAGTGAAGTACTGTATGTACTGTGGCTTGTCCAAAGAATACATCGCGTACAAACGATTAATTTCACCTTCGTCCATTTCCACTCCCGCCTGCTTCATCTGGTTGATGCGGGTTGTAACATAGTTACCCGGCGGTAACTGGATCACAGTGAAAATTATAATACTCAGACCAATTAGCAGCGGAACTATCTGAAGGCACCGGCGAATAATATAAGCTAACATTTTTTGGTCAATAATTTCTACTGGCTAGCAAAATAATGGGGCTAACTGTATGTCAGGTGCCGCCATTCATACTTGAGTCGCTTCTTGCTTTGATTGGCTGCTCTCGAAATGGCTTCCATACAATTTCTTTATATTTACCGTATATTTGCAGTGGGTTCTGTGGGCACAAAGTGCGGCCGATAATTTTGTGGGGGGGTGTTGGTTCCCACCCATCAAACCACAATCTCTCCCTGCCTAAGTAGTCCAACCACCTAGGCAGGGGTTACAACACACCTAAATCCTATGTCTTATAGTAGCACTGCGCCATCGCAAGAGTCTGTGTGATCGAAAAACAGATCGGGTTGGTGGAGACATTCCCAAGTTTTTTGTTCTCGATCCGAGGCTGCTTATGATTGACGCTTATTGGAAAATAAAGGACGTTGTCATAAACCATCTTCTCAACCTCGGCGGCAACTGCCCTACCTTTGGGTATTGGGACAGTCAAAATCTCCGAAATCTTATCGTACATGTCCTTCACCATTTGTGGAGGCTCTTGGCCCTCTTTGCCGCCAGAGGTTTGCCAAGTTCTCCAAGTCGAACCCCAAAGGGCTTGGCCCCAGTCTTGGTAATACCACAAAGTGGAATCCTCAAACAGTACGGTGGCTTGTAGCTCATTGGCACCCACTTTCGGGCCCCACAACGCCCCCTTCAACGGCTTGGCAGTAGTCTTGATTCCGATAGCGTTCCAGAATTGTGCCGCCAAAATACCAACAGGACCATGATCCCAGAAATCACCATGTGCCTCTATCAAGATTGAAAATGTTTTACCATCTGGCCCGATCCGAAATCCATCGGCATCCATCTTATTCATTCCCATCTCGTCTAAAAGCGCCTTCGCCCCTTCCACATCATACTTACTTGGCACCAGAGTTGTTGGTTCAGCATAACCATAGTAGACCGCATCGATTATTTCCTGACGATCTAAAGCCATATTGAGTGCCTGCCGGAACCGGAGATCCTGCACAACTTTTTGGTAGTTCGGGTCCGGAAAGGTCTGGTTGAGAAATATAGCCCCAGCTGTCCGGTGGATATTGCCGAACTTTAAGTTGTAATTACCCTGAGTTTCATTCGCTTTGTAGAGTTCAATCTTGGGCATTGTTACTACCTCAGCACCGTAGTCAGACTCCCCAGCGAATTGCTTGAGGGCACGTACCTCTTCATCAGCCACCGTGGTGAACTCAATACGGTCAATATAGGGCATCTGATTACCAGCAGCATCTACTTTAAAGAAATACGGGTTACGCTCCAAAACAGTCCGCTCATCGTTAGATTCCTTGAGGATCCAAGGGCTTAGTTTTGGCAGAGGAATAGTCTTGGCCCTCATATAATCCCAGCTAATGCCCCACTTGCTCATAAAAAGCTGGACCCATGTTTCGAATTTTCCTTCCTTGATCATCTCATCGAGTTTCGCCGGGTCAGCATAGGTTTTGTGGAATTGCTCAAGGTAATGGCGCGGCTGCATAAGCACATCATGCGCATGCCAACTCTGGATGGCAAGGCCAACAGGCCAGCCACCGTAGGGAGTGGGAAAGGTCATAGTAAACGTAACTTCATCAATGATATCGACCTTCACGGGAACGCCAGTAGCCTTACTACCGTCTCTCATCCAAGAAGGAAACCCCCCTGGATTTAACTCCTCATTACCCCACCAATCGTCCACGACAAACGATACATCTCTCGTGGTGGCTGGTGCACCATCAGACCACCTAAGCCCTTTCCGTATCACAGCTGTGTACACCGTGCCATCTGCGTTAGAATCAAAAGTCTCAAGAACATTTGGGGTGATATTATCTCCCAAGATGCCGGGTGTATTAACTAACGGGGTTTCATGCATCATATAGCCATCATTGTCGTATTGCATAGACGGGCCGAGCAGGCGGAGTGTGCCGCCGTATTGGCCGATTTCAAGCGTCAGCCAATCAGGTGGAAGGTCATTAATCAACTTAGGATTTAGCGGCAGCCGCTCTTCGACGGGCGGAAGCTTGCCCGCCTTGACAAGCTCTGCCAACATGGGCGCCTCTGAAAACTTTGAAACCGCAACTTCGGGAACACTTGTCGCAGCGGGAGCAGCGGTCGCAGCGGGAGCAGCGGTCGCAGCGGGAGCAGCGGTCGCAGCCGGGGCAGCCGGAACAGCAGTTGCAACTTCAGCTGCCGGCGCTGGCGCACATGCAGCAGCAATAGTCCCGGCTACAGCTGCCGAACCCAGTTTTATAAAACTACGTCTCTCAATTCTCCTCATGAAATTACTCCTTTGTAAATTTATATACCAACTTGGTCAAACATCGACTGGCGAAAATGTTATATATACTCTGGGTATTTACCCCCTGTAATTAAGGTTGTACGGATTGCGAAGATTTTTGCTGGGGTCATACTGTAATAATACTGTGTTTCCTAAATCTAGTCAAGGGCACACTTTTTGCCCAATTGCAAAAATTTCCATAAAAATAGAGCGGTGTCAGGATTTCTAATCAACCAGAAAATCAAGGCCTAAGGTGACAATTTTTCAACCAAAGAGCCGTAACGCACTGCTGTAGGCTGTCGTCAGCCAGGACCACACCCGATAATCCCCGGTTTTTCAGCGCGTACAGCCGCCCGCGCTGCTGGCGGACTGCCGCCAAGTTTGACGCTGCCCGAGCGCTATGGTATCCTCTCCGTCCGCAGAGGCAGCCGCATGGTCGGCGCCCGCCAGATTGTTGGCGCGGAATAATCAGGAGATACCAGCATCAAGAAGGCCGCCGCAAAAGCTCCCATTCAAGCATCCACCGAATATCGCGCCAATGGCGATATCCGAGCAGTTAGCGTGCGCGTAATTGGCGCGGACGGTGCCAACCTGGGCGACCTCTTAATCGGGGAAGCGCTGCGGGTTGCGCGGGAAGCAGACCTCGACCTGGTTGAGGTTTCGCCAAACGCCAAGCCGCCGGTGTGCCGCATTCTGGATCTTGGAAAGTTCCTTTACGAGAAATCAAAGAAGGACAAGGAAGCGCGCAAGAGCC
>SXGR01625780.1_pt1 | contig 11193 bp, 13 predicted proteins | sample 3174711 | NCBI WGS metagenome assembly SXGR01 (sample SAMN11356860, study PRJNA531348) | freshwater metagenome | isolation source: freshwater sample F1-60 | place: China: Fuxian Lake, Yuxi | collected 2017-12-25
ACCGGCATCTACGCGGTCAAAGCGAAGTACACGCTGGCGGGCGCCTCGCCAACCACGACGGTAACCACGCTGCAGAGCGTGAGCACCACCGGCGTGCGGCCGTGATCGCAAGTCGGCACGGATTGCGATGACAGGCCCCCGCCACTCCGGTACACTTCCCCCCCCCGTCTCAGGGCGATTAGCTCAGCTGGCTAGAGCGCACGGATCACACCCGTGAGGTCGAAGGTTCGAGTCCTTTATCGCCCATTTCCTTGGAGAGACCGCGAGTTGCACGAGGTTGCACCGCTTCGCAAGGAGCAGCGCAACCTCGTCGCGTTGAGGGAGTTACCGATGATGCGTGCGAGTCGGTGCGAAGTGGTGCGGCTGGGTGCTGCGCCGCATCTTGCGCCTCAATCACAACATCCCTGCGCCGCTTTCTGCGCCGCTTTGCGAGAGCTCATTGTCAGCAGTTGATCTGCGCCACTCGGTAGGCTAACTCGAACGACGATGTTGCGACAGCGATGACCACCGTCGAGGTCTCCGCTCCAACTTCCCAGTGCACTCCCTCGCCTACTCGCCTTGCCGTGCCTTCGGTGGCACTCCCTCCGCTGGTTCAGCCTGCTCGGTCCAAGCGCGCATCGTCTTCCCTTCCTCCGCAATCACCACATCGCCCCAACCTGCCAAGGTCAACGCCGCTTGGCGCGCAGCTAGTTGCGCCGCGTCGCCATGCACGAGAACAACCCGTGAGGTCTTCGGGACGTTCTGCAGCCATCGATCCATGTCGTCGGAGCGGGCGTGGGCTGAGAAACTTCGGAACCGCCGAACCGTGGCTTTCACCCGGTGCTTGCTTCCATCGACCGGGATCTCGACAGGCCCACCTGCACTCTCGTTGACTGCCCGCTCAAGCCGGCCGCCCATCGTTCCTGGATCTTGATACCCAACGAGAAGGATCTCCACATCCTCTCTGCTGCTCAGCTGCGGCAGCAATTCTCGCGAGAACACCTCGTCCAACATTCCGCTCGTGGTGATCACGATCACTCCGTGCCGACTGGAGAGCGACTTCACCGCTCCCGGCGAAGTGATAATCGTTGCAGCCTTTAAGAGAGACTCCAGTGGCGCGAGGCCTGGGCGGAAGACCGATGCCTGAGGCCACTCTAGGTACTGAGCGGTGACAGCATTGGCTGATGGCGACGGCACGTAGACGCAAAGCTCAGAAGGCAAGCTGCCATCCGCCTGAGCAATCGCGATCTGATGGAGAATCTTTTGGGTGCGATCAAGTGCGAACGCTGGTATCCACACGAGCCGATCGGCGGCGATGGCTTCGCCCATTGTCTGCCGAAACCGCGCCTGCTCCACGACCGCTGGATCTCCGACGGAGGCGGATCCGTAAGTCGTCTCGATTGCGACGAGGTCAACCGGGGGCGCTGGTTTCGGACCAGTGATGAGCGTGGAACTGTTGTTCCCTAGGTCGCCAGAGAACAAGAGCCGAACATCCTTCTCGGGGAGCGAAACGCGAACGAGCCAAGAGCATGATCCTGGTATGTGTCCCGCATCGAGTGCGGTCGCATAAACCCCCTCGGCAATCCTGAACTCCAAGTTCACCTTCACCGGCTCGAATTGGGAGACTACTCCGCGCAATTCCAAGTCGGCGCACACCCTACAGGGTGACGCATATTGGAACTTCTGAAAAAAAACACCTTGATCAAGAACTCGCCGCTCCGCCTCTGAAAAGGTGCCGCTCAACGTCGTCAGATTCTCGCGTGCGATCTTTTGATCCCACTCACAGTCCCGTCTCCAGTGCAGTTTGGCTCCCCTATCCGTCGACGCTTCACGATTCCCACAAGGGGTTTGAACTCGGTCCTCGCTCCGCATCGGAGAGACTCGCGAACTCCAACGCCACTCGCGTTTAGCATCATCGTCATACCTGACTTGCATCCCGAGCATGATGACGGCAAGGTCACCCGTCTCCGGCGTGAGAAACACACGCCCCTGGAATCCCGTCTGCGCAAGCAGGGGGAGTCGGCCAATGTGATCAATGTGCGCATGAGTGACGAGAACAGTAGACAATTGCTTCGCCCCACTGGGCAGCGTGGAGTTGCGCCTGCTTGCTTCGGCCTTGCGCTCTTCGTCGGTTCCATCACCATCGGGGTAGAACGATCCACAGTCGATCGCGATCTGGCAGTTTCCGGTGTCAAGGATCGTGAGCGATCCCGAAACGCGCCCTGCCCCACCATGGAATGTCAGTTCGCATTTCGTGGGAGCTGGAGGTGTAGGAGTACTCTGAGTGTTGGCTTGTTCGCCGGCCAATGTAGCGAGGCACACAAACCAGCCAACGCAGAGTGACCTCCCCCCGGCGAAAGGTGATCCCGCTCATCTTGCCATCCACCCAGCGGCTCCGCGGCTCGGCCATGGCGCTCATTCTATAGGGCTTTTGTGTGCGGCGGTACAGCGTTTGGCGCCGTTTGCGAACTACACAACCGCGACGAGAGCGAGCCGGCGACTCCCATCCTGTGTTCTCAAGCGTGGCGCTGTCCGTCGCCTATACCAGTGGAGCAATCCATTCGGCTTGTGCGCTCAGCTCATGATGGCCTCCATACCGTCGCTCCGCCGCTGCTCCGTTCTGTGTCTCGCATGCGCTCGCCGCCGCAATCAGCCATCGGCGTTGGTGCGCCGCTTTGTCTGAGTTCCAGCGGGACCTTGAGGTCTTGTAGTCGCGGAGGACGAGGCCATCCCTGGTCAGGCGCACGAAGTCGACCTTGCCCTCGATGGGTGGAATCTGCGGGTCGCTGATGCCCGATGCCCGGTCCTCGATGCAGACTGGCTGACCTTCGGGCTTCGATTCCGGTGCCGCCAGGAACGCATCCACCATGCGCTGCCCGAGCGCATGCAGACTTTCCGCACTTTCGCCCTTCGAGTAGCGGACGGGTAGGAGCGAGGAGTTCAGGAGGTTGGACACCTCGCCTGCGAGATCCTCGGATGAGGGCACAGGCAGCCCCTCCATGTCATGCTCGTGGACCTTGGCGAAGGCCTCGTGCATCGCCGAGCCGAACAGCAGGCTCGACGGCACGAAGTCAGGGTCGGCATGCTCGACGTACCCGAATGCGAATGCACGGGGGCACTGCTGGTACGACGAAACCTGGGTCCACGACAGGTACGGTCTGCCGGTGATTGACCGTGCTTCGGCTGCGGGGGAACCTCCTGCCAGAACCACGTCCGTGGGGCTCTGGCGAGGGGTTTTGTCATGCCGTCCGTTGGGGTGCTGGGAAATGCTCGGAATCACGCCCACCTCCGCTGCGGATCCGCCTGGCCCTGCCGCTCCTTGAGGATGTCTATGAGCTGCGACGCCTGCTTGACGTCAAGCTGGTCGCCAGACTCGACGCCGAACTCGTCATGGGCTTCACGGTCGAGATCGAGTCGTGCCCGCTTGCGGATGGCGCGCAGCGCCCGCACCTGGGATTCCGTCGCAGGGCGGATAGGACCTCCGTGGGACGACCCAGTTGCAGACTATCCGTTGGTCTGCGGTCCAGAGGCGACGGCGGGTGCGTGGCCGTCGGAGTGGATCGGCATCCGTGGCGGCGGAGTGGTCGATGGCACTTCCTGCTTGCTTTCCGTGCCCATCGCCGTGATCTGCCGCTCCAGGGCCTCCTCGGCCTGCCCATAGATGCGATTGATCTCCGACTGAAGCCGAGGAGGATCGGTGAGGCGCGCCTGATCGAGTTCAGCGGTCAGATTGAGTGACACACCGACGCTCTGAAAGTCCTTCGAAGCCTTGCGATTCAAACCAACATTGATGAGAAGCGGCATCGCCGCCTCCTTTCTGAAGGAGGGCTGACGAGGCCCAAAAACGAACAACCCCGCCGGTCAGGGCGGGGTCGAATGGCGTGAGGGTCGCCAGATCATGATGACACGAAACAGGCGCTCTTTAGGTGTTCAATCCCCATCGTTTGTAGTGACGGTCAAACTCACCCAACACACTTGAGGAATAGAACACCTGCTTTGCGCTCTTCGTGTTCTGCGGATTCAAGTACCGAGTCCTTGAGCCGTTTTGTTTCGCCTCGATCGTCCTTTTGATTTGGTAAAACTTCTGATCCTGTTTGAAATCGGCGTAGCGCTCCTTGCAGCGAGTCACGAGTTCTTGATAGGACCAGGGGTAACGGGTGCGAAACTCCTCATCAGTCATCGTGATCCTGAGCGCGTCCGGATCCTTCGTTTGGACGACCGAGATTGCGCCGGTGCCGGCACCTCTGGCGATCTCCACCCGCAGCTTGACAGCGACTTGGCACTCTGCGTCCGGAGATCCGACGACCGTATCCACGACTCCAGAAAGATGCTCAAGAATCCTCTTTTCGGCGGGTGAGATCGTGACCCCGGTTGTGATTAGCGTTGCATCGATGAACCCAATCGGCATCAGCGAGAGTTTCCAATCGCGCAAGTCGACATCGAACCACCGCTGGACAAGCACGACGTAGTTGCGTACGCAAGCCGTGCCAAGTTCGAGCAACTTCTGGCCAAGAAGCGGGCTCAACGCATGAGCGTGCACAGCCGAGTCGCGGATCTCCGCGATGGCCTCCACGTTTATGGACACCTCTGCGGGGAGCGAAGTCGACCGCAGTCGCTGAGTAGCGGTCTTGAGCGAAATGGTGCGAGGTAATCCCGACGCAGTCCGTTGGATGTACTCCTTCTTCGAGGTACAACCGTTCTTCTCCCGCGGGCGCGTCTCGTGAATCGCGCGCTCTCCCCTTGGGCTCTCAGCGATGACCTTGGCTTTCAAGAGCAATTCCCACGCATTGATGGCGAGAATCGCAAACGCCTCTTCCCGGTACTCGAACTTGGGCTTGTTGAAAATCTCGATCGCAGCGAGCATCGCCGCATTCGATCGGCCCAGCAGTTTCGAATGCGCGGGTGGGCGTGGCATAGTCCAATCACTCCGTGATGGCCGATCGATGAGGAGCCCATCGCTGACTGCCGCCAGCCTCAATCACGTCGGGCTGGATCCTAATCAGATGCACATACGATGCCATGATCTGCTTGCACCGATACGACAAGAAACTCCAAGTGACCGAGCGACTAACTCCTGCTCGCACCATTGACGTTAGTCATCACACTGGATGTCGGCTCTGCGGTTGCGCGCAGTACGGCGCGTTCCTTCGCCAGTAGGAATCGCTGGTAAATCAACAACGCCTGTTTCAGTTGAGAGCGGACGGTTGTTGAGCAATCTGAAAGATCCGTATGGTAGATCAGATACGCCCATGCATGCGGCTCGTTTGCTATCCTTTGTTCGTCGATGTATCGACGAACTCTTCGAAGCCTCGACACCAAGTCCCGAACTGGTTTCGGCGAAATGGCGCACTCCTGAGTCAGCCACGCGCGGAACTCCGCATCTGTGCTAGACGGTCGGGGTGATGTCATGGCTCCGCACCAGAGATTGCGTCGCAGATGGCTCTCCCCACGTAGAGCGCCAACTGAACAGGCACCGCGTTTCCGATCATCTGCTCAACAACAGTCTTGTTTCCTATCCATGTGAATGACTTGGGAAAGGTCTGAATCCTCCCCCGCTCGATTGCGCTGAGCGGGCGAATGTGCTTCGACTTCTTTCCTGCGTCTCCAGGGTGTCCTGAGTAGCCAGCAGGCACGGGGCGATTGACACCGCGCATGGTTGGCGCCGGCTCATCGACAGAGTAGATCCCACGCCTCGAGTAGTTGCGCGGATGTCGGTAGTAAAGTTCAATATCAAGCTCTGCTCCCATGTATTCGCGTACGGTCAATTCGACGGGGGCAAGGCGAGCATCCAAGAGACACCCGATTCTCACGGCTACTGCGGCATCAAGCACGCCAACGCAGAAGAACCGCTTACGAGTTTGGGGAACACCACAGCGTGCAGCGTTTAGCGTCCGTTCCACCAAGTGGTACCCCGCCGATTCAAACTGCCGCCTCGCAGCTGAATAGGCGACGCTCCCTTGCACCCGATCCACATTTTCCATGACGAACACGTGAGGGCGTATTGCGCTTACGATTGCCGCGAAGCAACCAGTCAACGACGCGCGGGATCCTTCTTCGCGCTTTCCCGCATGAGAGAAATCCTGGCACGGAGGTCCACCTACAAGCATGTCGAACTCGAGAGGCTTCAAGAGTTCGATTGCAGCGGCAACATCGCTGAGATCCGTTTGAGTGCACGGATGAGATAGGTTTGCCCGATAGGTTGCGACCGCAGGAGCCCAGGCATCGAACGCATGTACCAGTTGAACACCTGCGGCTTCTAATCCGAGACTAAGGCCGCCGCAGCCCGCGAATAAGTCGACCGCTCGAAGCATTTTCAAATGCTTCTTCGGCATCGGACTTTGTCTGGTACCGCTAGGCGATTGGGGCGATAATCGGGGCATTCATTCGAAACCATAGACTCCGGGCAGCGTGGCGTCAAGGTGTTGACGCCCGGCGAGATTGAGGTCCTTTGCCTATGTTGCTCGCATGCCATCCCGTCGGGAACCCTCACTCTACGGAATCGGGCTGAGCAACCGAAAGGGCGATGCCTTGTGGGGGAAGAATCAGTTCAATGGCTGCTTTCCCGCGGCACTGTCATGCTGGATGCGCGACAACGGCGTGTCGCTGCTTCAAGTCACCGCTCACAGCGGAGAGCAAACGCGGATTGATGAAGTTGATGCGGGGAACGCACTCGCGACGAACCGAACGACGCGACCCTTTTACAACTTCGAAGCCGAATTCGCGCCGTACAAGTCCTATCTATATGACCCCGACAATATAGAGCGAGCCGACCTGGTGATCGGAGAAGCCTCGAACTCGGGCCTAGGCATCGGCGAACAGTACAGGCCCTTTGAACTCAAACTAACAACCATCCCTGACAACACAACCGTGGAGCGCGCGGAAGCAGATTGGGCTCCCGAGTTGGTTGTGCGTCCTTCAACCACCATGCACTGTGCATTGGGTCTCCTGCATGCGGCGGGTTCTGCGAGGAGTTTGGTTCGCGACATCGTTGAGCCTCTTTGTAAGGATGTCGCGGATTGGAGTCACCCAAAGGAGATGCTGGAGCTCCTTCGGAAGGTGTGCATCGCTATGCCAGAACTTCAAGAGTGCCTAGAGCCATTTCAGTGTCCTCTGGTACTTCAACCGATTTGGAAGACCAAAGGCAAAAGCCCAATCTTGGCTGACCAAGCATTCGATGTGTTCTTGTGGACAGACCTTGCACTGCTGCGCGTCGTTTCTGACCGTGTCTTGTTTCAGACTAACCCAACTGAAATCAGTCGACACGCTCGAGCGCTGCTTCGGGTCTGGCGGATCCTTTTCGAGGTCACGCGGTCCGGAAAGGTCCAACTGAAAAATGCTTTCACACAAATGACCTACGGGCACCAGAGCGACAAGGAGTTCGCGTTGTCTGGCGCAATCACGCACTCTTACCTACGTTACCGACGCCTTACCTGTCCAGCGGTCTCAAAGCATCGGCTTCGCGAGATCATTTTGGGTGGCGGACACGAGCGCCTGTCGCCGGAACGGCGCTTCGATCAGTCAATCTACTTCTCTGCCGCCGAGCTCTTTGACCCCGCCAAGGAGTAACAGCAGGGGGAATCGCTGGCTGCATCCACGAGCATTGGTGCAGAGCGCTAGTTCAACTCCCTCTTGGACGATTTTGCCACGATCCGCGTACCGAAGTACCACGTTGCGCGAGAACGCCCGAAACGCAGCCTGACGAATGATGTTCTTGCTGCGGGACGCGCGAAGCAAAACCCTTCCTCAGGCTGCTTCTTCGAAGCGTGCACCGCGAAGTTCTTCTCTGAGGTCAGGATCTCTGCGTCAAACACCGACAACTCGCCACCGTGCTTATGCAACTTCTTCGCGGCTTGCGCCAGGACTGGTGGGTTGCGGACCGAATTCGTCGGGCGTGACACCCGTACGATGTCAGAGAAGCCGTGCGTCATCGCGTGATGGCCAACCGCTGCTGCTGCGCAGTCGTTTACGACCGATTCGTCGAGACACACGCGTCGAAGCAGAGGGCTTGTGCATACATCGCCTCACCAACCACCGCACGAAATGCTTTGAAGAAAGTTGTATGTGATTTCCCGCGAAACTGTCGATTTGCGTGTAAGTAGTTTCGAATTGCCATGCTGGCAATCATGAGAGGCCCACCCATACTCCCTCCACCAATGACAAAACCCCCTGTGACTTGCGCCAGTCGGGGGTTGTGTCGGGTAGCAGTGGCTTATTGCTAGATCAGCGACGAATCACCAAGCGGGAAGTACTCAACGGTCGGCCGGCCCCCGGCAGGCCCTGAGCTCGGGAAGCGCTTGCCCCACAGGCGAGCCGCCACAAGCCCGTCGAGAATCGCTACCGACTGTTCAGCCGTCATCCCATGCTTCCGCTGGAACTCCCGCTGGGTCACGACACCCGTCGCCGCATCCAGTGCTTCTCTGGCTAGTTCGTCATGACGCTCTAGCTCTAGATCGAGATCGTCCAGGCGCAGGACGCGCAGGGCACGAGCGTTCTCTGCCAACTGCCACTCAACGAGCTGGATGGCGGCCTCGATGTCCTGCGGCTCGACCACAACAGCCGAATAGTCTGGGATGAACTGGTCACCGTCCTGCACCACCCCAAAGCACTCGTAGCAGCGCAGCAGAGCAAGCAGCCCTGCAACCCTAGCCGCCCAGCCTCTGGCCTTCGAGCGGCTACTCCGCTCAACGCTGGAATCAGGCAGTAGATGAGCGACCTCCTCCTGACGATTGGCGAAGGCCATCAAGATCTCCGCCGCGTCCTTCCCGAACCGCAAGCACATCGGCTTTCCGTCCACCATCGGGATCTTGCGCAAGGCGTTCAGTCGTGACTGGAGGCGAGCGTTAGATGCCCCCACCCTCGCAATCGTGTCCACCGGCGGAGGCTTCAGTCGGAAGAGCCGCCGCTGGGGCCATACGATCCAGAAGCGTGCCGCGAAGCCAGACTCGCAGCACTTCCGGTGCCGCATGATCTCGCTGAACACCGGCGGCTGAATGCCCCCAATCACGCTGACCAGCAGTCGGTCCACTGCCGTCTCCCCTGTCGAACGGCGGTGGACGATGTGCCGCTTACCATCGATGGCCGACAACCAAAACGCCTCGTCAGCGGCCGATGCCACTTTGTACTGCCCAATCCCCCGGAGGAAGCCGGCGAGTTCATCTCGCAGGAGGATAAGCCCCCTAGGGTAAGCCCTGGCGAGATCTGCCAAGGCCTCAACCGTCGCATCCGTGCTCACAAGCCGCTGACGTGTCAACTTTGGTTCTGGTGGAGGACAACTACGTTCTAGATCAGCAAGCGCTGCATCGACGACGCCAATCGCTGCGGTCTTCATGCTGCCGCTGAGGGCAACCAATACCGCCCACGCTGCCATGGACTCACTCCAAGTCGGCCACGGCTCAACCACCACGGAGTTGCCGACAACGCCGATCATGGATGTGAGCAGGGGTACAGCGACAGAGGCCGGATCGGCATCTGCAATATCTGACTGCAGCGTCACCACCTCCCGAATGATGGGTGGCAGCGCATCCACGGGATACGGCGCACGCAATGACCGCACTGCAGCACTGGACTTCGCCTGCGCCGCCGCTTCTATCACCCGGCGGAACTCGTTCCAGCCGTTCTCACTACATGAATCATGGTGGCAGCGAAAGCCAACCGCTCCACTGGGTTGCTGCGTGATCACCGCTTCACCCCTGTTGTGTGCGGGATTGAATGGACAGATCGCAAGAACCCAGCGAAAGGCACTAGCACCACCGCCCGGCCACGGCTCCTTCCCTTTGTGCGACACGACATTGGTTGTCACCCAACGCTCAAGGTCGAACGCGGTAGCGATCGAGGCTGGCGCCTTACTCTTGTTTGTGCGGTGCGGTGCTATGTCCCCCAACTGCTCCGCGCTAACCAACCGATCCTCACCGACCGTTACGAGCGTCGCAACTCGGTGATTGGAGCGGTCGTCCCCTTTCGCGTTCCAAGTCCCCGGCATCCGCATGATGCGAGATGCGTTCCCTACGGTTGTGTCAACCTTCACTCTATCTGTGCTGAATCGGGTGTCGAGTGCCTTCAATGCTCTACTAGGCAGATCAGACGCTCCATCTAGGTTCACCGACAGATACACGTGAACGCCATTACCACTGCTCACTACCGTCGGAATCGGCCATCCTGCTCGAGTGAGCTCGTCGACACTCGTCACTGCCAACGCATTGGCATCTGCGAGCTGTGCGGGAGTGGCGGCCGTACTCGCAGGGCGAACGGGATCGACATCGATGACGAACAGGGTCCGCTGAGCCATGTCAGAATCTGTCGTGGCGCAGCCTCGCATTGCCCTCACGAGAGTGTTTCCGACACGGTTGACCACCTCGGCATCCTCAGTGATCGGATTCATAGTGATATAGACACCATCTCCGTAGGCAACGCCCTTGATCGCTTCGGCGGCTTGTTCAGGAGATGCCACAACGGCGTGGCGTGGCGATCCGAAACCCAGCACACGCACCTCACGGATCTCGCCCTCCTTCCATTTGAAAATCTGCCGCAGCAGTTCTGCGATCTCGTGTTGTGAAAGTGCTACGGCACTCGTTCTGTCCTTCGGCTTCTCTTGTTGGAATCCTAAACCTTCTGTCATGTATGAGCCTCTCGATGCCGCAAGGCTGTTCGGCGCTCGGAAGTCTCCGAGGCATTGATAACCGCCAGCCTGCGTGCGTGGCTCATCATTCAGCGATTCTTGATTGAGTCCAGTGGTGGCGACAGACTCTGCCGACCTTGCCGAGCCGAACTCGGCACTCTGCCGAAACAGTTTTCGTGGAAGCGATGGAGACAATTCTCTCGCAGTCGCACACGCGTCGGACCGTGACTCACGCGATGCGAGTGCGTGCGAGACCTCTTCGCGATCCATGGGTACATCTGATGTCTACGGGGTCATCAGTCCACCCACGGTGGAGCGCCCCCACGAGCGCTCGACACCGCCACAAACTGCGCCACATTCTGCGCCGCTCTTCAGAAAGCGCTAGGAATTCCCCGAGAACTCCGCGTAGGTTCGAGTCCTTTATCGCCCATCTTTCACCTCTCATGGAATCGCACGCGGTTCCACGGGATGACACGGCGGACAACTCAAGCATCCGCGGCGGCTGGACCAACGGCCCTTGTCCTGGCGGTCGCCTTCGTCGGCGCCGCTCGCGCTCCGCGCTCGCTTCGCCGCCGAAGGTGTCTTGTGTCGTGGCTTCT
>SXGR01585734.1_pt1 | contig 11184 bp, 10 predicted proteins | sample 3174711 | NCBI WGS metagenome assembly SXGR01 (sample SAMN11356860, study PRJNA531348) | freshwater metagenome | isolation source: freshwater sample F1-60 | place: China: Fuxian Lake, Yuxi | collected 2017-12-25
GGCGTGGTGTTGAAATAAGTTTTGCCAGCGGTGCTGATGTGGAATGCACCGCACTGCAGGGCAACCAAACCCTCGTTCACCAGTTGCTCGACACAATCCACCACGCGAGCAATTGATGCGCCGTATTCCTTCGCGCGTTTGGCAACTGCATCGAGGTCGGGCTCGTCGGGTTGACCAAGGTCGGCGGTGTAGGCACATGGGATTGCACCTTTGGCTTTCATCCACGCAACCGCAGCAGAGGTGTCGAGGCCCCCAGAAAAAGCGATGCCGACGCGTTCACCACTTGGCAGTGATGTGAGCACTCGGGTCATGGTCGTGCCGCCAGCGAAACGAAGGTAACCAGCAGGGCAATGCCAGCGAGCACGAACTCGAGCAGGGCGACACCTGGCGCATTGCCAAGATCACCGATGGCCACGCCAACAAGAGCCGCGACACAACCGAGGTGAATGAACAACGTGTACTTACGCGGTCGCTGTGTGGCGATCAGCCCGGCGATGGTGATGGCAAACGGCAATGCCCACACGAGCGGAAATTGTGGGTTGGATTCTGGGCCCAGCCACCACGCCGACTTGCCGATGTTGCGGCTCGAGACCGCCACGGCAACTTGGCAAAGCAAAATGCCCACCCAACTTGCTGACGCCAACACTCGCCACGGGCGACTAGCGACAACGGTGTTCACTGCTCTAAGGGTAGTGAGCAATGTCGTTAGATTGCCCGCAAATATGGCTCGTAGCCTGTTTTCGGTGCCGCACTTTTCTAAATTGTCCATCTTTTTCCCAATGTGGAACGAAGAGCAGTACATCCTGCGAGCACTCAACGCCGGCCACGATGTGGCACGTGAGTTGATGGCTTCGGGCGAGGTGGGTGACTACGAACTCATCGTGGTGAACGACGCTTCGACCGATGCGACTGCCAAGTTGGCCGACGAGGCAGCCGCCAGCAACCCGCGCGTGCGGGTGGTGCACCACCCAGCCAATCGCAAGCTTGGCGGCTCGATGAAGTCGGGCTTTGCCGCGGCCACGGGTGATGTCATCGTTTATACCGACGCCGATTTGCCGTTCGACATGCTTGAGTTGCACAAAGCGTTGCGGCTTCTGCGCACCTACGAAGCCGATATCGCCAGCGCGTACCGATTTGACCGCACCGACGAAGGTTTGACCCGCGTCGTGTACTCGTCGTTGTACAACGGCCTGGTGCGGGTGTTGTTTGGTGTGCGTGTGCGAGATGTGAACTTTGCATTCAAGGTGTGTCGTGCGTCGGTTTTTAACAACATTGTGTTGAAGAGCGAAGGCTCGTTCATCGATGCCGAACTCATCGTGCGTGCCAAAAAACTTGGGCACCCAATCGTGCAATTTGGGGTTGACTACTTTCCGCGCACTCGCGGCGTTTCGACACTTTCATCGCCATCGGTCATTGTGAAAATTCTGCGCGAGGCGTTTGCGTTGCGGCGTGAATTGAACGCCATCAAGCCGATTGCTGCGAGCTAGCAAAGTGTCGTCACCAAACTTCACCCCGCGCAGCAACATGCGAACGCTTGGGGTGTCGGCTCTGTTGGTCATGGCGGTCATGGTGGTGGTGGCAGTCGCCGTCGACCAGCGTTCCGACAACCAGGCGTCTGAACAAGTGGTCGTCACTACTACTTCTGCACCACGAGGGTCGATGTTGCCGCCAATCGACCGTGAGCTCAAAGAAGGTGTCAATGGCGACGATGTGCGCATGCTGCAGACCCGGTTGGCCGAACTCAAATTTGCTCCGGGCCCTATCGACGGCATCTACGGTCGATCCACGATTCAGGCGGTGTGGGCTTTTGAAAAGCTGGTCATGCGAGTGCCACGCAACAAGGCAACAGGTGTGGTCACGCCCACGATGTGGGACGTGTTGCGCGGCGACGTGCAGATTGCTGCACGCCGCCAAGCCGATACCGCACGCCATGCCGAGGTGTATTTGCCCGAGCAGGTCATCGTCACATTTTTAGGTGGACGCCCCACGTTGATTTCACACATGTCGAGTGGCGACAACACACCCTGGTGCGAAGAAGTGGTGATCGACCCAGGCGAGGCGGGTAACGACAGCCCCGAACAAATTGAAAAGGGCGAGCAGTTAAAGATCGGCGTATGCGGCGATTCGGTCACTCCGGCTGGCATCTTCACGTTTACTCGGCGCTCAACGGGCACGCGCGAAACCAAGTTGGGCACGCTGTACAACCCGGTGTACTTCAACCAGGGCATCGCCGTACATGGTGCAATCTTGGTGCCCTTGCAGCCCGCGTCGCATGGTTGTATTCGGATACCCATGTCGGTGGCCACGCTGTTTCCAGCAATGGTGCAGTTTCGCGATCGCATCTATGTGTTTGACGGCATCAAAGAACCCGAAGAATACGGCTCGCCGCTGCCACCAGCCGATCGCCCCGATCCGGATTACACAACGGTGCCAACTTCGACAACTGTGCCTGTGACTGTTCCGACAACTGTGCCTATGAGCGTGCCTACGAGCGTGCCGGCCACAACGACCACTGCACCGTAAAGACTTCGTGCCAACATAGCCCCATGACATCTGCGACCAAAGAGCCCTACAACGAGTTTGGGCTGTTTCACGAAAATATCGCTGAGTATGGCTTAAACGTTTCACCCCAGCCTGCCGTTACTCGTATCGAGTTCGAGCTTGAAGACGCACGGCGAGTGAGCGCGCTGCGCTGGGGTGCTGCGCCGCCGAAAATCGTGTTCGTACACGGCAGTGCTCAAAACGCTCACACTTGGGACACGGTGTGTTTGGCGCTCGGCGAACCAGCCCTGGCCATCGACCTCCCTGGTCACGGGCACTCGTCGTGGCGTGATGATGGTGACTACTCGCCGCGATCGCTGGCGTTGGATATTGCGCTCATCATCGAAAAATACGCACCGACGGCGAGGTTGGTGTGTGGCATGTCGCTTGGTGGCCTCACCACATTGGCGTTGGCATATCAGCGGCCCGATTTGGTTTCACGATTGATGATGATCGATATCACTCCCGGCGTCACGCCCGAAAAGGCCAAGTCGATAACCGATTTTGTCAATGGGCCGCAAAGTTTCGCAAGCTTTGACGACTTGATTGCCCGCACGCTGGAACACAACCCCACTCGCAGCCGAACCTCACTGCGCCGCGGAATTCTGCACAACGCTCGCCAACTCGACGACCTGAGTTGGGTGTGGCGATACGACCGCCGCAGCCACCCACGGCGCGACCCTGGAACGAGTGTGGCCGCCGGCAGGTGGGAGATGATCGAGCGGCTGGCGTGCCCTCTCACGATGGTGCGAGGTGGTGTTTCGCCGGTGGTTGACGATGCTGACGTTGCCGAACTCATGCGGCGTAAACCCGACGCGGTAGTTCACCTGGTGGATGGCGCTGGCCACAGTGTGCAGGGCGATCGCCCAATCGAACTTGCTGCGCTAGTGCGCCACGAGCTGTAGACGAGCGACCCAGACGATAGAGATACACGCATCGCGCCACGACTCGGTGTGTTGCCAGCAATTCGCCTAATGTTCGCAATATGACGCGTCGGCTCGGTCGCCCCTTTCAGAGTGACGCAGTAGAAACCCGCACGCGTATTCTGCGCGAAGCACGATTGGCTTTCACCACACGGGGTTATGACAACACGACCAACCGCGAGATTTCTGCTGGTGCGGGCATCACTGCAGCAGCGATTTTTCACTACTTTCCTTCAAAGGTGGACTTATTCGTCGCCGTCTACGACGATGTGCAGGCCAAGGTGTACGACGCTTTTGATGTTGCAGTTGCTCAACACGACACGTTCCTAAAAAAATTTGACGCAATTTTCGACACGATGCTCGAGTTGGGCGATGAAGACCCGATGCTTGCCAGCTTCGTCGTCGGTGTCGTGACGGAAGCCGAGCACCACCCAGATCTGCGCGAGGCACTCAAACAGGTGTCACCGCGCAATCAGTCGTTTCTTGCATCCTTGTGCATACAGGCCCAACAGCGTGGCGAATTACCCGAAGCACTTCCGGTGCAGACTGCAGTTGATGTGATTGCAGGCGTCATCGGCGGCTTTGCCCGTTTGTCGGTTACAGTGCGCGACCGTCAGCGCTTGCGTTCGGTTGCCAAGGTGTACCAAAACATGGCGCGTAATGCGTTGGCGCGTGCGAGTGTGAGCGCCTAACCCGATTTTTTGGCGGGTGTAAACGTGGCGCGACTGCGCAGCGTGTCAACCAGCGACAATGCAAGGCCACACCACACCAACAAAAACCCGGCCAAGCGTGCTGCTTCAAGTGGCTCGCCGTAGGCCAGCCAACCAAGCAAAAAGTTGATGACCGGCACCAAGTACTGCAGTGGCCCCATCAACGTGAGGGGTAAGCGCAAAGCCGCGTGGGCAAAAAACAACAGCGGCACTGCGGTGATGAGACCAGTCAGTAATACGAGCACCAGTTGGCCGGTGGTGGCGGTGCTCGGTATGCCAGCGTCGCGCGAAAAACTCCACGCCACGAGCCCCACGGCAGGAACAAACAGCACGATGGTTTCAGCAGTCAGGCTGTCAACAGGGCGCAGTGGCACCTGCTTTTTGAGCAGTCCGTAGATCGTCCATGTGCCGGCGATGGCCAACGCCAAGTACGGCGGGCGACCATAGCTAATGGTGAGCACTGCAACTGCCAATCCAGCAAGACCGAGCGCAATTTTTTGGAGCATGCGCAGCCGCTCGCCCAACATCACCACACCGGTCAGGGTGGTGAAGAGCGGGGCGATGAAGTAACCGAGCGCCGTTTCAATGATGTGTTCGTTGACCACTGCCCACACATAGAGAGTCCAATTCCCAACCAAAAGCACCGACGCCGCAACAATGCGTGCCAGCAGCTGCGGGTTGCGCAGTGCCGTGGTGACAGTCCCCAAGCTTCGTTGGGCCACGACTACTGCCAAGAGCAAGATCATGGCGGTGACGACTCGCCAACCAATGAGTTCGAATGCGTCAAAGTCATCGAGCAGTTTCCAAAACGTGGTGAGTGCGCCCCACATCAGATATGCGGTGAGCCCGCTTACTACGCCAGCACGATTCTCGTTTTGGTTACTGTCACTCATGCCGAATGCCGACACTAACCACATAGGTAGGCTGTTCTTAGTGATGAGCGGCGCTCGCGACGTGCCCACCCAGCTTGTTTCGCTGGGGCGCTCGGTGTCGGGTGTAACCCTTCGTCAACTGTTTAGCCAAGACCCACACCGCGTTACCGCATTTTCGCAGTTGGTGTCGCTAGGTGATACCGAGCTGCTGGTCGACTACTCCAAACAGCAGATCACTGCCGACGTATTGAAGGCACTCGTGGAGTTTGCTGGCTCTTGCAGGTTGGTTGAGCAGCGCGATGCCATGGTGGCGGGTGGCGTAGTGAATGCGACCGAGGGCCGCGCAGCAACGCACATCGCAACACGCGCCGCCAGCGATGCAACTGCCACGGCCACCCTGCGTGCTGAATCGCAAGCCAATGATCACAAGTTGGCCGACGTGGTGGCTGCAGTGCCGTCGTCAATTACTCATGTTGTCAACATCGGCATCGGGGGAAGCGATCTGGGCCCGGCTTTGGTCTGTGATGCGCTTGCTGCAATGCGACCAATGCAGCGCGAAGTTCGTTTTGCATCCAACATCGACCCGCTCGATTTGGATCGTGCACTGACTGGTCTGCACGGCAAACACACGTTGTTTGTTGTGTGCTCAAAATCGTTCGGCACCAGCGAAACGTTGTCGAATGCCCGCCGTGCCACCGAGTGGTTGACCGCCCAAGGAGTGCGAAAAGTTGCCGACCATTTCATCGTTGTCACGGCGCAGCCCGAGCGAGTTGCTGCGACCGGAATCACCGCAGGGTGGGTGCTCACCATGCCCGAGAGCGTGGGCGGGCGATACTCGGTGTCGTCATCGGTGGCGGTGGCGGTGGCACTCGTGTTCGGGCTTGATGCCTTGCACGAAGTGCGCGACGGAATGCGACTCATCGACGAACACTTCGTACAGGCGCCACTAGACGCAAACCTGCCGGTGGTGCACGGGCTCATCGGCTGGTGGAACGCCACCGTGCTCGGCTATGCCAGCGCTGCCGTTATTCCCTATTCACGTGCGTTGCACGTGCTGCCCGCGTATCTGCAGCAACTCATGATGGAGAGCAATGGCAAATCGGTGGATGTGAACGGTGCAGCCGTTGTGCGCACGAGCCCCGTGGTGTGGGGTGGTGTCGGCACCAACGCACAGCACGCATTCTTTCAGTTGTTGCATCAAGGCACCCAAGTGGTGCCGTGTGATTTCATCGGTTGTAGCGCGGCACTCGGCTCGTCACAAGCCGACCACGATGTGTTGGTGGCCAATATGTTGGCGCAGTCGCAAGCGCTGGCGTTTGGTGTCGCCCGTGACGAAGTCGACGGGCCTGCAACGCTGCAAGCCCATCGCGCGACGCCCGGCAACCGCCCGAGCACGACACTGCTGTTTTCGCGGCTCACGCCGCGCGCGGTCGGGGCACTCATTGCTTTTTATGAACACGTCACCTTCGTGCAAGGGGTGTTGTGGGCTGTCAACAGTTTTGATCAATGGGGTGTGGAATTGGGCAAGCAATTGGCCACCCAACTTGAACAGGACATGAAGGGCACACCAACAAAAGCCCACGACGCATCGACGGCCGCATTGTTGGCCCGACATCGCCAGTGGCGCATAACTCGCTGAGTACAGTAGGAATTCCCGTGACCAAGAAACCAAAAGCCGCATCGGTCAAGTCGAAATCAAAAATCAACGCTGCCGAGCGAATGCTGAACCTGTTGGCGCTGCTGTCAGTGCGTTCGCAGCCGCTCACACTCAAACAGATTCGTGCCGAACTGTTGAACCAATACAGCGAAGATGGCGACGCTGCACGCGCCCAGTTTGAGCGCGATAAGTCAGACCTTCGCAATCTCGGCATCCCCATCGACATGATCACGCTCGGTGGTGCTCAGGCAGGCGAGACCGCCTATCGGGTGAATCGCAACAACTACGAGCTCACCGACATGGGTTTCACCGATGACGAGTTGCAGGCTCTACAAATCGCCGCAGCCACCGTGCGACTCGGCGCCCAAGAGGGTGAACAAGCGCTGTGGAAACTCGGTGCCGAACGCGTGAACCCCAAGCTCGGGCCACGGGCTTCGATCGGTTTTGCCGACCCGCACCTCGGCACGATTCTTCACGCCATCGGCAAGCGGGCGCCGCTCACGTTCTTGTATAAAGGAGAAACTCGCAGTGTTGACACCTACGGAATGTTGGCGCGCAAGGGCTTTTGGTACTTGGTGGGCTTTGATCATCTGCGCAAAGCCCAACGAGTCTTTCGGGTGGATCGCATTGAAAGCAGCGTGAGTGTTGGCAAGGCGAAGTCTTACGACATGCCAAAGAACGTGGACATTGTTAAATCGGTGCCGACCGAACGCCAGATGATGGCGGCCGGCGATTACGAACATTCCACTGCTCAGGTGCGTGTGCATGCGTCGCTTGCTCGCATCGGGGCTCGCGACTTTGGCGCAGCCGCAGCGGTGCGCGAAGAAGCAGACGGTGCGGTGGTCTTTGAGATTCCGTGCAGTAACGGCTATGCGTTTCGCCTGTGGCTGTTTGCCATGATGGACAAAGCCGAAGTCGTCGGGCCGCCCGACGTGAGAGAACTTGTGGTGCGCTGGCTTGACGAAATTGCGGAGCGTGCGTGATGGCAAAAAAGACGGTTAAAAAACCGGCGAAGAAAACGATCAAGGCGGCCGTGAAGAAAACGGCGAAGAAGACGGCCAAGAAGGCCGTGAAGACGTCGGCAAAAAAGCCAGCGAAGCAAGCCGCTCGGCCGGTGCGCGCCACCAAACGGCGTGGGCCGCGCAGTGCATCCGAGCGTGTGGCTGGGCTGCTCGTGCTGTTGCCGTGGCTCATCAAACGCAAGCGAGTGCGCCTTTCGGATGTGGCCAAGCAGTTCCGGATGAGCGAAGAAGAACTCATCGCCGACCTGCAGATGGCGGCCGTGTGCGGTGTGCCGCCATACACGCCCGATGCGCTCATTGACGTGTTCATCGACGAAGGTTGGGTGGTCGCCGAGATTCCGACGTTCTTCTCGCGACCGTTGCAGTTGACGAGTGCCGAGATGTATGCCGTCGTGGCCATGGTGCGTGCTGCCCAGAAACTGCCGGGCGCGCCATCGCGCAGCGTGCTGGCGACTGCGGTGGCAAAGTTGGCCCGTTTGGCACCCGAAGCAACTGATGCCCCGATGCACATCGACTTGCCAGATGAGCCACACCTCGAAGAGCTGCGCAGCGCCGAGAGCGAATCGGCGGAATTACGCATTGAATATTTCAACCCGGCCCGGTCCGAGGTGGCGCAGCGAACCATTCGTGTGGTGCGCATCTTTAGCGAACACGGGCATTGGTACGTGATGGCCGACGACGACAAGTCGGGTGCCATTCGCAACTTCCGTGTTGACCGCATCGAGTCGCTGGTGCGCACCGGCAAGATCTACAACCAGGCTGATGTTGCCTCGCGCCTCGATGACGACGCTGAGCGTGGTTGGTTCGGCGACAATCTCGAGCTCGTTTCGTTGCGGGTGCGTGGCGATGCTGCGTGGATTGCCGAGGCGTATCCCACCGTGTCGCAGTCGTCGAACAAAGACGGCTCCATCGACGTATCTTTGCGCATCACCAGTGAGCATTGGCTGGCGCGACTGCTGTTGCGCGGTGGCCGCAACGTCGAGGTCTTGTCGCCAGAAAAATATGTGTCGTTGGCGGCCCGCACCGCACGGGCGATTCGCGCCAAATACAACTAGTCGGGCGTTATCGGCTACCCGAAATGGGTGGTGAGTTGTTCGTAGGTCGTGATGTGGTTGGCGGCCAAAAGTGACGGCAGCACCGACGCAGTGAGCTGAGCGTCGGCCAGAGCATCGTGCGGACGATCGGTGCTTTTACCCAGGCGGGCTGCCACATCTTTGAGTTTGTGCGACATCGTGCGCTGGGGGTCGAGTTTGCGGGATAACAACAGCGTGCAGAGTGGCCCCGTGAGTTGGAGCGGTACGGATAGACGAATCGAGTCGGATCGCAAAAAGCCGACATCAAACTTGGCGTTGTGCGCCACGAAGACACAATCTTTGATGAGTTCATTCATCGTCTCTAAAGCCAAGGCGGGTTGCACACCGTGACGCAACTGACGACGAGTGATGCCATGCACATGAAACGCCCCAACGTGGCCAAAGCCCCATGTCAAGCGACGCAGATAGGTGACCCACTCGTGTTCGACGGTGCCGTCACCGCGCATGATGACCACACCAATTTGCAGCACGCGGTCTTCGTCGGTGGACAGGCCAGTCGTTTCGGTGTCGACTACTGCGAAGCGAACGTTTTCGATGCGCACTGTATTGGCGAGTGTCTCGGCTGGTGTCGCAACTGGTGTAACAGCGGGCGTCTCGGCTGGCGTCATGAGTGGTTGACGGCAGTAGTGGGCGGCAGATGGAGTTCGCGCAAAATTGCCGCACCGAGTCGGTTGGCGGTGAGTGGGCCAAGGATGCGCGCTAGCTCTGTCATGTCGGCGGGCTGGGCAGTGATGATTCGGGAAATTTCGACGTCACTCAGCACTGCTTCGGGCAGGGTGAAGTTGGTGCGCGCAATCACGTTGCGTACTTCGCGCAAACGATTTCGCAGTTCTCGTTCGGCGGCTATGCCTGGGTCGACGGGTCGAGCGAATGCGACTCGTGCCACTGGTTCAATCGGCTGGTCGCGGCGATGCACGGTGTCGGGCAGGTCGGCAAAAAACGGGCTAGCCGTCGTAACACGGCCTTTGCGCCGCAACACTCGAATAATCACCAGATGGTCGGCCGCTCGGGTGCATGCAACATAGGCAAGCCGGGCTTCTTCACGTTGTTGTTCGCTGGTGGTGGCTCCTGAGTGGGGCATCAAGCCACGCTCGGCGCCCACGATGATGACCCGAGAAAACTCGCGACCCTTGGCCGAGTGAAACGTGAGCAACTCGACGCCGTAGTGCTCGGGCGTGGTATTGCTGGCTCGTAGATATGCCGCTGCACTGCGGCCGTCGATGTTGCCCTGAGTGCTACTGCGCAAATAAGCCTGCACTTGCTCGGCAACGACTCGTTCGTCGTTATCACTCGACTCGACGATCACATCGGCAGCCCACACCGTGAGGTCGTGGCGGGTGCGACACTCGGCAACTTCGTCGATGGCGCTGGTGCGAACGGCGCTGGCGCGACGCGACGCAACCGGCACACCCGCACTGCTCAGCATGCGCGACAGCGGCTCGAGCACGGCATTGGTGCGGGCCAAGATGGCCAGCGACGGGCTAGTTACTTGCTGGATATGTTGCGTGACAAGTTGTCGCACTGCAAACGCCTCGTCGAATTCATCTTGCACCTCGAGATATTCAACGGGTAGGCCATTAGAGCGGCGCGATTGCACATCGGGTGTCGAGCCATTGTTGACTGCCACATGCGTCGCCACATCGAGCACTTGCGGAGTGCAGCGGTAGTTATTGGGGAGCGACAATACGGTCGGCTGATTGAGCGCATCCGGCAGGCTGCGAAACAGCATCGGGTCGGCGCCGTTCCATCCGTAGATGGCTTGCAGTGGGTCGCCAACGATGAACACATCGTCACGGTTGCCGCGCAGCGCTTCGAAAAATGCGTATTGCAGCGGGTTCATATCTTGTGCTTCGTCGACGAAGAGGTGTCTGAATCTGAATCGAGTGGCAGCCGCAAAGTCGGGGCGGTCGTTGATGGCTCGTGTGGCCAGCGAGATGAGATCGTCTAAGTCGGCCACCCCTCGCTTGCGTTTGAGTTGTTCGTAGGCGTTGTAGGCCGCAGCAACACGCGCTGGCTCGAGCGGCACGTTGCGCGCAGTACGTCGCACTTCACTTTCGTAGCGCTCGGGCGTAACGATGCGGGCGTGAGCCCAGTCAATTTCGGCGAGCACCGCTGCAGATTGTCGACCGAGCGAGTTTTCACCCATGGCTTGGTCGAGCAACGCCACGCGATTGCCCACGATGGCCGGCACTTGCGCCGACGTGTCACTGGCTCGCCGGCGCAGCAGGGCGAGTGCCACCGAGTGAAACGTGCCAATGGTCGGTTGATCGCTGTCGCCTGCTCGATCGTGGCGAGCGACTCCGAGGGTTCGCAGGCGACGTCGCATTTCGGCAGCGGCTTCACGCGTAAAAGTAATAGCCAAGAC
>SXGR01381598.1_pt1 | contig 11183 bp, 9 predicted proteins | sample 3174711 | NCBI WGS metagenome assembly SXGR01 (sample SAMN11356860, study PRJNA531348) | freshwater metagenome | isolation source: freshwater sample F1-60 | place: China: Fuxian Lake, Yuxi | collected 2017-12-25
AAATAACAATCGTATTGGCTGAAAGACCGTTGTCGTCGAGGGCTTTTAAGACCTGTCCTACGGTCCAATCCGTTTGCACCATAAAGTCGCCATAACCACCGGCTTTCGATGAACCAATAAATTCCTTAGTCGGAACGATTGGCGCATGTGGGGAGGTGAAAGGAAAGTATAATACAAAAGGCTTATCGCTGTTTTTTTGTTGTTCGATCCAGGTAACCACCTTTTTGGTGAGCGTTGGCATGACCTGATCAAATTGCCAACCGGCCGCCATCGGACCTGGGCGTGCTTCCCAACTGCCCTCAGCTGTTTTTTCGGTCATGGATAATTTTGTAGTTGGGACAATGGCAACTTTATCATTTTCAAACCAGGTATACGGCGGGAAGTTAGGAACATCGTCGCCGAAATAATAATCGAAACCGTGTGCTAGCGGACCGCCTGGAATAGATTTGTTCCAATCAAAGGCATCGGCGTCATAACCCTTGCCTTTCCCATCAGTTTCTTTTGCCGTTGGTTTTTTGACGGCATTCCAATCCCAACCCAAATGCCATTTTCCGAAACAAGCTGTTTTATACCCAACCGTTTTTGCTAATTCAGGAAGAGTTAATTCAGCATCATCGAACACGGGCTGGTCAAAGGAATTAACTATCCCATGAAATTTCCGCCAATGAAAACGGCCAGTTAATAACGCGTAACGGCTGGGCGTACAAACGCCGGACGAACTATGTCCGTCAGTGAAGCGTAGACCTTGGCCAGCCAACTGATCAAGGTAAGGGGTTGGAATTTTTGATTTGGGATTTTGTACACCGAGATCGCCATAACCCATGTCATCGGCATAGAGAATCACAATATTGGGTCGGCCGGTTACAGGCTCAGCGGCAAAAATAGGAAGCGTTAAACTGCACAACATCGAGTAAACAAATGGCGCAAAGCGCATCAGTAAATTCCTTCAGTGGGTTCAGATAGTATTAACGCCCACATGCTGCTGTCGTTGTGTCTTTTTTCAATCAACCATTCATTCAAGCTCAGGCAAAGATTACTAATGAAATCCCAATTCGTTCAACTTTACCCAAGAAGTTATTGGGCGGCTGCTTTGAGCTCGGCTAGGCGTTTGCGCATTTCAACCAAACGCTGTTTATGTTCCGGATTGTTAATCTGGTCATGTTCTTCCAGTGGATCGTTGGCGACATTAAATAATTGTTCGTGGTTAAAGTCTGGCCAGTAGAAATATTTCCAATCCTTACGTACTAATGCTTCTGATGCCGGGATGAAATCCTTGTCTCTGATGACCGCGTGTTCATAGAAAAATTCATTGCGCCATTCGGGTTTAGTTGTGGCGAGATAGAGCGGTGCGATGTCACGGCCTTGCATCCCTGCGGGAATCGCTTTGCCGAGAGCGGCCAAAATGGTGGGAGCTAAATCTACATTCAGGGTAAAATCGTCGTTGGTGCCACCAAATTTGCTTTTTGCCATGCGTGGATCGCGAATGATTAATGGCACGCGAATACTTTCTTCATAGGGATACCATTTATCTGCCAAACCATGTTCGGCGTGAAAATAGCCATTGTCGGTAGTGAAAATAATTAACGTGTTTTCTAAAATACCTTGAGCCTTAAGTGTGGCCACAACTTTGCCGCAAACCGCGTCAACCTCTGTCGCTAAACGATAATAATTTTTCATCATTTCTTGGTGCTTTTCTGGCGTGTCAAAACGCTTGTGATATCGATGCCGTCCTTCATTTTTTTCGTTTGCAATAAATGGAGGTAAGCGTTTGAAATATTCGTCCGTAATCGTTTTGGCTAAGGGAATGGTGTCGTCTTTGTAAAGCGCCATGCTTTCTGGTTGCGGTAAAAACTGTTTAGGATTGCCGTCTTCCGCGTGGGTAGCGAAGAAATTAAGTGTGAGACAGAACGGTTTATTCTGAGGTCGCAGAGAAAGAAATTCTAACGCATCATTTTCGTTCTTTTTTGTTACATGGATTTGTGTTCCATCTTTTTCTTTAATCCAATGCGTTCCGGAATAGGAACGACCAAAGTCAAATTGTTCTTTTGGGAATTTACCGCAATGCCATTTGCCAATATGACCAACAAAATAACCGGCATCGCGCAGTATTCCTGGGTAGGTTTCTGTCCACGGTGTTGTAAACATACCGAATGAGCTATTGCCATGTCGGGACATCCATTGTCCGGTTAATAAGGTGGCACGACTCACCCCACAAATAGAAGTGGTGACGCAATGGTGCGTAAAGCGATATCCTTCACGAGATAACTGATCTAAATGTGGCGTCTTAACAATGGGATTTCCAGCACAGCCGAGGGTATCATGACGCCAATCATCGGCGAATAAGATCACGACATTCATGGGCTTGCTGTCGCCAGCAAACATGGAGCAGCAAGCACTGGTGGCGATAAAACAAGTCAGAATGAAGCGAGGTGACCACATATGGTTTACTCCAAAGCAAAAATGAGCGGCGATGACAAGATGCTACACCCTGGCTTGCGGTATGCTGTCATGTGAAAATGTGCTAATTTCCAACATGAACGACCTCTGTGCTAGAGGAAGTCGTCCATTATGCTAGCTGAAATGACAGATGGATGAAAGACTGAACTTTAAATTTGTGACTATCTGAATTAGGTGATTGAGAGGGGGCGAAAGATTATATTCATAATCTTTTTACTCTATTTTTACTCTAGTGATCGCCTTTTATCTGCCCGACTGGTTTATTGAGGGTGAATAAGTAGGCGATGATGTTGCGGATTTCATCGGGTTTCAACATGGCACCCATAGGCGGCATTAACGATACAGCGGGAGTGCGGCTAGTAATATCACTTAGCGCAACGTCTTTAGTTTGACCATCGACAAATTTTAGCGTGAGCCATTTGTCATCTTGTTTGAGGAATGATCCCATCAGCGTCTCGCCATTTTTTAAAGTTGCGGTCATGTTGCCGAAACCAGGGACGACCTGCGCGCTAGGTAGGATTAACGACTCTAATAAATACTCACGCGTTGCCCGTTTTTCCATGGCAATTTGCGACAAGTCGGGAGCAACAATACCGCCTTTCCCTTCGAATTTATGACAGATGACACATTGACCGACGCTTTGTTCGACGATTAATTTTCGTCCGATTACGGGATCGCCACCGTATAGTGCGCCATGATAAATGGCGAGCGGGTCTTTGCTTTGTTTAAGACTTTTTTCGTAAGTGTCCGCAGCTTTTTTTAGATCTGCATTGCCGGAGACTTTAGCCGCCTCAAGTAGTTCGATCTCGCTATCTTTGGGATGGGTTCCAGCATGAAGTTTATCGAATTGTTTAGCTAAAAATTCATTATAGGAGTGTTTTTTCATTCTTATCAAGGATAAATAAATTGCTTGTGAGTCGCGATCTTGATTTTCTTTGATGCTGTTTTTAAATTTTTCTTTATCGATGCGCGCGACGGCGCCATACGCAGCGGCGCGCATTTCTAAAAGATTGTCGGTAAGTAGTTTATCGATAAACGAGTTAATGCCTGGATACCCAGATTCGACTAGCTTGTCAAAGAAATTGATGCGACTGTCAGTTGGCACTAAGGGGCTGAATATTTTTTCTGCGATAGCTTTTTCATCGACCATCAGATTAAAATTAAGGGCGGAGACCAATATTTCAGCTTCGAAACCTGGAGTTATCTTTTTTGGTTTCATGAGCGCTGTAAGGGCTTCTTTCAGTATGGGAGTAACATCGAAACGTACTGAATTTACGGGGCGAATTTGTCCAATGACGGGATCAACTGGTGGCGTGATTTGCCATCGTTTCAAATCTTGTAATGCAACGCGACGTAATTCTTCCGGGGCTGAGTCATTAAGGAGATACCGCGTGACAAGGCGCGCCGCATTTTCATCACCGACACGGAAGCACCATTGTAATAAACGTTCTTGAAATGGGGCGTTTATTGGCGGTGTTCCATCAACGCAGCGTGCCAAGGTACCGAAAGTCTGTTGCAGTAAGGCATGATTGTTCATGCGGTCTACCGCGAGGATTGTTTCTTGGGTGATGCTCTGGTCTTTATCGTTGAGAAATAATGTAACGCGTGAATCCCCTAGACGTGCGAGCGCGAGCATGCAAACGCGGCGGATGGGGGCGGAATCGTTCGTACTTTGCTGTGCGAGGAAATCAGTGGTGCTAGGCGTATGTTGGCCAAGGTAAATTAAACCGACTGTCGCAGCGTGACGCAAAAAGACGTCGCCATCATTAATGGTTTTAATTTGAGCTAGTAAGGCTTCGCTGACTTGTGAGGCTGATTTACCTGCGATTTTCCCAAGAGCGGTTAAGACGAAAAAACGCACCCGATCATGAACGTCGGCTATCATTGGTAATATTGCCGAAAGGTATTTTTCGTTTTTGGATTCACCTAGGACTTTAGCGGCCTGGGCGCGAACCTGCCAACTATTATCTTTTAAAAGTGGTACTAGGTGATTGAGTCCAGAGTGATCTCCAGTTTGTCGCGCGATTTGACCAAGGCCCCAAATACCATGTAAGCGCGCTAATTCATGGGTTTGCTGTTCAGCGGCCATTTTACATTTAGTAATGCCATCAGCGCCTTTTTTTACCAAAGTAAATTGTGAGAATAAACGAATGCGCATGTCTTCATGAAAAAGATTTTGATATAAATCGTCGACCGATGCATCCGCGAATCCTTTGCTGAGTTTTTTCGCCGCATCAATTACGGATGGCGTTTCGGTGTATTTTTTATTTTCTACGGAATAAATCAGGCCTTTTTTACTGCCTTCGGGCGCATTCTGGGTGTTAACGTAGTCAGCTATTAACAGCCGTCCGTCAGTGGTGAATTCGGTAGCCGTAAACTGACCGCCTTTGCCGAAGGTCGAGAGGTTTTCGATTTTCAGGCCACCGCCGTGCGGAGTAAAACGAAAGGTATTAATTCCTTGTGAGTAGGCACAATAGAAGAAATGATTTTTATAGTCAGGTCCCATGCTATCACCTGGGTTAAAGGTAATGCCAACTGAACCCCCTGGGATATATTCCATGGAAGGGATGCTATAGGCAGGCTGTTCTGGAAATGCGGTTCGCCATTCACCCAGGCTGGTCCATTGGTCAATCGGTATAGGACCAGCACGTAAATGGAGTTTTACCGCATTGAAGAAGGTTCGTTTATTTTCATGGCCTGAATTCCAGCCATAATCACCTTGTTCAACTAAGTAACAAACGCGTGATGAATCGCCACTGCCGCGATTATTGTCGACGGTGAATAAATTACCGTATTGATCGAATCCTAGATCCTGCGGATTTCGATTGCCAATACAAAATTCTTCTAAGTTAGTGCCATCTGGTTCGCAGCGGAAAATGGCACCTCGTTCGGCGCTATAAAGTAATTTTCCTTCTTTGGTGGTGATGCCGTAGCCACGGTCACCATTAGAAAAATAAATTCGACCATCAACTCCCCATTCTAATCCGTGCAAGTCATGGCCATTAACGCCATTGCGAAAACCAACTCCTGATACAAATGGCTCGCGACTTTCACTAATGCCATCGCCGTCTTGGTCATAAATTTTCCAGATATGAGGAATATTGGCGTAATACATTTCGCCATTTAAGCCCATTAATACACTTGATCCATTGCCATCAAGCGAGGCATTAAAACCATCTGCGTAAATCAGATTTTTATCTGCGATGCCATCATGATTGCTGTCGATTAATGTGGTGATCTGATCAGAAAATTCAGTAAAATATGTCGCGCTAAACGTTTTATTGGCAATGTATTTATCATACAATTTTTGTCGATCAGCTAGCGAATGGCATGCGATCTCGTCTAAGAACCAATCATTGTACTTACGTGAATCGACCACGCCGCGAAGGAAACGGTTGGATTCTGCGACATAGACGCGATTTTGTCGATCAATGGTAATGGATAGCGGGTTATTGATCAATGCTTCGTCGGCAAAAATATGGCTGAAAAATCCATCCGGCACTTTGAGATTAGCGGATTTTTTTCCGGGGGTCGTGGGTTGATTTTTTGTGGTCGGCGTTTTGGGCGGAGTTTCCGCCGCCGGTAATGGTAAACTGAACAGGACTAAAGCGGTGATGAGACATTGAGTAACTTGGTTATTGCGCATAGGGGGTCATTTCTGCGAAGTTCTTGGAAGTTTAAGCGCCCAGGAGGCAAGAAGGAACGGCACGGACGAGGTCAATTCAACCAACGAACAATCATATTACAGAAAATATGTGGAACCTGATTCAAATGGTTATCTTTAGCCAATGACGGCTTGTTCGATTTCACGCTCATAGAGGAAATCAGCGAAATTTCACTGGCAATATCCGTTTGGTTCTAAGACAATAACAAGCGATGACGCTAACCAACCATAAGAAACTTAGTGCAGTTCGTCATGTCGCTTATCACCCTCAAAAGTTTATGACTCCCTAAACCATAACCGTTAAATAGACTGGCAGCTCAACCACTAAGTAACCAACTAAACGAAAGTCATCACATGAAAGACGTTTTTCTTTTTATTTCATTATTCATAAATGTAATAGTGATAGCCGCTATCGGTTTTTTTGGCTATCAAGGATATCAAACGTACAAAACGATGTCATCGCCTGGAGCGCCTACCTCAGTGACGGCGACGGTTACGGAAGTGATTGATATTAATGATGGTGGTTATTTAGCAAAATTTTATGTAATGGATTATGCAGGAAATAAGGTGGTGGTGACGGAACATAGTCACGGCACCTCAACGGTTAAAGTGGGCGATTCAGTAAAGCTGCAAGTGATGAAGCACGATTTCAGCGGGGTAAAATCGGTTAGTTATTTTATTACCCCCTGATTATTTGCACCGTGGCACGATGAGCGGACGGTAAGTTGGTAGACAGTTGATATTTATAACGCAGGTGAATAACCACCTAGTCGTTCATTTTTATCAAATTCCCATAAATTTCGTGCGATAAATGTCATTAACCACACCAATCAATGCGCCATTGATGATGACGGCAAGGCACCAAAACAGCGGTGGGAATGGATCATAAGCGACGAACAACATGATCATGGCGCTTATGCCATAGACGGCGGCGGAAATCAGATGATTAATATTTTTAAACTGGACCAGCACAGACCACGCTGTTCCAATGAACACTAAAAGGGCAATCATGACCCAGCGGTCTGCGAAAATTGCCATTCCACCATTCAACAGCAAAGACAAGAAAAACCCAATACTAGCACCAGTCCAAAAGCGTGCTTTTTTATTGTGCTGAAATCGTGCTTCAGCGATTTCTTCTTTAAGTCGCCGTTGTCGCTTTAATTCTTCCGGCGTTGGTACAGGTGGTGAGTTCATAGGTACAGGGATTATTGCTCATTAACGTTTCTTATTCACGGAACAATTTGGAAAAATGCAGGATCAATGGGCTTATCGCATTCCAATGGTCCGACTTGAAATTCATAACGATTACCTTGCGGATCCTCGCTGATAATGCGCGAGAGCGCGAGATCCGCTTGAAAGATCATTGTGAGTTTGGTGAGTTGCTTGACTAGTTCAGGAGCCGTGGGCGTTAGCTGGATGCTGTGCGTGCCGTCGGCATTGGTAACGGCGAGCAGAGTAAAATCTTTGCGTAATTTGACTAAATCAAAACGGAAACAGGCCATTAATTGTTGTTCAAAGAGGTCGTCTTTGCCAACTACGGTGGTTTTAACGTCTGGCTTTTCATCGGCAAATAATTGTTGTATTTCCCACCGTGTGGTGCCATTGCTGACAAAGCGCAATTTATAATCCTGATCACCGGGTTTGGTGATAATGACGTGATAACGCTCTGGAAAAGTGAGGTAGAATTGTAGATTTTGCACGCGTGGTGCGGCAGCGAGATCGGCATTATTGCGCGTGAGCCAAACTAGGGTTCCTTGCGCGGTGGTGTGTTGGCCATGGGTAGCGACGAGTCGCTGAACTAATGCCTCATCGGATTCCACAGCGCTTACGCGCGTAGGAACACATAGCAGGAACAGCACGAACAACAGGCAACCTTGCAGAGAGAAACGCATGCCGGATGGTCGCCCAAGAGAACGGCCATGCAATGTAGGGCCGCAGGAGTATCCACTATGACGACGGTTTTAGTTATTTTACCACCGGGCGCGGAAGAAATTGAAGCCGTGACCATTCCCGATATGTTGGTCCGCGCGGGTGCGCAGGTGACGGTCGCATCGACCTCGGCTGAACTGGTGGTCATTGGCAGTCGAGGCATTCCTTTGGCAGCACATACCAAACTCGATCAAGTCTTAGATCACGAGTTCGATGTGATTTACTTACCAGGCGGAGGTGGAGCGGCCAAAGCCCATCGCGATGACGCACGCATTCAACGTATGGCAGCGGCGCAATTGGCTTCGGGTAGACTATTGGCGGTCATTTGCGCAGCACCAATTGCATTAGTCCCAGGGAAATTGTGCGCAGGTCGTCGCTTGACCAGCTACCCAGGAGTACGCAGTCAAGTTGAGCCATATTGTGCCGCTTGGATCGATGAAAGAGTGGTTATCGATGGTAATTTGGTGACTTCGCAGGGTCCAGGAACCGCTGTGGCACTGGGTTTAGCATTGATCCGGCTCACTGCTGGCGCAGACGTTGCCACACAGGTGGCATTAGACATGCTAGTACAGCCAAACTGACTACGGGGAGATTAAGCCATGCGACTGGTGATCAATCGATTACTAAAACCGTTAATCATGTGTGCCGTTTTTTTATGCCTAACCGTATCGTCAGTATGGGCGGGTGACGCGAAAGAAGTGCAAGCCAAGTTTAATAAATCTTTCTCAGAAGGTTCATCTACTGACAAGAAAGAAGCCCTGCGTTCAGCGCAAAGCTTGTCTAAAGAAGACGACGATGTCGCTTTTGAATTATTGATTAAAGGTGTCAGCGATCGTCAGGTGCACGATGAAGCGGTGTTAGCGTTACGGGCACGTACGGGTTTGCAGCCCACGCTACTGAATCGCGGTAGTGGTTATCCTGGATATCCAGCCTCAGATGACGCGAGCGAATGGAATAATTGGCTTTCGGCTCGTAAGAAAGATAAAGAGACGCAAAAGAAAATTGCTGATCAAGATAAAAAATTAAAACAAATTGAAGACGATAAAAACAAACCCAAAGATGGTAAAGACGGCACGGCAAAAACGGATGATAAAACAGCACCTCCTGCTGATGGTACCACTCCGCCAGCGACGGGCGCTGACGGTGAAGGGTCAATTATTAAAGCTCCGCCAGCGTACGTGCCACCCAGCGATCTAGGTCGACTAGATCGTATCATTTTCAAAAGTGGTGGCACCCTGGTGTGTTATATTTTATCAAAACGCGTGAATGCTGATGGCGTGCTGCAATCAGTACGTGTGGTGCATCAGAATAATGGTGGTGAAGAAATCTTGTCCTCAGATTTAATTTCTCGTATCGATGAAGATGTGCGCTGATGCCAAGCGCACGGGGTATTTCGGCGTTATACCCAGGAACGTTTGATCCCCCGCATCATGGACATGTAGATGTCATTCGTCGAGCTGCCGCTCAGGTCGAACAATTGATTGTGGCTATTGCTGTAAATCCAGAAAAGAAGCCGTGCTTACCTGAAAAAACGCGCGTAGCAGTTTTACAAGAATTGTGCCGTGATTTGGCGAACGTTCGCGTTGCAACTTATACGGAAGCAACGGTTGCTTTCGCCAAGGCGCAAGGCTGTACGGTGTTAGTGCGTGGATTACGTAATGCCGCTGACTTGGACGCAGAATCTGGCATGGCACAGATCAATCGCAGCCATGGTTTAGAAAGTTTCTTTTTAATTGCCGATGTACGCCATCAACACTTGAGTTCTCGTTTGGTCAAACAAGTCCTCGCTGCGGGTTTACCATTAGATGATTTAGTGGCTCCAGCCGTTGCTCGCGCTCTTCGTACACCCATGAGCGGCTGACTTTTTACACGCTCGCATTAGGAGTCATCATGGCTGAATGTTTACGTGGTAATCCTTATCCGACGCCAAAGCTCGGACCGCTTTTGATCGATGAAGACTATGTCGCAGCGATTGAGCGATTGATAGATTATGCGGCGCAGGCGAGCACCGATTTAGGACAGCAACATAATGTTGAGCTAGGATTTGATGATGCTGGCATTGTTATCATTGACCAAATAATTACTTCGGTGCGTGCACGAAATTGGCCAATAGAATCCAATCCTTTTCGCTGGCACGCGAACGCTATCGGTTCGGTATTAGCCTGCATTATGCTCAAACGAGGAAATTCTCTGACGGCGTTTCGCTCGAAAGACAACTTCACTAATTTCAGCGTTTACGTTGCCGCAACTAAAGTAGAATATTTTCCGTTTCATAAAGTGCAGAAATGTTTGACTAGTGTTGATGCCGGAACGGTGGCGGCATATTATAAGGAATTTACCGGGGATATGTGAATGGACTGGTCCGATGTCCGATGTCCGATGTCTTTTGAATTTGGACGTTGGCCAGAGACCAGTTCGTTTGGTGAATAATCAAAAGTAGTCGTGGTTAATCAAAGACGTATTTTTAAAGCGCAAATAGCCAGTGTTATAAAACAAAAATATCGGAATAATTAGATAGGTCCGACGTTGGACATCGGACCAGTCAATCGAATACCTACCCCAATAACCCCTTCGTAGACGGTAATTCCGTTCCCGTTATGCGAATTGCTTGACGCAATGCGCGCGCGGTGGCCTTAAAAGCGGCTTCGACAATGTGATGGCTATTACGGCCAGTGTGTTGATGTAGGTGCAAACAAATACGGGCGTGGTCAGTGAGACCACCAAAAAATTCTGGCACTAACTCTACCGCCCAGCTTCCGAGCATGGCCGCTTCTGGTTTGAGTTCGTAGACCAAATAAGGACGGCCACTAATATCGACGGTGGCGGTTACTAATGCTTCATCAAGCGGACAAGCGAGATGACCAAAACGTTCGATACCCATGCGTTCGCCTAAGGCTTCGCGTAAACATTGCCCCAGCACGATACCGACGTCTTCGGTAGTGTGGTGACCATCAATGTGCAAATCGCCTGTGCATTTTACACTTAAGGTAGTGCCCGAATGTTTGCCAAGTGCTTCCAACATGTGATCAAGAAATCCAATGCCGGTAGCAATGGTGGCAGGACCAGCGTGGTCGAGATCCCACGTGGCGGTGATATCAGTTTCTTTAGTTTTACGTTTGACCGTCGCACTGCG
>SXGR01126101.1_pt1 | contig 11182 bp, 9 predicted proteins | sample 3174711 | NCBI WGS metagenome assembly SXGR01 (sample SAMN11356860, study PRJNA531348) | freshwater metagenome | isolation source: freshwater sample F1-60 | place: China: Fuxian Lake, Yuxi | collected 2017-12-25
CTGGCTGCTCGACCCGCGCCCCAACCTTCCCTCTATCGTGAATGCGGTGCACCACGGCTTCGCGCTGTCCGAGGTGAGCAATACCCCGGTGATGCTGGAACTGCGAATCCGCGCCTGTCATGTGCATGGGAGTTTTGTCACGCGCGAAAACCGACCGCCGACGTTCAATCTTCGACAGGCCCTGGAGGCGCCGCGCCGGGACACCAGCCGCATCGTTCTGCCGCCTGCCGCGTTCATGCATGAACACGAGAAGGTGCTGGATCGCTGGCCTGCGGCGGTGAAGTACATCGAAGATCACCACCTCAACGAGTTCTTTGACGGCGACATCAGCGAGCTGGGCGTAATCGTGCTGGGCGGGCTTTACAACAACACGCTTCGGGCGCTGATGCACGAAGAACTCGCCGACCTCTATGGCCAGTCGCGTGTTCCCATGTACGTTCTCAACGTCGCCTATCCCGTTATTGATGCCGAGGTACTGCGCTTCTGCGAAGGTAAGAAAGCAGTGCTGATCGTTGAAGAAGGGCAGCCCGATTATCACGAGCAGGCGATCCGAGCGGTCCTGAGCCGCGCAGGGCTCGGCACAACTGTCCACGGCAAAGATTTGCTCACGATGGCAGGCGAATACACCGTGGCCGAACTGCGCGCGGGTGTGAAGGCATTTGCCAGTCGCTACCGGCCGGCTTCAGTGGCCACTGCTATTCCCATTTCGATCAAGCGCGAACGTCCGCCCAGCGCTGCTGCAGCAGCGGGCGCCAACATGCGCCGCGCCGCGCCTGAACTGAACGACATTGTTCCAGCGCGCCCGCCCAGCTTTTGTACCGGCTGCCCCGAGCGTCCGATCTTTTCTGCGCTTACCCTCCTGCAGCAAGACCTCGGCGAACATCACATAGCCGGCGACATCGGTTGCCACCTTTTTGCGGCCATGCCGCCGTTTCACCTGGGCGCATCCACGATGGGCTACGGGCTGGGCGCATCCAGCGCAGCCGCCTTCGGTCTTGAAGGGTCAAAGCGCGCGATCTCGATCATGGGCGATGGCGGCTTCTGGCACAACGGCCTCACCAGCGGTATTGCCAACGCGGTATTCAACAAATCCGATGGCGTGATCGTCATCGTTGACAACAATTACTCGGCCGCCACCGGCGGGCAGGATATCCCGTCATCGCGCGCCGACAACCCGAACCGCAGCACCTATCATCCAATCGAAGCAGCCGTGCGGGGCGTGGGCGTACAGTGGGTTCGCACCATCACTGACACCTACGATGTGCGCACCATGCGCGATACGCTCAAGGAGGCGCTCACCACCGACTTCCGCGGACCCAAGGTGGTCATCGCCCAGAGCGAGTGCATGTTGAACCGCCAGCGCCGGGAGCGGCCCCAGAAAACTCAGGCCGCAGCCCGCGGCGAACGGGTGCTTAAGGAAAAATTCGGCGTCGATGCCGCGGTCTGCAACGGCGATCACGCCTGCATGCGAGTCTCGGGCTGCCCTTCGCTATCGCTTAAATCCAGCGGCGACCCGCTCAAACCCGACCCGGTCGCTGCCGTCGATGACAGTTGCGTTGCGTGTGGGCATTGTGGCGAGGTCGCCGATGCCGCGGTGCTCTGCCCATCGTTCTACCGGATCGAGTGGGTCAGAAACGCCACTGCTTTTGAACGGGGACTTGATCGGGTCCGCCGGAGCATGACCGGCTGGCTGCAGGCTCGCCGTCATCGCTCGCTTGCCGCACGTTCACTGGTCGTGGAGGCAAACCGGTGAGCACACCCCGAATCAATATCCGAGGTAACCGCCCGGATCGTCCCATCACCATCGCCATCATGGCGATGGGGGGGCAGGGTGGCGGCGTACTGGTCGACTGGATCGTCGACCTGGCCGAAAACAGCGGCTACCTCGCGCAGTCCACCTCGGTGCCGGGTGTGGCGCAGCGAACCGGCGCCACCATCTACTATGTTGAGCTCCTTGATGCTGCGCATGCCGAAGCGCGTGCCACTCAGCCGGTGTTCGCCCTCATGCCGGTACCGGGCGAGGTCGATATCGTGATCGCAGCCGAGCTGATGGAAGCCGGCCGTGCCATTCAGCGGGGACTGGTGAGTCGGGACCGAACCACCCTCATCGCTTCCACGCATCGCGACTTCGGTACGCTTGAAAAAGTGGTGCCAGGCAATGGCATCGCTGACACCGCCGCGGTCCTCGAAGCGGGCACCCGTTATGCCCAGCGCTTCCTGCACGACGACATGCAGCAGCTCGCTCGCCGCGAAGGAAGCGTCATTTCGGCCGCGCTCTTCGGCGCACTCGCCGGCAGCGGCGAATTGCCTTTCTCTGATGACGCGTTTCGAGACACCATTCGCCGGGCTGGAGTCGGGGCCGAGCCAAGCCTGCGCGCCTGGCAGGCCGGATGCGCCGCGATTCGCGAGCCGATCCGAAACGCCGCCGAACAACCGCCCGTACCCGGCGAGCCCGCCCCGCTTCCCGCTCGCGCTGCATCGCCCGAGGTCGAGCGCCTGCGCAAAAGAATCGTAGCCGAGTTCCCGGCTGTGGCCCATCCCATGCTGGGGGTCGGCTTACAGCGAGTGCTGGAATATCAGGATCTCGATTACGGCGCGGAATATCTCAACCGCGTTGCTCATATCCACAGCACTGCGGCAGGAGGCGGCGGAGAGGCCCATGGCCATCTGGCTACGATTGAGGCCGCCCGCTGGATCGCCGTAGCCATGGCCTATGACGACATCATCCGGGTCGCCGACCTCAAATCGCGAAGCGAGCGCTTTGAGCGGATCCGGCGCGAGGTCGGCGCCAATGATTCGGAAGTGGTGGGCGCAACGGAGTATTTCCACCCCAGGCTCGAGGAGGTCACCTCCCTGCTGCCTGTAAGCCTCGCTCACAAGCTTGAACATTCACCCAGACTGAGCGCCTGGTTAGAACGTCGCCTCGCTAAAGGCCGCCGCGTTCGCTCGCACACCATCACCGGGCAGTTCATGCTGCAGGCGCTCGCATCGCTGCGCTTCATGCGCCGTTCAAGTCTGCGCCACCAGCGCGAACAGCAGCACCTGGAGGCCTGGCTCGCCAGGGTGGAGCAGGCCTTCGCGCATGACTACAGGTTTGGAGTGGAAGTCATCCGGTTGAGGCGCGCCATCAAGGGCTACAGCGACACGCATGCACGCGGTATTGGCCGCTTCGACCGCCTGATGCGCGCAGCCGCTCAATTGCAAGGTCGCGCGGATGCTGCGGATGCGCTTGCCGCGCTCCTCGCCGCGTCGCTCGCCGATGTCCAGGGCGCGGCACTCGAACGCAAGCGGCAGGCGCTCGCGCTCGCCCCCATTTAGACGAGGCCCCGTCGCGCGCTAGCTGCTCTGATTACGATCGCGCCCAATCGTGTAGCCGGCATCCACGCGGAGCAGTTGCCCAGTCACCACCGACCCAGGCTCCAGCAACCAGACGATTGCCTGCGCAATATCCTCTGGCTGGCAGATTTTTTCGAGTGCGGAGAGCGAGGAAAAATCCTGCCGAACGCGCTCAAACGATGCCTCGCCCAGCCCCTCTCGCATCCAGCGGCCGTCGATCATGCCGGGCAATACTGCGTTGACCCTCACCTTAGGACCCAGCGAGCGGGCCAGGCTCAGGGTCAGCGCGTTCAGCGCTGCCTTCGAGGCCACATAGGCGTAGGAGCTACCTCGCCCGGTTTCGCCAGCGATCGACGACACATTAACGATTGCGGAGTCAGCCCCCATGCGCTTTTCCGCTGCGCGTGACATCTTGAAGGGCCCCAAGGCATTCACCTGAAAAACCTGAAGAAACGCCTCGTCATCGGCCTCATCGATGCGCGCCATCGGCAGAAACACCGTTGTCCCTGCACAATTGGCGAGCGCGTCCACCCGGCCCCAACGTGTAAAGGTAGCCTCGACGATCGCGCGACAGTCGGCATCGCTTGCCAAATCACCCGCGACCGTGAAGCAGTCGGCACCCAGCGCGCGACATTCATGAGCCACCTGCTCGGCCGCCTCGGCGCGCCTCGCATAATGAAGCGCTACGCGATAGCCGCGCTGCGCGAGCATCCGTGCGCAAGCTGCGCCCACGCTCCCAGCCGCACCACTCACAATCGCCACCCGCGGTTGTTCACGCTGCATCAGGGCCTCCGCTCAGCCTCAGGTTGAAAATACTGCTGCACCAGGGACTCCGCCACGCAGGCGGGCTTTTCCTCGCCATCGATTTCAATGGTGACGGTAAATGACATCTGGATCCCACCCGCGATGTCCTCAAGCGACGACAGCAAAAAGCGTCCCCGTACCCGCTGTCCCGCACGAACCGGGCGGGTGAAGCGAACCCGATTCAGGCCATAGTTGATACCCATCGCGCAGAACGGCAACGCCAGATGCCGATCATAAAAGCGCCCGAGCAGGGCAAGCGTGAGAAACCCATGCGCGATCGTGCCGCCGAAGGGCGACTCGCGCGCCGCCCGCTCGGTATCGACATGAATCCACTGCGGGTCATCGGTCGCCTCGGCAAACAGATTGATGCGGTGCTGATCGATCAGCACCCAGTCGGAGACAAAAGCCTCGGTGCCCACGGCGGCGCGCAGCGCCTCCAGCGTGTCATACCGGCTACCGGTGGTCATGGAGAACGGCCTCCCGAATCTGGCGTTTGAGAAGTTTGCCGTTGGCGTTCCGGGGCAATGGCTGATCCACCACGATGAATCGTTCTGGCGTCTTGTAGTCGGCCAATCGCGCGGCGCAGTGCGCGCTCAGTTCGCGACTCAGTTGAACGGCTTCCGCCGATCCGCCTCGGGCATAGACCACCGCCTGCACGCGTTCACCCAGAACCGGGCATGACACGGGCACCACCGCGCACTCGATCACCCGCTCGTGTTCATAGAGCACGTTCTCAACCTCGATCGTAAACACCTTGTAGCCTCCCCGATTGATCATGTCCTTGATCCGATCGACTACCCGCAGATAACCCTGAGCGTCAACCCAACCCAGATCTCCGGAGCGCCAGAGGCCGCCCGCGAACGCAGCCCGGGTGGCCTCTGGCTGATTCCAGTAGCCGGGGACGACCATGGGGCCGCCGATCCAGATCTCGCCCAGTTCGCCAGCCTCGCACTCTCGACCGTCATCATTCATCACGCGAATATCGGCGCAGGGCAGCGGGCAACCGACACTATCGATCCGGCCTGCGTTCTGGCCAGGCGGCATCAGCGTGGCAGGCGAGGTGGTCTCGGTGGAACCGTAGCAGTTCATGAGCATGAGCTGCGGCATGCGACCAGTGAGCTCGGCAATGGTTGCCTCGGGCATCGGCGCGCCACCGTAGGCGCCCACCCGCCACCCTGAAAGATCGGCCTGCGCGAACTCCGGGGCCATCAGGCAGAGCTTGTACATGGCAGGCACCATCAGTGTGTGCGTCATACGTTCAGACTGCGCAAGCGCAATAAACGCCGCCGCGCGAAACGACGGCATCACGACCAGCTTGCCCGCCGCCATCACCATGGTGGCGATGAGCGCAACCAGCCCGGTGACATGGCTGAGCGGCACGGTGGCAATTGAGGTGTCACGTGGACCCAGCGACATGGCGTGGACAAAATGGAGTGCCGAGTGCACCAGCCCCAGATGGGTGAGCATTGCCCCCTTGGGTCGCCCCGTCGTTCCCGAGGTGTAGAGAATGGCGGCCGTGTCGAACTCGGCGGGCTGTGCGGGTCCCGCCAGGGGCGCGCTCGCCGCAGCGTTCAGCCAGCCCAGCCAGACTGTCGGGTTGCTGGCATCGTCGGCGCTCTGCGCATCGCTCACCCAGACCCGCGCAAGCGGCGCTGGCAGTTCGCTGTCGTCGGGCACCTGATCTGACAGCTCGCGTTCGTGCACCAGCAGGCGCGCTCCGCATTGGCCCAGTGCATAAGCGATGCCAGGCCTGACCTCCCGCGCACTGAGCGGCACCACGATGGCGCCAACGCGCGCGGCAGCGAACAGCAGCACCACAAACTCGATCCGGTTCCCCAGAAGGAGCGCAACCCGGTCGCCGCAGACGACCCCGGAATTCTGCAACGCCCGGGCGGCCGCCGAGACCTCATGATCGAGCTCACGATACGTGAGTCGCCGGTGGTCGCACACCAGGGCCACGCCCTGCGGCGAACGTCTGACCGCCTGTTCAAACATCCCGAAAAGCGAACCGGGCCGATCTTTGAAACACCGCACCAGCCGCTCGCCATAGACCAGCTCGGTTCGAACTTCAGGAAACCGAGCGCCGGAGTGTCCGCTCTGCATCACTCAGTGATCTCCATTCAGGGTTGATTACGAACCACGGCGCACCACAGTTCCGATTGCCCCAGGGCACTGACTATAGCTGGAGCGCCCAAGGCACCGCGCGGATCGTTTCTTTCGGGAATCGAACACGGACATTGCAGCCCCGCGCGATCGGTGTGTACAGTGTGGCAACCATCCACCACTCCCTGGGAGACAGTCATGGCTGAAGCCCTGGTTTCACAGAAACGCCGGCCTACCCACGAAGAAATCATCGCCACGCCGCGCTCAATTTTTGTCGACGCACTGAACATGCCGTGGAAACCCTCCAAGTTTCCCGGGGTTCAAGTCAAAATTCTTTATCAGGACGAAAGCGGCATGCTGACCGTCCTGTCCAAAATGGAGCCGGGCTCTACCATCCCGCTCCACACCCATACCGAAATCGAGCAGACCTACATCCTCGAGGGCAGTCTCGATGACGAGCAGGGGTCGGCCACCGCCGGCAATTTTGTCTGGAGACCCAGCGGCAATACGCACATTGCGCACGCCCCCAACGGTTGTCTGTCGATTTCCTTCTTTACCAAACCGAACAAATTTTTTGACGAAGTGGTCTGGTTCAACGAACTCTGAACCACACCTCAATTGCGGAGGCCGCCCCAATGAACCAGATCAAACGCTGCTCGCTGTTTCATGTTGTGGCTGGCGTGATTGCGCTGGCCGCGGGTCCGGCTTGCGCCCAGCAGGTGTACAAGTGGAATATGCCCACGCCGTACGCCGACGGCAGTTTTCACACCAAGAACACCCGGATGTTCGCCGACGAAGCCAAGGCTGCGTCCAACGGCCGAATCGATATCACCGTGCACTCGAACGGCTCGCTCTTCAAGCTGCCAGAAATCAAGCGTGCCGTTCAAACCGCGCAGGTGCCGATCGCTGAAACCAACCTGCCCGCCTACGGTAATGAATACGCGTTCTTTGATATCGACGGCATCCTGTTCCTGGATAGCGGCTATGAATCGGCTGCCCGCCTGTGGAAACTTTCCAAGCCCCACCTCGATAAGCGTCTGAACGCACAGGGCATCACAATCCTCTACACCGTGCCCTTCCCCGGTATGGGGATGGTCAGCAAGAAGGCGATCACGAAAATTGAAGACTTCAAAGGCATGAAACACCGCAGCTGGGGCCCAGCCGCCTCGCGCTTTGCCGAACTCGTGGGGGCCACCCCCACCGTGCTGCAGGCCTCGGAGCTGAGTCAGGCATTTACCGTTGGCATCGTCGACGCCACGCTCACGTCCTCCACCACAGCAGTTGCCACCCAAGCCTGGGACTACGCGAAGTTCTTTATCGACTTTCAGGCCGCTCACTCCAAAGACACGATCATCATCAACACCGCCACCCTCAAGGGCCTGCCTGCAGAGCTTCAGCAGATCATCCTCACCGCATCGGCCAATGCGGAAAAGCGCGGCTGGGACTGGAGCAAACGCGAGGGTGAGGAAACCAGGGCGCGGCTCATCAAGGAGGGCATGACCATCCTCACCCCGGATGCCGCCTTCGTGGCCGACCTGCGCAAGGTCGGCGAACGGCTTGCCCAGGATTGGGAAAAGCGCGCCGGACCTGACGGCGCAGCAGTCCTGAAGGAGTACCTGGCGGGCCGGCGTTAAGTCAGCCGGAAAGCGGTTGCCTCATGCGCAGACTACTCAACGGTTTTTACACTGGGTGTGGTGTCCTGTCCGGCCTCGCTCTGGTTGGTATCGTAGCCTGCGTCCTGCTTCAAATCGGCGCGCGAGCGGCTGGCGTGGTGGTGTCGTGGACGGCTGAAATTGCTGGCTATTCCATGGCCGCGTCATCGTTCCTTGGGCTCGCCTACACACTTAATACCGGCGGCCATATCCGGGTTGCACTTCTCCTTGACCGGTTGCCCCCGGCAGCGCAACGCTGGGTCGAGCGGGGTTGCCTGGCGATCGCAAGCCTCGTTAGCGGTTACTTCTGCTGGTGGACCTGCGCGATGGTGTGGGACTCTTGGCAGTTCAATGAAATGGGACAGGGCGTAATTGCTATCCCGCTCTGGATTCCTCAGCTTTGGATGGCGCTAGGGGTGCTGGCGCTCTGGGTGAGCCTGATCGACAGCCTGGTCTGTCACCTGATCGATGAATCCACGCTTTACCCACGCGGTGGCGATCAGCCGTCCACGGTCTGACTGATATGGATCCAGGGCAGCTTGCCATGCTCGTCCTGCTGGTTCTGCTGCTGCTGCTGGGTAGCGGCCTGTGGATCGCCGTGGCGCTCCTGGGAACAGCTCTCTTCGTATTTTTCGCGGGCACGACATCACCAGCCGGTAGCATCATGGCCACCACCATCTGGGGCAGCAGCGCAAGCTGGACTCTCACCGCACTGCCGGTTTTCATCTGGATGGGTGAGATCCTGTTTCGCAGCCGCCTCAGCGAAGAAATGTTCCGCGGGCTCGCCCCCTGGCTGGGTTGGCTGCCCGGGCGACTACTTCATGTGAACGTACTGGGCTGCGGCATCTTCGCCGCCGCCTGCGGGTCGTCTGCCGCCACCATGGCTACGATTGGACGAATCTCGTTACCTGAACTCCAACGGCGCGGCTACCCGGCAGAAGTGAGCATGGGCGCCCTCACCAGTGCAGGCACTCTTGGAATCATGATCCCGCCGTCCATCACGTTCATTGTGTACGGTGTGTCGGCTGAGGTCTCCATTGCCAAGCTGTTTGCCGCGGGCATCGTCCCGGGCATCGTACTCATGCTGCTTTTCATGGGCTATCTGATGATCTGGGCGCTCACCCATTCAAATCAGATGCCACCGGCCGAGCCCGGTTCACAATTTGTCGAAAAGCTGAAGAGCAGCCGTCATCTAATTCCGGTGGTGCTCCTCATCGCGCTCGTGATCGGGTCAATCTACACAGGCCTTGCCACCCCCACCGAATCAGCCGCGCTGGGCGTAGCGGGTGCGCTGATTCTTTCAGCCGTTTCTGGCACGCTGAACTGGGCCTCATTTATTGAAAGCATTCGTGAGGCCGTCCGAACCTCCTGCATGATCGCCTTCATCATCATGGGGTCGATGTTTCTATCGGCGGCAGTCGATTTCACCGGTTTGCCACACGAAATCGCAAAGTTCATCGATTCGTTTGAATTTTCTCCCAACGGCCTGCTGCTGACGCTCACGATACTGTTTGCCATTCTGGGCTGCTTCCTTGATGGCGTGTCCATCGTGGTCCTGGCGAGTTCGCTCCTTCTGCCTACCGTACAGGCTGCCGGCATCGACCTGATCTGGTTTGGTGTGTTTATGGTTCTGATGGTGGAAATGTCCATGGTCACGCCTCCGGTGGGGCTCAATCTCTTCATCATGCAGATGATGTCGGGTCGTGATCTCGGCTTTGTATCGCGGGCAGCCCTCCCCTTCTTTGCGATCATGGTGGCCTTTGTAGTCTTGCTTGTTGCCTTTCCCAAAATGGCCACCCTGCTGCCACAGATTCTGTTCTGACGCCCGAATTGAGACAGCCTATGGATCTCTCCCGCTTTCCTCGCCGACGCTACACCGCGGGCCCCACCCCGATCGAACCCCTGCCGCGATTCAGCGCCGCGCTCGCAGCCACCTGCCCTGGCGGGCGCGGGCCAGAGGTCTGGGTCAAGCGCGATGACATGCTCGGGCTCTTTCCGGGCGGTAACAAAACCCGCAAGCTCGAATTCCTGGTGGCTGATGCACTGGCTCGTGGCGCCGACACCCTCATCACCTGCGGCGCTCCTCAATCGAATCACTGCCGGATCACGCTGGCAGCGGCGGCTCGTGAGGGTCTCGCCTGTCGATTCGTAATCGAGGAACGGGTACCCGGCACCTACTCCGACACCGCAAGCGGTAACCATTTCCTCTATCGGCTGATGGGTGTGGAAGATATCGTGGTGGTCCCGGCTGGAACGCCCATGGGGCCAGCCATGGAATCCATCGCGGCACAACTCGCAGCGCAAGGGCGTCGGGGCTATATCATCCCGGGCGGTGGCTCCAATGCCATCGGCGGACTGGGCTACGTGGCGTGCGTCCAGGAGATGCAGCAGCAATGGTTTGATCTCGGCTGGTCACCCGACCATATCGTGGTCGGTTCGGGCAGTTCGGGCACGCACGGCGGCATGCTGGCCGGATTCCTCGGCTGCCATTTGGCCAGCTCGTTGATAGGCATTGGCGTCAGCCGCGACCCGATCGATCAGGTTCCACTGGTACAGCGCGAAGCGCAGTCGGTTCTCGATCTTCTTGGCGTCACCCTCGTTATTCAGGCTGGCGCGGTGCGTTGTGTGGGCGGATGGTGGGAGCCAAAATACTCGCTGCCCAACTCGGCCATGGTCGAGGCTGTGCAGCTACTCGCGCGCACCGAAGCGATTCTGCTCGACCCCGTCTACACCGGCAAGATCATGGCCGGGCTGATCGGGCTTGCCCGCCAGGGGCAACTCAAACCTGGTGAACGCGTGCTGTTCATGCACACAGGCGGACTGCCCGCCCTCCACATGTATGAAGACGTGGTGCTTGGCAAGATCGGTAGCCCGCCCGCACCTGGCGCGACGAGCTGAGTCGATCAGACGCTGGCGGCAATCCCAGCTTCGGCCACCTTCACCTGCAGGGCCAGATACTTCGACATGATGCGGCACTGCGCAAAGCTGCCCGCAATGAACCACAGGCCCCGTTGCCCGGTCCGGTTGAAGACCGAATTCAACTCCTGGGTTTGCGGGTTGATGCCCCATACGCGCCCCACCCGGGCAGCGACTTCAGCGCCAAAGAGCTGCTCCACCAGATGCTCCGGGCCCAGATAGCCCGTGGCACATACGATCAGGTCGGCAGGTAGGAGCCCATCTCGGAACTGAATACCCTCGGGCACCACCCGCTCAATGTCAGCGTACTGACGCAGCGGAATCTTCCCTTCGGTAATCAGGTTGGAGCAACCAACGTTGAAATAATAGCC
>SXGR01408103.1_pt1 | contig 11180 bp, 8 predicted proteins | sample 3174711 | NCBI WGS metagenome assembly SXGR01 (sample SAMN11356860, study PRJNA531348) | freshwater metagenome | isolation source: freshwater sample F1-60 | place: China: Fuxian Lake, Yuxi | collected 2017-12-25
GAACGCTTCACGCGCATCGTGGTTGCCTAGTGCTAACGCGACCGGAACGCCGTACACCTCTTGAAGGTTCTCTACTACGACGGCCAATCTCCGGTAGCTCTCTGGTTCGCCACCGTTCGCCAGGTCACCCGCGAAGATGAACCCATCCGGCTTGATTCGACTTGCGGCAATCCGGGCAAGGACGGCATTGAGGTTTGCAAACGTGTCTTCGCCGTCCAGGCGGTCATCGGATTCCGGCTGGATATGTGTGTCGGCGATCAGGATTAGGGTCTGGTCTGCCGCCATTTCTGGTCTCTCCAGTTCTTGGGCCGATGATCTCATCTCTCGATCACGGGTACCGCTCCACAACGTCACCTGGGAGTTCCATCGACGTGATCCGGATCGGAGCGCCCTCGGAACGTGGTTTCATAGGAAGACATCGCGTCTGCGTTGGTCGGCCGTGGCGCAGATCGGATGGCGCCACGGCCTTGCAACACTTGGTACGCGCTGGGTCGGGAGTTGTAACCCCACCGACCTCAACGCGTCTAGTCTTGCATTGATCCCCTGTGCAATCGATAGACGGGTCTCACGAGATTTCCCGCTATACGGTGCCATGCCGACGCGACGCGGTTGCGCTGCTTCTGCCCGCGAACATCGCCACGAGACACTTGTGCCGTAGCTTTACGGGCATGGGTCCGGGATTGGTCACGGGAGACCATGGGGCGGTGAGGTTCGCTGGATGGAATTTCCGCCAGGTCGTTTGTCATCTGTGCGCTTGGTGGGCCGGTGACGCCAGTGTCATGGGCAACCCCTCCGCCGCGACCCAAGAAACCTTGCCGCTTCACCGCGACACCCTTTTCCACGCCCCGTTTCACCGGGTAAGACCGACAGAATACGTGGTGCCCGTCTCGATGAAACCGCACTGTCACGGAGCGGTATCGACCATCAGTATTCCTATCAGTACCATTGAGACACGTTATGCGGTTCCCATCGATCATCTCGTCATTGTGTCTGATTTGCCTTTCGGTCGTGTCGGCCGCGGGATGGATGGGTGTGCGTTTGGACGGCCCCTCAGTGGCGCGTGCAGCATCGACTTCATCTGTTCGCCCACATGTCGGGCCGGATCAAGGACTGACCTCCGAGGGTCGGCGTCGGAATGCTTGGCAACCGTCGCCCGTGCCTGCGGGGGTGGCCAAGGGCCAAAAAGCGGCGGGCGAACAGCCCAGGGCACTAGGTTCCGACGATGCCCCGCAAGACGCTCGGCGCCGTGAGGCTTGGCAACCGTCGCCAGTGCCGGTGCAGGGCAGCGGTGCCGTAAACGGAACTTTAGTAAAGCCGGTTGCGGTCGGTCGCGTTCAGGCGCTTCCGGCAACGGTTCCCGTAATCGTGCCCGGGCGCACTGACACCACCACCGCGGGTGGGTCAGGTGATGCGGCCAACAGACAACCGAGTGGCATATGGACCACGCTTACACGCGTAGTTTCAGTCATCCAAAATCCATCGCGAGACGTGGGGCGCATTGTTCACCAAATCGTCAACGTAATCACGGACACAAGCGGTGAGGGTGAACCGCTGTCGGGAATGACGTATCTCAACTATGACGACTTGCTGACCACCGAACGTGTCGAGGCCATTTACGGCAGGGGGGTCATGCCGACGCGTCGCGGCCAATGGCACTACGAACAGGTCGACAGCCGTGCGCTAGGGTCAAGTCAGCAGCTGTTGGTGTGGACACCTGCCGGATACGAGAATTCGCTGTCGAGACTACCAACCCTTTACCTCCTTCACGGCGCGGGTGGGCCGGGCGGGTTCGGGGTGGACGAATGGCTTGGTTACGCCATCACCGAGGACCTCGACCGACTGGTCGATCAGCGGATCATCGAACCGATGATCGTTGTCCTGCCGGACGGCCAACAGGGTTACTGGACCAACCACGCAAATGGCGGTCCCCAGTGGGCGGATTTCGTCACCAACGACGTCGTTCCGTATGTAGATGCTCACTTCCGAACCGATGCGCGTCGCGAGCGTCGGGCGATAGGGGGGCTTTCGATGGGTGCTCACGGGGCGATGCAGATTGCTTATCGGCGACCTGAGATTTTCTCGGTGGCTGGCGCCCACAGTCCAACGATCAGGCCATTTGAGGACAGTCCGGAGTTTTTCGGCGACGAGGCACACTTCCGCCTCTACGATCCATTGACGCTCGTCCGGACATCCAATAGCGCCAAACGCGTCCTGACGTGGATTGATCTTGGCAATGAAGACAAGTTCCGAGCGACCACCGCCGAGATGAGGCAGGCACTTCTCTCCCGCCATGCGCCTCTGGAATTTCATGTGTTCGAGGGTGAGCATGAGGGGTGGTATTGGATGGGCTACCTTCCGGAGTACCTCGGCTTCTACTCACGTGCGCTGTATTCCAAGAGGTTCACACCCGACGGGGCGCCGGACGTTACGGACCGCGCAGCGCTCCTTACGGCCTCAGCGCAGTCAGGTCGATGAAGTCAGACCCTGACCACCTGGAAGGCTTTCCGGATGGCATTTGGGTGTCGGGAAGAAGCATTCTGGTGGTGGGTGATACCGTTTGACGCGATGGATCATCCTCGGATGCGTGTAGGATCCGTTCACTCAAACCACCACACGTCTTGTGAACCCGCCCAGATCAAGACCTCTTCATGAGCGGATCGCAATCGAATGCTGGCGACAAGGATCCGAAACGTCGGGATGGCAAGAAGCCCGAACCCGCGGGGTCAACGTTCGTCCCTCGTTTTCCAGGTGATCACCCGGGGCTCGACGACATTTCGGTTCGTCTGCCTACGCCGTATCAAGCCCTTGATTACGCCACGGTTGTACCTTCCGAACCGGAACGCGGATTGACTGAACCGGTTGCGAGGCCAAGCGCACCAGCGACGGGTTCACTCGAGCGTTCTGGGCGCGACCTGCGCCTCGATGCACTTCGGGGGTGGTGTGCCGTAGCGATGGTGATCGACCACTTTGGTGGTGCATCGTGGTTATACGTATTCACGGGTGGCAATACGTTCTTTGCATCAGCTGCCGAGGGCTTCATCTTCCTGTCGGGCCTCTTGGTGGGTCAGATCTACGGCGCAAGGATTGCCCGGGACGGTCTTGCTTCGGCCCAGATCCGGCTGCTGGGGCGCGCCGCAACCTTGTACGGGATGACCATTGGTCTCACTTTCCTGTTCATAGGTCTGTCACGCTTCGCGTCAATGCCGTGGTTACAGGACGAGACGCCCGTTTCGCCGAAACTCGTGGTGAGCTTGGTGACACTACATCACACATATTACCTCGTAGATGTGATGTTACTATATACAATTGTTATGTTGCATGCTCCAGGAGCTCTACTGTTACTTCACTCTAAGAAAACCGTATGGGTCGCTGGACTGACTGTCGGTCTCTGGGGCGTCTATCAGGTGTTTCCGCTCCAGGCACAATTTCCATGGTCAATCGTGAACAACGACACGTTCCAGGTGCCGGCATGGCAACTTTGGTTCTTCATCGGCATGATTGTCGGCTACCACCGGGACGTGGTGCGTAAATGGTTGCACCAATTCCCGCTTCCCGTCATCACCGGAATACTGGCCGTACTTGCCCTGATGACAATCTGGCTCTACGCAACAGATGGCGCATTCCTTGCAGAAGTCCTTCAAGCGCCGAGTGGGCGGGAAGTGCTGGCTGTGCTGTTCGACAAGCGCGTTGCGCGTGTCGGACGGGTGGTGGCGTTCGGCATCTGGTTTCCCCTCCTCTACCTGATCCTGACATTGGTCGGGAGGCCAATCCTTCGCGGTCTAGGGTGGTTGCTTGTGCCTTTCGGCCAGAATGCCCTTTATGTGTACGCCCTACACCTGTTCGCCGTGTATCTTGGTGCGCTCGCCCTCCCCTATGTCCCCGGCTTTGACCGCTTCAATCCGTTGCACAACACGCCGGTCCAAATCTTGGCGGTTGCACTTATCTGGATTGCAGTGCGATTCAGGCTGTTCTTCGACGTAGTCCCAAGGTAGGGACTGATCAGGAGGTTTCCAAGTTACCGCCGACACCGTTGAAAGATGGGTTAGCCGCACTGCCCGCTTGCGCGTGTAGGACTTGCCTGTCTCCAAGAATTGCGCACCACAAGGGGCTATTCTGATCGACGGCTATTGTGCGACGTAACGGCCAACCAATCGCCAGAACAGGTTGGATGGTTCGCGCGCCTTGTCACCATTCGTCGGGGTGATGCGCAGGGGTGTTCTTCCTGATTGAAGTGGCATGGAACTTGACAGGGTAGTCATGGTGTCACCGGATGTATCCCGGGGCCACGGCGCCACCGCTGAGGTGCGGGAAGGCGGCGGAGTACTCAGCACTGGCGGGAGCCCGATCATCGCAACCCCTCCCAACGGGTTTTTGGCTGTATCAACCGGCAGAACCCGGACGGCGTTGGAACCGGTTCGTGACTGGTCCGCGTCGACGGTTGCCGACAGGAACCTCACGGCATCGTCGATTGCCCGCGGTGGGAGCTCGTGACCTACGCCAGTGGTCTTGAATAGTCGGGTCACACATCCCGCGTCTTGAACGGCGCGTGCGAACCTCTCCGCACGTTCCAGTCGGTTCTTGCCTTGGTACGTGTCCCATTGGCGAGGTACGTCGGCATCCTTGCTATCGAGCTCACCGACGCCAATCCAGTAGCTGACCTTTCTGACGGCGTCGAGGACTACCGGTCGGCCGAGCTTCTGCTCAATCCCCTCTGACCCAAAGGGAAACGGCGCGGGAACGGGCCCGGAGGGAGAGGGAACGGTGCGGGTGGGCAACGTGTAAGTGCCGGCAGAGGCGGCCCCGACCCCAATGACGCGGTCAGGGTAGATCATGCCGAGGCGCGTGGCAGTCTGTGCTCCGCGCGAAAATCCGAACGTCAGGAAGCGGGGCGCGATGGAGACCCCGGCATCGTCTCTGACGTGAGCTATGACGTCCATGACTTGCCGAACAATCCTGGCCTCGGACTTGGCCAACAGGTCTGGTTCACGCCATTCACCGTAGTCGAGTGTCGGTGCGATGATGACCCAGTTCCGAGCCTGTGCGAATGGCATCAGTTGCCCGCCAATTGCGTCCCCCTTCTGTCCCATCCCGTGAAGGGCGATGACTGCGACACGCGGTACGTTTGGTCCCGCCGGCACGAAGACCCAGAATGCCGGTCGCTCCCCATTGGCTGGCACGGAAATCTCCCGCGCGGATGCGGATTGCAGAACCGCCCCGGCGTTTTGGAATTCAAACCCGAAATCAGAATCGCCGATGGCCATTGCGTGGGTGGTTGTGGCCGTGCACAAGATGTAAACAACCAATGAGAGCCCAACCACCACTGTGAGGGTAAGTCGATGTCCAGCTGCTGTTGAAGCTGACCGCGGGCGTCTCTGAATGTCAGCGCTAAGCAGCTCACCCATTCTTGCTCACACTATCCCGCGCTACCCAAAGTACGGACGGTGCCCTGATCGCTCTATCGGGAGCATCAACGACCGAGGCCCTCATCATTGTCAGCACCCAGATCAGCTTTGATCGGTAAAAATCGTACGCCAAAACCAGTTCGATTGCAACGTCTTTGTAACCCGCGCGTGAACAGTCAGGTGTCTCGTCTCCTGATCGTTGCTTAGCTTGCCACGCATGCTCAACGGCGCGTCAAGCACGCCAGTTCGAGCGCGCCGGAGCGTCTGCGAAGGTTGCGCCAGCCAGGTCACCTCGCTGCTGGCGGTTTCCAGTGGGTGGCCGGTGTTACACTGCAAGTGGGTGTGGGCTTCTGGTGCCTCGCCGTTGCGCCCTGCACATGGTAAACGGGGCGGTTGGGATGCCGGGATACGGCTTCCCTGCACACTGCCGTAAGGCAAGGAGTAGTTGCGCTGTCGTACGAGGACCGCACCATCACATGCGTCGATTGCGGGAAGCCATTCATCTTCACCGCGGGTGAGCAAGCATTCTTTGCCGAGAAGGGTTTCGGTGGCGGACCGAAACGATGCCCGCAATGTCGGGCTGCACGACGCGCTGAACGTGAGGGTGGTGCCCCGGCTCCCGCCCGCCCGCCCGGTGCGCTTGGCACTGCTCCAACCGGTGCGCCACCTTCCGGTCCTCGTCCCGTCGGCACTGGCCCCCGCCCTGGCGGTTTCGGAGGTCCACGTCCGGGCGGTGTAGGAGGCCCACGGCCGGCGGGCGCGGGCGTCGGCGGTGTTCCTGCCCCATTCATGCGTGGCCGTGGAGGCCCGCGAGCGATCGTGCCTGTCGATGAGCCTTTCCGGGTGAATGACCGGATACGGGTACCAGAGGTGCGTGTAATTCTGGAAGACGACGACGGCAACGAGGAAAACCTCGGTGTGATGCCAACGTATCAGGCAAGACGTCTAGCTGAGGAACGCGACTTGGACCTCGTCGAGGTGGCCCCACAGGCGCAGCCGCCTGTCTGCAAGGTCATGGACTACGGCCGGTTCAAGTACTCAATGGAACGGAAGCAGCGTGAGGCACATCGTGCCGGACGCGCCGGGCGTGCGGCCTCGGAAATGAAGGACGTCCAGCTGTCCCCTCGGATCGACGACCATGACTTGCAGGTCAAGGTTGACCGTGCCCTTGAGTTCCTCACCGATGGGCACCCCGTCCGGATGGTGGTGCGGTTCCTGGGGCGCGATATGCGTCACCCCGAGAACGGCATGCGCGCCCTGCAGACTGCCCTCGATGCCCTCGGCAAGGAAATCGCCATCCGGGTCGATCAGGCCCCACGGATGGAAGGCCGGCAGCTTTTCGCACTCGTGCGTGTCGACAAGGGGGCGCGTGCGCGTACCGACAAGCCAGTTGACGAGAAACTCGGGGCTGACGGCGAGGCTAACGAGATTGACCCGCCGATGGTTGCGCTGGCTACCCCTTCCGAAGCGACTGGGCCAGTGGCCGCGGTCCCGGTGGTTGCTTCGGAACCGGTGCCGGGACCCGCTGAAACAGTCGCAACCGCGTAGTTCAACCGTCAATCCACGAAAGCTCGAGAGGCCATCACCATATTGGTGATGGCCTGTCGCTTCTCTTCCCATGCGCGAACGAGCAACGGAGGCGCCAACCACACCCGGACCAATGGGGCCGATGTTGACGATAGAGCACGATGTGCGCCCGTTCGGAAAAAGTCCCGAGCCTCGACCGTGTTCTAAGCAGGTCTCTCCGGCTCTTCTTCGTCCGCGTCAGTTTGTCCACCTCTTGCACGACGCCGGAGAAAGTCTTCCAACTCGCGCACTACGTCTTGCGGGTCGACTTCAAGCGGGTGGTAATCGGGGTCTGGGTCGGGTGCCGGTTCTGGTTCGGTCCGACGTAGGCTTTCCCCCGGAGCCAGGGGCATCCCTTGGGCGTCGTATTGGACCTCAAGCCGCTCTACGTGCTCACGAAGTTCGGGCCGCTCAGTAACGGCATGATTGGCCTGCCCGACCAACTGGTCACCTGTTTCACGAAGTGGTGCCAAGTTGATCGCCAAGTCGAAGACTGCGCAAAGGCGACGCAGGAGTGCGAAAGATAGATTGGCATTCGGAACTGGCAGATAGTGCGGTCCATTGCTGAAAAGGCTGACGCAGGAGATACCCGCGTTACGCAGCGCTTCGATCGCGGCCGATTGCATGCTTGACGGTCCCTGATAAGGGGAGAACGGCACCCCCAGGGTCTCGAGGCGTACCCGCAGTCCGGGATCGGTCGCCCACCCGGTGACCAAGGGCGGCCGAGTATGGGGTACGTCGGCAAAGGCTGACCCGAAGAAGGACGCGTGCCTGACACCGCAGGAGTGTGCAAACGTCGCAAGTTCGCGAGAATACGCGCGCCATCGTAAGCGTGGTTCGGGCGCGATGAACAGAAGGAGACTTCGGGTTGCGGGCGCATCGCCGTCGTCCTCAGGGCTTGAAAGTGAGGGGGCGGTAGCGCGTCCGCCTAATGCAGTCGGAACGCCACGGACGACCCAGAACTCGCCGTGCGGCCAGTCCAAGGTGCGATCTCGCGCTCCGACCGTTTTGGACACCGGGCGAAGTTCGACGAAGTCATAGAATTCGTCGCCGTCCCAAGTCGCGAGTCGCTCGGCCCCGAGTGCCTCGATAAGGAACCGCACAGCGCCGGACGCACCGACGGATGCATCGGCCCATCCGGTGAACGCGCCGATCATGACTGGTGAATGAAGGTCGAGGTCAGCAACTTTGAGGTGGAGTTCCAGGTTCATGTAGGGTCCCGGCTCACGGCGCCGATTTACGAGGTCACGCACCGGTCCGCGGGTGACACTCACTGCCTACCTGCCGGATGGCGACTTGGTAACGTCCCAAATGGTACCGCCCCGTGGCACCGCTCCGGCGATCGGTTGTCTGACGCACTGGACGCCTTGGTCTAGTGGCTAGCCACTCAGGTGCCCTGTGCCACGCAGGAGGGTTTCCTGGACAACAACCTCATGCGTAAGCGGACGGTCGGCCCCTTGCTCGCCACGAAGGACGGGTACCAGCCCCTCGACCTCAAGTTCATAGAGGCGTTGGCGACCGAGACCGGCCAACCGAACATGCTGAATGCCTGACGAGTAGGGACCCCATGCCCTGGTCAGAACCAACCGGAGTGAGTCGGCGGGCTCAAAGGGCTCCATCGTCACCGAACCGTGCGTGCCGTACACCTCGAACCGACGCGCCATCGGCGACGGTTCCATGGCCGCGATGTCAATCGTGGCAAACGCCTTCCCAAACTCGAACACGCCCAACGTGTTGTCTGAGAACGCGGGTACTTCGGGCGTCGTGTCGTTCCTTAGAAAACGTGTGACACGGGTGGGTCGTTCGTCGCGCATCACCCACAGCACCTGATCAAGCATGTGACCGCCAAGATCGAATAGCATGCCGCCGACATGTGAAGCGATTGCCTCACGAGTGTTGTTCGAGGGCCAGTCGGTCACCGGGATATTGGTGCTCATATGGGCACGGACGCTGAAAACATCGCCAAGCGCCCCCTCTCGTGCAAGGTCTGAGATGAGGTTGAACCCGTCGTGGTAGCGATACATGTAGCCCATTTGCAGTAGGAGGTCGTGGGCCTCCGCCTGTTCGGCAATCCACTTGAACCCGGCCCAGTCATCGCCCGCCGGTTTATCCCACCACACATGCTTCCGTGCAGACACGGCGTGACGGGCCATCTCAAGGCTTTCCGTGTTGCGACCTTCGACGGCGATGGCCGGGATGGACGCATCTCCGAGAAATTCGTCCGGGTGCGCGTACCAGTGGATGTTTGAATAGGCCGGGTCCGCCTTGGCCCTCGCTCGGACTTCATCGTTTGCCTCGAACACCCCGACAAGTTCGGTAGCCGGATTGGCCCTGAGCGCAAGTGCCTTGCCAGATGCGTGCCCGTGCTGGACACCCCATTGCGCAAATCTGATCCGTGACATCGATTTCTCTCCCCCTCATGTCCGCGATGGGCACCCCTTTCGAGGCCCCGCGGCACGATGAGTGATGATAGGGAGTCACGAAGATCCGCGGTGTTCGCCTTCGGCTGTGAACCGTATGCGAGAGCGGTCGGGCGATGGTGGGGTGAGTCTGGCGGATACCATAGGTCCCGACTGCGGTCGGGACCTCCTTCGCCTTATGGCAACCCACGGGCAGCCGATTGTGTCGTGGCAGACCGGTGTCGTTGGTCTTGCTAGCCAAATCGGCATAGTCCGTGGTTTACACGTTCAGGAGTGAGGAAAATGGCGTCATCGTTGGGGTCTGGCGGGTGGCTGGCAGTCACCGGCGCACGCATCATCACTATGGCCGGAGATGACGTTTCGGATGGTGTTTTGCTGATCCGTGACGGATTGGTGGTTGAAGTCGGATCTCACGTGACAATCCCCGGCAACGCGACGATTGTTGACGCCCGAGGCCAGACGATCACGCCGGGCTTCATCGACGCCCACACGCACCTTGGCATCCACGAAGAAGCCATCGGGCGCGAGGGTGACGACACGAACGACATGACTGATCCACTGACGCCACACTTGAGGGCGCTTGATGGGATCAATCCCGAAGAATCCGGTTTGCGGAATGCGGCTTCCCACGGCGTTTCATCGGCAGTTGTCCTGCCGGGGAGTGGGAACGTGATCGGTGGCCTTGGGACGCTGGTCAAGACGTGGGGCGACTGCGTGGACAACATGGTCGTTCGCGACCCGTGCGGTCTGAAGATTGCGTTCGGTGAGAACCCCAAGCGGGTCTATGGTGATCAGCGAAAGATGCCATCGACCCGCATGGGCACGGCGGCGCTTCTTCGCGAGGCATTTGTCAAGGCTCATGAATATGCGCGCAAACTGGATGCCGGGGTGGAGGATCCCTCGAAGTCTCCCGATCGTGACCTGCGTCAAGAGTCCCTTGTTCGCGTCCTGCGCCACGAGTTCCCGTTGCTGGCGCATAGCCATCGTGCCGATGACATGCACACCGCGATGCGCATCGCCACCGAATTCGGGATCGGCGTCGTGCTGCAACACGCGACCGAGTCGCACCTCATGGCCGACCTGCTTGCCTCGCGCAATATCCCATGTGTTGTCGGACCGACTTTCGGTTCACCCCCGAAGATCGAGACCCGTGCCAAGACTTTTGCGACGCCCGGGATCCTTGCCCGTGCAGGTGTGAAAGTCGCAATTTGTTCGGATCATCCAGTGACCCCAAGCGCCCATCTGCGCTTGTACGCGCTCCTCGCAGTCCGCGAAGGTATGGCGCCTCGGGACGCACTATCGGCAATGACCATCTGGCCTGCGCAGATCAGTGGTGTCGCGAACCGCATCGGGAGCCTAGCACCCGGGTTTGATGCAGATTTCACGATCTATTCGGGTGACCCGCTCGACGCCGGATCATTAGTGATCGGCGCATACCAGAACGGTTTCAAAGTTCCGATGGAAGCCCGCAGCTGACTGTTTGCAGAACCTCCGTTGGTGAGCCCGTCATTTTGAGCCCACGCCGACAGCCTTCAATTCGAGCGCAACCGCTTCTGGCGAATACCCCAAAAGGCCACTGGTAATGGCCTTCAAGGCCTCGGGGCCACAAGTGATCAGGGGTTGGTGCGCAACTCGGTCTTAGCCACCGCGGTCAGGAAGTCCTGTACCTTTGCCAGGAAAGTTGCCGGGTGTTCACCAAACACCCGGATCTCATATCCCCAGTTGCCGCGGATCACGAACAGGTGGATGCCCACCCACTCGTGCTGCACCAGCGTTTGCGTGCACCCGCTGC
>SXGR01041929.1_pt1 | contig 11178 bp, 7 predicted proteins | sample 3174711 | NCBI WGS metagenome assembly SXGR01 (sample SAMN11356860, study PRJNA531348) | freshwater metagenome | isolation source: freshwater sample F1-60 | place: China: Fuxian Lake, Yuxi | collected 2017-12-25
CGGAAAGACGCGCCGTGAATGGCAGCGGGACCGTTTCAACATCCACACCCATTAAGAGCGGCAGCGTGTGCGCTGTAACATCGTAGGGGCGCTTGGGAGGCCCTGACGGATACTCGCGCAGGTCCGGGTAAGCCTGTTTCTCAAGCAGAGTCTTGGCGAAAGCGCCATACGGTTGCTGCATCCGTATCACGTAGCTGCCGGCTGGATACTCCTTGTCCGCTATTTTGAAAGGCCCATCAGCCTCTTCGACTTCCACCATCCCGAAAGCCAACGTCTCCAGCAGCTTTCGCAGCGCGCCACGGTCGCGCTGCATCCCGCTTAAAACGAAAGCATAGGGATTTGTGCGCGCCATTGCTTTCTTCCCGATCGTGTGAAAGGCCCGGAGCAGATCCTCACGCCGCATGGCCGCCTGCCATAGGCACGACTCCCAGGCGATCTCCTGGTACTGCAGGATGTCGCGCAAGCGCCATTCGCCGCCCTGCCACGGCTCCAAATAATTCCAGGACGAAACGCGCGGATTGTATCCCGGCGCAACGGCCGCAATCTCATCCCGTTTAATATTTACCGGCGTCGCCAGGCGCACGCTGGCCGATTCGCTCAAGATCCGCATGCCGCCGTGATAGCCCTGGTAATTGCGGGCCGGGGTCCAGAAGTCGTAAATCGAATTGATGGTCACGCCTTGTTTGCCGGCCGCCGTCAAATCCGCCGCCATGCCCGTGCCGATCATGTTGCCAAGCTGCGCGAGAATAGGATCGATATTCGGTTCGATTGGGTCCATCCAAGGCGGAATGAAGATACGCGCGGCGTTCGCGCCTTGTTGGTGTACGTCGTACACGATCTGTGGATGCCAGACGTTGTGCAACTGCGACACCGCTATACGCGTCTCGGCTTGAGAAAAAATATACCAGTCGCGGTTGTTGTCATGTCCAACGAACTTCTGATACAACTCGGGCGGAGCCGTGCCCTCGTAAGGCGTTCCCAGAGTCTTGACGTACCAATCGCGCACGATATCCACGCCATCCGGGTTCAACGACGGTACCAGGATGAAGATCACGTTATCTAGAATCTCCTTGAACTTGGCGCGGTTCTCATTGAGGATGCGATAGGCAAAGTTCACTGCCGAGAGCGTCGACGCCACTTCGGTGGAGTGGATCGAGCAGGTAATCATCACCACTACTTTGCCTTCGGCAATCAACTTGGCGGCTTCGTCTTCGGTGGTCCGGCGCGGGTCGGCCAGGCGCTGCTGAATATCCCGATAGCGGTCGAGTTGCTTCAGGTTGGCGGGCGAAGAAATCCAGGCGGCGATGAAATCGCGGCCGCCGGTGGTTTTACCGAGCTTCCGCACCAGCACGCTCTCGCTGGCGCGGTCCAGTGCCTCAAAGTACGAGACCGTCTTCGCCCACCCGATGAGCTTGCGATCTTCGCCCATTCGGTGGCCGAAGTGCGACACAGGCGTGGGACTCGCCGCCAGTCCGATCGAAACCACTGCGCCCAGGGCAGCAGTCAAGCGCCCTAACTTCATGCGCGCGCCAATTCCTTCCACAGCGCGCGATACCACTTGAGAAAGCGCTCGGGCTCCTTGCTCTCACGGCATTCGCACAGCGTGTAGCGCTCGTACTTCATCTGCCGCAGCAAGGTGAACAACTCGCGCCAGGGATAGGATGGATCGGCCAACTCGGTAATGTGGACGTTCCTGATATGCGGTCGCAACAGATCAAAGCTCTGCTTGATACTGCCGTTGACGATGTCGGTGGGATTGGAGTTCCAGCACACGCCCACGTTGTCATGTCGCGCGGACTTCATAATGGCGGCCGAGACTGGTGGGTTTTGCGTGTCGCGCCCGTGCACCTCCATCCAGATCTCAACGCCTTTGCCGGCGCCGTAATCGCCCAATTCCCGCAGCGCCGTGGCGATATTGGCGATCGTCTTTTCGGGAGCAATCTCTTTTGGCAAACCGTTAGGCCGGACCTTCACGCCCCACGCCCCGGTATCGTGCGCCAGATCGATGAATGCCTTGGCGTCGGCCACATGCCTGGCGCGCACGGCGGGATCGGGCGAATGGAACTCGGCCACCGAGCCGTAGCTGAGCAGGCGAACCTTTGACCGCTCGAAGCGCGCCCGCACCTTGTCACGCTCGGCCGCGCTGAGCGACGGCTCGACGCCGTGCTTGTGGGAGGTCCGAAGCTCAACCGCCTCGAACCCCGCTTCCTCCAGCTTGCCGATCAAAGTCTCTAGGTCCCAATCCTTGCAGATGTTGTAGGTGACGGTTCCCAGTAGCATGTGTCGTCTCCAGGCTATGGTATCAACGCCAGCATCCGATCAATCTCCGCTGGTGCGATGTAGAAATGTGGCGCCGTACGAACCCATCCCTGCCGAGGTGCCGCCACCACGGCGTTGTCCTTCAGCATCTTCACGATCAGGCGCGAGTCAATTCCCTCCTTGCGAAACGAGACGATGCCGGAGCCTGTGCCGGGCGTGCGCTCGCAGATCAACTCGTAGCCCTTTGTTCGCACCCCTGCTTCTACCCGCGCGGCCAGGGCCATCACCTCCGGCTGGATCCGTTCCACACCCACTTCATTCAGGAAATCGATCGCTGCGCGCAGCCCAAAGATCGCCACCGTGGTCAGCGTGCCGCACTCGTAACGCCCGGCATCCGGTCGCAGCGTCATGTCGCGCGAGGCGTAGTCGGCGTAAGAAGCGGCATTGGTCCAGCCGAACTCCACCGGCTCGATCGAGTCCAGCCTGTCCTTCTGAACATAAAGCACGCCGCACCCCTCGGGTCCCAGGAGCCACTTGTGACCGTCCGCAGCCATTGCGTGAATGCGGCTCCGGCGCACGTCGATCGGAAACGCGCCTAGCCCCTGAATCGCGTCCACAAAGAAGAAGCAGCCTTGCCGGTGACAAATCTCTCCGATCGCGTCAAGATCCACGCGATGGCCCGAAAGATAGTTTACGTGAGAAATCGCCAGTAAACTAGCACCCTTAGCCGCGCAATCGATCGCCTCGATCGGGTCATAGATTGAAAGCCATTCAATCCGCACTCCGCGCTTTTCCAGCCGCAGCCACGGATAGTAATTCGCAGGGAACTCCTCTCGGAACGCCACCACCTTGTCCCCGGGCCGCCAGTCGAGCCCCATGGCGACGGTTGCGATTCCCTCGGAGGTGTTCTTGACGATCGCGATTTCGTCGCGATCAGCATTGATCATCCGAGCGGTTGCGTCGCGGAGGCCCTTGTAGGCTTCCAACCAAGTGTCATAGTGCAGCGAACCCCACTGGCAGGCGTCCTGAGCCAGCGAAACCATCGCGTCTGCGGCGGGTTTGACCAAAGGAGCGACAGCCGCATGGTTCAGGTACACCAGATTCGAGGTCACCGGAAATTGGGAACGGTGCGTGCGCCAAAGCTCGTTGTTAACGCGATTGTCGAAACCCATTCCTCCGAGGATACGTTAATCATAGTAGGACCCGGCCAGCAGCCTGGTTTGAGCGGGCGTATACTGAGAGCAGTCGGGTACCCCGATCTGGAGGTCGATCCGGTATGAAGCGCTTTTTCGACTCGCTTGTCGCAGCCGCTGCCGCGGTTGCCTTGACCGTTCCCGCCGGCGCCTGGGCGGCCAACGAAGAGAAACCCAAGACCGAATTGCCTTCGCAGAAGGCAGAAGGCAAGAAGACCAACAAGAAAAAGAACGACAAGAAGGACGTTGAACAGATCGGCGAACGCGACGTGGGTAAGGGCGTCAATTGGTACTCCCTTGAGAAGGAAATCGCCCTGGGCAAGGGCGTGGCGCAAGACATCGAACGGCAAGCCAAAATCATTGACGACTCGGTGATCGCCGAATACGTCAATCGGGTTGGCCAGAACCTCGTCCGGAATTCGGACGTCAAGGTGCCGGTCACCATCAAGGTCATCGATGCCGAAGAGGTCAATGCCTTCGCGCTTCCAGGTGGCTTTTTTTTTGTGAACAGCGGCCTCATCCTTCGCGCTGAGACCGAAGCCGAAATGGCGGGCGTGATGGCGCACGAGATTGCCCACATCGCCGCGCGGCACGGGACGCGGCAGGCTACTCGAGGCCAGATCGTGAACCTTGCGACGATTCCGCTGATCTTCATGGGCGGCTGGGCCGGGTACGGCGCTCGCCAGGCAGCCAGCGTGTTGATCCCGGTTGGCTTCCTCTCGTTCTCGCGCGCCTTTGAGAGCGAGGCAGACTTACTTGGCTTGCAGTATCTATATAAGGCCGGCTACGACCCGACCGCCTTCGTCGACTTCTTCGAAAAGCTCCAATCTGACGAAAAGCGCAAGCCGGGTTCCATGGCCAAGGTTTTCTCCTCGCACCCGTTGTCCGAGGACCGCATCGGCAACTCGCAGAAGAACATTCAGGAAATCCTGAAGGCCAAGCCCGAGTACGTCGTGACTACTTCTGAGTTCAACGACGTGAAGGGCCGTCTGTCGATGTTGCTCAACAAGCGCCGGGTGGATCCCCAGGACGATCCGGGCAAGCCACGGTTGAAGAAGCCGGGTTCGGGCCGTGTGGATTCCGATGGCAACGAAAAGCCCAAGACAGATGACGAGGACGAACGTCCAACTCTAAAGAGGCGGCCAAACCAGTAGCGTACGGCGCTGTAGGTAGATTTCTCCTTGTGAGAAGCGTGCCGGTAAGGGCAACTCCTCCTGCTCTTGCCAGCTACTTGGGGACGAGCGGTGTGGGCCGCTCGTCCCCTTTGTTTTTTGTGATGAAGGAAACGAATCAAATCGGGCCGCGCCTGCGCCTACTCGATGTACCCGTCACTTAACAGCCGCGCGCGGGGCTCCTTCTCGGTGAACTCCATAAAGGTCTTCTTCAGCCTCCCGTTTTCCAGCATCACGGCGTAGGGCGCATCGCCAAACTTGAACTTGGCGCGCAGGGCGTCCAGATCGGCGGCCAAGGGTACTTTCAGTCCAGTGTCGGTCAGGAATTGCTGCGAGAATTGTGGCGTCGCCGTTGGCACGCCAATCACGCGCACATCCCTCCAAGCATAAGTCGACATCCGCCCGGCCGCCTCGGCGCAATGAGAGCATTGCGGGTCAAAGAAGTACAGGAACACGCGGCCATACTTGATCGTCGCCGGACTGCCGTCGATCGTTAGGGTGGCCGGCGCTTCGATACCACTTTGCCTCGCTTGATTGATGCCATACGAAGCCCCTGCGAACACACAGGCTACGGCCAGCAGCAGAGCGGCCGGCCGCAACCCGGTGGAGGGTGGCGCCCACACAGCGGCGGCGATTGCCATCAGCAGCCAAATGCCGTCGACGATGAAGATGGGCGGGCCTACGTACCGCTTGAAGATTGGGAAACAACTGCATTCCTTGCCGACAAGCACGTCGTACTTCACGGCCAGGAATCCGATAAAGATCACCAGCAACGCAGCTACCAGCCAACCGCCCCAGCGCCGAAAGCGGGGCACGAATATGAGGACGCCCGCGAACAACTCCGAGATACCCAAGGCCAGCGTCGCTGGGACCGCCCACTCGCCGGGCACTGTCATCTGTATGAGGCGCGCGGCGAAGTCGAGCGGGTCGCTCAGCTTCCAGGCGCCCGCGCCGGCAAACAGGATCGACAGAAAGATCGCGCAGACCCAGGCGCCAATGGTCTGCCAACGCGGCTGGTCGGGTAGGGTTGCTTCCATAAATAGGCTTCCTCTCATTTTATGACGTCTTTGCCACGCGCGCGTTAAGATAGGAGCTTCTTTATGGCTTCCTCGCCGGTCGCTCTGCAACTCGAGCAACTGGGCGATCGGCGGTTCTCCTTCTTTCCGCCCATCGTCGGCGTCGAGCATAACGAGTGGACGTTCGGGGAGTCCAAGTGGTCCGAAAGTTCGGTACGCAACTGCAAGTCGGGCGTCGAAATCTGGATTCCGCGTGCTTATGTGGGCGACGTTTCGAAGGTCGAAGAGCCCGTGATGATCGTCGGACTCAGGCGTGAACTGGAGTACAAAGGAGGCATCCTGTCTCCGCACTCCCGCCGCGTGCTCAACATGCCGGGCACCCCCGTTGCGTCGGTGCGTCCAGCCAATGAGTTTCCCAGGCCGGCATCCGGTTTGTCCGTAAGGGCTGCCCTGCGAAGCGCTGGCGGTGCCGAGGGACGAGTCGGAAAGCTGCTCGCCCTTGCCCTGCTAGCCGGACTGTTGCTGACCGTTATCGGCATCACTTTGCTGCGGCTGCGCTCAACAGGTGGCACGATCGAGTATCAGGGTGTCCCCCAAATGGATTTGGGCCTGACGGCGCAGAGCGACTACTTCGATGTTATCCGCAAGCTGGGTTCTCCGGTCGAAGACCGGTGGAAGGATGAGGCCGGCGAGCGGCAGTACCGTGCGCTGGTTTATCACAAGAACGACCTCGTCATCATCCTCATGGGCCGGGATCGCGAGCACGCCACCTACATCGGCGCGAAAGACTCGAAGTGGCGAACGGTTCACGTCGTCCCTTTGGCCGGTGGCAGGGCCAATACCGCTGCTGTCCTGCGGTCCCTTCCCACATTTTGAGGCGGGGCGCCGAGCCTATCCGTGCTTGTGGATCACCAGATCGAGATGTTTGCTCGGTACCACGCCCCAACGCCGGTCCGTCCAGCGAAAGAACTCCGCCGCGATCGCTCGTAGCCATCCAAGCCCGGGTTCCGAGGCGCCCGCTTTCCAATAGTTCGCGCGGCTATGTTGCACGGCGGGCTGCATCACCACCGTATTGGCCGGCAGCAGAGTCAGCAGTTCGCGCTCGCTGCCGCCTCGCAGACCGGCTCTTAGCAGTTCCGTAAGGTCGCGCTCGCGATTGGCCTCTTCGTCGCGGCTCGAAAAATGCCGTGCCAGGTAAGCGGCAACCCGGTCTGGCAGGTAATTGATCAGGTAGAGGCCACTCGTATCGGGCTCAAGCGGGAACCAGCGGTGGGACGTTTGGTTGATGAGCAACGCGCCGCCTGCCGGTAACAGGCGCCACAGGAGCGGGAGCAGCACACGGCGCTCCCCCGGCAGCATGTGCTGATAGGTCGCGCTCATCATGGCGAAGTCCACCGCGCCAAGTTCGGCTGGCAACCCTATTGGCGAGGCTGAAGTAAGAAACGAGACGTTTGGTATGTCTACGAACGCGGCGATCCGTTGGGCGAGAGCGATCCTGGCGCCATCAAAGTCCACGCCGATAACCTGACTCTCGGGGAGCAAGCGCGCCAGGCAGAACGTCGACGCCCCTGTGCCACAGCCGAAGTCGAGGACACGCTTGCCTTTGAAGGCTGAGGGTGGGAAGTAGGAGAATAGCTGGTGTTTCAGAATACGTTCCAGATAGCGGGGGTCCTGGTGACGGGCGATTACCTCCGCGGTCCAGGCGAAGCCGTGGCTGGCAGCGATCCCGCGTACGATGTCGGGAGGGAACCAGGTGACGATTTCCCCCTGCGCGACGAAGCCGTCCGGACGGCTCGGGCGAAGGCTGACGTGGAATCCGCCTGGTACTGGCACGAATTCCATCCAACCGTCGGAGTATTGAAATACGGTCGGTGCAGTTGTTGTTGGTGGTGGTGGTGGTGGCGGAGAAAGAGCAGGGAGAATTGCGGCGTCTGGCATGGCGCCCGATTCAGCAAGTAATGGGCCATTTAGTTAAGTACCAGTACCCTCAATCGGGGGCACGATCCGGATCGTTCCAGAATGCAATACCTACCGGCAGAATTTGACATCCGGCCTTCGTACAAACGGAAGATAAGAGGGATGGCCTGATCCACCTGTCAGTAGTTACTGCTTCTGTGGTTGTTGGCGCATCCGCTCTTCGAGCGCGCGCTGGATCTCGGGCGGCAGACCTTGCGGCAAGCCGGATGGCTTGATCTGCTCCGTCTGCCGCTCCTTAATTTGCGCGGCGCGCGCAGGGTGGAGCCGGGCGAAATCGGAACCGGAGACGATGTAATACCAATCGGCGAACTTCGACGTGAGCGCCTTCGCCGCATCGGCCGATTCTGGCTTGCGCGACGCCATGGTAATGAAGATGTAGCGGCTCTCGCGCGACTTGGGCGTTGATGTTGCATCGGTCGCCAGTTCACCGAAGCGCACCGTGTACTGCAGGCCCTTGGTTGTTTCGGCGAGCAGTTCGCCTTCGTTGGCCAATAGTAGTCCGTTGGGCGCGATGAAGAAGCCGCGTTGGCGCAAGCTCATCACTGTTTCGAGCGTCAACGCCAGCTCACCGGAGCGCAGTTGATCGGCTAGTTGCTTGGGCTTGGGCCGCGCGCCGATCACGCGCAACGAACTCAGGGTGGCGGCGATGCTTTGCGCCTCTGCAGTCCAACTTGCTTGGCCACGTTCGTAGGGCGAGCGTTGAATGTTCGCGATGCGCCCCAATTGCTCGTCGATCTGATACGACGTGAGTGTCATTTTGACAATGTCAGCGGCGGCTACGCGCAACAGATTGGCCTCCACCCAGTCGGCGAACTGCGCGGACGGGTCGGCGTCCGGCATCACCGCATAGACTCGCTTCTGGCCGGGCAGGCGCACGTAGCGGGAGCCTGGCTTATCCTTGATGGGAAGGCCCAGCACCAGTTCTGCCAGCATCGCGCCGCCGGCATCGCGCAATGTCACTCGCTTTCCCCAGCCCTGGAGAGCCGGGTTATTGGTGTCGAGCGGATCGAGCACTCCGTATTTGGCGTGGTCGTCGCTGCGGTCCGTGACCGGTGTGTCCTTTTTGAGATCCAGCAGCGAAGCAGCTGTGCGCGCCAGGCGGTCACGTGCTTCGGCGGGATAGTCGCTATGTGATGTCAGCAACCAGCGGCCCTTGCGAAATTCCACTTTGAGCGGGCGCGCCACCGCTTCGGTTTCGTCATAATCCACAACCTCAATCGCCTTGACCGCGTCAACGTTGCGGAACGACGGGAAGAAAGCCTCGCCGGTGTCGGAGTAGATGTCCGAGGTGGCCGACTCGGGACGAATCCAACCCGCGGCCACAATCAGACCCGCAGCCGCGGCGAGGAAAAAACCTGTCCGCGAGAGTTCGTTCATGGCTGGACCTCTTCTTCCATCGAGGTGGGGGTGACCAGGCGCTCCGGGGCAATGCGCGCCCGTTCTCGCGCGAGTGTGCGGATCGACATAGCGATGAACAGTAGGAACGCCGGGATCGGGGGGAGCGCAACGGCGAGCAACTTAATCGTGTTCTGAATGCCGCGCACCGAAGACTCCATGGCGGCGCGAGCGTTCTCGATTTGCCGCTGGCGCTCGTCTTCAATATTTGCGCGGGCCACCTGCAGGCGCCGGTTCTCGGAGGATTGCACGCTGGAGATCATGATCTGCTTGGCCTGGTCGTCGAGATCCTGACGGCTATCGAGATTGGCCACGGCCTGATCCAGACGCGCCTGCGCTTCCTTGAGCCGTTGATCGGCGATAACGGCGGCTTGTTGTGCTTCAACGTCCCGTTGCTGCTCGTACTGGCGCGTGCGCGCTTCCACGGCTTCGAGCGTGCGATGGCGTGGCCGGCGCTTGCGTAGCGCGATGAAGTTTTTCTCGCCAGCCAGGTCGTCGATGGCGTTGAGCGCCAGCGTGACGTTGTCGAGATTGAGGTACTCTACGCCGGACTTGCGGATCTCAAAAAATTGTTCGCCGATCATGTCCGCGTCGGCAAAGACTATCGCATTGAGCGGTTCGCTACCGGATCGGGTGACTCGCGCGGCCAGCACTTCGGTCTTGCCCGTGGGATTATGCGGCTGGCCCTGCGCCAGGCCCGTCCCCATGATCGTGCGCTGGACGATCTGATTCCAGCGCAGTGTGCCGCTGGCGGTGCCCGTGGTCAGGAGCGGGGTGAACTTCGTCTTGCCGTCACTGCGCTCTCTCAACTGGCCCGGGTAAATTAGCACGACTTCCTGGAGCCCCGACGTGCTCTCTTCCTTCATCTGAAACGGCATCGGCGCTTGATTGCCTTTGCCGATGAAGACCACTTCGGGCGGCAGCGACCGTAGCTGGGGATGGGGGTTGTAAGTATCCCAGGAGACGGCAGCCGGGTTCCACTCCACGCCTAGCGCGTTCATGAGCGGCCGCGTATCGGATACGGTGACTGGCGCCTCGCCTTCGGCCGCTGGAGCCGGGGACAACTGGAGATTGAAGGCGGGCAGGGGATCGACCACAATCAGCGCGGGCTTGCCCTTTTGCACATAAGCGGTGAGCCGCGCCAGATCGGCCGTGTTCAGCGTGTGCGGGAGCACGGCGACCAGCACGTCAATGTCACCGGGATAGTCCGCTCCCGCGGCGATCTGCGCGACCTCATACTGCTTCTTCAATTCTGAAACGATCGACCATTCGTTGGTGTTCGCGCGGCGCTGAAAATCGAAGCCCCCGAAGAGATTCGCGGCCGTCTGCACTACGCCTACCTTCTTGCGCTTAGCCCGCGAGACCACGCGGATTGAGCGTGTCAGTTCATATTCAGCCGGCAGACCGCGATCGAACTGCGGGATGACGAACTCCTCCCCGCCACTCGAAAAGACCAGGCTGAGGAAGATCTCGTTGTTGGTCTGGGTGCTTTCCTCGGTGACAGGGACGCGGAAAGGAATGATGCCGTATCGCTCACGCGCTTCACGGGCTTCGGCTGAGTATTTAACGGTCTCGACGATCCGTACGTTGAGGCGCTCGCGGCCAAGGGCGGCATATTCTCGCAACAGGTTGGAAAGCGCCGTCCGCGCCGGCAGATAGGAGCGAGGCACGTCGGGACTCAGGTAAGCCTGAATGAAGACAGGGCGTTTGGGGTCGATGGAGCGCAGAAGACTCAACGTGTCTGGCGAGAGCGAGTGAATGCGCTCGCTGGTCACATCGGCGCGCGTGCCGGTGCGTCCGGCAATGACAGTCAGAGCTCCCGTGGCGGCAATGAGCGCGCAGGCGCGAGCGGTGAAGTGCCAACCGAGCCGCCGCGCGCCCCAGCGCTGGCGTCCGGCGAGTTTCACGCCTAGATAGAGAACGGCCGCGGCCAGCGCGAAAAAGTACACGAGCGCCGCCGTGGTGACGATGCCGGACGACAGATCGCGAAATTGTTCAGCAACGGAGAGATGTTCGGCGAGCCGCTGCCAATCGCCCGTGAGGATCGCCCCGGCCTGGCGGAGGAACACCGGTAGGCCGCAAAGGGCGGCGCCCATGATGAAGGCGACTGTGAGATTGTCGGTGAGCTGCGACGCCACCAGACCAAGCGGAATCAGCGCCGCGCCC
>SXGR01451586.1_pt1 | contig 11176 bp, 10 predicted proteins | sample 3174711 | NCBI WGS metagenome assembly SXGR01 (sample SAMN11356860, study PRJNA531348) | freshwater metagenome | isolation source: freshwater sample F1-60 | place: China: Fuxian Lake, Yuxi | collected 2017-12-25
CTCACGTCCGACCAGTGGCAGACCATCAAGGCCAACAGCGGCCCGGCCTCCACCGACTCGTTCTATCTTCGCGGCACGTCGTGGCTGATGTCGCCAGTTCCGGCCGCCAGCCAGACCATCGCCTATGAATACCGCTCCTCCTACTGGTGCGAATCCTCGGGCGGGACGGCACAGGAGGCATGGGCCGCCGATACCGACGTTGGCAAGCTCAGCGAACGCCTGATGGGCCTCGGGCTGCTGTGGCGGTTCAAGCAGAGCCGGGGCCTCGACTGGCAGACTGACCACGATAAATATGCCTTCGAGGTCAACGCGGCGCTTGCGGCAGATTCCCCGCGTCAGGTGATCGACCTCCGGGGTAGCCCGCTGATCTCGCGCGGCATCGGCGTGCCCGAAGGCTCGTGGTCGCCCTGATGCTGCGAAAGCCCGCCGCCAAGCAATCCAGCCCCAAGATGGGCACCGCCACGCTCCCCGCTCCGGTGCGTGGCCTCAACCTGCTCGACGGCATTGCCAACCAGAAGCCCGACGACGCGCTAATCCTCGACAACTGGTTCCCCGAGACGACCTATTGCAAGGTCCGGGGTGGCTACTCCAGCCACGTCACCGGCATCGGGGCATCCGTCACTTCGCACATGGAATGGGCGGGGCCTGTATCGCGCAAGGCGTTTGCCGCCAAGTCGACCGATATCTACGAGGTGACGACCGCAGGCGCCGTGGGGGCCGCCGTGGTGTCCAGCCTGTCGAATGGCTACTGGCAGCACGCCAACTTCACCACGGCCGGCGGCTCGTTCCTGGTGCTGGCGAACGGTGCCGACGATGTGCGGAACTACGACGGGACAAGCTGGACCAGCCCCAGCATCACGGGCGTCACCAGCTCGACGCTGATAACACCCATCGTCCACAAGTCTCGCCTGTGGTTCATCCAGGCCGCCACCACGAAGGCATGGTATCTGCCGGCGTCCTCCATTGCCGGGGCAGCCACGGGCTTCCAGCTTGGCGAGCAGTTCACCATGGGCGGCTATCTCGCCGCGGCGGGCGTGGTCTCCAGCGACGGCGGATCGAACAGCGCCGAGGATTACCTGTGCTTCATCTCGTCGAAGGGCGAGGTGGTGGTTTACGCGGGCTCCGACCCGGCGAGTTCCACGACATGGGCGCGGCACGGCATCTACAAGGTCGCGGCACCGATCGGCAGGCGCTGCGTGGCGCAGGTCGGCGGCGACTTAGCCATCCTGACCGAGGCCGGGATCGTGTCCATGCGGCAGGTCATGTCGCTGGGCAAGGAACAGGCCGAACGCGGCTCGATCACCTTCAGGATCAGCCGGGGCATTTCCGACGCCTACGAGTCCTATGGCTCGCTCGCCGGCTGGGAGATGATCCTTCACAGCCGCACCCACCAGTTGATCGTGAATGTGCCGACAAGCTCAAGCACGGCCTTCCAGTACGCCATGAACATCCAGACCGGCGCCTGGTGCACCTACGGGCTGAACGCCTCGGCGCTCAATGCGACCTGCTGGGGCGTGCTGAGCGAGAAACTGTATTTCGGCTCCTCGGCGGGCACCGTGTGGCTGGCCGAAACCGGCTACCAGGACAACGGCGGCGCGATCACGGCCGAGCTCAAAACAAGCTTCCAGCCCTACGGTCCCAAGGGCCGGGTCTGCCGCATCACGCAGGCGCGTCCTCTGTTCACGGCGGGCGGCCGCGTCGTGCCGGCGCTCCGGGTGGATGTGGACTACAAGAACACGGTCCCGACCGACAACGACCGCTTCCCGATCTCGCTGGGCTCTGCGGGCTCGCTTTGGGATACCGGGCTTTGGGATACCGCGACCTGGGGCGACACCGACTCGCCCTATGCGGATTGGATTTCCGTGACCGGCATCGGCACGTCGGCGTCGCTGCACATGATTACAAAGACCAACGGCCTGGCGGCGAAGCTGAACGCCATTGACGTGATGTTTGAGGCTTCCAAGGAGCTTGCCCTGTGAGTCATCACCTCTTGTTTGGGTTCGATGAACAACTGGCCCGGTGGGCTTGCGATAAAATTCCATGGGCTCAGTATCACAGCGGCATGAAGGCAGTCGGCGTTTCCACCGGGGACGGACCAGACGCGCAATTGCTCGCCGTGGTGACGTACCATGGGTACAACGCGCCGCTGATGATCGACGGTCGCGAGTGGTACAACACCGTCGAGATGGGGATCGCCTCGAGTTCGCCCCGCTGGGCCACCCGTAGGACGATCACGAACCTCTTGAATGTCGCCTTTACTGGGTATAAGGTTAGAAAAGTCCGCTTGCTCTGCCCCTCCACCAATAAACGGGCGATCCGTTTTGCGGAAGGGATAGGGTTCACGCCTGAGGGTACATTACGGCACGAATACGCCAAAAATGTACATGCTTGCGTCTTAGGACTGCTCCGCAACGAATTTGAGCGCCCCGACTTCCTGAAGCGGAAGAAGCGGGCAGCCAAGCGAAGCAGGCAGCCTGATGGGCAGCAAGTCGCAGTCAGCACCGCAAGCGCCTGATCCCAGCGCCGTCATCGGCCAGCAGACCCAGAGCAACGCCCAAACGGCGGTCACTCAGGGCCTGATGAACCGCGTCAATCAGGTCACGCCCTACGGCTCTGTGACCTACGACAAGACCGGCGCGGTCAACATGCCGGGCTATGAGGTCCCGCTTTACACGGCGACCACCAAGCTCAGCCCCGAGCAGCAGAAGCTCTACGACACGCGAACGCGAGTGGAGCAGGGCGCTTACGATCTGGCCGACAAGTATACCGGCCGGATTGGCGAGGCGACGGCGACGCCGTTCAACTATGAAGGCCTGCCCGACGCGCCGGTCTACGACGACGCTTACCACCAGAAGGTTCGCGACGACATCGTAGCGCGCAATCAGCCGTCGATGGACCGCGACCGCGAGGCGCTGCGGACGCAACTCGCGAACCAAGGCATCGGCGTCGGTTCCGAGGCGTGGCAGGATTCGTTCTACGATTACAACCGGGCCACGAACGACTTCCGCTTGGGGGCGGACATTCAGGCGGGCAACTCTGCGGCGCAGAGATATGGCCTTGAAGGCAACACCCGCGACCGCGCCATCCAGGAACGCGCCAATCTCCGCTCGCAGCCGATCAACGAAGTGGCGGCGCTGCTGGGAACGGGGCAGGGCGTGCAGAACCCGCAATTCCAGAACGTGCCACAGGTTCAGGTCCAACCGACCGACGTAATGGGCGCCTATGGGCAACAGTACGCCGGGCAGATGGCTCAATGGCAGCAGGGGCAGAAGTCGCAAGATGCGGCCATGGGCGGGCTTTTTGGACTTGGCGGCTCGGCCTTGATGGCCGGAGGCATGTTCCTGTGATCGCTATGACTTCTCGCACGAAAACGCCAGATAACCGCCGCCGAGCGTCTGAACTTGGTTCACGCGCGCCACGCGGCCGTATTTCTGGCAGTGGACATTCGCGGCATTCACAGCTTCGCCCGGCGACGCGCCGTACCATTGCGCCACGCCTCCCAGTTCCGTGCCGTCTACAGACGCCGCGCAACCAGCCGTTGCAAGCGCTATGGCTACGATGAAAAACTTCACAGTTCCCTCCATGCCCCAGGGGAATATCGCGCTCCAGTTCAGCGGTGGCAAGGACAGTCTTGCACTTGTCCATCTGCTCCGCCTGCATTGGGACCGGCTGACCATCTACCACGTCGACACGGGCGATCTGCTGCCCGAGGTGGAGGAAATCGTCGATCAGGTCGAGGCGATGGTGCCCCGGTTCGTGCGGATCGAGACGAACGCCGCCGACTGGCATATCCGCTTCGGACTGCCGAGCGACCTGGTGCCAACGACCTGTACCCCGGCGGGGCTGGCTATCGGGCTTGGCAAGCGTCGTCTGGTCGATCGCTTCGACTGCTGCGCCTCCAACATCATGGCGCCGATGCACGAGCGCATGGTCGCGGACGGCATCACCCACGTCATCCGTGGCACCAAGCGGGCGGACATGGCCCTGCTGCCGGCCGAGGACGGCCCCACCGGCATGGGCTACGACCTATGGCTGCCGCTTCTCGAATGGTCCGACGCCGACGTGTTCGCCTATCTGCGTGAGGTCGGCGCCCCGATCTGCCGCGTCTACGAGAACGGCGTTCAGTCGCCCGAGTGCGCGACGTGCCCCGCATGGTGGAGCGAAGGTCGGGCGGCCTATCTCGCCAAGCATCATCCCGTCATGCACGCGGCCTATCAGATCAAGCTCGCCCTGGTGGCGGCTGAAGTCGCGCCGCTGTGGCTGAACCTCCAGCGCGAGGTCGCCTGATGACTGTCATCCCCGACTATTCGGATCTCAGCTACAGCCTGGCCGGCGTTCGCCGCAGCAATCCGTTTGAGGCGAAGCGGTCATTTGCCATGAAGTTGGGCCAGCAGGGCGCGGACGCTTCTCCCGTCTCCCACCCGCTGCAAGGTGCCGCCCGTCTCGCTCAAGCGCTCGCTGGCGCTTATGGCATGTATAAGGCGGACACCGACGAGAAGCAGGCAGCCGCCGACTACGAAGGCAAGGTCAAAGAAGCCTCCAGCATATCCGACCCTGCCCAGCGCATGGCGGCCCTGTCTGCGCTGGGCGGCGACGCTGGCCTCCGGGCGACGATTGCCTCCACAGGGCAGGAATTGGCCAAGAAGCGCCAGCGCGACGAGGACATGCAGGCGTCCAGCTTCCTGCTGGGCGGTGGCTCTGGTCCGCAGCAAGCGGGCGGTGCGGCCAATGCCATTGCGGGGATCGAGTCGGGCGGGCGCTACGACGCCATCGGCCCCGACACGGGCGGCGGAAATCGCGCGCACGGCAAGTATCAGGTGATGGCCTCCAACGTCGGCCCTTGGACCAAGGAAATCTTGGGCAAGGAGATGACGCCGCAGGAGTTCCTTGCCAACCCGCAGGCGCAAGACGCGGTGTTCAACGCCAAGTTCAACCAGTATCGCCAGCAGTACGGCAGCGACGAGGCGGCAGCCCGCGCATGGTTCGCAGGCCCCGGCGGGATGAACAACCCCAACGCCGCCGACGTAAACGGCATGACCGTTGCGCGCTATAGCCAGAAGTTCCAGGCCGGCATGAACGGGCAGGGTGGCCCGCAGCAGGCCGTATTGCGCGGCCCACCCGGCACGCCGACACCGATCGGCACCTACACGCCCGGCACCGCTCAAGTCGAGCTCGCCCAAGGCAGCGCCGATGGCAGCGGCACTCCGCTACCTCCGGCGCGGCAAGGGCCGGACCCCGGTTCCCAGTATGAAGATGCCGCCCGTCGCGCGCACGCGGCAGGCCGTGGAGACCTCACCATCAAGTTCATGCAGCAGGCCACGGCGGCCCGTGAGGCTGCGGCCAAGAGCGACGCTGGGCGCTCTCTGGTGCCGCGCGAAGAAGGCCCCGACCTCGTTTGGTATGATAGCCGCACGGGCCAGCCTGTCAGCCGCGTGTCCGGAGGTGCCAAGAAGGCACCGGGCGAGAGCGGCGCCATCCCCGGACAGGGCATCGAGAACCAAGCCCGCAACGCGCTTGTCAGGGCGGCGAACGATCCCGCTTACAGGGCGAGTCCTGATTATGCGTCGCTGTATGGCAATCTGAAGAGGCCGCGAATCGATCCCGCGACTGGTATGCAGATACCACCGGAGGATCTGTCGGCATTCCCAGAGCCGACCTATAGGTTCCAGGGCCAGGCGCAGGCCCCGCAGCAGGCCGCAGCGCCGCCGCCGGGCGCGCCTCCGGCACCGTCCCCGTCTGTCGTGGGTGGTCCTGCTGTCGTGGCGCAGCCGCCGCAGCCGGGCGGCATCGTGGCAACGCCCGTGCAGGGCATGCCCACTATGAGCCGCCAGGATGCTGAGAAGCTAAACGTGGCGCGCAGGGAGGCGGTGACGATTGTTTCCGCTCTGGCGGATTTCCAGAAGGAGTTCCAAAACGCCGGGACGAGGGATTCGATCAAATCCATCGCTGGCGCAACAACGCCGCTTAACTCATCGTACAATGTGGCGGCGTTGCTGGCTAAGGGTGAAGAGCTTTTCAACCTCGGCGTCCTGAACGGCCCCGACCTCGACATCATCCGCCGCACGCTGCCCGATCCTTCGACGTTCAGGGGAGCGGCGGCTGAGAAGGCCGATGCGGATGCAGCGGTCGGCAAGGTCATCGACCTTCTACAGACTCGACTCGCCATGCGAGAGAAGCAGGCGGGCCTGCCGCTAACCGACCTGCGTGGTTCCGCCAAAGATATCCGCGCCACGATGCCGGGCGCCGCCCCTCCGAAGAGCGGCGCCGATCTCAAGAAGAAGTGGAATCTTGAGTGATGGCTGACGTGAACCAGCTTCTTATGGACGAAGGCTTGGCTCCGCCGGAAGCCACGCCGCCTCGGGACCTTGGCCGCATCAAGCGCAATGTCTCCAAGATGATCGACGGCGGCGCTCCGTCCGAGGACGTTGACGCTTATATGGCATCTGAGGGCTTCAAGTCGCCCGACGAATGGAAGGCCGCGATCAATCCCGCGCCCGTCTCCGATGGCATGGCAAAGTCGTTCGGACAGGGCGTGTCGCTGGGCTTTGGCGACGAGGCAGCCGCGTGGGCGCGCGCCGCGTTCCCCAAAATCTCCAACTGGATGATGAAGCCGAGCGCCTTCGAGGAATCCCTCGGGCGGACGGGACAGACGGTCTCGACGGCGCCGACCTACGACCAGCGCTATGAGGAGGAGCTTGCCAAGGAACGGCAGGCGCTGAAGGACTTTGAGGCCCAGAACCCCAAGCTGGCGATGGGCTCCGAGATTGCGGGCAACGTCGTAGGTGGCATCGGCATGTCGGCGCTTCCCGGTGTCGGTATGCTGTTTCGTGGCAGCGCTGGCCTTGGGGCGAACGTCGCCAAGGGCGTGGGCGGTGGTGCCCTCCTGGGTGGCGCGCAGGGTTTTGGGCAGGGTGAAGGCGGCTTTGATAACCGCATGACCGGCGCCACGACGGGCGCGACGGTCGGCGCGGTTGCTGGTGGTGCGATCCCCGTCATCGGCAAGGGCGCGAGCATCCTGTACGAGAAGGCCGCGCCCGCGATCCTGAACAAGGTCGCGGCTGGCGCGGACAAATTCACAACCAAGGTAACGCCCAAGTCTCTATCGGCCGCCGCGCCGGAAGGCGGGCAGGTCACGCAGGATGGCCTCGCGGCCACGATTGCCGACACGTCGCGCCGCTGGGCGGGCAACGTCGAGGAAGACGCCGCAATCAAGCGCCTGTCGCAGGCTATTGCGTCGGATGGTGGCGTCGGGCGGGCACGCTCCGAGGTGGGCAGGCTGGGCGAGGACGCCTTCCTTGCAGATACCGGACGCGGCGCCGAGCGTCTGGCGACTGTCGGCAAGCTCACCAGCAACGACGCAGCGAACAAATACGCGGAAGCCTACGGCGCGCGCAATGCGCGGACTGGCCAGCGCTTCATCAACGCCATGGGCGACGAGGCGAACGTGCCGAGCATGTTCGATGCCCAGCAGTTCCTGACCAAGTACCGGAGTGCAGAAGGATCGAAGATATATGATCCTGTTCTGCGTGGCGGCCAGTTCAACGTCTCCCCGGAGATGGACGAACTGCTGAAGGTTCCCGCCGTCAAGAAGGCCATGGATAAGGTCATCGCAGACGGCGCGGAGAACGGCATCGAGGTCGGCGCGGCTGAAGCGGCGCACATGGTCAAGCAGCAGCTAAACAACAATGTGGACGCAGCCTTCCAGAGCGGGAACGCGGTCAACAAGGCTTTCGTGCGCGATATTGGTGACAAGTGGGAACAGGCACTGTGGAAGGCCAATCCTGCGATCAAGGAAGCCGATACTGCCTACGCCAAGGTGGCGTCGCTCCACGATCCCAAGACCGGCGAAGGCTGGCTGAAGCGCGGCGCCGACTTCATGAAGTCGGGGCAGGGCGACGCTGCCGTGAACGTCTCGCCGGCTGCTCTCGCTGCCGATCTGCCGGGCGCGACGCCTCAGCAACTGCTGACGCTAAAGGTCGGCTCCTCCAACGTCATGCGCGACGCGGCCATGAGCGGCCCCGACTCGACGCGCCGGCTCGCCAAGTCGATCACCGACAACGAGATCATGCAGCAGAAGCTGACCGAGATTTACGGGCCGGAACGTGCGGCCGAACTGATGAGGCGCAGCGCGGCCGAGCGCCAGTACGCAGCCGGCAACAGCCGAGTGAACGCCGGATCTGAGACGGCGGATCGTGTCGCCAATCTGGCCCGCGAAACCGTCATGGGCGCCCCGCCAACCTCGGGCGGCGACGTGTTCGCATTCTTGCGCTGGGCGAAGGACGCGCTGGTCAAGACCGACACCGCCAGCGAGCCGGTGCGTGCGCGCCTGGCAGACCTCCTCGCAAATCCCAGCCGAGAGATGAACGCGGAAACGCTGTCGCTCGTGGAAGCCCTTTTGCAGCAGCAGGCGCGTGCGCCTCGCCTTTCCCCTGGCATCGCTGGCGCTGCCGGCGGTTCCTTCAGCTCATCCCCATAGGCGAACCATGGCACGCGACGGATCTGGAACGCACTCGCTACCGCAGGCGGCTTTTGTCTCCGGCACGACCATTGAGTCGGCCAAGGTCAACAGCAACTTCTCGGACATCTCTGCCGCCCTGACGGCCTCGCTCGCCAAGGACGGCCAGACCGTGCCCACGGCGAACTTGCCGATGGGCGGCTTCAAGCATACCGGCGTGGCCGATGGTTCCTCGCGCACCGACTATGCCTCGCTGGGACAGGTCGCCAAGGGCTCGTTCCTGTACGCCGTCGACACCGGATCGGCCACGGCCTACGCCATCGCGCCATCCCCCGGCATTGCGGCCTATGTCGTCGGCTATTCCGCGCGCTTCAAGGCGATCAATGCCAACACCAGCACGACGCCAACGCTTGCCGTTAACAGCCTCGCGGCGGGGACGATCACCTGGCCCGATGGCACGGCGCTGGTGGCGGGCGATATTCCTGCAAATGCGTTCGTCGAGTGCATCTGCACCAGCACGACGCCGACGTGGCACCTTCAAACCGTCTCCCGGCCCGGCTATGTGGCTGGCATTCTCCCGTTCTCCCCGCCGCAGGGCCGGCTGACGCTGACGACGGCAACGCCGGTTCTGGCCGGAAACGTGACGGCGGCGACCGCGATCTATTACGCCCCCTATTGCGGCAACGTGATCCCGATCTACAACGGCACGAATCTGATCCCGACTGTCTTTACGGAACTCACGAACACCACGACGGACAACACCAAGAACCCGGCCGCCGTCACGACCAACAGCAACTATGACCTGTTCGTCTGGAATGACGCCGGCACGATCCGGCTTGGGCGTGGCCCCGCGTGGACCTCGGACACCGGGCGCGGCACGGGGGCGGGCACGACTGAACTTGAGCGCGTGAACGGCCTGCTGGTCAACAAGATTGCTATCACCAACGGCCCGGCGGCCCAGCGCGGAACCTACGTCGGCACCGTGCGGTCGGACGGCTCCAGTCAGATCAACTGGCATGCCGGCGCGCTGGCCGCTAACGGCACGGCGGCGCTGCTCAATGTTTGGAACGCCTACAACCGCGTACTGGTCGGCGGCCTGATTGGCGACACGACCGATAGCTGGAACTACTCGACCACGACGGCCCGGCCCTCCAACAACTCAACGACCATGCGCGTGTCGTTCGTGCAGGGCCTGCAAGAGGAAATCTTTGAGGGCGAGTTCGCCAACCAATACACCAATGCCTCGCAGTCGACCCTGGCATATGCCGGCATCGGCTACGACAGCACGACGGCCTTCTCGGGACGCTACTCTGGCAATGCCAATCCCGTGGGCGTGGGTAGCGGCCTCTTTACCAGCGTGGGCTCGCATCGGGTGCAGGCGCTGGGCTTCCACTACATGCAGGCGCTGGAGCTGCCTAACGCGACCGGCACGACGACCTGGTATGGCGACGCTGGAGGCGTCAGCCAGAACGGCCTTAGCTATCGCGGGAGGTTCTGATGCGTGAACTCACACAAGCCATCACGGCCCTTCGCCCCGGCGTCGATTTTGCGAACACGGACGGCACCCTTGCCGGCATCCGATGGGACACGCCCTGCGAGCCCCCGACGCAGGCAGAAGTGGATGCTTGGTTGGCAGCCCCGCCGCCCCCTCCGGTTGAACAGATGATGGCGCGGCTCGGCATCACCAAGGACGAACTCAAACAATACCTCGACTTAGGAGACTGACCATGTACCCCGACATGAGAAACAGCGGCCAGCAGTACGAGACTGTAGCCGCCTCGCAGACCGCACAGGTTTTGGGCGGCGCCGGAGCGGCCGGCGATTATATCGCCCGGCTGATCATCACCCCGGCAACGACCGCGCCCGGTGTCGTCACGCTGATCGACGGCGCCACCAACATCATGCCGTGGCTTGGCGGCACGGTCGGCGCAGACCTGAAGCCGTTTGTGATCGAGATCCACGCCAACTGCGTCACGGCCTGGAAAATAACCACAGGCAGCAATGTTTCTGTTGTTGCGGTGGGGCAGTTCACATGAGTCTAGATGAAGAGAAGCGATCAAAGGCGCGAGAACGTTATCAGCGCTGGAAGCTGAACAATCCCGGCCGAGAGACTGAAAATCGCCGCCGCTGGCGCGCTGCAAATCCAGAAAAGCATGCCGCCAATCACCAGCGGTATGCCGCCGCTCACCCCGAGAAGATCAAAGAGAAATGGCAGAGGCATCAAGCCGCACACCCAGAGAAGTGCGCCGCCCGCGCCCGAAAATATGCGGCCAAAAATCCCGAGAAAGTAAGAGCGGCATTGAGGGCTTACTTTTCCACTCCAGAGGGCAAAATCGCCCGCCGGAATGGAGAGGCACGCCGACGCCATAGGATGAAAAGTACGGATGTCTCAGCGACGACCAAAGAAGTCGCGAACATCTTGGCCGCCGCTTCGTCCTGCCAATACTGCGAACGGCCATTTAGCGAGATGCTGCCGCCCACTCTTGATCACATCAAGCCTCTCTCTAAAGGCGGCGGACACGAAGTGACGAATCTCGCAGTGGCGTGTCGTCCCTGCAATTCATCAAAGGGGGCGCGTGATCTGTCCGCATTCGCCCCCGGCGCCAATGTCAGCGTCGTTGCTGTCGGCCAGTTCACCTAGGCAAGAAGCGGCCCCGAGGTAACGCTGACACGAAACCCCGGAGCCTGACCCTAGCGACCTAAGAAGGAGGCCGCCGTGGC
>SXGR01623956.1_pt1 | contig 11176 bp, 12 predicted proteins | sample 3174711 | NCBI WGS metagenome assembly SXGR01 (sample SAMN11356860, study PRJNA531348) | freshwater metagenome | isolation source: freshwater sample F1-60 | place: China: Fuxian Lake, Yuxi | collected 2017-12-25
CGGCGCGCGGCGCGCATGCGCAAGGTGCGGCCGGTGGCGTTTGTGCCGCGGAATGTGGAGGCGGAGCCGGCGCTGCAAACGGTGACGGCGAATGTGAGCCGCGGCGGCATGTTGCTGGTGACGCCCCTGATGGGCGCTGACAGCGAGGTTTACGCCGTGGCCCAGGGGCCGGTTTCGGTCGGCGGCTTTTCAGGCGGCGGACAGGGCGCCAAGGTCACCAAGGGCGTGCCCACCAATGGCAAAATCGCCAATGGGGCCATTGTGGAGCGCAGCATCGACTTCGCGCTTGCCTCGATGCCGTCCATCAAGCTGTCGCTGCGCAATCCTGATTTCACCACGGCGCAGCGCATCACCGGCGCCATTAACAGCCGCCTGGGCAAGCCGGCCGCCTCCATGATTGATCCGTCCACGGTCAACATGATTATGCCTGAAAATTATCCGGGCGGCATGGCGTCGCTGATTACGGATGTCGAACAATTACAGATCACGCCCGACCAGCCCGCCACCGTGGTCATCGACGAAGCGTCTGGCATTATCGTGATGGGCAAGGATGTGCGCATCAATACGGTCGCGATTGCGCAGGGCAATCTGACTATCCGCGTCACCGAGACGCCGCAGGTCAGCCAGCCAGCGCCCTTCTCGCAGGGCGGCACCACGCAGGTCGTGCCGCGCACGCAGATCGACGTCGACTCCGGCGAGGGCAAGAAGTTCGGCGTCATGCGCGCCGGTGTCACCCTGCAGGAGCTGGTCGACGGCCTGAATGCCCTCGGCGTCAGCCCGCGCGACATGATCTCGATCCTCCAGTCGATCAAGGCCGCAGGCGCGCTGCAGGCCGAGATCGTCCTGATGTAAGGCCCGACCGATGAGCTCCACCCCTCCCCTTCCCGGCATGGACGCGAGCACGCTGAACGCGGTCCGTCCGATGAAGTCTTTCGACGTGAAGAACCCGAAAGACCTCGCCAACCTCAAGAAGGTCGGCCAGGACTTCGAGGCCCAGTTCCTCTCCCAGATGATCGGCCACATGTTCGCCGGCGTGAAGTCGGACGGGCTCTTCGGCGGCGGGCAGGCCGAAGAGATGTTCAAGTCGCTGCTGACCGACGAATACGGCAAGGCCGTCGCCAAGTCCGGCGGCATCGGCATCGCCGATCAGGTGGTTCGTTCCGTGCTGCTGCAGTTCCAGGAGACCAGTCAAAATGACCAATCCCGCCGCCCGGCTTAACGAGCTCGTCACCGTTCTCGATCGCCTGGACACGGTGATGACCCAGGAGACCGAGCTGCTGCGCCGCGTCAAGGTGAGCGAGTCCGCGCCTTTCGCGCTCGAGAAGCAGCGCCTGGCCGAGGTCTATTCCCAGCTGCACCAGCAGATGGTCGAGGATCCCTCGCCGCTGGCGATCCTGAACGACAGCCAGCGCCAGGGCCTGCGCGAGGTGCTCGCCCGCTTCAAGAAGACGACCGAAGAGAACGAGCGCGCGGTCAAGGCATGCAAGACCGTCAGCGAGCGCGTGATCCAGACGGTGATCGACGCGGTCAAGCAGAAGCGCGTCGAGCATGCGAGCTACGGCTCCAACGGCGTCATCGGCACCGGCTGGAAAGAGAACAAGGCCGTCTCGCTCGCCTACGACAAGCACGTCTGAGGCAGGCCGCTCTTCGCCGCCTAAGTCTTCCTGGTCTCGCCCGGGCTCAGCTGCCCCTCGTTGTCGTCCGCGAGCGTTTCATGCGATCGGGCGATATCCTCGTACATCTCCCGCAGGAACTGCGACGCCGCGGCACGGGCGAGCGCGCGCATCTCGGCCGCCTTCTTGCGGTGCCGCTTGGCCTCCTCGAGGAGCGCTAAGGATTTGTCGCCGGTCATTGCGTCCCGCCGGACGCTACAGGATCCGAGCAACTCCTAGGAAGCTCACCGGCGGCGCGCTTCGTGCGCCGACAGAGACGGCGCCGCCAGGTTCCTGATCGCCGACGACGAGAAGCGGATCCGCATCCGGACGGAGAGGAACGCCGATCGGCGTCCTCTCGAGCCCGCGCCGATATACAGGCTTCCGCCGAACGCGCTGTGGGATCGGATTGACGCGACGCCCGGTAGCCCCGCCTCCGTGTCAGCCCTATGCGCCCGGCCATCGAGCCGCAGCCAGCGCGACCGCGCGACACCCCGACCGGAGCCGGGATCGACGACCACCTATTCGCGCCTGATGGGAGCAATTTCCTAGAACGCAAAATCCCGTCGGGTTCTCGGATCGAGAACCCGCGGGTGCAGAGGCTTCAGTTCACGGGCGTTTTGCCCGTCAGGCAGTCACTCGAACCCGATCCGTCCCCTCGGTGCCGCCGGTGTCGGCGTTCGCCGACTCCGTCGCGCCGGAGCTTTCGGTCGACCCGCTGGCAGGGGTGGTGGTCGGTGCCGGGGCTTCCGAGCCGCGCCGGGGCTCGGCAGCAGTCGCCGGGGCAACATCCTTCGGAGCATTGTCGCGATACAGTTTCACGACCTTTTCCGACGGATACTGCCGGGTGACGTTGCCGGTCTCGGAATCGCGGAACTGGAAGACCAGAACCCGAGCCTGCTTGTCGAACCGGAAGACGGGGCTGAGGAAGGGCTCCTGCGGCGTCTCTGGGACCGCAGGCGCAGGCGTTTCCGCGGCGCCGCTGCGTGCGATGCCGGGAAGACGACCGACTGACCCTGTCAATGCTGCGATAGTCATCGCGAGCCAAACCCCTTTCTAGCTCCTTTACAATAGGAGCCTCGATGAGGTTTGTCCAGACCCGCGTTAACGATTATTCACGTCGGGAACGCAATCGCCTACCGCGACCCTAGATGCACGTTTAGATGAAGTTGGACAACGTCAGGTCCTTGAGGATCGAGGTCACCTGGAAGCTCGAGCTGAGCTGCGACTGGAGTCCCTGCAGCTTGGTGATCGCCTCATAGGGATCGGCGTCCTCAAGCCGGCCGAGTTCGCCATCGAGCAGGGTCAGGCGCTGCTCGTGCTGGAGGTCAACGCTCTTCAGCCGGTTCTCGATCGCACCGATGGTGCCGAGCGCCGCGCGGAGCCCGTTGAAGGCTGGCGTGGTGCTCGTCGGGATACCTGCCGGCGCGGTCAGATTCGAGCCCTCGAGGGACTGGTCGATGCGGAAGCTCGCGGCATCCATCAGCTGGAAGAAGGCCGTCGACTGGGCCGCGTTGTAGGTGGTCGTGGCGAAGGTGTAGAGGCCCTGCATCAGGGCAGCGACGGAGTTATCGTCGCCACGGAACGTGTAGCCGACATCCGTGCTCTCGTCGATGCGGACGGTCAGGGCGTTGGTGAAGGGGGGGCTGTTCGAGTAGGCCGGGTTGTCGCCACGGTAGGGATAGGTATTGGGCGCGACGCCAGTATAGGCGGCCGCGCTCGGCGTCAGCGTCGTCACGACGGCGTTGAACGCCGTGGTCGCGCCGTTGGCGACATAGTTGGTGCCGCCAGCGACGTTGATGACGTTGTCGAGCACGTTGAGCGGCGTGTTCGCAGTGGCGACGGCACCCGGATCGACCATCGGCGGCGTCGAGATCAGACGGCCGGAGAAGAGATAGCGCCCCTCGTAGGAGCTGTTGAGGAGCTGGTTGATCTCCTTGATCGCCGACTGCGCTTCCGACTGGAAGACGGCGCGCACGGTCGGGTCGGTGTCCATGTACGTGCGGTTCTGCAGATACTTGGCGCGGAACTCGGTGGCGATCTCGGTGACCCGCGTGAGCGCCTTGTCGACCACGCCGATGCGGGCCTGGGTCGAGGCGATGGTGTCGCGGTAGTTCTGGACCTGCTCCTTCTGGCGATGGAAGTCGAGCGTCATCCGCGAGGTCGATCCGAGACCCGAATAGACGTCCGTCTTCTTGCCGGAGGCGATCTGCAGCTGGAGCTTGTCCAGCTGGGTCTGCATGTTGCGGACGTTGCTCTGCAGAAGCAGGTTCTGCGAGAGGGTCGCGACGCTGTTGATACCGCCAGCCATGGTCTTTCTCCTCTAGCCGCTACTGGCTGATGCGCAGCAGGTCGTCGAACATCTGGGTCACCGTCGTCATCACGCGAGCCGATGCCGAGTAGGAATTCTGCAGCTGGATCATCCGGCCCAGTTCCTCGTCGACGTTGACGCCGCTCTGGTCGCGAAGGCGCTCCTTGAGCGCGTCGGTGACGGTAGTCTGGTCGTCCTCGGCAGCCTTGTACGTGGCCGTCTGGGTCGCCTGGAAGCCGGTGAAGGCATTGGCGGCGGCCTCGACCGTGTTCGAGGTGCCGAGCTGGACGGCGGCGGCATAGGTCTGTGCCGTCTCGAACATGGTAAGGACCGAACGGAGCTGGGTCTGGTCCCCGCGGAACGTGCTCTCGGTCGCGACCGCGGTGGAATTGGTGCCGTCACGCAGACGCCACAGATTGCCCGCGGTGTCGAAGATCGGGTTGGTGATGATCCGGCTCGAGTAACCGACGATGTTGGCGGCGGTGTTGGTGAAGGCCGCTTTCGGCGGACCGGCCGCCGCGGCGGTGTCGGAGAAGATGGTGATCGCGGTGCCGGCGAAGCCGGTGCCGGTGCCTTCGAAGGCCAGCGTCAGCCGGGCCGCCTGCTCGTCGAGCTGGGCCTGCGCCTGCGGCAGGATGGTGTCGCGAAGCGCAAAGAGGCCCGCCAGGCGCCCGCGCGTGATCGAGCCCGTGATGTCGATCGCCGCACCGCCGGCGGGGTTCGGGATCGTGATGCCGTTCAGCGTCGCGCTGAAGCCGGCCGCCGGCGCGGTCGAGTAGACGTCCGCCGCGACGATCGTGCCCTTCTGCGTGAAGCTCGCCGACGATGCCGACTGATCGAGGAGGAAGCGGCTCGACTCGGTCAGGACGGCCAGGCGGCCGTCGGCGCGGACGAAGGTCTGGATGCCCATCTCCTTGGCGAGATTGGCAACCTGCTGATCGCGCTGGTCCTCGAGATCGGCGCTGGTGAGACCGCTGTTGCGGTTCTTGGCGATCTCGGTGTTCAGGCTCTGGATGTTTGTGAGCGCGGTGTTGACGTTGGTGACGGAGTTGGCGATCTCCTGCTCGACCTGCGTGCGGAAGTTCTGGATGTTGTTGCTGAGCGAGACGAAGGTGTCTTTGAGCGCGATCGCCTTGTTCAGGACGTCGGTCTGCGAGGCGACGTTGTCCGGGTGGTTGGTCAGGTCCTCGAAGGCGCTGCGCATCGACGACATGCGTCCGCCGAGCGAGAGCTGGTCGCCGGGCTGGCCGTACAGCTTTTCGAGACGGCCGAGGAATTCGTTGACCGCGCCAAGGCGTGCGGTGCGGGAGCTGGCGTCGCGGGCATCGCGCTGGAGATAGAGGTCGACCTCGCGCGTCACCGCCGGCAGCTGGACGCCCTGCCCGAGGCCGCCGACAACATTCGGCAGCTGGCCCTGAATCTTGCGCGTGTAGAATTCGGCGTTGGCGTTGCCGACGTTCCGCGACACCGTCTCGATCCCGGACTGAGCGGCGCGGAGGCCGGTCAGCGAGTTCGAGAGCGAGGCGTTCAAAGAAGTGAGCGACGACAAGGCCATGTCGGTGGTTCCAGACGTGGTTCGCCCCGGTTGGGCGTGTTCAAGGAAGCAATGCCCGTGCCACCGAGAAGATATTTAATTCATTGAAAAACAACAATAATTCGAGAGGTCTCTGGTTCGGAAAGGCCGCTCCGACGGCAAGGGTCGCTTTTCGGCCCGGCAAGATCTGCCGCCTGCCCCCTTGAGGAACCTCCCCGTTTTTCCGCTACGGCGGCGCGGGCCTCGATGTTATTTTCCCTATTCATGAGAGCCAGTTGGACCTGAGAATGGCGCGAAGATTGCACGCCTAGACGCGCCCTGAGAGCTGCAGCTCACCGACCGGAAGTGATCCATGGCCGAAAATGTCGACATCCTGTTCATCAATCCCGGCGAGCCGGCGCAGATTTATCAAGGCCTTGGCGATGAATTCAGCGCCATCGAGCCGCCGGTCTTCGCCGGCCTATTCGCCACTTACGCGCGCAAACGCGGCGCCTCGGTCGCGATCATCGACGGCCCCGCCGAGCGCCTGAACTCGGCCCAGGTGGCCGAACGAGTCGCCAAGGACTATGACGCGACGCTGGTGGTGGTCACCGTCTACGGCTTCCAGCCCTCGGCCTCGACGCAGAACATGAGCGCGGCCGGCCGGGTCGCCCAGCTCATCCACAGCCACGACCCGTCGATCAAGATCCTGATGACGGGAACGCACCTGGCGGCCCTGCCCGAGCAGTCGATGCGCGAGGAGTCGATCGACTTCGTCTGCGATCGCGAAGGCCAGGTCACCATCTACAAGACCATGCAGGCCCTGAAGGCCGGCGAGAGCGACTTCTCCAAGATCCCCTCGCTGTGGTGGCGAAAGGACGGCCAGGTCATGGCGCCGGCCGAGTCCGAGGCGCTGCTGGTCGACCTCGACCAGGAGATGCCGGGCATCGCCTGGGAGATGATGGATCCCAGGAACTACCGCTCGCACAACTGGCATTCCTTCGACCACATCCACGACCGCACGCCCTACGCGGCGATCCACACCTCGCTCGGCTGCCCCTACAAGTGCTCGTTCTGCTGCATCAACGCGCCGTTCGGGAAGTCCTCGTACCGGATGTGGAGCCCTGAGGTGGTGGTCAAGGAGATCGACCACCTGGTCACCAACTACGGCGTCAAGAACATCAAGTTCGTCGACGAGATGTTCGTGCTCAACAAGCGCCACGTGCTCGGCATCTCGGATCTGCTGATCGAGCGCGGCTACGATCTCAACATATGGGCCTATGCCCGCGTCGACACGGTGCAGGACCAGTTCCTCGAGAAGCTGAGGAAGGCGGGATTCCGCTGGCTCTGCCTCGGCATCGAGAGCGCGTCGGCCGACGTTCGCGACGGCGCTGCCAAGAAGTACGACCAGAACGACATCGCCGACACCGTGCACCGCATCCAGGACGCCGGCATCCACGTGCTCGGCAACTACATCTTCGGCCTTCCCGACGACACGCATGAGCGCATGCAGGAGACGCTGGACATGGCGCTCGCGCTCAACTGCGAGTTCGGCAACTTCTATTCGGCCATGGCCTATCCAGGGTCGCCGCTCTACCGCATGGCGGTGGACTCCAAGCTGGAGCTTCCGGAGAAGTGGCACCACTTCTCGCAGCACGGCTATGAGTCCAAGCCGCTCCGCACCAAGTTCTTGACCGCGGCCGAGATCCTGGCCTTCCGCGATCACGCCTGGCAGGCCTACTTCAACAGCCCGACCTATCTGAAGATGGTCCAGCAGAAGTTCGGCGCCGAGGTGGTCGACCACGTCAACCGCATGACCAAGATGCCGTTGAAGCGGAAGCTGCTGGAGAAGATCGCGGCCTGACGCATTTAGGGGCCTACGAGGGGTTCTCCGTCCCATGACCCGCTTCTATGCCGGCGCCGGCATGACAGAGCTGGTCGTCCCCGAGGATGCTCGGCCGTTTCTGGCCGATCCCGAGCTTCACTGGAAGAAGGGATACTCGGCTTGCGAGCTCGCAACCAGCTGGGTCGGCTCGCAGGACATTCCCAATTCCGTCCGGACAGTGTTGGACCGCTGCCGGCCTTTGCCGGCGCGAGACTGATCACCGGCTTTCTCGAACGACAAACGGATCTCGGCACGCCCGGCAGGCCGAGCCAGACGGATCTCCTGGCGCTGGTGTGGCTCCCTTCCGGAGTGGGGGTGATCGGCGTAGAGGGCAAGTGCGAGGAGTCGTTCGGGCCGATCGTGCGTGACTGGAATACCTCCGACGGCCGGACGCGACGGCTCACTCATCTATGCAAGGCTCTCGATCTGTCCATCGGGACGGCGGAAGGGCTCCGCTATCAGCTGATCCATCGTACCGCCGCGGCACTCTTCGAAGCGCGACGGTTCAACGCGCAGCACGCGCTGATGCTCGTCCACTCGTTCAGCGAGCGTCATTCATGGTTCGACGACTTCGTGGCGTTCGCAACAGCTCTAGCCACGCCGATCACGGAAAGAGACCAAATCTCTGCAAGCCGAATGATAGGCGGAGTCGAACTCCGACTTAGCTGGGTTTCCGACCAAGTCGCGGCCTAATCGTCAGTCCGCATCCACCTTCTCGGCGAGCCAGGTCTTGATCAGTGACTGATACGGGACGTCTCGCTTGTTCGCCTCGACCTTGATGCGCTCCAGCAGGATCAAGGGGATGCGCAGCGAGATCGCGGTCGTCGACGGCTTCAAATTGGGAAAGCGGATGCGCTCCGCCTTCGACCAGTCGACATAGTCGGCCGACTCCTTCGCTTCCCAAAATGCCCGCTCTTCCGCTTCATTTCGGAAGGCCGGAACCGGCTTAACTTTCCTCGGCATATCGGGCCTGCTCCTTTCGGTGCATGTCACGGGCGGAGATCACTCGTATCAAGGTGCCTTCCCCCCTCAGAGTGAAAGTCACATGCAGCAGACGCCCGTCTTCGGTGCGTCCGAGCGCATGCCACCGCGTCTCGGCCGAGCTATGGCGATCGTCCGCGACGACAACCAAAGGCTCGTTGAAGAAGACCTGCTCCGCCTCAGCCTGAGTGACCTCGTGCTTCTCCGTGTTCTTGCGCGCGTTGCCTTGGTCCCACTCGAACCCGACGATGCCCGCGAGATCAAGCATATTTGTATATAATGGTAATATACACGATTGTCACCTCCCCCAGGCGAAGGCGCTAGCGGGCGGCAGCTTGCCGCCGATCGCCTCGGCGAGGCGAAGCCCCTCGTTCCACTTGGCCATGCGCTCGGAGCGCGTGAAGGATCCGACCTTCAGCTGCGGAGCGCCCCAGCCGACGGCGAGATGGACGATGGTCACGTCCTCGGTCTCGCCCGACCTGGCCGAGACGATCGCGCCGTAGCCGACCCGGCGCGCCTCATCCAGCGCCGCCTTGGTCTCGGTCAGCGTGCCCGCCTGGTTCGGCTTGATCAGCGCCGTGTTGCAGGCGCCGATCTTCGCCGCCTCGCCGATCCGCTTCGCGCTGGTGACGACGAAGTCGTCGCCGACCACCTGCACCCTCGGCCCGGCGGCCCTGGTAAAGCGGGCGAAGGCTTGCGCATCGTCCTCGGCCAGCGGATCCTCGATCGAGACGATCGGATATCGCTTGAGCCAGCCCAGCAGCATCTCGGAGATCCCGTCGGAATCGAGCTCGCGCCCATCCTTCGCCAGCTTGTAGCGGCCGCCGCGGCCGAAATTGCTGGCGGCGATGTCGAGCGCGATGGCGACCTCGACGCCGGGCGTGAACCCGGCCTTCTCGATCGCGCGGACCAGCGTCTCCACCGCCTCCTCGTTCGAGTCGAAGACCGGCCAGTAGCCGCCTTCGTCGGCGACGCCGGCGAGCTTGCCGGCACCCGCCATCAGCTTGCCGGCGGCGAGATAGACCTCGGCCGTCCAGTCCAGCGCCTGGGCGAAGTCGGTTGCGCCGATCGCGATCACCATGAAGTCCTGGAGATCGACGCGCTTTCCCGCATGCGCGCCTCCGCCAAAGATCTGGATCTCCGGCAAGGGCAGCGGCCCGGAGCCGCCGAGATACTTCCACAGCGGCTGCCCGGCCGCCGCCGCCGCCGCATGGGCGACCGCCATCGAGGTCGCGATCAGCGCGTTGCCGCCGAGGCGGCCCTTGTTGGGCGATCCGTCGCGCTCGATCAGCCGCGCATCGACGCAGGCCTGGTCGTTCGCCTCCATGCCCTTGATCGAGGCGGCGATCTCGCCCGAGACATGGGAGACGGCGCGAGTCACGTCGTAGCCGCCGACTTTGGCGCCACCGTCGCGGAGATCGACGGCCTCGCCGGAGCCGGTCGAGGCGCCCGCCGGCGCGATCGCGCGCCCGATCGCGCCACCATCGAGCCTCACCTCGGCCTCGACCGTCGGCCGGCCGCGCGAGTCCCAGATCCGGCGCGCATGGACATGGGCGATCCTGGTCGAGCTCATGTAAGTTCCCGCTTCCACTGTTGGGCGACGAGGGCGAGACGCGCCACCGGCTGATCGAGAAGATGGCGCGCAACCCGCCGGACGATGGCCTTGTCGGCTTCGGCCGTCAGGTACTCGGCCGGCGACTTGCCGTCGACCCGCGCCAGCAGCAGACCCGGCAGCAGCACCGCCGTCCGCGCCTCGAGATCCGCCGCCGGTTCCCAGTCGACGCCGGCGAGATAGCGCCGGCTCATCGCCTCGAAGGACGCCATCAGGGCCGTCGCCGCCTCGCGGCGGACCAGGCATTTCAGCAGCAGGTGGTTGAGGCAGAAGCCGAGATCGAACGCCGGGTCGCCGAACCAGGCGCACTCGGCATCGAGGAAGACGGGACCCGCCGGTCCGACCAGGATGTTCTTCGGGCTGACGTCGCCGTGAACGAGCGCGCGCCGGGTCGTAGCGGTGGTCGTGACGATCCGATGCAGCGCCTCCGCCCGATCCGGGTGGCGTGCCGCCGCCGCTTCCAGATACGGCGACAGCCGGATGTCGTGGAAGATCGTGTCGGTCGGGAAGAGATCTGGGATCGACTTGTCGCGCGCCGTCGCGGCATGGATGCGCGCCAGGCGCCGCCCCACCTCCTCCGCCGTTCCGACCTCGACATGGCCGTCGAGGAGCTGGCGCTTCCACAACGGATGATGCGCGGGATCGAGATAGCTCATCGCGAAGACGCCGGCGTCCTCGTCGGCGGCGACGAGCGCCGGCACCGCCTCCGGGATGATGCGCGCGACGGCGCGGAACCAGCGGATCTCGTAGCGCGAGCGTCCGACCGGCGCCCGCCAGTCCTGGGCGACCTTGAGCTTGGCCAGCGCGCGCTTGACGGCGACCGGGCCGGCCGGGAGGTCGACCTTCCAGATGTCGGACGAGACGCCGCCGGTGAGCGGCACAGCATGCGGCCTTTCCCCGGCGCGGATCAGGCCGAGCCCTGCCAGATCGGCGTAGAGCATCCCAGGATCGGTCATTTTCTTAGAAGCTAGGAAATGCCGTCGGCGGCGGCCAGTGCCAAGCGTTGCGGACGAAAGCCGGGCGCCTTGACAAGCCCGCCGGCCGAGGCGCCAATCGCCTCCTTCCAAAGCTCCATCAAGAGGCGCGCGACATGGCCGTTCATCGCAATCTGATCGCCGGCGAGTGGGTCGAGGGCAAGACCGTCTCCCGCAACGTCAACCCCTCCAACCTGGCCGACATCGTCGGCGAATACACCCGCGCCGATGCCGAGCAGGCGCGCCAG
>SXGR01373678.1_pt1 | contig 11175 bp, 21 predicted proteins | sample 3174711 | NCBI WGS metagenome assembly SXGR01 (sample SAMN11356860, study PRJNA531348) | freshwater metagenome | isolation source: freshwater sample F1-60 | place: China: Fuxian Lake, Yuxi | collected 2017-12-25
ATGTCGAAACGGAAATACTGGGCGTTGGCCCCGGATTGTCCGTTGAAGTACCGGTCCACGATCCGGATGCAGTCAGACGACACCGGAAGGTCGGCACCGTTCTCCGGTGAGGCCGAATAGGCCGGAGTCGAAGACGATTCGAAAACGTCGCTTTGGTGGACGGTGAACGACGGCCAGCCTGGGAAGGTTCCCACGCCGGCCTGACCGTTCACCCAGTTGGTCGACCAGGTCGACCCCACGATGTCGTTCGAAAAGTAGGACCGAAGGTCCGCCACCACGTTGCCCGAATCCCGAAGCTGAATTGAGACATCCAAATCCATGGATTCGACTCCAGCGTGCCAGATGGCCGCATAGATGGATTTGTACGGCAACGCCCGCGGGACCGCGACCACCAGGGGTTCCCCGGTGGTCAACGGTGCGCCGGTGTCCGCGGCCAACAGGGACCGCCGGAAGTTGAAAACCGTCGGTTGATTGGCCGAAGGCATGGATTAGCTCTTTCTGAGAACCAACAGCAGCACCACCGCTCCAACCCCAATGAGACCAAAGGTCAGCATTTGGTTGTTTTTGGAGACGGCTGCCGCTGAAGGCGGAGCATTGTTGGTCGCAGCCGCACGTTCGGAATTGCCGAGAAGTGCGTCGGCGCCCGCCTCCGCAACGTCGGAGACGCCACGGAAAAACGTGTCCTGCAGACGATCTGTGAAGGAGGCCATTGTGGTTTAGACGTTGGCGCCGCGTTTGGCAAAGCCCTCGACCACCGAGGTGATCTGGGAGCGGCTCGACAACAGCTTGTGATAGGTGACGTGAATGGGACGGCTGGCCGAAGCCAAGTCGTTGAAGACCACGCGAAACTTGTCGCCGCCCAGAGCGTCGGTGTTGAGATCCGGGCAAGACGCCAGGCTGAAAGCGTCGGAGCCCGGAAGATCGGTCAGAAAGTCGAAGAACGACTCACCGGTGAAGATGCGATTCTGCAAGGCCGGGTTGGAGGCACTGCTTATAGCCGCCGCGGCCGTTGTCGACTCGCCCTGGGGATAGACCACCTCGGTCGACATATCGTTGTAGGCCTGCTGGAAATTCTCATCGGTCTTGATGAGCACCTCGCGGCCGTATTCGACGCGCAACTGACCGCTGCTGGACAGCAGGGTTGAGCGGGTGGTGCTGTTGGTGATGGCCGCACTGAAGCCCTGCAAAAGGAAACCGGTGATGAACCCGCCTGAGGTGAACTCGTAGGGCACATTGGCCGTGGCGGCCGTGGAAAACCCGGTGTCCGTGCGCCATTCGCTTCGGATGTAAGGGTAGGCGTCGGGCACCTCGGCCAGATGCACCTGCACCAAGGCCGGCTGCGTTGAAGCGTAGGAAGGAGGGTTGGCGGTGATGACCGTGCCAGCGGCGCCGATGTCGTTCATGTCCACCTCAACGTAGGCGTCATTGGCCGAATAGGTCGATGAGAGCGGATAGCTCAGGACCTGGCGGAATGGCTCCTGGAGCGAAGGGTGACGAATCGGAACAAAAAAGCTGATCTGCACCGAGGTCGAGGTCGGAAATCCACCGGAAGCGTAGGCCCGCTGGGTCTCACGATCCAGGCTCAGACCCAGTTGTCGGATGTAGGACAAGCACGCGGGACCGGTAATCTGGACCAGATTGCGCTGGCCGCCACCGGCAGGACCGTCATTGACCACCAGTCGGATTTCCTTCACCGCACCCGCTAGGCCGGCCCAGGCCGCGCCGGTCAAGGCCGTGGCGTTGGTGGTGAGGGAGAGCTTGAAAGTGAACCCCTCCAAACGACGGCGTTCCTGTTTCACCAGGAACCGAAGGGTCTGGGCAGCCGTCCCGGAGGGATTGGTCTGCGGCAAAAGGATGTCTTTACGTTGAGCGAACAGCATCGAATGGAGGGGTTGGATTTAGACTGAGGGATAGACGAGGTCGCGGATGACCTTGACCCGGTTAATGACAAACAGGGTGACGATGGTGAGCACCATCGGCCCGATGAACTTCTTCAGATTGCCCATGTGTTGACCTACAGCGTTGGTCCACTGGCTTGCCCGGGTTTCCTGGCCCGATTCCAAACAAGCGTTCCAACGGTGCCCAAGCGTTTTCACCTCTCTCACCTGTCCGGGAATCCCCCACACCACCCCAGTTTTGCGCGCTCGACGGCGGATTGGTTCTGATCTATTAACCCACCCACATGAAAGCCAGCGTCCATCTTACCGGCCATTGCGAATCCTTTGTGAGCAAAAACATCAAAAACGGCCGATTTGGAACCGTTTCGGAAATGGTGCGAGCCGGGTTGCGCCTTTTGGAGGCCGAACTCCTTAAAACACCCGACCCGAAAGACGGCCGCCGCTCTCCAGATTCCAAGACTCAAACCGACCCGGAGGCAGGTTCCACACCGCCGAAGCGTCGGCGCCCAGGCTCTCGACGGTCTTCAAAGCGTTGGCGCCCTGGAGCCTGAAAGCCACAAACTCGGTGGCCTCGTTCAGAATCGCTTCGTTCAGCCGGTTCGGGCGCTGGACGCAAAACAGGGTGTCCAGCGACCGCACCCGTCCGGTCTGAATGCATTCGGCCAGCGACTGGGGAATGGATGTGTTCGTGCAATAGCGCCACACCTCGTCGACCAAAAAACACTTCCGCCCAGGCCGGGCACCGGCCACCTGGTAGGCCCAGCCACAGAACCACGCGAACCCCTCGGCATGGCGCCCGGGAAACATGGCGTTGGGATCGTACAGGGCCCACCCGTCTTCCACTGCCAGCGCCAGCTCTTGCACCGTCGTGGCCGCGGGCAGGCCTAAGCGGGAGGCCAACTGACCGTCGGCATCCCAAACCAGCCGCAAGGACAAGGTTCGGTCGTGGACCAGGTACCGAAGCGCAAAGGTGGTCTTGCCGCTTCCGGACACCCCAGCCACCAGCGTGCAAGCCCGCCGTGCCCCGAAGTCCATCATTCGGCGTGGGACGCCTCGACCGGAGGCACCGCGGTGGATTCCGTTCCGTTTCGAGGCCGGGACGCCATTTCCTCCAATTTGCGGGCCAGGATGGTGCGACCGGCAAAGATCGAGGCCACCGCCGTCACCAAGGCGATCGCTGGAGCGTGTTCGGCCGAGATGCCGGCTGAATTGAGCGCCTGGGCCACCACCTGAGGTCCGGTCGTGGTCAGGGTCGCCTTGGCAACCGGATTCCAGGCGGCGTCTTTTTCGACCTTTACCGCTAAAGAAATGTCGATGGCCGCGGCTTTGGCCCTCAGGGACGCAACGTCTAGCTTCTCTACTTCCGGGATGACCGCCTGAAACAAAGGTGAGAGCACACCCGGATCCCAAGGCACAGGCCCCATTGGAGCAGCCACAGGCCCAGCCGGCGCTGGACCAGCGTCCGGTGCCACTCCAGAGCTTCCAACGCCTGCAGGGACCAAGTCTCGTTTAATTCGCTCCACCTCCTCGGCAGCACCAGGCGTCCCAGCCGCAGCCAAGCGCTTAGCACGAGCCAAGTTATACTTGCGACGCCATCGGGCGCGGTCCTCTGGCGTCGATCTAAAGGTTTTCCCAGGTAGAGCACCAGGCGCTGGAGCAGGCGCTGGCGTCGGACCGCCTGGTCCCATTCCCAAATCCAGGGGTTCACTCATCGTCCGGGAAGAATTCGTTGATGCCGTCCATCCAAGACCGCTTTCTGGTCTCGTCCGGGGTGGGAGGGAACTTGAGGCGTTTATTTTCGTCCTCGAGTTGCGAGATGCGAGATTCCCGGGCCTTGGCAATGGACGAGAGGGTATCCCGCTCCTGCCGGAGACGGACCAGTTCTGAGGCGTCCTCGGTGGCGGGAGCCTGGGAGACCACGCTTGCCGCGGGGGGAGCCGATGGCGAGGTGGGAGGGGTTTCGGGGGTAGGTTTGTCGCTCATGACCCCCCCATCCTGAAATTCTCACCCCCTGTCCGGGAACCCTCCACACCCCCCCAAAAAACCGTCTCTCTCACCCCCCGCGCCTAGGGGTGTGAGAGGGAGAGAAATTGAAAATCCCTCTTTACCCTGAGAGAGACGAGACGATCCCAACCCTCAAAACCTCAGGAATTCTCTCTCAGCTTTTCTCACGTCTCACCCCCTTAACACCTGAGAGAGAATCCAGACACCTGGACACAAAAAACCCCGGGGGAATCCCCCGGGGTCGACTAAGATTTGGGTCGCTTAATCCTGCCAAGCCACCATTCGGCCTTCCGATTTGAGATGGTTTAGGTACGGCTTCCGGGCCAGCAACCGGTACACGGTCGAAGCGCCCTTGCCTCCGTTATGCTGGTCGCACAGCCGCTCCACCAACCGGGACCGAGTCATCATGGCATCCCCCAAGAGGTCGCGCACCATGTCTAGGTTCAACCACTGCTGGTCGTTGCCCTTGTCCTCGGCCCAATAGTCGGCCGGGTTGTCGTCGCAATGCTGGAACAGCGTGCCCAGGCGCCGGTGCCAGACCGAATCCGCGGGCGGGGCCTCGGAGTCGCTAAGCTTCGCACAGGCCCACAATACCCGGTCGTCCTGGATGTCATCGGTGAAGGGCAGCAGGACGTAGACGCAGCGGGCCGTGGAGACCAGAGCTTGGGAGCCTGAAACCGAGAACATCAGCGCCCGGCCCCGGTTGGCTTTGTCTTCCGGCCGGGGCTTCTTTGTGTGGGCCACGATACACAGCGCCGGGCAAGCGTCGCCCGCGGGCAGCATCGAGCGGATCTCAGCGAGCTTGTCGACAATGTCCTTGGCCTGGTCCTCGACCGCGACGGCCGTCCACGGGTCCACGACGATTACGTCGGGCTTCCATTCCTCGACCAGTCGCGACAATTCCCTCCGAAACTCCGGCCGGTGAAAGGGCAGACCGCCCTCGGGGGGCAGCGTGGTGCGGATCCAGTTGCCGAAATCCACCCCGGGATGGTTTCGCGCGCGGGCCTCAACCTCACGCTTCAGGCGCATGGCGCCGTTTTCGCATTGCACGATTAACGTCCGAAACTGCCGGTGGACCTTTCGGCCCATCCAGAAGCCGCTCCCGATGGCCCCAGCAATCGCCAGACTGACCGCCACCAGCGATTTGCCGCTTCCGGGAGGCCCTGCGATCACCGTAATTCCCTGGTAGCCTTTCTGGACGTCGGTGTCGCCAACCAAGCCCAGGCTTTCAACGGGAGTGTAGGCGGCCAGTTCCTGATCGCTCACCGCTTGGATCTGGGTCCGCCTTGGGCGCCCAATCCGGTCGGCCTTCTCGGCCAGGTCCCCAAACTCGTCCCGGAGGGTGTCCAGACTCAGGTTGGGCTGCATCGCCAGGTTGGTCAGGCGCTCCCGCTTCTCCAGCGTCCAGCGCCGCAGCGCCTGCCGCTGGAGTTCCTCCAGGTAGGACGGGAAATTGGCCCATGACGGGGCCACCTGCAGCAGGCCCGGCAGCACCTCCAGCGCCCCCTTGGCCTCACCGTTTCGGTTCATCAGCGTTCGGCTGACCGTCACCAGGTCCACGGCGTGGCGCTGGTTTCGTAAGGTCCGCATGGCGTCCAGGATCACCTGGTGCCGTGAATCCCAGAACAGGCTGGGTTTTAACTGTCCCAACAATTCGTCGACCTCAGGTTGGGATTCGATTCCCGCCAAGAGCACGCAGGACAACGCCCCGCGCTCGTCCACTTCGGAGAATGGAATGGTCATCGGTCCCCCTTGTCGGTGAGTCCGGCCAGGCAGCAGGCCAGCATGACAGTCACAAACACCGTCAGTTGAACCGCGCCCAACAAACACTCGACGATCATAGGCTGCCCTCCGATCGGCAGTCTTCGAGTCGAACCAGTTCCGAAACCACCGTTCGACTGCGCTCCAGTTTTTGAATCAGAGAAGGAACCGTTGCAGCCGCTTCATAGGCGGTTCGGTGATATGACGCCGTGGCTTTGGAAACCAAAGTGAAGCGTTGGCCCTGAAAGTGAACAATCACGACCGCCCGAAAGCCAACGTGAGCGCCAAAATCGACAATTTGGACGACGTATTCCGGTCTCATTTGCCGGCCCTCCGTTTGGCTTCCTTGGTTGAGATCACGGCCAGTTCCTTGCGTCGAGGTCCACCCGCTGCCATGCGGGCCAGGGTGCGGCGCCGATGAGCAATCCGGCGGGCTTCAGCCTTCAACACGTCGGCCGGATCAAAGACCGGTTCGAGTCCGATGTAGGACACCGCTTGGAGGCCGAATTGTCGCTCAAAGCGAACGACGGTTTTCTGGGAACAACCGCCCAGGCGGGCCGCTAAGTCGCGGCGAGTAAGGAGTTCTGGTTTGGGATTCATTTTTGAGAAGGTTTCTGGCTGCGCTGTCTTGTTTGTCATTTTTGACAAAACTGGCAAGGACAAACGTGGACACACCTGTCCACTCCTCTACGTTGATCCCCGTGAAAAAGACTGGCCGCACACTCGGAGGAGAGGCTTTTCGTTGTTACGTCGACGCCGCATCGGGAGAGCAAATGACCAAGATTTGCGAGAAAACGGAACTCGGCCAGACAGAGCTTCTGAACAAGATTGTCAGAGCAGGTCTCCAGGCGCTGCACGACGATGGCTGCACCATCACCTTGCCGCTCAGGTTTGCGGTCGTGCACGCAAAACCGGCAAATCTAGCATGAGTGGCAATTCGACTCCTCACGGATGCACCAGCTCTCCCTTGGAAAAGCCAGGCCCGCACCCCGCGGCCCTCACGGACATCCTCACGGATTTTCAGGCCGCAGTCGTCGCCCTCGCCAATTTGGGAAACCGAATCGCCGGGCTGATTGACAAAACGGGCACCCTCCAAAATTCCCCCTCTCCCACGCCCGCAAGCCCTCCTGTGGCCCACGCCACAGCCCCCTCCCCCCTGCAGGAATCCCCTCGCCTGGTCGACACCATCAACCAGCTCCTGGTCGCCAAAGCCCGCGCCGGCCGCAACGACGCCTGGATCCGCGCCCTGCGCTGTAGCCTCGACCAATTCGCCCGAGATGGCCGCGGCCGCCGCAGCCTGCACACCCTCACCGCCGGCGAAATCGAAGACTGGGTCCACTCCCAAGGCTGGTCCCCACGCACCGTCAAAAACCGCTTGGCCCACTTGCAGGAACTCTGGCGCTTTGCAAGCACCCGCGGATTTGTCACTGGCCCCAGCCCGGTGCTGGGCGTTGAACGCCCCACCGCCTCAGTCGCCCCAGCCGTCCACATCCACTCCCCAGCCCAAGTCCGCACCGTCCTCCGCGCCGCCCAAGCCCAGGACCTCAGTGTGATGCGTCACCTCGCCATCCGCTACTTCGCTGGCCTAAGGACTTCCGAAGCCCTGCGACTGCAGGAAGAGAACATCAAACCCCACCACATCGAAGTCCCAGGATGGGCCAGCAAGACCCGTCAGCGCCGATTGGTCGACATCCCCGACAACCTCAAGGATTGGCTGGCCCTAGGCGGCACTCTCCCAATGTCCAACGAGAAACGTGCCCGTTGGATCGCCCAAAAAGCCGGCGTCCAATGGCCCCACAACGTCACCCGACACTCCTGGTGTTCCTACCACCTCGCTCTCCAAGAATCGGCCGCCCGCACCAGCCTCCAGGCCGGCCACAGCGAGGCCATGCTCTTCCGCCACTACCGTGCCGTCTGCACCCGCGACCAAGCCAGGGAGTTCTTCGACATCCGGCCCGCTCGCCTCTAGGCGCCATCGGACCCACCGGCAGGTGGTTCGCCGGGCATCACCAGGTTGTATTTGGTTTTCAGCGTCGGCCAGTAAGGACTCGTCCACGACCCGTCAAACTGAGTGGTATCCACCTGGTCCACTGCGTCCAACACCAACAGGTCATCCGGCCCATTAAATGATTGAATCACAATCAATGAATTCAACAGACCGAAATTGCAGCGATTGACGATATTCGAGGACATAAATTTAGCGGATCCAACGGTAGGATGTGGAATAAGTAAACGAACCCACCCCAGAATGGGTCACTTCCAACCCAAAATTGTCGGTCCAATAAAGGCCCGAAACTGCCGAAAACCCAACCGCCGGAGACACATTTGAGGAACCAAACCAAGACACTGCCACAAAGTGCTGCCCAATTCCTGCCCCTGCTGTGCTTTGGGCTAAAGTGCGGCCATTAGTTCCGTCGTAAATTAGCGCTTTGACGGTGTCCACACCAGGCACAGAAATGACCAAAATCCGAAAGATCAAACCCTTCGCCCCGTTTGGGGGCACTAGGTTGTTTAGATTCTGAGTCGTGGTCCTAGCCGCAGACACCAACCACTCCACCGAAGCCGAAGACTCATTTTGGTCCGCCGCCGCCGCCGCCATCCGCGCCAGCAACTGCTGAGTGGAATCCCCAATCTGCGGGATTTGAGTCGAGAGAGCTTGATTCATGGTTATTTGAGGAATTCGGCCGGCACTTCCACCACCCCACCGGCTTGCACTTGTTCAGCAACTGTCGCAATTCTGGCCGTGAAACACCGCTGCCACACCGCGGCGTCCACTTCAAAAACGGCATTGAACCGGCGGATTGTGGCCTCTGGCCTGGGACCTCCCGAATAGACCGGCGCCTCCCACTGCACCTCGACCCGGTACGATCCAAAAGGCAGATCCCCCATCGCCGGATCGGCGGAATAAAACGCACCAGGCACCAAGGGCACTCGTCCCCCCTTGCCGTCCAGCCGGACCACCGCCGCGGCCAACAGCGGCCACCGAGTGTCGGCTCGACCCCCCACCGGGTTGGCCGGCACCCCCAGGCGCCACAAATCCGCAAAATCGGTCTCGCGTCCAAAATTCAGGATCGGGCTTTGAATCATGCCCGACGCCGGCGCAAACACCATCACCCGCCGCTCCTCGATCGCCTCGACGTTGGAGATGGCAATGTTTGGAGACGTTTTGGCCGCCAGCACGCCCAACGCCTGAGCCTCCAACGCCTGACGATCGGCCCTGCGTTGCCGGTACAGCACCCAGGCCAACACCCCCGCACCGCCCACGATTAAAAGATTGCGGTTCATTTGGCAGCCGCCTTTCCCGCTTCAATCGCCGCCCGAATCACCTGAAGCATGAGGTCGCTGGTCGTCTGTTGCTCCAACCCAGCCGCCCCCAGGTTGTGCGTCGACCCGTTGGAGGCCCTCAGGCTCTGGATCACCTGCTTGGCATCGCCCAAGGTACTCACCTTCAAAGTGGTCGTCCGCACCTGGTTGGTCCCATCGGTCGAGGTCGTGGCCGTCTGCTGCACAGTTGAACAGCCAGAACCCACCAGCGCCGCCGCCAGGCACCCCACCATGAACAAACCTTTCTTCATTCCTTCCCCTTGGATGCACCCGGCGGCGGCAAATTGGGGTTCCGGATCCACAGCCGGATCCACCAGGCCAAGGTGGCAATCCCCACCGCCAGTTGGATCCAGTCGTGGGCCGAGGCTGCGGCCGTTGCCGCCGTCGCTCCGGTGGCCGCCGTCGCCAGCATCGGCTCAAAATTGCGGCCGCTCATTTGGACTCCTTGGACAGATAGAAAAGGACCGCACCGGCAATCAGCACCCACCACGGGATGCCGACCAAATTTACGGACATCATCCGCGCGGGCTTGGCACCAGTCACCGGACCGCCCGCGTCAGCAATCGACGCCCGCTCCACCGAATCGTTCCAGACGCTAAACGCATTTGGAGTAATGGAAATGGAGGTCGACCCACGCTGGGGTCCAGGCTGCACATTGAGTTCGGGCACAGGATTGTCGGCCATATTAGAAAACGAAGGTGAGGAGTCCCCAAGACCGCTCTGCGACGAGAATTTTTTGTACCGCGTCAGCCAGTTTTTGGGATCGGTCTCTTTGGGAACCAAGCCCGTGGTGATTTGGTCGCCCATTCACTTGGTCCCTTTCAACACGGTGGGTCCGATAAACCACAGCACCACCGCCGTCGCGGCCAAGGGCACCAGCCACGATCCAGCCCGGCCCACGCTGGTCACCCCTTTTGAGACTCCAGACACCACCTCGGCCGCCGCCCCAATCGGTTCAGCGATCACTCCGGCCCCAAAATACAAATCCAACCCATTGGAATCCGCCCAAGCCCGAAAGTCGGGATCCAATCGGGCATCCAACGGACCAGCGCCCAGGCCCTGCTGAGCCCATGCGGCATTCCACCGCAGCACCGCCTCACGGGCTCCAAACCGGGCATTGAGCGAATCAAACCACCGTTGCCAATCCTGAGCACTCCACCAAGTATCCGGTCCCCAGGCGTCGAGATCGGGTTCGGCCGTCGGGTCCCTCGGATCGTGGCTGGGTGCCACGGGTTCCTGGGAGGCGTCGAAACGGGACTGCTGCACGGCCGCTTCCTCTGGAGTCATCAGCCCGCGCTCGATCCGCCGCTGGTTTTCCTCGGCGTTGCGACGGGATAGCTCTTGAGCGCGTTTTTCCTCGGCCCCGGTCAATAGATCCAGAAACCAGTTGCTCACGCACGTCCCCTCCGCCGGTACAGGTACCACGCCACACCCGCCACCGCGCCCGCGGCCGCCAGATAGGCCCAGACCGGAATGGCCGGCTTGTCTCCCGTGTTGGCCTCCAGGCTCGATCCGCCCAGTGCAAAATTGGTCACCACCGAGGAGCGCAACCCGCCCTCCGATCCGAAACGAGTGGCCGTCTGAGCCGATGTGTCGGTCTTTTGCTGCCGCTGGTCCGTGTTGGACATTTTCAGCGACGCCGAGGTGGGGAGTCCGGGAATCATTTCGAATCTTTCAAAGCAATCACCGCAAGGACTGCTGCGCCCACAATCAACACCGGCTGAAGCGATTGGAGCGGGGTTTCCCCAGGAAAGGTGACCTTGGTCGACCCCACGTCCGAAAACCCTTGGGAAAACGACGACGTGACGTTGTAGGAATCGCTCACGGTCGACGTGCGCTGCGACGCATCAATCGTGGTGATCTGATCAGAAGCACCTCCAAAAAGTCCAAAGCCTCCCATGGTCAGAGCCTTTCGTCACTGGACCGGCATCCCAAATAGAACCCAATCACACCTTGGTTGCCGGACGATGTGTAGGTGTAGTCAAACTTGTTGACCGTGAGGTTAAGCTGGTCGATTTGGCCCTTCCACTGGAGGGGCGCCATCACGATGTCGAAACGGAAATACTGGGCGTTGGCCCCGGATTGTCCGTTGAAGTACCGGTCCACGATCCGGATGCAGTCAGACGACACCGGAAGGTCGGCACCGTTCTCCGGTGAGGCCGAATAGGCCGGAGTCGAAGACGATTCG
>SXGR01016384.1_pt1 | contig 11174 bp, 13 predicted proteins | sample 3174711 | NCBI WGS metagenome assembly SXGR01 (sample SAMN11356860, study PRJNA531348) | freshwater metagenome | isolation source: freshwater sample F1-60 | place: China: Fuxian Lake, Yuxi | collected 2017-12-25
CCTGGTGAGCGAGATGGCCGGATCCACCGGCTACGTGCTGCCCCTGATGGCCGCCTGCATCGGCGCGGAATGCGTGGCGGTGAGCCTCGGATCCGAACCCGTGTACGACAGCCTGCGACGTCGTCTCCCGGGTCGGATCTCCTAGACGACCCCGTCGACGAACCACCGGATCACCAGCGTCCACCCCGGACAGCGGATCCAACTCCCACGACCAGGGCAACGACGCCCACACCGACGGCGGTCCAATGACGCTGCACGGCGTTGAGGGCCAGGAGCCAGAGCATCAGGCCAGTCCAGACGGCCAGCGGATGCCAGTCGGTCGGCTGCTTGATCCCCTGCTTGTTCAGGAACCAAGGGGTGGTGAATGCGTAGACCACCAGCGTGGTCAGGACCCAGCCGAGCATGGAGGCCCAGGGGCACTCGTACCAGGTCCAGGTCCCGGGCCGATTCTCCCGTCGCCACCACCCCGCACCGCCGCCTGCGGCCTCATGGGACATCGCGAGGGCGAGGGCGAGGAGCGTGGCCACGGCCATGACCCAGATCCCGTAGTACTGCAGCTTGCGCCAGGGCCGTACCGCGAGCCGGGCCACCCCACGGCAGGAGATCGCCATCGCAAGCCATAGCAGCGGCTGGTACCAGCCCAGGCCGCAGGCGACCGGGCCATGCCGTTCGCCGAGGGTCCGCTGGCCGAACGGGATCTGGGTTGTCCCGTTGAGCAGCTCGATGGCGACGGCGATGCCTCCGCCGATGCAGCCGATCGAAACCACATTCTGGACCGGAAGACGACGCGACAGACCGACCGCCAGTGTCGCAGCCGCGAAACCCCAGACGCCCGGGCTCAGCCAAGCCCACGCCTCCGGCCACTCGAGGCGGAGCCAGACACGGACGATCTCCGCGCTGACCACCAGCAGGAACAGCCCGAACACCGGCTTGTGCATCAGGGCAGGAATCGGGTTCACCCAGGAGGTCGCCGGCTGGATCGGGTCGGCAGCGGACACGGGGGGAACCATGGTCGAGTGGTTTGAAATCGGAAAGATCACACCGTCACCGAAGGAAGGGGGATGCAAAGGGACGGGAATTCCCCTACGCTCCGTCCATGAAATCGGCCTACGAACTGGCGATGGAACGCCTCGGGGGGGGCAAGCCATCCAAGTCCCTCACCCCCGACCAGAAGGCGCGGCTGGCGGAACTCGACTCCGTGTACCGCGCCCGGATCGCCCAGGAGGATCTGTCTTGCCAGGAGGAGGTCGCGCGATTCCGGGAGGCGGGCGACGCCGGCGCGATCGAGGAACGTCAGACCCTCTTCCGGGAGCAGCGCCGCCGGCTCGAGCAGGAACTCGAGGAGAAGAAGGAACGAATCCGCGGGGAATAGGCGGTTGAATTGCCACCGTTCGACGGATTCACTGAGCCCAATCTGAACACCCGATGATCCGTCTTCTCCTCGGCAGCCTCATTGCGGCGATCGTCCTCTTCGGGTTCGGTGCGGCGTTCTGGACCTGTCCCATCCCCTACGCCTACGTCGAGAAGCCCAGCTCAAGCAACGAGGCCCTCGGTTCGGCCCTCCGCGAGCATCTGCCGAACGATGGCATCTACCTCGTCCCGGGACTCCAGACCGACCCTGCGGTGGCCCAGGACAAGGCCCACGCGGGCCCCGTGGCGACGATTCACTACCGTCGGGACGGCATCGCGCCGCGCTCGATGGAATCCCTCGGTGTCGGATTCCTCCACGGCTGGGTCACCACCTTCCTCCTCGGTGTGCTCCTCCAGGTGGCGCGTCCGCCACGATTTGGGCAGCGGGTGACGTTGGTCACGATCGCCGGCCTGGCCCTCACGAACTACATCATCATCGGCAATGGACTCTATTGGTTCCAGCCGTGGCCCTGGCTGGTGCTCAATGCCGCCTACACCGCCTCGGCGATGCTTGTGACCGGGTTGATCCTCGGGGCCGTGATCGTCCCGCCCGTTGAAGACCCCAAGGACGCCGGACAGGACTAGACCCCTCGACCGGTCTCCGACGTCAGAGCGTCCGGACCGACGGGATCCCGCCTGAAGTTCATGCAGCAGTCCCGCCTCTCCATTCCAGGAATTCGCATCCCGACACGCCCTCGCCAAACGGCGACCATGCCACCACGGATCGGGGTGTCCCTGCTGGTCGTCCTGTTCCTCGGCCTGGTGCTGACCATCCAGGCGGCCGGCCGGCCGTCGCGCCGTGCGACCCAGCCCAACGTCATTCTGGTGGTGGGGGATGGGCTGCGGTCCGCGGACCTCGACCTTCGATCCCTCGTCGGACTCACCAATCTGTCGGCCGTCCTGCGGGAAGGATTCCGGTTCACCGACGCCTATTCCGCATCCCCGGCGCCGGCCGCCGCGCGCGCCTCGCTCCTGACCGGCATCCCGCCGGAACAGGCCCGGATCCGAAGCGCGATCCAGGAGCCCTTGGTGTCTGAGGAGGTGACGCTCGGCGAGATGGCCCGGAGTGTCGGACACTCCTGCGCCTACCTTGGGGTCTGGGGCCTCGGACGCGAGGGCACCGCGGGCATGCCGACCCAGCAGGGATTCGCCGACTTCCTCGGCATGTTCGACCTGCGCCATGGAACCAATGCCCGGAGCCCATTCCTCTGGCGCAACGAGGTCCCCTTCAAGCTGCCCCCGCTGGCCGGTGTGTCTGGGGATCTACCCTCGGCCTGGCTGCTCCGTGCCGCCACCAACTACCTCCATGGCCACGAGGAGACCGCCTTTCTGATGGTCCTTTCGCCAGGACTCCCCGGTGGCACGAACCAGCCGCCTGCCCTCCGTGCGTCACGGCTTGCCCATCTCGACGCCCAGATCGGGCTGATGACCGATGGCCTGCGACAGCGCCAGCTCGAGGGCGATACCCTGCTCATCCTCACCGGGGTGCCCGCGGTCGATGGCACCTCCTCTGCAACCCGCTCCTCCGAGACGTCCAGCCGCTCCCCGCGGGCACGGGGCCTGGATGATGCCAGCCTGCGGGTCCCCCTCGTCTTCTGGCGTCCGGGAGTCATCCGTCCCGGTCAGACCAATCTTCCTGTGGGACTCTGGGAGGTGGCTCCCACGATCCTGGATGTCCTGCAGGGCCAACGACCATCCCGGGTCACCGGACGGTCCCTCCTCCCGTGGGTGGTCGTTTCGGAGACCGAAACTCCGACGAACCGGGTTGCTCTTCAGTGGGAGCAGGTCGAGGAACCGCGGGCCATGGCGGCGCGCCTCGGTCGTTGGAAGGGATTCCGTGCCGGGCCAGATGCGACGGTCCAGGTGTTCGATCTCGACACCGATCCCAGCGAGTCGAAGAACGTGGCAGAACAGCACCCCGAGGTCGTCCGTGAGTTCATCGACATCTTCATGGGGTGGGATCGGCCGTGGTCGGCACCCGCCGTTCGTCCGACCGACGAAGCCACCGCGGCGGGCGACCAGCCGCCGTCCCGATAGGGACTCCTTCAATCCTTGGACTCTACCCGCTCTGCGTCGCCGCGTCCCCGTGTGGGTGTCCTACTTGGCTCCCCGGCTCAGACCGGATCCCGCGACGCCGTCGTCTTGACCTCCACCACGTCGTGCGGCGCCGCCTCCCGCATTCCGGCCACGGTCACCCGGGTGAACCGGGCCTTCTCCCGGAGCAGTGGCAGCGTCTGCGCACCAAGATAGCCGAGTCCCGACTGCAATCCGCCCACGAGCTGGGACAACACCTGGTCCAATCCCGCCGAGGCCTCCTTGAGCGCCTCGATGCCCTCGGCCGCGATCTTGCGGCTGGTGTCGGAGCTGCTGTGTCCATAGCGGGTGGCCGACCCGGCCTTCATCGCGGCCAGACTGCCCATGCCGCGGTACTGTTTGTAGAGCTTCCCGTTGATCTCGATGATCTGTCCGGGCGCCTCCGGGCATCCGGCGAGCAGTCCGCCGCAGATGACGCCGTGGGCCAGCGTCAACGCCTTCACGATGTCGCCTGACTTCGTGATGCCACCATCGGCGAGGATCGTGACCCCGCGCTTCTGGGCGGCACGCGAGGCGACGTAGAGGGCAGTGAATTGCGGAATGCCCACACCCGCAACGATGCGCGTGGTGCAGATCGAACCGGGACCCTGACCCACCTTGATCACATTCGCCCCGGCATCGGCCAGGAACTCGACCCCCGCCGCGCTGGTCACATTACCCGCGATGATCGGCAGGGTCGGGAACGCCGAGCGGATCAGCTGCACGACCTCGCCGACGCCGCGGCTGTGGCCGTGGGCGGTCGACACCGCGACAACATCGACGCCCCGTTCCACGAGCGCCCCGACGTGCCCAAGGATCCGGTCGCGGTCGAGCGACTTGTCCGGACGTCGCATCGGGGCGATAGCGGCGCCGCAGACGAGGCGGAACTGGCTGTCCCGTGCGGGCTTCAGCTGCGCGCTGCGCTCCTGGGTGATGCGCTCGATGTCGCTCATCGTGAACAGTCCCTTGAGACCGTCCCGCTCATCGACGACCAGCAGCTTGTGGATGCCCGGGTGTTCGGTGAAGAAGCGGTCGGCTCGACCGATGGGATCGGGAGCGAGCTCCTTCTCCTGGATGGTCCGCACCTCGTTGCGCGGGGTCAGGGCCTCCCTCACGCGGCGCTTCGCGTATCGGGGTTTCACGACGTGGCCCGGCAGCAGGCCCAGCAGACGGTTGTCGGCATCCACCACCGGGAACGTGGCGAACGAGAACTTCTTCTTCTCGATCAATGCCAGGATCTCTCCGATCTCCTGGTCGGGACTCACCCGGATTGGATCCTGGATGAGGCCGTGCACGTGATTCTTCACGCGGCTGACCTCGGAGAGCTGATCCTTCTCGGTCATGTTGTAGTGGATCAGCCCGAGTCCGCCATGGAGCGCCATCGCGATCGCCATGCGCGACTCCGTTACGGTGTCCATGTCGGCCGACACGATCGGCACATGCAGCTCCAGGCCTTCGGCGAGCCGGGTGTCGAGCTGGGTCTCGCGCGGGAGGACGTCGGAATAGAGGGTCGCCAGAGTGACGTCGTCGTAGGTCAACGCCTCGCCGCGGTGGGTGTGGAAGAAGGTGTCGGCGGCCTGGTAGAAGGCTCCATCAAGTTCCGCCGCATCGACCGGATTTGCCATGGCCCAAAATCAGGTCAGCCGCGCCTGCAAGGCAAGGGAGGAATCTGGAAGCGCCAATTCCGGTGGGCGGGATGCGATGTCCGGCCGCATCGGTTCGTGACGACCGGACGGACGTGGGCACCCGGCAACTCATCATGCCGATCGGACCGCCTCAGTCGGACACCCCTGAATTCGGCTTCAGACACGAGGACACTTCCCTTCCCTTGATGGGCGGCAGGCATCGACACGGTCGGTTCCAGAAACTTTTTAGGTCTTTTTGAAGATTCTGATTGAGCCCCCGACATCGGATTCCTTTAATGCGAATGCTTTGCATGCACGTGGGACACGTAACCTAGCGGGTTGGGGTGCCAGTCTTGGCGCTGTCGTGTGCTCCCTGCTTGTGATTCTGATGGGGGGCTTTGCGTCGAATCCGGCCTGGCATGAGGCGCTCCATGAGGAGATCCACGAAGCCGATTCCGGAACCCAGGACACCGCGCTGCCGGTGCCTCCCCGAGGATCACAACAGGTCTCATCCCGGCGATTCCTGCGCCGTTTGTGCCTATCTCCATCAGCAGGTCGGAGGCGTCGTCGATACCGCAGTGGTGGTCGCTGTCCTCCACGTCTCGGTACTTCCTGGGTTCCTCCCGCCCTCCGGACCGATCCTCGCCGCGCTCCGACGCGAGCCGGGAAGTCGCGGACCTCCCATCGGGGTCTGACCTCCAGCTCTGCACCGATCCCCGGCCTTCGCCTGGATCGGAGGTGCGGACCTGGGTGGCTCGATGCTCCCGGTCAGTCCAACGTGTTTCAAAGCCTGGGGTTTCCCAATACCGCACGCGATGCGGGCACCGCATCCCAATACCCGCCGGATCCACAGGCACCCCGGCATTCCAAGACGATGGCCACCCCTCGGGCTATCGTCCTTTCCAAGACAGTTCTGTTCCTGAACCCGTTCCAAATCATCACCCCATTCCTGCTGAGTACCATGACTACCAAAACGTTCGTCCTGCTTCCCGTCGCTTTGATCGCCGTCCTCGGCACCTCCGCCACAGCCCAGACCCCGACCCTCAATTCCGGCCATGCCGACATCGGCATCGGTTTCGAGGACGGGGCATTCGACCTTCATGTCCATGACGACGTCACCGACACTGAATTCTCCCCCGCCGATGTCATCCTGGGCGTCGGTGCTGCTGCGTTCACGACAACACCGGCCGCGTTGTCGGTATTCGCTCCGGTCGGCAGCAGCCTCTGGGTGCTGCCGAAGACCCAGCACCCGGACCTCCTCTTCCTCGGGTTTGGCACCGAGGAGCTCACGGCATCGGACTGGATCGGCAACATCTCCCTGACCCTGACCTCGGTGAGCGGCCCGGGGCACTTCGGCATCTACGACGTCGGCACCTTCGGCAACATCCAGGTGCGCATGAACAGTGCGGATGGCATCAGCGCAGGCGACGCGCTGGAACTCCAAACTGGGAGCCACAGCCACTACAACCTCACCTTCACCGCCCCGGGCACCTACAGCATTGGCTTCAAGGCGTCCGGCAACAGCGTGACCGGCGGACTCATCACCAGCGACCCAGCGAGCTACACGTTCACCGTCGTGCCCGAGCCGGGGACGTATGCGCTGCTGGGGCTTGGACTGGTGGCGCTGCTCGTGGCTCGTCTCCCACGGCGTCCCTGAATCGCCATGCGCCTTCTCGCTGCAGGGCTTCTGCTGTGCCTGCTGACTGGGTGGGTGGAGGGGGATCCGTTGGAGGGTCGGGTTCGACTGGTCACGGAGCACGCCGACCTCCGGGTCGTCTGGGCACCGGAGGGGACCAACCTGTTCCAGTTGGCGGTCCGCGATTCGGATCGCCGGACCAATCATCCCGCAACCCGAGCCGTCCTGATGGTTCGGGAATCCGCCCGCAACACGATTCCCGAAGGCTTTGATGTCCTGGGACCGGCGGGTTCTGACCTCTGGATCCTGCCTCAATCGCAGGACCCACAAAATCTGTACCTCGGAGCCAGTGGCGAAGGATTGCCCGCAGGGGTCCTCGAACAGGGACCCTCGATCCAACTTCTGCGGATCGAGGGCCCAAGCCACTTCATGGCGTGGCAGAGCGACGCCCTCGAGGGGATTCTGGTTAGGATGAGTACCCGGGACGGAATCTCGGAGATCGATCAGCTGTCCCTGTCGGTCGGAGGCCATGCCCACTTTAACTGGGGATTCAGCAGCAATGGATTCGTGACCGCCTGGATGCAGGTCCAGGCGTCCGTGGGTGGCACCAATGCCTGGAGTCCACCCACTCCCATCCTGTTTGCCGTGGAACCGCTGCCCTCGATCCCCTGGGTCGCCCCAAGGCTTTCGCTCTCCGGGGTGGATTCTTCCGGGGCGATCCGTCTCGAGGTGCATGGCCCCTCCGGCGCTACCTGCCAAGTCCAGCAGTCGACTCGTCTTTCGATCTGGGAAGACGTTCTGGATGTGACGTTGGGGACCACCCCTACCGAGGTGACCCTGCCGCCGTCCGGTGATGCAACCGCTCGGTTCTTCAGGGCGCGGCTGCGGTAAGTCCTTAGCCATCGACCCAACAACCTCGTCCACCTGACCTGCAAACAGTTCGCATGTGAGTAGAAACAGCCGACATGACTCCCTGACGGAATGCCTTCCACGATGAATGCTGCCATCCCAGCCCCATCTGCACCCCCACGGCGATCGTACCGCAGAAAGCGGCTGAACGCCGATTGCTCGCTGCGACTCCGCAGGTTTGTCGAGGCACGGATGGCCCTCGCGGAGGACTGCACGGTGACCGTGACCGAACTGAGATGCACCCGTCCTGGATGCCCCAGCCACGAGACCCTCATCTCCGTGTTCCGTCCCCGACGGCCACCACTGCGCCTGCGCATCCTGAAACCTCTTGCCGAAGTGATGGAAACGGATGTTGCCCTGCTGCTGTGTCCCGCTCCGGGTGCTACGGCTGCCTCCGCATCCTCGACGCCTCTCTGAGCCATGCTCACCGGACCCGATGATTCCAATGTCCTCGACCGCCTCGTCGTGGTGGTGGCGGCCGTGGTGGCGCTGCACTGCCTGATGGCACCACTCCTCTCGGACCGTCTTCCTGGCCTTACTGGGGAGTCGGCGCATCTGGTTCTGGCCCTTGCCGCCGCCAGCCTGAGCGGCTTTGCAGTGGTCCGGGGCTGGATGAAGCACCACGAAGGCCGGGTCGTGGGATGGGCCGGGGGCGCATGGACCTTCCTGATCCTCGCCCGCATGGGTGGCGCCCAGGAGCTGGGTGAGGTGGGGGAGATCCTCCTGACCCTCGTGGCTGTTACGCTCCTCATCATCTCCCACCAACTCAACCGCAGCCTCACCTACTGGAACGCAAAAGGATGATGCCTCGCCGCCCCCCTCTCGTCGCGCTCCTGTTGCTGGGCCTCGCCGCCCTCGTCGGGTGTCGCGACACCCCCTCTCACAGCGGCTCCCCTCTGATCGTCACCAGCTTCTTTCCGCTGTTCGATCTCGTCCGACAGATCGTTCCCGACGACTGCGAGGTGCGGTGTCTGGTGCCGCCCGGAGGAGATCCTCACGGGATCGAACCCACGCCCGATATGGCCCGGATCGTGGACCAGGCCCGGATCGTAGTGACGCTGGGCCTCGGCATGGATGGCTGGCTGGCCAAGCTCACAGGGGGTGACGCCTCAGGAAAGGTCCTGGTGGCGAACTTCGGCCTCGCGGACCGCCGGGTTGGGACCGGTGCCCTAGCCGAGTTCAGCGATGCGGCGCCGGACCCTACCGAGATCGATCCCCACCTCTGGCTGGATCCGGTGCTGGCGTCCCGCATGGTGGCATCCTTATCCCATTCCCTGGCAGAACGCCTTCCCTCCCACCGCAAGGCCATCGAGGCACGCACCGAGGGACTCCTGCTGGATCTGAACTGTCTCGACGGGGAGTTCCGCGCGGGACTCGCGGATCTCCCCCGCCGACAGGTGGTGACCTTTCATGGCGCCTACGGCTACCTGTTCGCGCGGTATCGGCTCGAGACCGCGGGCGTGGTGGAGCCCTTCCCCGGCGATGAGCCCAGTGCGGCCTACCTCCGGAAGCTTGTCGATCTTATGCGCCGGCTCGGACTGAAGGTCATCTTTGCCGAGCCACAGCTCCCGGATCGCGCCGCTCAGGTGATTGCCTCGGAGATCGACGGACGGGTCGAACGGCTCGACCCGTGCGAGACGATTCTGCCCGAGGATCCCACAGCGACCTATCAGCAACGTCAGCGGCGGAACCTCGCGACCCTGATCCGCGTCCTCCGCACCCCGTGACATGCACCAGCCCGACTGCATCGTCCTGAAGGTCACCGATCTCACCGTCCACCTCGGAGGCCGGGAGATCCTCTCCGACATCGACCTGACGGTCCGGTCCGGAGAGTTCCTCGGCCTCATCGGGCCGAACGGAGGCGGGAAGACCACCCTGCTGCGGACCCTGCTGGGACTTGTTCCAGCGGCGCCCGGATGCATCGCCTGGAGCCCCGGCGAATGCCGGCCCCCTCGGATCGGATATGTGCCCCAACGGACCCAGACCGACCCGACCTATCCGCTCTCCGCCCGGGCGGTCCTCCTGCAGGGCGCCACCTGCCATAACAAAGGGCCCGCCGAAGGACGACTTGCAGCGAAGGATCGGGCCGAGGACCTGCTGAAGCGGGTGGGACTCGAACGCCAGGCGGCGGAGCCGTTCGTCCACCTCTCGGGAGGACAGCAGCGTCGCCTCCTCCTCGCCCGGGCGCTCCTGAGGGCGCCCGATGCGCTGCTGCTCGACGAACCGACCACCGGGGTCGACATGGAGGGACAGGAACAGTTCTGCACCCTGCTCCAGGAACTGGGAGCAGAGGGGATCACGGTGATTCTCGTCAGCCATGACCTCCCCCTGATCACGGGACGCGCCGACCGGATTGCCTGCCTGAACCGGACCCTGCATTGGGATGGCCGTGCCAAGGATCTGGATCCCAGCAAGGTCCGCCATGCCTATGCCCGCGAGCTGACACGGTACGAGATTACCCGCTCGGACGCCCCGTTTCGGGAGAGATGCCAATGACCTTCGAGGGGTTCATGGAATACGGGTTCCTTACCCGTGCCCTGATCGCGGGCATCCTCCTCGCCATCGTCTGCGGACTGCTTTCGCCCTGGGTCGTGTTGCGTCGTCTCTCGTTCGCGGCCGATGGGCTCGCCCACGCCAGCATCGGCGGCTTGGCTGTGGGACTCGTCCTCGTCCAACCCGGTGCGTCTCCGTCGCCCACCAGCTACCTCGTCGCGTACGTCTTCACCTGCCTGGTCGCCCTCGGGATCGCCCACCTGACCCGACATCTGCAGTCGGATGCCGCCATCGGTGTCTGCTACGTCTCGGCCTTCGCCCTTGGGGTTGCGATCCTGTCGTCCCGTAACCGGGGCCTCGGACATCTCGAGCACGTGCTCTTCGGAAGCCTCCTCACCACCCGTCCTCTGGAGATCCTGCTGCTCGGCATCCTGACAGGATTGGTCGCGCTCTGCCTCCTCCTCGACTGGGACGGTCTCGGGGCATGGACCTTCGATGAGGAACTCGCACGGGCCGAGGGGGTGTCGATCCATCGTCTTCGGATCGGTCTCCTGATGCTCATCGCGGCGACCGTCATCGTCGCCACCCGGATTGTCGGTGTGCTTCTCGTGGCGGCGCTGCTCGTGCTCCCCGGAAGCATCGGCTGTCTCCTCGCCGGACGACTCTGGACCCTGGTCGTGGTGTCGACGGGTGTCTCCGTAGGGGCCGCCATCACAGGGATCGCGGTGTCGAACCGATCCGACATCCCCCCCGGTCCTTCCATCGTCCTGTGCGCGTTTGCCGCCCTCCTCGTCGTGCTGGCCTCAACCCGTTTGCTCCGTCGTTTCGGAAACCCTGCACCATCGGCTGTTCGCCCCCCTTTCACCCCTCAATCCCCCTCATCATGTCCAAAGATAACAGAATACCCGTAACAGTCCTCACCGGCTTCCTCGGATCCGGCAAGACCACCCTCCTGAACCACATTCTCACCGCCCAGCACGGACGTCGCATCGCGGTCATCGAAAACGAGTTCGGCGAGATCGGCATCG
>SXGR01145610.1_pt1 | contig 11174 bp, 9 predicted proteins | sample 3174711 | NCBI WGS metagenome assembly SXGR01 (sample SAMN11356860, study PRJNA531348) | freshwater metagenome | isolation source: freshwater sample F1-60 | place: China: Fuxian Lake, Yuxi | collected 2017-12-25
AAAGATGATCAGCAGCACCAGCAGAACGTCGATCATCGGGGTGATATTGATCTGCGCCGCGCCGACACTTGTCATCGCCATACTGCTACAGACACGCGCCGGGTGAAGAATGTTCCCGCCGTGCCGCCGCGCGCCGTTATCCTAGGAAGCTGAATGCCCCGATACGCCGCAATCGACATAGGTTCAAATTCCGCGCGCCTGCTGGTGGCTGAAGTGCCTCCCGATGGCGCGATCGAGCGTCTGGCCGAGGATCGCGAGGTAACGCGGCTGGGTGCGAGCGTATTTTCCGGCGGCGTGGTCAGCACGGCCGCGATGGATTTTGTCACAAGTGTGCTGGCTCGCATGGCGGTCACTTACCAGCGGTTCGACGTGGACGGGATTCGCGTGGTGGCCACGGCGGCGGTGCGCGACGCCAGCAATCAGCAGGAGTTTCTCACACGCGCTTCGCTGGCTGCGGCCGCGCCCGTGGAGATAATTTCGGGCGAGGAGGAGGCGCGGCTTATCTATCTCGGCGTGAACAGCCGATGGCCGCATCCGAAGCAAAGAGTCGTCGTCGTGGACATCGGCGGCGGCAGCGCCGAGATCATCGTGGTGGAGAACGGGCGTATGCGGGACGCCTGGTCAAAGCCGCTCGGCGCGGTGCGTCTCACTGGCGTATTTCTCAAAAACGATCCTCCGACTGAACTTGAGCTTCGCCAGATGCGCGAGTTCATCGACGAGAAGTTGGCGCCGGCTACGGTGAGACTCAAGCGCCTGAAGTACGATCGCGCGATTGCGACCAGTTCCACCGCCGCCGCGATGATCTGCGCGGTCAACCGCATTCCACGCGCCCGCCGTGACGAAGGTGACCGGCTGCGCGCCACGCTGCCCCAGGTGCGCAAGCTCTACCGGTCGCTGTGTGCGCAGAACCTGAAGGGCCGCGCCAAGACGCCGGGCATCGGACCGCGGCGCGCCGAGATCATCGTGCCAGGCGTGGCGGTGTTGCTCGAATGCATGGAACGGTTCGGGTTGCCGGCCTTTCACTACTCGGCGGCTGGCGTGCGCGACGGCATCATTGCGGATCTGGCGGCGCGCCGGGTGGGCGGCGAGCGCCTGCAGTTGAGCGGGGAACAGCGCGAAGTGGCAGAGCAGGTGGCCAACAAATACGCCGTGCCCGCCAAGCACTATCGTAAGGTCGCTGCCCTTTGCCGCTCATTGTTTTTAGTCGCTCGAGCCACTTCATCGTCTGCGGCCGGATTGGGGGCGGCTGCTCGAGGCCGCGGCCATCCTCTATGACATCGGCCTGTTTGTCGGCGATACGGGACATCACAGACACTCGCAGTATCTCGTCGCCAACGCCGGACTCCCGGGCTTCACCGATCGCGAGCGGCTGCTGGTTGCCCAGTGATGCCGGTTCCATCGCAAATCGATGCCAGGCCCGCGTCATGTCGAGTTTCTTGCCCTGCCGGCCGACGATCGGCGCGGGTTGCAGTTTCTGATGCCGCTGTTGCGGCTGGCCGATGCGTGCGACTTGTCCAAGGATCAGCGCGTGGATGATATCGCTTGTCAAATTGCCGGTGATGGCGTGAATCTGCAAATCCGCGGCGCTAAGGTGGACCTTGAACTGTGGGCGGCGCAACGAGTATCCGATGTCTTCGAGACGGTCTATGGCAAGCCACTCACGGTCAGCCTATCGAGAAAGTAGCGCCGTGCTGGATTTCGTGTTCGAACAACTGTCGGCGCGCGTGGATCGGGTCAGAGAGACGGCTCTGGCAGCGCGAGTTTCTCCCAGCGCAGAAGCGATTCACCAATTGCGAGTTTCGATCCGCCGCCTGACCGAGAGCATGCGCTCGCTGGAAGAGTGGGTGAAGTCCAAGCGGGCCGGCAAACTGCGCGATCGGCTCAGGCCGTTGATGAAGGCTGCGGGCGAGACCCGGAATTTCGATGTGGCAGTTGAGTTGTGCCTGAAGTCTCCGGTGATTTCGGCCGCAGGCGTGGCCGCGGCAATTCCGCCAGCGCGTACGGAAGCCTGGCACCAGTTGATCGGGCAATTGCTGGGCTTGCGGCTCGATAAGCTTCGCCCTCCTTGCGATCCGAACCCCGAAGTGCCCCCGGCGCGTGTGCTGGCAGCAGGCCTCTTGGCCGGCCTCGTTCCCGCTTATTGGAAAGCCGGCGACGTGGCCGCGCGGAGCGAGGCGTCCTGGAGCGATCTTCATAGTTTCCGGCTGGCTACCAAGCACCTTCGGTACACGATGGAACTGTTTGCTGCCACTTGCGGACGAGGCGTGGCCGAGCGACTCGATGTCTTGAAGCGAGTGCAAACGCATCTTGGCGAAGTGAATGACTGCGACACCGCGCGCGGCCTCGACGTGATCGCCAACGATACCGCGCTGGCCGGGTGGCTGGCCGCCCGGCAAAAGACTGAACGTGAGAAGTTCATAAAGACCTGGGCCGAGGAACGCAAGCGCAGCCGCGGCGGCGCTAACTGGGTTCGCTACTTCAGTCGTCCGCAATAGTAGTCTGGAGGGGTTCCCATGAAAGTGATCGTTGCCATCAAACAGGTACCTGCCCGCGACTCGCGGTTGCGCCCCGATGCGCCGGGCCGTTGGATCGATACGGCGGACCTCGCCGCCGAGATCAATGAGCCGGACGCGTACGCCCTCGAAGAAGCGTTGCAGTGGAAGGAGAAACATGGCGGCGAAGTCGTCGTGCTGTGTGCCGGCCCGGCGAATGCCACGCAGTCGATTCGCGATGCGCTAGCCAAGGGCGCGGACCGCGCGCTGCACATAGAGGAAGAGAATCCGGGCGCGTACGATTGGCTTGGGCTGGCGCGATTGCTGGCTGCCGCGGCGAAGGACGAGAACCCGGATCTGATCCTCACAGGCTTGCAGTCGGACGATCTCGGCCATGGCCAGACCGGTGTGATTCTCGCTGAACTGCTTGGCCTGCCGCACGCCACTATCATCATGCGGACGGAAAAAACCAGCGCGGGGATTCGGGTGAAGCGCGAGCTTGAGGACGGCTGGTTCCAACATGTCGAGATGCCGATGCCCGCGCTCTTGACGATTCAATCCGGCATCAACAAGCTGCGCTACTCGACTTTGATGGGAATTAAGAAAGCGCGCAGCAAGGAGATCAAACCGCTGACGGCGGCGGTGCTGGGCGTGGAGCCTTCGGCGGCGGTGCAGCTGGAAAAACTCTACGTCCCGCAGCGGTCCAAGCAAACGCGGATGATCGAAGGCGACGCGCGGAAGCAGGCTGCCGAGCTGGTGGAAGTACTCCGGCATGAAGTGCGTGCGATATGAGCGTACTTGTAGTGATGGAACAAAGCAGGGGCGCGTGGCACAAGATGTCCTGGGAGACGCTCGCCGGCGCTCAGCAACTTGGAATGCCGGTATGCGCTGTCGTGCTGGGGCATGAGGTAGGGGCGCTCGCAGCCGAACTGGCTACCAAGAGAATCGATCTCGCGTATGCACTGGACCATGCCCTACTCAAGCAATACTCGGCCGATGGTTACACGGCGGCGCTCGCGCAGTTGATTAAGACAATTCAGCCCTCGCTCGTGCTGTTTCCGCATACGTATCAGGTGCGAGACTTCGCACCGAAACTCGCCACGCGACTGGGGCGCCCGTTGGTGAGCGACGCCATCCGCATGGAACGTGCGGCCGATGGATTCGTCTTCGGGCGGCAGTTGTTTCAAGGCAAGATGAATGGCGATTTCCGGGCGCCAGGCGCCGGTCCGCACTTTGCGTCGATCCAGGCGGGCGCTTATCGCGGTGATTCTCTCGCGGCGGGAACCGCGGCAGTGGAAACGTTCACGCCGTCGCTCGATGCCGGGATGATTCGCGCGCGAGGCGACGAGCCGTTCCGGGAAGCGCAGCGAGCAGTGGATCTCACGGCGGCGGAGTTGATTGTGTCGGTAGGCCGCGGTATCAAAGAGAAGGAAAACATTGCCCTCGTGGAAGAACTGGCGAAAGCGATGGGTGCCGAACTCGCCGCCTCGCGCCCGATCTGTGATAACGGCTGGCTCCCGATGGAGCGGCAGGTGGGCAGTTCGGGCCAGACGGTTTCTCCCAAGGTGTATCTGGCGGTCGGAATTTCGGGCGCGATTCAACACCAGGTGGGGATGAAGGGTGCGCGAACCGTCATCGCCATCAATAAGGACCCCAACGCGCCGCTCTTCGAAATCGCCGACTACGGCCTGGTGGGCGATCTTTTCGAAATCGTCCCTGCGTTGACCGAGGAGTTGAAGAAACATCGATGACCTCGATGGCCATCTGGGTGGGAACGCTGATTCTTTTCGTGCCCACGCCACGGGGCGCTTTTGTCTCGGCCGATTAGCGAAATGACGGCGGCGATGCGGCCCAGCGCGATCAGGCCCGGAAGATTTTTCTGTGCGGGCGCGCGGCGGTCTGTGCGGTATCGGGCGGGTTACGGTTTGATGCCTCGACCGAAGATGCAGCGGGCACGCTGGACGTGTAGGCTTTACTCGAAAAAACGAGCGCGCGCATGCGAGACAGCGAAAACCAAAACCCTGCGGTGTTGTTTGAAACATTACGCAAGTCGATGCCCAATGAGATCCGCGCGTTCTGGCGTAAATTCCTGGCCGGACGGCGCGTGGCGGCCCCGATGAGTCTACGGTTGGGCGCGCCGTCGGTTTGCACGATCCTGTTCGTTGCTTCGGGCTTCGTGGCCCAGATGCAGTTCCCGTTCACCGAGCGCCGTCTGGCTGATGGCACCTGGACGCATGAGCGTTGGGACCCCTTAGTGAGGTAAATGGATGTACAGCGGCCACTGGCGCAGGGGCACACCGAATGCATTTCGCCACCCGCAAAGTTGCCCGTGTCGGCGGAGGAGATCGAAGCGCTCTACGCGCCTGCGCGCGAAGCGCCGTTTTGCGGAGACGTGATCGGCGGGCCGGTCGATATCGCGGTTATTGAAGATGGTGAGGCGCGGTGGTTGCGGAAAAAGGCGGGGATGGCAGGATTGCCGGAGGCCGGTTTCTAACCACCGCAACCAGTGGTGCCAAGATGGTGCGCCGTTTGGCGCCATGTCACTCGCTGGGCCGTGCCGTGCGGCTCTCCTGCGAGCAGCTACCTGCCGCTACGCAAGCACGTGCTCGCCGCAAACGGTATCATAATTGATGCCGGAAGCGAAATTGTCGTGGCTCGCCGCCTGCCCCTCGAAGCAGTTTAAGCCAATTGGCAATCGAATCATGAAATTCATCGCCCTCATCGCCCTGCTTGCCTGCACCCCGGTTTTCGCCGCCGGGGACCTTGAGTTTTTCGAGTCTAAAGTACGGCCGGTGCTCGCTGCCAACTGCTACGCATGTCACAGCGCAAAGGCCAAGATCGTACAAGCCGGTCTACGTTTCGACTATCGCGACGGCATTCTGCAAGTAGTGACTCCGGGTGACCCAGCCGGGAGCAAGCTCATGCAAGTACTGCGACATGAGGTGAAGCCTACCATGCCGCCGTGGGGCAAGCTAAAGGCCGGGGAAATAGCGGCCCTCGAAGAGTGGGTACGCCGCGGCGCGCCGTGGCCAAGCGAAGCGGGGCCCGCGACTGAAGTGAAAACAGCCGCCGCGCAACCGATGGCCAGCCGCGAGAAACACTGGGCATGGCAACCCGTCCGGCGCCAACATCGCTTCGTCAGTGTGGACCAATTCATCAACGCCAGCTTGGCCGAAAACCAGATCAAGCCCAATGCCCCGGCTGGCGACGCCACGTTACTCCGTCGCCTGTACTTCGATCTCACCGGGCTTCCCCCGTCACCAGAAGCGGTCTCGAATTTCAAGCTTGCTTCCTACGAGCGCACGGTGGATCAACTGCTCTCGTCGCCTGAATTCGGTGAGCGTTGGGGCAGGCACTGGCTGGACGTCACCTACTATGGCGATACGATGGACGCCAACGCGGGCATTCCGGCGACCCACGCGTGGCGCTACCGCGATTACGTTATCCAATCATTCAACGCAGACACACCGATCAACCGGTTCATCGTCGAGCAGTTGGCCGGCGACTTGATGCCGCAAAAAGTACCCGTGGCCACCGGCTACCTGGCACTTGGCCCCTGGGGCCTGGTCCAAGCTGACAAGGTGCAGTTAAAATTCGACGTAACCGATCAACAGATAGACGCCATTGGCAAGGGACTGCTCGGTCTGACACTTGGTTGCGCGCGCTGCCACGATCACAAGTTTGACCCGGTCTCGCAGAAAGAGTACACGGGCCTGGCCGGAATTCTCAACAGTACCCGCACTGTACAAGGCCGCTGGCGAGAAGCCGGTGTTTTCAGCGACATCAACAAGGTGACCCTGCCGGAACCGCTCGAACAATCGGGCATACGCAAGTTGCGCACCGAAGAGTTTGATAAGGAGCTTGCCGATATCGGCGCCCGCATCAAGATCCTGGAAGAACAGAAGGCGGCAGCCGACAAAGATGGCGTCAAGGAGATCGAGGCGGTTTTGCAGAAGCTCCGCCGCCGCGAAGGGCTGCTGTTGTTCAACCGGCCGCAGCCGCCGCTTGCCTATGGCGTCGAAGACGAGCAGGCACCAGCCGATTCGCCCATCGCCATCCGCGGCAACGCACACCAGTCAGGCGAACAAGTGCCGCGTCAATTTCTCCGCATAGCGGGGTGGGGTGAACCCACACCGCCGCTGCTCACCGGTAGCGGGCGCCTTCAAATGGCTCGCTGGATCGCCGATGACCGCAACCCGCTCACGGCACGCGTCTACGTCAACCGCGTGTGGCAAAATCTGTTTGGAGCTGGCCTGGTGAAGACCGCCGACAACTTCGGGCTGCGCGGCGAAGCGCCTTCGCATCCTGAGTTGCTCGATTTTCTGGCCTCCACGTTTATGAGCGAACGCTGGTCTACCAAGAAACTCGTGCGCCGTCTGGTGCTGAGTGAAACCTATCGCCGCTCTTCGCAGGCCAACCCCGCCGCTGCGCAATTGGATCCAGAGAACCGGCTGCTAGCGTTGATGAACACACGCCGGCTGGAGGCCGAAGCGATCCGCGACGCCGTCCTGGTAATCACCGGCCAACTCGATCCGCGCCGCGGCGGCCAGACGCTTCCCACCGACGACTTGAATACGTTCTCCCCCGACCTCGGCAAAGTGAATCCGCCACGCATGGAACCCGCGGGCCGGCTGCCTGACCGCCTCCGCAACCGCCGCACTGTCTATATGCCGGTCTACCGGCAGTCTCAAATGAATGACCTCGACGTCCTCAACCTTTTTGATTTCGCGAACAATTCACAGATCAATGCCGTGCGTCGAACCACAATCGTCCCCACCCAGGCATTGTTCCTGATGAACTCGCCATGGATCCGTGACCGATCCATGGAATTTGCCCGCCATCTCCTTGAGGGCGAGTTCCTGCTGGACAGCCAGCGCGCGCAACGCATCATTGAGCGTATTTACAATCGTCCGGCGCGCGGCGAGGAAGTCGGGCGAGCCGTAACCTTCGTACTTGAAATGGAACAATCGTTCGCTGCCGAGAAAAGCGCCCAACCCACGCTGGAGGCTTGGGCCCGGCTGATTCATACTATGTTCGCTTCCAACGAATTTCTCTTCCGGAGCTGACTATTTACCATGGACCAAAGGCATTCAACCGATTGTTGCCGCTACTCCCGTCGCGCTTTCCTTGGCGCCTCGGCGCTCGGCTTCGGGTCGCTGGCCATGTCCGCGCTCGCCGCCGAAGGCGCGGGCCCGCTGGCCGCGCGCGAGCCGCACAAGTCAGCGCGCGCGAAACGGATGATCTTTCTATTCATGGCAGGCGGTCCGTCGCACATGGACATGTTCGACTATAAGCCGAAGCTCGCCGAGTTTGCCGGGCGGCCCCTTCCCTTTTCGTTACCCAAACACTACGAGGCCCCGGGCATTGACAAGACCAAGCTGATGGGACCGGTCTCGCCGTTCCGTTACGCCGGCAAGTCCGGCCTCTATATGACCGAGTGGCTTCCGCACCTTGCCGCGGTAGCCGACGACTTATGCCTGCTGCGAGCCGTGCACGTGGATAGTGAAGCGCACGCGCCCGCCGTGCGCCAAATGCACACCGGGCACAGTGTGCAAGTGCGCCCGTCAATGGGCTCGTGGATTCTCTATGGTCTTGGCACGGAGAATCGCAACATGCCTGGCTACATCACTCTGCGCCAGCAAATGACGGGAGACTCGGGCAGCGCACAGGATATCGCCAGTGCATTTCTCCCGGCTGTCTATTCCGGTACACCCGTCGGTCAGGGCGGCGCCAACCTCCGGATCCGGTATGCCGAGCAGGCCGGCATCAGCGATCGAACGCAACGGCGGCAACTCGATTTTCTCAAGGCCCTTAACGAAGATCACCTGCGTGCGCATCCGCACGAGGCGGCCATGGAGGGAATGATCGAGGCGTACGCACTCGGCTTCCGCATGCAAGCCGAAGCACCGGGACTGATGGATCTCGGCAAGGAATCGAAGGCGACGCTCGAGGCGTATGGGGTGGGCGACCCCGACACCGACAGCGCAGCCCAACAATGTCTGATCGCGCGGCGTCTGGTTGAGTCCGGCGTGCGATTCGTACAAGTGAATGACGGCGGGTGGGACCATCACGGCTCGATCCGCTCCAACCTCCCCAAGAAGTGCAAGAACATCGACAAGCCCGTCGCGGCGCTGATCACCGACCTCAAGCAGCGCGGATTGCTGGAAGACACTCTCGTGCTGTGGGGTGGGGAGTTCGGCCGGACACCGTTCGATCAGGATCTTTCGTTGGGTACGGCCGCCCAAGAGTCTCGCGGCCGTGAGCACAATCCCCACGGCTTCACGATGTGGATGGCGGGTGGTGGCGTGAAACCGGGCCTGGTCTATGGCGCGACCGATGACTTCGCTTATCTGGCCACCGAGGGCCGGGTCCACGTGCACGATCTACACGCCACGATCCTGCACCTGTTGGGCCTAGACCACGAGCGCCTGACCTACCGCTACGCCGGCCGCGATTTCCGGCTGACTGACGTATACGGCCGCGTGGTGCACGAAATCCTGGCTTGACTTAGTAGTCGACTTCGGAAGTTCGCCACGAGGTCTCAATACTGACATCTTCCATTTTGTTAGATGACAGCCGCACGCGAAAGGTGACTGCGGGACAATGGAGGGTTCCCGCATGAGTGGCACCGACGCCGAACAGAATATCGCCATCGTTGCCGAAAAGCCTTCGGTAGCTCGCGATATTGCGCGAGTGGTTGGGGCAGCCACCAAGGGCGATGGCTTCCTGCACGGCTCAGGTTACGTGGTCACTTGGGCGATTGGCCATTTGGTGCATCTTGCGCAGCCCCATGAAATCCGCGCCGATTGGAAGAGCTGGCGGCGCGAGACTCTGCCGATGTTGCCGCGCGAATGGCCCTTGGTTGTCTACGACAAAACCAGCGATCAGTTTGAGGTGGTCCGCAAGATTCTCACCTCGCCGCGCATTGGCAAGGTGGTGTGCGCAACGGATGCGGGGCGCGAAGGCGAATTGATCTTTCGCTACATCTACGAAGCGGCGGCTTGCTCGAAGCCTGTCAGCCGGCTCTGGATCTCCTCGCTCACCCCGGAGTCGATTCGGAAAGGGCTCGACACAATGAAGCCGGGCACAGCCTACGATCCGTTGGCGGACGCGGCGCGCGGGCGGAGCCGCGCCGATTGGCTGGTGGGCATGAATCTGTCGCGAGCCTACACGCTGGCGCTCGGCGAGGATTTCAGCGTGGGGCGCGTCCAGACGCCCACGCTCGCCATCCTGGTGGAACGTGAGCTAGAAATTCGCGCCTTCGTGCCGGAAGACTATGTCGAAGTGATCGCGGCGTTCTCGCCGGACCAAGGCAAGTCGAAGTACGACGGCACCTGGTTTCGCCAAGGCTACGACGCGCCGCGCGAATCGATGCGCCTGGCCCCCGACGGCCTCGAAGCGGGGCAGATCGTTGAGCGGGCGGGGGCGGGCAGCGCGGCCATCGAATCCGTCAAGGGCGAGACACAACGGATGGCGGCGCCGTTCCTCTATGACCTTACTGAGTTACAACGCCACGCCAACCGCCTATTCGGCTTCAGCGCACAAAAGACTCTCGAAGTGGCGCAAGCCCTCTATGAGCGGCACAAGTTACTCAGTTATCCGCGCACCGATAGCCGCCATCTTTCCCGGGACGTCGCAGGCACGCTGCCCGGGATCGTGGCCGTAATCGAAGGACCGTATCCCGACAAGCTCGCGCCCGGGACAGGCGCGCAACCGCTGGGACGCCGTTATGTGGACGACGCCAAGGTGACCGACCACCACGCCATCATTCCGACGGCGACGCGCCCGCACCTGGATCAGTTGAACTCCGATGAGCGGCGTCTCTACGATTTGGTTTGCCGCCGGCTTCTGCAGGCATGGCATGACGAACATATCTGGCGCGTCACCACGGTGATCACCGCGATCTCGAATCCTGGTATCGTCGACAAGTATCTATCCAGCGGCACGGCAGTCGAGCAGACTGGCTGGAAGATACTCGACATTGTCCCTGAGAAGAAGTCGAAGAAGGCAGCCAAGGGCGAAGAGGATGAGAGTAAGTCCCTGCCCGGTGGGCTGCACGAGGGCCAACCGCAACAGGTGCTGGATGTAGAAGCAATCAGTAAGAAGACCCGCCCGCCCAAGCGCCTTACCGAAGCCACGCTCCTGACGGCCATGGAGAGCGCGGGGAAGTCACTCGACGATAAGGAATTGTCGGACGCGATGAAGGGGTGTGGGCTCGGCACGCCGGCCACGCGCGCGGCGATCATCGAGGTACTGCTCACCCGCACCTACATCGAGCGGCAAGGCAAGAGTCTGGTTGCGACCGACAAGGGCATTCATCTGATCGAGGTCGTACATCCGGAAGTGAAAAGCCCGGCGATGACGGGCGATTGGGAAGCGGTGCTCCAGCGGATCCAGCGCGGCAACGCGGCGCTGGGTCCGTTCATCGATGGCATCGAAGAATATGTGGCCGACGTCGTCGGCAAGGTCTTTAGCGGCATTCCCGCCACCGCGGCGGCCCCGCCCCGGCGCCAACAGCTGCCATCCTCTTTACAGGCTCCTCCGCCTCCTCCGCTGCCTCCGAAGATCGACAGCGCGGGCCGCCCGATCGAGGAAATTCTGCATGAGCGCTTCGGCTTCGCCAAATTCCGGCCTGGCCAGGCGGAGGTCTGCCGGGCGATCGTCGAAGGCCGCGACGGGCTG
>SXGR01133211.1_pt1 | contig 11172 bp, 3 predicted proteins | sample 3174711 | NCBI WGS metagenome assembly SXGR01 (sample SAMN11356860, study PRJNA531348) | freshwater metagenome | isolation source: freshwater sample F1-60 | place: China: Fuxian Lake, Yuxi | collected 2017-12-25
ACATCCACGCCGAAGGCTACCCGGCAGCCGAGATGAAGCACGGCCCCATCGCCATGATCGACGAGAAGACGCCCACGGTCTTCATCGTTCCGAACGATTCCCTCTACGAGAAGACTTTCAGCAACCTCGAGGAGATCAAGGCACGCAAAGGTCCGATCATCGCGATCGCCACCGAAGGCAACGAGAAGATCCACAAGAAGGTCGATGACGTGATCTTCATCCCACCGACCATCGAGCCGCTGAACCCGCTCCTCGCCGCCCTGCCGTTGCAACTGCTGGCCTATCATATCGCCGTCGCTCGCGGCTGTGACGTGGACAAGCCGCGCAACCTCGCCAAAAGCGTCACCGTCGAGTAACACCCGGGAATCCGCCGGGCAATCGCAAGCAACCTCCCTTTGCCTGCCACGGACAGGATGTGATAATGTCTGCGCGTGAACCCCGGCAGACACGGCACATCGCACCCGATTCCTGTGCACAACCCATCGACCATCGCCAATGGCAGCGCAGCGCAGTTTCCGTCCACGCTGTGGAGCGTCGTCCTCGCTGCCGGACGCAGCCCCTCTGAAAAATCCCAGGAAGCACTCAGCCGCCTTTGCCGTTCCTACTGGTATCCCATCTATGCGTTTCTGCGACGGCAGGGCAAGTCCCCCCATGACGCCGAGGATATCACTCAGGGATTCTTCGCCGCCCTGCTCGACCGCGAAGGCCTCGGCCGTGTCGCTCCCGAACGCGGCAAGTTCCGCTCCTTCCTCCTCGCCTGCCTGCACAACTACGTCTGCGATCAATACGACCGCTCCAGCGCGCAGAAGCGCGGCGGCGGCCTCGAACATTTTTCATTGAACACCGCCGACGCCGAGCGCCGTTACCTCAACGAACCCGCCGGCCAGCTGAACCCGGAACAAATCTACGAACGCCGCTGGGCGCTGACCCTGCTGGATCGCGTCATCGGCCGCCTCGAAGGCGAGCACGACACCACGGGCAAGGGAGTGCGCTTCGAGCGCCTCTCCACCTTCCTCACCGGGGATGGACGGGCGGATTCCTACGCCTCAGCAGCCCGTGATCTCAGCATCACCGAGTCCGCCGTGAAGATGGCCGTGCTTCGGATGCGCCAGCGTTACCGGGAACTGTTCCTCATGGAGATCTCCGAAACCGTCGAGTCCCCGGATGAAGTCGAAGGCGAGATGCGCCATGTCTTCGCCGTGCTCGCCAGATAACCCGACCCGACCACCGCCGCCACGCGCAGCATGAGCGCCCCCTGCCCAAACTGCGGACAAACACCACCCGATGACGCACCGCACGGCCTCTGCCCTCGTTGCCTCGGCAGCGCCGGCGCCGAACTCACGCAGGCTCCCAGCCGTTTTGGCGACTACGAAATCCTCGGTGAGATCGCCGGCGGCGGCATGGGCATGGTCTATTTCGCGCGGCAGATCAGCCTGAACCGCATCGTCGCCCTCAAGCGCATCCGCTCCGGCCGGCTGGCGTCGCCGGCCGAGATGAAACGGTTCGAGACCGAGGCCGAGGCCGCCGCCCAGCTCAACCACCCGCACATCGTTCCCATCTACGAGATCGGCCGGCACGACGGGCAGCACTTCTTCAGCATGAAGCTGATCGAAGGCGGCGATCTCGGTGAACTCATCGGCCACCAGTGGCCCGCGCGTTCCAACGCGCGGCCCAAAGTCTCCCGCGAATGGCTCCAACGCTCTGCGTCACTTCTTCGCATCATCGCCGAGGCCGTGCATCACGCCCATCAACGCGGCGTGCTCCACCGCGATCTCAAGCCAACGAACATCCTGATCGACGAGAACGGCGAGCCGCACCTGACTGACTTCGGCCTCGCGAAACTCATCGACCGCGAAGGCGTCACCCAGAGCCTGGCTGTAGTTGGCACGCCCAGCTACATGTCGCCCGAGCAAGCGGCCGGCAAGGCCCGCGAGCTCACTACGGCCGTCGATGTTTACAGCCTCGGTGCCATTCTCTACGAGATGGTCGGCGGCCGCCCACCGTTTACCGGTGATTCCACGATGCAGATTCTAGCGCGCGTCCGCGACGAGGAACCGCCATCGCTCCAGACTCTCGCCGGCACCGTCGATCGCGACCTCGAAACCATCTGCTTCAAGTGCCTCGATAAAGATCCCAACCGCCGCTATCCCACCGCCCGCGCCCTAGCCGAGGAGCTCGATCGTTTCCTCGCTGGCGAACCGATCCAGGCCCGCCCCGTCAGTTCCAGCGAACGCCTCGTCCGCTGGTGCCGACGACGGCCAGCACTTGCCGGTTCACTCGCCGCACTGGGTGTTGCACTTCTTGTCGGACTTGTCGGCGTCACCTGGCAATGGCAACGGGCCGAAAACCACGCGCGCAACGAATCGCACGCCCGCGAAGCAGCCGAGGCGGCCGTGTTCCGCCTCACGTTCGAGAAGGCCAACGTCCTCTTCGACGGCGACCGCGCCGGCAACGCCCTGGCCGTCCTCGCGCAACTCGCCCGGCAACAGCCCACCAATCCGCTCGTCGCCGCCCGCCTGCGGTCCGCCCTGTCCGTGCGCGGATTCTCCCTGCCCATCACGAACATCACCCACACCGCCACCGTCCTTCACTCCGATTTCAGTCCAGACGGCACGCGCATCCTCACCACCGCGAACGAGACTGGCGTCCCCATCCGCGACGCCGGAACGGGCGCGGTCCTCGCGACACTCACCAACTCCAGCCGAATCATGGTCGCGCGCTGGAGCCGCGACGGTCGGCGGATCATCACCGGCTCCGGCAACGGCTCTGCTCACATCTGGGAAGTCGCCGGCCCGCTCGATGATTCCCCTGCCCGTCTCTCGCTCGGTCAACCGATCGCCCACGCCGGAGCCATCGATGTAGCCGAGTTCTCCCCGGACGACCGCCATGTTTTGACGGGCTCGCGCGATGGCACCGCACAACTCTGGGAAGTCGCCACCGGCCGCGCCGCAACCGCACCACTCGTCCACGGCGGCGAAGTGAAATGGATCGCGTTCAACGCCACCGGTGATCGCGCCGCCACCTTGTCGCTCGCCAGTGCCACGCGCCGCTACGACGTACATCTCTGGAACCCCCTCACCGGCGACGCAATGTGGCCGCCAATCCGAAATCTCAGCGGACAACCGCAGGTTCACTTCACCCCGGACGGCACGCGACTCCTCGTCGCCAACACAATCTTTTTCGACACCACCTCCGGCCGCGAGATCTGCCGATTGCCGCACCCCGCCGATGTCACGATGCTGGCCGGCAGTTTCGATCGCCAGGGCCGGCTGCTGCTGACCGCCGGTGCCAATTCCCAGTCACGACTGTGGGATGCGATGGAGTGCGCCCCCACGCCGTTCCTCGTTAAACACGACAGCTACGTAATCGACGCCACCTTCTCCCCGGACGAAGCCTTCATCTGCACCGCCTCCCGCGACCAGACTGCGCGCCTATGGGACCGCAGCGCGCGGCCCGTCGGCGAACCGATGCGCCACGCCGGCTCGGTGTGGTTCTGCGGATTCAACTCCAACGGCACACGCCTCATCACTCGCCCGCGCAACAACATCTCGTGGCTCTGGGAACCGCGCGTAAACACGAAACCCGTCGAATTCCGCGCCGCCCAAGGCATCCTCTCGATGCGTTTCAGCGCCGACGGCAAACGTCTGCTTGCCACCAGCAAGGACAAGACGGCCCGCCTTTGGGATCTCGCCACGCAGTCCGAGGTCTTCGCACCACTGGATCATTACGCCTGGGTAAACTCCGGGGAATTCAGCCCCGACGGTCAAACCATCGCCACCGGCGCGCAGGACGGCGGCGTGCGGCTGTGGAACGCCGCCACCGGCGAGCGCCACACCATCGCGATGCGCCACCGTGACCACGCCCGCATGGTTCACTGGAGCCCCGATGGGAGCCTCCTCGTCACGGCTTCCTACGACAAGACCGCGCAAGTCTGGGATGTCGCCACCGGCCGCCGAGTCGGGAAAACTCTTCAACATTCCAACCGCCTTTTCTCCGCCCGCTTCAGTCCCGACGGCACCAAGATCCTCACCTCGTCCGTGGACAAAACCGCGCGCATCTGGAACGCCCTGACCGGTGATCCCATCACCGCCCCGATGACCAACGAAGGCACGCTTGCCAACGCCGTCTTCACCCTCGATGGCCGGAGAGTCATCTGCGTCGGAAGCGACCGCACCGCCACCGTGTGGGACGCCGCCACCGCACGGCCCACCGGCGTGCGCGTGGAACATCCCGATGAGTTGTACCTCCTCACGCCCGAACTCCACCCCGACGGACAGCACGCAATCACCGCCGCCGGCAATCAAGCGCTCGTCTGGGACATCGAGACCGGCCGCCCGAAGGGCCCGCCACTTCTCCACGGCGGAGTGATCGCCCACGCGCTCGCCAGTCCGGACGGCCGCTGCATCGCCACCGCTTCTGCCGACATGACTGCGCGACTTTGGGACTCCACAACCGGCCTCGCCCTCTCCGAACCGCTCCGCCACGACCGCGCCGTCCACACGATCGCCGTCCCGCCCGACGGACGGTGGCTCGCCACGGGTGACGATTCGGGAGTTGTCCGCGTCTGGGAAGTTCCGCCCACCACTGCCTCCACTCCTACGTGGCTCGCCGACCTCGCCGAAGCCGCCGGCGGCCTGCGCCTCGACAAAGCTGGAAATCTCGTCGTCCTTCCACCGTCCCGGTTCCTCTCTGTCATCCAAGGCATCAAGCAACGCCAGAGCGAACAAGGGCACGACAGTGCCGCAGAATGGAATTCGTGGGTCCAATGGTTCCTCGCGCCCGCCGCCTCGCGTCCGCCGTGGCCGGAATACCCAAAGCCATCCGCCGCGCGCTAAATCCCGCCGCCTGAACTCACGGCGTCGTCACCCGCACGCGGAATATCCGCATCCCGCCCGTGAGACTCACCAACACATCGCCCGAGTTGTGCGGGGCCGCGGGCAATACCTGCCACGTCGCCACGCCGTCAATCGCAGTCAACCCCTCGACGAAATGCGTGCGCCCCGCGCACGGCGGGAACGTCAGCCGCGCCTGCGTGCCGTTCGGCAGCCGCGCGATCTGCAACACCGGCGCACACGCCGCGCCGCCCGTCACCTGCAAGTCCGCAAACGCCGTGGCGTAACTGCCTCCCAGATACGGAGCGCCACCGCCCAAGGGCGCGACAATGAAGTCTTCCGCTAAAGGTGTCCCGCTCCCGGCAACCACAGAAAACCGCGTTTGCCCCACTGCCGTGCCCGTCACTGGAATGCGCATCAACTCCACCGGGCTGTTCACACCCGCCCCCTCAAGATTCATGAACGAGTCGTAGATCCCGCGCCGGTTCGCCCCCTGCGTCAGCCCCGTTGATGAACCCGCACCAGGCAGATTGTCCGACGCCGGCCTGACCATCGCACCGTAGTTCGCCGCAGCCACAGCGCCGTTCGTGTTCAGCACATCGACATACCAGGAGAAGATCCGGTCGCTCGTCGATCGCAACCCCGGCACCACCTGTGCGAAGACCCGCAACGTCGTGCTCCCGCCGACGCTGATCGCGTTTGTGTCGAACCGCGCGGTGACCACCACCGCCTGCCCGAAACCCGCGACCGCCGACAGCACGAGGCTCAAGGCCACACCGACCGGAATGAAAATGGAACGACGGGATTTCATGGCTTGTACTTCTTTTCCGCACCCGGCACACGCGAGATTGCCGCGCGGCTCTTAAACCCACTTCCATGCAACAGTTCGTTGTCCTCAGCCTCGTATTCGAGGACGCTCGATGAAGACCCACGGCGTTCCGAACGAATTCCAGTCCCGTGCTCCAACGCATCGCGACGAATCCAATCCACCCGGATCGACTCCGCTCGCTGCGCCACGCGCGCCGGTTGCGCAGCCTGCGTTTCAGTCACGAAGGACTCCCGCGCGGGTTCGAGCGCCGCAGGCTTCATCTCAACCGTCATCTCGGCCGGCCGGCTCATCACGCCAATGTCTGCCACCACAGGCTGAACCGATACACTCACCACTTCAGCCGCCGGCACCGGCGTCGCCACCGGTGCGACCGGCGCAACGTCCTGCGCCGCGATCGCGTTTCCGGAATCCGACGCCGCCGAGATCAGAGGCGAGGCTGATTGCAGGTAGGAACTCTTCAGCAGGTTCACATCCGCCGTCGTCACCTGCGCGTCGCCGTCTAAGTCGTAAGCGAGATTGCGAAGGTTCGCCGGCTTCAACAGTTCCTGCCACACCGCATACAGGTCGAGGTCATTTGTCACTCCATCGCCATTGAAGTCCGAACTCGCCGCGACGATGGGAGCCGCGAGGCGCGCGAGGTAATTGCCCCTCACCACGTCCACGTCCGCCTGCGTCACCTGCCCGTCGCCGGTCAGATCCTCGTTCAAGTTCCGCGCCGCCGGAGCCTTCAGCAGATTCTGCCACACCAGATACAGATCCCGATCGTTCACCACCGAGTCGCCATTGGCGTCGCCGGTCAGCGCGTGAAAATTCATCACTACATTTCCGGCCAGCGCCTTGCCGCCCGCGTCCGTTACACCGGACCCGAACACCGTGAATTCGAAGCGACCATCCGGAAGCTTCTGGCCCGCGAGGCCGGGGAACGTGATCGTCGCGCGATTCGTCACCGCGTCATAACTCAACGCCATGCTGGCCGTCGCGATGTCCGTACCGGCGGTCAGCAATCGCAGACGGATGTCCACCAGCGTCAGGCTCGCCGCCACGTTCTCGCTGAACTGAAGAACCAGCCGCGTGACACGCGAGCGCTGGATGTTGCCATCGTTGATCGTCACCGCGTTCAAGACCGGTGCGGGATTGAAGTTCACGGTCACCGCGATGGTCTCGGAATCCGTCAGCGCCGGCACGTTGCTGTCGCTGACGATAACGCGAATGTTGTAAGTCTGGCCCGCCTGGCCCGCTGTCGGCGTCCAGGTGAACACGCCCGCCGCCGTGATGCTCGCACCCGCCGGAGCGCCGACTCCGAGGCTGTAGCTCAGCGCGCCGCCATCCGGATCATTCGCCGTCGCCGTGAAGGTCAGCAGCGCACCATCATTCGCCGTCTTGTCGCCAATCGGTGCCAGCACCGGCACACCGACATCCACCGCCGCGACATACGCCACCCCGTTGCCGAGCGCGTTCCCGGCCTGATCGGTGATCGTCGTCCGCAACACCAGTTGATAACGGCGTGTTGGCAACTGGCCAGACAGCGTTATGGTCGCCGTCTTTGTTCCGGCGACATAGTTCACACCTGTGATACGCGCGGACTCGTTCACGTCGTCTGCGTTGCCGAACACCTCGTCCAGACTCGAAACCAGTCCGTAGTTCGCAAGGCTCGTCACCGTCGCGGCGTTCATCTCCAGATTCTCGGTGAACACCACGGTGAACTGCGTCGGGCGAACCGCCAGCGAACCAGACGGCGTCACCGAAACCACGGACGGCGCAAACAGGTCGATCTGGAAGCTCCGCACAAAGTTGCCGCCGGCCGTGCCGTTACCATCGCCGTCCAGCGCGTTGCCCGCCTGATCCACCAGCGCATCCGTCACTCCGCTCACCAGCGTCAACCGGTAGAGCCCGGTCGCGATCGGTGCGGCGAGATTCAGCCGCACTTCCAATTCACCCGCCGTGTATCCGATGCTCGCAATGCCCACGATCACGTCGTTGCCGTTGCCGAGAATTCCGTCGGCCCCGGCTTCAATCAGCGAATAGAGCGATAAACTGCGCGCGCTGACCGCGTCCAGCGGCTCGCTGAACCGGACGAGGATCGAACTGAACCGCGCGTTGCTCAGGACATTGTCCACGAGCCCAATCGGAATCAGCGCCGTCACCGTCGGCGGCGTCACGTCGCTGCTGCTGCCGGTGAATTCATACGCACCGAGTTCGTAGAACCGATAGACACCGTTGCCCGTATTCAACGTGCCCAGATCGTCGCTGCGCGCAATGCCGTCGGCGTCCAGCGCGGGGGCCACCTCACTGTCGGCGGCATCCACGACCGGCGAGCCGCGGCGCAGATGGAAGTTGTCGTCCTGGCCAAAGTCCGCGAACTGGCTGAACGGATCGGGCTGTTCCCAGCCAAAGATATTGTCGCCGCCGTTGATGTCGATGAACAGCGGATCGACCGAGCGGCTGTTCGTATCCTTGCCGGAGGCTGCCTGCCACGCCGCCAGCGTCGCGGAGTTCGCAGCGGCCAGCCACTTGCCGACGTTCGCGCCGGGCCGCGCCGGGAAGATGTCGTTGTAGTTGCTTTCGAAGCCCGTGACGTTGCCGATCACTTCAATCCCCAACCCGCCGTTGATATAAACGACGTTGTTGATGAACTTCATGTTATTCCCGTTGTTCTCGAACTTCACCGCACTGCCGACCTCGTGATGGATCGTGTTGTTGATGATGCGCACGCCCGGCGTGCCACTGGTCGCCGCCGAACGGACGTAGATTCCGACGTTCGTATTGTCGTAAACGAGGTTGTTCTGGATGAGCGATGAGCCGAAGTAGTTCGTGATGTCGATGCCGCGCGCGTTGCCATAGACGCTGTTCGCGTTGATGAAGACGCCGTTGTAGTCCGTGAAGATGCCGGCCCCGGTGTTGCCGACGATGCGATTCTGAATCACCTGGCCGGTGCGCGCGTAGATGCCCGAGCCATTCTCGACAACGTAGTTGTTGCGAACGATGGAGTTGTCGCTGCTGGTGTGCAGATAGAAGCCCGGCCCGTCGTTCAACTCCGCGACGTTGTTGTAGGCGTCGATGTTGTCGTCAAGGTAGAAGCCCTGGAGATCGTTCTCGTGCGAGTAATTGTTCCGGAAGACGGTCCGGGTGCTGCCATTGGAGTCGCCCGCGTAGAAGCCGCGATCATTGTCCCGCGCCTCGTTGTCGAACACGTTCATCTGCGAACCGCTCACGTCGATGCCGTTGACGTTGTTGTAGGCGAGGTTGTTTCTGAAGGTCAGGCCGTCGGCATTATCGACCGCGATGCCCGTGCCGAACTGCGCCCCGAGCTTGTAGGCGCGGTTGTTGAAGATGTTCATCCGGTCGCCGCGCAGCCAGAAGCCGGTGTCCTGATCAATTGCTCCATTGCCCGTCGTGCCGTAGGCCTCGTTGCCGGAGATGATGGCGTCCGTCACGTCCGTCTCGACATAGAAACCACCTGCGGCGTTATGGAAGGCGCGCGAGCCTGTGAGTGTCAGCCAGTCCGCATCGCGTGCGACCAATCCCCATTCACCGCCGGTCAAGGCGACATTGCGAATTGTGACGTTCTTCGCCGACGCCAGCTCGATGCCGTAACGTCCCGCCACAGTGTTGCCGCGATCAAACGTCGCACCCTGCCCCGTCGCCACGCCGAACCGTGCTGCGATGCGATCGGCCGTCAGCACACGATCGTAAATCGCCAACTCATCCATGCTGCCCGCGAAGTAAGTATCACTCGCCCAGTTGCTGCGGCCCACGAAGGCATTCGTGCGGTTCACCGCGCGCGGCACGCTCGTCGTCCCGGTCGCCACGAGCGAACCGTTCTTGTAGATCCGCGTCGCGCCAGCCGCATCCATCGTGATGGCGAAGTGTTGCCAGCGGTTCAGCTCCAGCACCCCGCTTGCTGTAACTTCCGTACCCGCCGTCGCGCCGGTGTAAACCACGAACGAGAGATCGTTCGCAGTGGACCGGCGATAGACGATGATGTTGTCGGAAGCCTGACCAACCCCAATGTCCACGAAGCGATGGTAGTTCGCCGTGTTCGTCGGGTAAGCCCAGAACTCGATCGTCAGCCCATCCGGGAAGCTGTTGAAGCCGTCCGGCAGATCGACGTGGTCGTTCGTGCCGTCAAAGCGCACTGACGTGTTCGCCGCCAGCGGACCGGGCTCGCTCAACTGCACGCCGTTGATGAATGCTCCATGACGGCTGTTGCCCGAACTGTCGTTTGCCACCGCGCCCGAGGTCTCGTCGAAGCGGTAATAGTGCGTCGGGCCGTCCGCCCCGACGATCGTAGGATAGAGCGACGACGCGCTCGCGTTGCCGGTCGGTCCGACAATCTCCACACCCGAATCCTGAGCCGTGATGCGCACGTTCGTCGGCAAGAGATAATAGCCCGTATCCACGCGCACTACATCACCCGCGCCGAGGTCATAGACATTCAGGACCGCATTGAGCGACGCCATCGGGTCACTCGGCGTCGTGCCGGAGTTCGCATTGTCGCCCACGGCCGAGCTGTATTCGTCACCCGCCTGCAAGCCGTCGTTCACGTAGTAGATGCTGCCCGCGACGCCCACTGTGAAGTCGCCGTCCGACAAATCGAACACCGCCGTGGGCGAGCCAAAGTCGCTGACCGATCCTTCGCTGATGCGCAGCCGGCCGTGCAGCGTGAACGTCGCCGGGTTCCACGCGAACGCGCCGTCGCTCACCTCGTCGTTGGCGAGCAGCGTCCAAGTCGCACCGCTGTCCGTGCTGAACCAGATGTCGACCAAAGTCAGGCCGGATGCGCGCCAGCGAATCAGCGACGCCTGACCCTGGCGCACCTTCTCGCCGCCGGTGAACGAAAGCAGTTGGATGAACTGCGCCGACGAACGCGATGCCTCGGCGGTGTTGCCCTCGTAGCCGAGGTTGATTCGGCCGCCGTTCGGAGCCGACTCGTTCGCGTAGAGCGAAGTCGGATCACCGGAGTCCATCGCGGGCGAATCGACCGAGTCGTTGGTGAACGAACCGTCCCCCTTCAGGCTGCCGAAACGCGATTGCAGGTGGAAATTATCGTCGGCCCCCGTGGACAAGGCTCCAGCTTGGCGGCGCAGCACATTCCGTTCGCCGGCACCCGGCAGGGTCTCGACGGCGCGCAGGATTCGGCGTGCGGTGAAGTCCGGAGTGCTCCATTCCAACCGTGCCATCGTCGCTCCGCCCGAAGTCGGATCGATGACAGCGTATTCCAGCGTGACCCAGCCCGGTGCTGCCGCCACATGTGAGCCCGCCTGCTCCACTCCAGTCGAAGTCGTCAGTCCATAATCACTAATCACCGGCGCACCGTTGACCAGCAGCCGTTGCGGGCCTTGCGAAGTAATCCAGAACTGATACGTGCCCGCCACCGGCAGGAAGACCTCGCCGACCCAGCGATAGCTCTGCGCATCGCCCGGCTGGCCGGCCAGTCCGCGGAACGCAGCACTGGTGGAACAAAAGTCCACCGCACGATCTTGCAGCGTCACCGCCGGGGCACCGCCGAAG
>SXGR01378940.1_pt1 | contig 11170 bp, 7 predicted proteins | sample 3174711 | NCBI WGS metagenome assembly SXGR01 (sample SAMN11356860, study PRJNA531348) | freshwater metagenome | isolation source: freshwater sample F1-60 | place: China: Fuxian Lake, Yuxi | collected 2017-12-25
TAGAGACGTATGTGGATAATATTTTCCAGATTTCAAAGCAAGATGGGATTTCAAAGATTGTGAGAATGAATTAGTCATATTGAAGCCTAAATGGGACAAATGGGACTTTTGTCTCAAAATAGAGATTTTTAGCCCAAAAATAGGGTAATTTCTGTCAATTCCACGCCTATAAAATATTATTATATGTGTTTCTAGTGAAACATGTATGTCTGATGCAGTATTAGATGAGATAATCAACAAAGTAGAAAAAGAGAGAAACGTATTTGTAAAAAAATCAGCACTGGATACATCTACCCAGCCAACAAAGATTGTAAGTAGAATAAATGAAGTTGAGAAAATAATTCGTTTTCTTTTAGACTATAAACAAAAACAAGTTGTTCCTTTATTATCCATTTATGGTCGAAGTGGTACTGGAAAATCAACCCTAGTAAGACACGTTTGCAACCATATTCCAGAAATTAAACTATGTTTTGTAAATCTCAGAAAAGCAAAGACAGTCTTTGGCGGTGTGAATCTTATATTAAATGAATTAGATCAGCCCAGTCTTACTAGTGCACAGGGAATGAATAACGGGATGCAAAAGATTCAAGAAACAATCTTGAATATAATGAATACAGATCAAAAAAAATTATTTGTTTTAGCTTTGGATGAATTTGATGTTATATTTTATGACAAACGTGGAAATCCATCTGATTTTGTCTACAAACTAGTTCAGATGCAATCAGAACTAAAAGAGAAAGGATGTCTTGCCATGATAGTTACAATATCTAATGATGTTTTATCTGACTATGATCTTGATGACAGGATAAGATCGCGAATTGGAAATTCAGAGATATTTTTCAAACCTTATTCAAAGGTAGAAATGTTGCAGATTTTAAAGCAAAGAGCACAAGAAGCATTTGGGAAAAATATCGATGACAAAGTTTTAGAAAAATGTGCCAGTGTGAGTTTTTTGGAGCATGGCGATGCTCGACGTGCAGTGGACTTGCTTAGAGTATCAGCTGAGATTGCAGCAAAAGAAAAAAAAGACATTACAATAGAGCACATAAAATCTGCTTCAAAACAAATACAAAAAGACAGAGTATATGAGGTGCTATCTAGCTTGTCTTTCCACAGCAAAGTAATTTGCTTGGTTTTGGCATCAAAGACATATGGTCTGGAAAAAGATTGGCATTCTACCAAATCAATTTATGAAAAATATACAAAATATTTGAAATCTGAACCTGTAAGTTACAGACGATGCTCCGAGTTGCTAAAAGATCTTGAAAATACCGGACTAGTAGTATCAAAAACAGGCTCAAAGGGGCAAAAAGGATACAGCTCAGAGTTTCAACTGATTATTGATCCTACTGTCATTGGTGAAATTATTAATAAAAAATGGTGGGATAAAATAGTTGTAGAACCAAAGAAAAATCTTAATGGATTAAAATCATTGGATGTCAGTAAAAGTCATTCGGAGTATGGAATAATACAGCAATTAAAAAAAGACGCAGAGGTAGACTGGTGATATGAAATTAGAGTATGAAGATGGATAGTTTTGTAACTATAATTTAACGTGTGAAATATTGACTTTTTCTTTTAATTGCTGACTATTTTTTAAACTATTTTTATTCAAAAATTGTTTGTGACTTCTGTTAATTCCTGAATAAGTTCTTCAAAATTTCCCATCTCAAAAATTGGAGGATAAATTATGTCTGATTGTCCTATTTTTCTACCATATCTAAAATCTCCTTGACCAACTTTTCTATCGTGTTGTTTTTTACCACCCATATCTAAAAAATAACTCCAGATATTCATAATGTCTGTATAGAAAATACCTTTCATACAAGGGAAATCCGCCCAATAAACATAAAAAATCGGCTCCTTGATTTCTTTTCCTATCATGGCCACTTGTCTTTTTAATTTTGGTGGATTGAGTGTTAGAGACCCTTCATAGCATTCCCTTCCTGAAACAAAATTTTTTACCATCACAAATGGAGCTGCATTATACTTCATTTCCAGATAACATGATATTTTTCCTTTTTTGTCATATACTTGTAAATCAGGATATCCTTTATGATGTCCTACTTTTTCTTCATCTGCTCTTTCAGCATTAAACCCTTTACTCTTAAGATACTTTAAAAATCCTATTTCAAAAAAAAATGCACGCTCAATGTCCAATTGTTTGGTAAATGTCCTATCTTGTCTATGTGTATAAAAAAAATCAACGCATTTTGAACATGTATCGGTAATATTGGGGAATTTTTGTTGTAATGAAGATAATTTTTCAGCTATTTCGGGATATCCTGCCTCCCTTCTTTTTTTGAGATAGATCTCATTATAAAAAAAATCATTATTTTCATTAAATTTTGTCTGACTTTCAAATGTGCCTTCTTTAGGAAATTCTCCTAATGATGAAATAAGTTCTTTATAATGTTCTATTGAATTCAATTTCTCCCCTAGATCGAATTATCATGATGAACAATAGAAACATCGATAGTTATTTGTGAAGTAGATTATAAAACAATTTGCAAGTATGTTAGGTTGTATGTTCTCAATTAAAAAAGATTTGTGATGGTTTGAGACTATGTATTGTTTTCTTTGCATATTTTTCTAAAATTAATTAATACCATGCCAATACATATATGAAGATGACAATTCCTGACTTTTCTGTAATATCTGTTGAATTATTAAAATTCCTTAAAGATAAAAAAACTCATACACTTGCACAATCTGTAGATTTTTTAGTTAATTTCTTTAATCTAAGTGAAGAAGATCGATTGAAATTAAAACCCACCAGTCATCAAACAATTTTCCATAATAGGGTTCATTGGGCAAAATACTATTTGAAACAAGCAGGATTTTTAGTAAGTCCAAAAAAAGGTGAAATAAAAATTACAAAAGAAGGACTCTCTATTTTGAAAACCAACATCAAAGAAATGGACAGAACATTTCTGATTAAATATATGACATAATAACCTATTTTGAATATTAAAGTATTAAGTTATCCCAGATTGAGTTTGATTATTATTAAATTTTGAGTTGTGTGAAAAGAATTGAACCATATAAAATATTATTTTTAAATTACAAAGACAGTAGCAGATTTAAAATAGTTAGAATTAACATGGAAGATACTCTATGAATGATAAAAAATTGGATAATGCAATACTTGAAATGGTTAAAAATATCGATGGATTTCCAATTGGCAATAATGAAGATATCATTGCATTATCAGATCCTCCTCATTACACTGCATGTCCAAATCCATTCATTACAGAATTCATAAAACAAAATGGATCTGCATATGATGCAAAATTAGACAAATATGTTGTAACACCATTCGCTACTGATGTTTCCGAAGGAAAAAACGATCCGTTATACAATGCTCATTCCTATCACACAAAGATACCACCAAAAGCAATAGTTAGGTATCTCTTACATTACACAAAGCCAGGAGATGTAATTTATGACGGATTTTGTGGAACCGGGATGACTGGGGTAGCTACACAAATCTGCCAAAATCCAGAAACTGAATTTAAAAAAATTATAGAAAAAGAGATGCCGGATATAAAATGGGGCGCAAGACATGCCATATTATGTGACATATCACCCATTGCCACATTCATTGCGTATAATCTGAATAACTCTATCAACAAAACAGAATTTGAAAAAGAAGCAAATCAAATATTAGAGCAAGTAGAGCAAGAATGTGGCTGGATGTACCAGACACAACATACTGTAGATGGTCAAATTCAATATGATACAGACGGTACAAAAAAACCTCTTCTTGGAAAAATAATCTACACTGTATGGTCTGATGTGTTTGTGTGTCCAAACTGCACTGAGGAATTGATATTTTGGGATATTGCATATGATAAAAATAGTGATATGCTAGATGTGTTTACTTGTACCAGTTGTAAGACAAAGATAACTAAAAAAGAACTGGAGCGCGCCTGGATTACAAAATTTGATGATGCTCAAGATAAAAATATCAGACAAAAAAAACAAATTCCAGTTTTAATAAACTATACTGTAACAAAAGGTAGAAAATCTACTAGGCATGTAAAAAAACCTGACAAGTTTGATCTAGATTTGATAAAACAGATTGAAAACACCAAGATTAGAGATTGGTATCCAAGTAACAGAATGGCAGAAGGGGGAGAAACTAGACGTAATGATAAAACTGGAATTACACATGTGTATCATTTCTATACAAAAAGAAATCTTATCATCAACACATGTTTTCTAAAAAAGATTAGAAATAAGGAAAAGGTGTACAAATTTTGGTTTTCTGCATCACAGTCTCGTTTGACTAACTTGAATCGATATATGAAACAACATAACAGACATGTTGGACCTTTATCTGGTACCCTTTATCAGAGTTCTACACCAGTTGAAATATCACCATTTTATTTTTTTTCGGATAAAATATTTGATTTACCAGAAATTAAAGAAACTCATAAAAAAATTATTTCAACTCAATCCTCTACCAAAATTCCTCAAATTCCAAATAATTCAATTGATTATATTTTCACAGACCCACCATTTGGTGCAAATTTGATGTATTCTGAGCTCAATTTCATACAAGAATCTTGGCTCAAAGTAATGACAAATAACAAAGACGAGGCAATAATGAATGACACTCAAAAAAAAGATCTTGCTGAATACCAAAAACTAATGACAGATTGTTTTAGTGAAAATCACCGAATTTTAAAACCCGGAAGATGGATGACAGTAGTATTTCATAATTCTCAAAATAGTGTATGGATTACAATCCAAGAAGCCCTAGAAAAGGCAGGATTCGTTATAGCAGATGTGAGGACACTGGATAAGAAAAAAGGAACCACGATTCAACTATCAAATCAATCAGGAGCAGTAGATAAAGACCTCGTCATCTCTGCCTACAAACCATTTGGTGGATTGGAACAATACTTTGAATCACTACAATCAGGTACTGAAGAAGGTGTTTGGAAATTCATTGATGAGCACTTAAAACACTTGCCAATTCCAGGAATAGAAGATAATTACATCCAAAAATTAGCAGAACGACAAAAATTCCTATTATTTGATAGAATGGTTGCATTTCACATTCAAAAAGGATTGCGTGTACCAATGTCTGCCGCAGAATTTTATGAAAAATTACATCAAAAATATCCAGAAAGAGACGACATGTATTTTTTGCCAGACCAAGTAATACAATATGATCAAATCAAAAAAACAACAAAATCAGTCCAGCAAACCACATTATTTGTAGAAGATGAAAAGTCATCCATATTATGGTTAAATGAGCATCTTAAAACTCCACAAACATATCAACAAATTCAACCAAAATTTCTCAGAGAAATACACCAATCCAAATTTGAAAAACTACCTGAATTGAGTGAAATTTTGCAGCAAAACTTTTTGCAAGATGAAAATGGAAAATGGTACATCCCAGATCCAACACAGCAAAAAGATCTGGAGAAAATTAGAATTAGATCTTTATTAAAAGAATTTGAAATTTACAAAGATACTAAAGGCAAGCTAAAATCATTTAGAACAGAGGCAATTCGTGCAGGATTTGATGATTCCTGGTCAAAAGAAAAGTATGATGTTATTGTAGACATTGGAAATAAAATTCCTGAAAATATCCTTCAGGAAGACATTACATTATTGATGTACTTTGATAATGCATCAAGTAGATTGGGATAACATTGAATGTCTTAGTGAAAGCATTCCCACATTCATTCCATGAATAGAATATTCAAATCTATTTGATTTTTTTATGTAATAAAATGGAATATCAATTTGAAATGGAAAAATTGTAGGTAACGTAATCAGTCTATCATATTCAAAACTGTTTGTTTGTTCAGACCGTAACAAAGCTTCTAAAAACCATATAGTAGTATCTATTTTAGAAATTTTAATTGGTTTTCCAACTAAAAGTTTAGAATCATTTTTTTCTAGTATTTTCCATTGTATCATTGATTGTATGACTCGATCGGTAGCACGGATCATCGACGTACGTTTTCCCCATTTTTCTATCATTCTTTGATGTAATTGATTTGTTGGGATTTCACCATACAGGGAATTTAATTTCCCAATTATGCTACATATGTCTCTAAAAAATGGAAATGCCATCAAAAGCATGCCCCAATGCAATATGATATATTCGGAAGGTTCTACTTTTTGATATTTTTCAATGGCATTATGCTGAACAAACTCTTGGTTTTTTGGAATTCTAATCCATGTCCTTGTTAAAACATCAATGGTTTTTCTTTTGACTTCACTACTTTGAGTTTCATAGCTAACAAGTTTGTCAAGTTTTTCTTTAACTAATTTTAAATCACGTAATTTGATATAATACGAAACTGTTGCGTCAAGCCATTCTAATTTAATATAATGTAAAAATCCTATTTTATTTAACAATTTTTTTACTCACCCTTACAAATGGTACCATCACCTCATCAAAAGATAACCCTCCATGAGTAACCACTTTTTCTGATTCTTTAGAGAATGCGTATTTTTCATCAGCTAAAAGAAAATGATATTTTGGTCCAAAAACTCCAGGCCACCATTCACTACTTTGTTTGTATTCTTTTCGAATTCTATCTAATTGATCTTTATTATCATAGATTCTACAACGACGACCTGGTTCCATTACTCCAGTATCTGTTGGCTCTCCAATTCCAATAGCTTCAGTATTGCCATGATCAGAGCTAATGAAAACCTCAAAACCTTCTTTTATCAAATTAATAAAAAGTTGATCCAAAATACCATCATTAGCCCAATTTCGTATCATGCCATTTAGTTCCTTCATCCCACCCTTTGCATTATGCATCGCTTCATCCACAGTCATGGCTACACACCCAATAACTTTTGCAGTTGTCATAGGAATGTCTTCCAAATCTTTTTGATCCCAAAAATAATAACCGGTTTTATAAAACACATCCCCATATTTTTTGTCCTGTTGCCACTTTTCCTGCCAGTGTTTTCTCTCCATGTGAGTAGTTCTCAGTGTATCTTTAAATGAAGATGGATCTACTCCAGAAAAAATACTTTGTCTGGAAATGGATGTAATTGTTGGAATCCATGCAAAAATTGATTCATCTTTAAAATCTAATTCTGGGTTTTTTTCTGTCAAAATTGTCTTAATAATTTGCCATTGAGTAATTGATAGTCCATCGATTATGACAAGTGCGATTTTTGAGTCTGAATAATGTCGTGAAATATATTCAAAAATGTGATGAACCATGATTGGACCATTTATCGGAGACATATTCCAGAGATTTTTATAATTATTATGAATCCAATTTTCAAACTGTGTATTGATCTTATTTTGTAATTCTTCAATTGAATGATTTTGTTCGTCTGCAATTGCCAACAATTTTGAATATTGATTCGCGGTTTTCTGCCAATCACACCATATTGATTGGGAGTCTAATTTTTGAGATTCTTTCTCAAATAGTTTGATGCTTTCTTCAAGTCTTTGGATTTTCACAGATTCATCATTTTCTGTTTTTATTCCAAATTTCATCCAAGATGGATACATCTTCTGAGTTTCTATTCGATTAAGATAGCCTTCCAAAAACAAATTATCCAGATGAGAATAGATGTTTTTATCGGAAAAATCAATTTTAGAATTTCCATTTTCAATTAAGTTTTCCCATTCTAATTGAATAAAATCAAAAAAAATACTCTTGTCTGAAAGTAATAGTTTTGGACTCCAAGAATCAAAATCAGGATTTTTATCAATAAATCCCATCAAATAATTTATTAGAATGGGAGTTAATTTTTTGGAATTATAATGAATACTCAATAAAGATTGGAATAGTGTTTTTGGCGAATTGGCAATAATTTTAGAACTTATTTCAAATACTCTGTGTAAAACAAATTCACATGTTTGAATTTCATTGTGATCAGATTCTAGTTTTTGATGTTCCGGGTACATCACATCATAATTTAGGACATCAAGTTGCTCTATTACATTTGCAGCGAGTTTTGGAAAAATTTTAGAAGCAGTGCAATCTATTATGGATTGGTTTTTTTGACAATAATCCAATATCTCCCAGATTAGTTTTTTTTCTGCAGAATCAAGTGTGTCATTCCAGATTATTATCAGATTAAGACAATTTTGAAATTTTCTTTCTTCATAATGATATCTAAATTCAATTGGATCAGCGTATCTCAATAAATCAAATCCGGATAATTGAATTTGTGTTTGTAATTTCTGATCCAGTGCCAAAACGTTTTGTGGATCTATTGCAAGAAACACCCCTTCTCTGTTCTTTATTATTTCTAAAATTTCATCTCTCCAATCACTCATGTTTTTCACCCTGTACATGCAAAATAATTAGAGGATTGAATTCTGGATTAATTTGTTTTATTTGGTTTATTTGATCTCGAAATTTCTGTTCTTCTAAATCTATATCATTTAGTCTTTTTTTGCGAACATTTTCCAATGCTATCTTATTTGTTACTTCTCTCTGATATGAAAAAAATGAATCCATCTTTTGTTGTTCTTTTATAATGTTGTTTTCAAATTCTTTCTGAAGATTTGAGAAAATTTGTTTTCCTTGCTCTGAAGCATTGTTATATGATTTTTCAAAATCTAACTCGGAGGATATTGAATCAGAAATTGTAAATTCTGGATTTTGTAATAACAAATCCCATACAAAAGTTGCAGTTGGCTTTAATATTTTACCATCATCACTAATAAAAATTGGAAAGATTTTCATAATTTTATTATTTCCAAAGATTCCAACCTTCCATAATGACCATATACCTTTGATATTAGAATTCAGATCTTTTAGTGTTACTTTTGGAATTTTTTGGCCCCTTACAAAAATTCCCAAATTCTCTAACAATTTCCTTACTTTGAGATTTTCAAGAGACATGTAATTTAGTGAGTTTTGTTCTATTTTGTCTTTAAAAAAAGTCAGATTTAGATCAACTGTTCCATCAGGCCATTTAATATCAAAACCTTTTTTGTTCTCAGAAATTCTTCCACCAAATTCTTGCAGATAACTTGAGACCATGATTTGAGTCCATGATGGAAGATGATGTTCTTTTAGCTGTTCAGCAAGCTTTGCATCAAGATGCGTTTGTGGTTTTATTACGGACTCTCTGTTTGTTTCATCAAGATTATTTTTTAGGGTTTTAACAAATGATTCTATAATTTCATTTAGTCTATTTGGATTTGTCATTGCATCAAGGTACAACTCATTAAAATTCATATCAATTTCTGATGAATCTAAAACATCACTTAGTTTATCGACACCAATATCCGATAGAATTATCTGAAGTTTGTTCTCAAGTACCTGTCTGACTCTAGTTTCAACTGTTTCATCTAATGACAAATTATTTGCAATCACAGGTATCTTTTGACCAATTCTGTCAATTCGACCTATTCTCTGTTCAATTCTCATTGGATTCCATGGAAGGTCATAATTTATCACAATATGACAGAATTGCAGATTCAATCCTTCTCCTCCTGCTTCAGTCGAGATCATTATCTGAGATTTTTCTCTAAACTCTTTTTGAGCTAAATTTCTTTGTGTAAGATTCATCGAACCATTCAGTATAGTGATATTGTATCCACGGAGAGACAGGTAATCTTGAAGCATTTTTTGTGTTGCTGTAAATTCTGTAAAGATTAAAAATTTCAGCTTTGGATCATTTTCGCTTTGCTGCAGTTTAATCAATAAATCATACAAAAATTCCGTTTTCGCATCAGAGCCTTCCAATTCGCATGTTTTAGCTAAAATGAGAAGTTCTTCTACGGTCTGTTTTTCATTATCTAACGGTCCTAAACCTTCAGAAATTATTTGTTCGAGTTGATTCTGAGAATCCTCTTCTACAAGTTCTTCGTCTAACGCTTCCTCTTTTTTTGAATATTCATCTTTTAGTATTTCTAGTCGTTTTTCAAGTGCTGATCTAATTGCATGTGTGCTGCTTGAGACAAGCCTTTGCATTAAAATCATCAATAAAGCCATGTGCTGACGATTCTCACGTTTTGCCTGATTGTATCCGTTTAATGCATAATCAGTAACATCTTCGTAGAGTTTTCTTTGATTTAGGTGTGCAGTTTCCCATTTCATAGTTAATAGATTTGTAGTTCTTTTTGTAAAGAGTAATTTTCCAGAACTGTCAATTGCTGTTCGCTTTTCTGTTCTAATGACATATGGTTTTACAGATTCTTGGCTGACATAACTTGGGTCTGGAAATGATTTTTTATCTAAAAGAGAAACAAGCCTATGAAATTGTTCCCGATTTCCTTGGTGCGGTGTTGCAGATAACAATAAGAGATTAGGCGATATCTCAGAAATTGCTTTTCCGAGTTTATATCTGGCAACAGAAGAATCAGTTCCTCCTAGTTTATGGGACTCATCAATTATTATCAAATCCCATTTTGCAGATATTAGATTATCAAATCTTTTTTGATTAAATTGTTCTATTTTTTCTTTGGACCACCCTTTTCTTTTATCAAGTGGTTTTACGGAGTCAATTGATGTGATTATTTGATCATATCGAGTCCAAATATTATCCTCAAATGCCATAAATTCTGAAGGTTCAATGAATTGAAATTTCTCATTGAATTTTTCATTCATTTCCTGAATCCATTGTATGATTAGACCCTTTGGAGTTAAAATCAAAACGCGGTTTGCCTGACCTCTAATTTTTAATTCTTTGATTATTAGACCTGCTTCAATAGTTTTGCCAAGTCCTACTTCATCGGAAAGTAAAAAGCGAATATTTCCTCCAGATTTCATTACAGTGGATAAAACATTTACTTGGTGCGGTAATGGTATTATTTTAGATTCTACAGGGGATAGAATTTTTTCATTAGAATATGCATCGAGAATTTTTGCCGCAGATACAATGAACATAAGATTGTTCTTTGATAAGATGAATTCGGATAATTTTGCTACATCTTCAAATTTAGATATAATTGATTTTTTCAGATTTTCAGACCAAACCTCAAATGTATTAAAACCCCAATTTTCATTAACACTGAGAATTTTTACTGGCTGTTTTAGTCTAGTGTGCCACACCCAATCACCAATTCTAAAATTTTGATTCGACATGTTATCCCAATCTACTTGATGCATTATCAAAGTACATCAATAATGTAATGTCTTCCTGAAGGATATTTTCAGGAATTTTATTTCCAATGTCTACAATAACATCATACTTTTCTTTTGACCAGGAA
>SXGR01620941.1_pt1 | contig 11170 bp, 11 predicted proteins | sample 3174711 | NCBI WGS metagenome assembly SXGR01 (sample SAMN11356860, study PRJNA531348) | freshwater metagenome | isolation source: freshwater sample F1-60 | place: China: Fuxian Lake, Yuxi | collected 2017-12-25
GTGGTGTTCGCGCTGGACCGCGGCGGCCTCGTCGGCGGCGATGGCGCGACGCACAACGGCGCCTTCGACTATGCGTACCTGCGCGCCGTGCCCAACCTCACCGTGATGGCACCCTCTGACGAGAACGAGTGCAGGCAGATGCTGTACACGGCTTTCCGCATGGATTCGCCCGCCGCGGTGCGTTATCCGCGAGGCAGCGGCAGCGGCGTTGTCCCGCAGAAGGACATGGTTGCGCTGCCGGTGGGCCGGGGACTGCTGCGTCGCGAAGGAAAGCGCGTTGCCTTCCTCGCCTTCGGATCGATGGTCGCACCCTCGCTGGCCGCGGCGCAGGAGCTGGACGCGACCGTGGCCGACATGCGCTTTGTCAAGCCGCTGGACACGGTGCTCGTGAAGCAGCTTGCTGAAACTCACGAACTGCTTGTTACGGTAGAGGAACACCAGGTAATGGGGGGCGCGGGCAGCGCGGTCTGCGAATCGCTCTCGCAGCTCGGGCTGAACGTGCGCGTTCTCATGCTCGGCCTGCCCGACCGCTTCATCGACCACGGCGATCCAGCAGGCCTGCTCGCCTCGGTAGGGCTCGACCGCGACGGAATTCTCAAGTCGGTACGCGCAGCACTCCCTGTTTGAAACGGCTGCTCGCGCTGCTGCTGCTTCTCGCCGTGCCGCTCACGGCGCCTGCACAGACGACCGTGTTCGTCATGTCGATTGCGCCGGGCAAGGTCGCAGTCATGATCAACGGCTCTATCGTGCGCAGCCTGCGTCCCGGCGAAACCTCTCCGGAAGGAGTGAAGCTCGCGCGTATCGAGCGCGACCTGGCGATCGTGGAGGTCGGCGGCCGCGCGCTGCAGATGCGCGTCGGCTCCAGCACCAGCTCGAGCGTCTCGCTGCAGGCGGACCGCAACGGACAGTACTGGGCGCAACTTCTGGTGAATGGCGTTGCCACGCGCGCGGTGGTCGACACCGGCGCAACCTCAGTCGCGATGAATCTCGCTGAGGCGCAGCGGCTGCGCGTGGACCTGTCGCGCGGCCAGCATGCCTACACGCAGACCGCCAACGGCCGCCGTGACGGCTGGCGCGTGAGAATTGCCCACGTCCAGGTCGGGGAAATTGCCATCGCCAATTTCGAGGGTTTCGTCATCAACGGCGGCGCGCAGGAACTCCCTGTCGTTCTGCTCGGCATGTCGTTCCTCGGGCAGCTTGAAATGCAGCGCAGCGGCGCCACATTGGTGTTGACCAGGCGTCATTGAGCGAGGAGTAATATACGACCCATGAACGCACGTGACCCACGCAACATCCCCGACGTCCAGGCCTCCGAAGACACGCGCAAGCTGGCCATAGACCGCGTCGGCATCAAGGCTATCCGCCACCCGATGCGCATCCAGGAACGTTCTGGCGGCATCCAGCACACCATCGCGAATTTCAACATGTACGTGGGCCTGCCGCACCAGTTCAAGGGCACGCACATGTCGCGTTTCGTCGAGATCCTCAACGCCCACGAGCGCGAGATCACGGTTGAGACCTTCCAGGGCATGCTTCGCGAGATGGTTGTGAAACTGGAAGCCGAGGAAGGCCGCATCGAGATGAGTTTCCCGTACTTCATCGACAAGGCGGCGCCGGTTTCTGGCGTGCGCAGCCTGATGGACTACGAAGTCACCTTTGTCGGGGAAATCCGCAATAAGGTCGAGTCTTTCACCATGAAGGTGCTGGTGCCGGTAACGAGCCTGTGCCCCTGCTCGAAGAAGATCTCCGACTACGGCGCGCACAACCAGCGTTCGCACGTCACGGTGTCGGCTCGGTTGAACGACTTCGTCTGGATCGAGGAGATCGTGGACGTCGTCGAAAAGCAGGCCTCGTGCGAGCTCTACGGGCTGTTGAAGCGCCCCGACGAGAAGTACGTCACCGAGCGTGCCTACGACAATCCCAAGTTCGTCGAGGACATGGTTCGCGACGTGGCTGCGGTGCTGAATGCCGACGGGCGTATCGATGCCTACGTGGTCGAGTCCGAGAACTTCGAGTCGATCCACAACCATTCCGCCTACGCGCTCATCGAGAAAAAGAAGAAGCCTGCGTAGTGCCTGTCTGCAGGTACTTGCGCTAGCCTCGCTCTTCGTGACGGGCGCGGCGCAGGCCCAGGACCATACCGCCGCACGGGCGCGCATGGTTGCCGAAGTCGATGCCATGTACGCCCTGACACAACCCGAAACCGGGCTTGCCACGATGTCGCCGCGCGTGCGCGCGGCCATCGCCGGCGTGGAGCGTCATCGCCTCGTGCCGGATGCGCTGGCCGCCGCCGCCTACCGCAACCATCCGCTGCCGATCGGACTCGGCCAGACCATCTCGCAGCCCTACATCGTCGCGCTCTCCACCGACCTCGTCGATCCGCAGCCTCATCATGTCGTGCTCGAGGTCGGCACCGGATCGGGATACCAGGCGGCAGTGCTTGCCAAGGTCGTGCGGCAGGTTTATTCGATCGAGTTGCTCGCGCCGCTGGGCCATGAGGCTGCGTCCCGGCTTGCGATCATGGGCTACGCCAACATCGAGGTGAAGATTGGCGACGGGTACCTGGGCTGGCCGGACAGGGCGCCGTTCGATGCCATCGTGGTAACTGCCGCCGCACCGCGCATTCCGCAGGCGCTGGTGGCCCAGTTGAAGACTGGCGGAAGGATGGTGATACCCGTAGGCCCGGACGGAGGGATCCAGCACCTCATGCTCGTCGAGAAGCGCGCGGACGGTTCAGTCAATGAGCGCCGGGTGCTGCCGGTGAGGTTCGTCCCGCTGGTGCCCGCGAATTAACGCTTCAGAATCGGCGCGTGAGGGTCATCGCATGGCCATCGCGCTGCATTTCCACCCGGTTGAGGAAAGACATGCCGAGCAGGGCGAGCGTCAGGCCCTGTTCGCTCACCATGCCGTCGACATTGGTGAGTTCAATGTCGCCGATGCGCACGGTATCGAACTTGACGAGGAATGCCGGCGCCTGTCCGTTGGCAGTGGTGACCATGACTCGCCGGCCCTTGCGGTATTCGATGCCGAGACGCTGCGCATCTGCCGCCGGGATCGCGATGGTGGTCGCGCCGGTGTCGACGAGGAAGCGGATCGCGCCGCCGTTGATCGTGCCGTCGGCGACGAAATGCCCGCGCGTGTCCGCCGCGAGCGTGACGCTTTGCCGGCCGGATTTCGTTCCGGCTGCAATGCTTGCGTGCTGCCCTCGGCTCATCGTGCGCCGCTTGCCGTCGATTTCAAGCGTTGCGCGGTCGCCGTCCACCGAGATCACCGCGACGCCCGAGAATTTCTGTCCGACCCTGACGGTCTTCGGTTCACCGCCGTCTATCGAAATTACCGCCGCCTTGTCACCGATCACGCCGACGAGCGCGACGTCCGCCGCGCAGGCCGCACCGGTGCAGAGCGCGAGCAAAAGCGCAATAGAATGTCGCTGGATGAACCCCGTCGCCATTTTCCGCTCCACGCCCGCAGAAGGACCGGGCTACTTTGCCACGTATCTCGAACGCCACGCAATCCCTTCCCGAGTGATCGCGCTGGACGCGGGCGAGCCGGTGCCGCGCGATGCGCGCAGGTTCTCGGGACTGGTGTTCATGGGCGGCCCGATGAGCGTCAATGACGATTTGCCCTGGATAGCCCCGGTACTGAGCCTGATACGCGATGGCGTGGCCAAGGACGTGCCTTCGCTGGGGCATTGCCTTGGCGGCCAGCTCATGTCGGCGGCCTTCGGTGGCAAGGTCGGCGCCAACGCGGTCAAGGAAATCGGCTGGGGCGAGGTGGCGGTGCAGGACAACGCCGTGGCGCGCGACTGGTTCGGCGACCTGGCTGCGTTCGAGACTTTCCACTGGCACGGAGAGACTTTCACCATCCCGCCAGGCGCCACGCGGATCCTGTCAAGCTCGCTTTGTGCCAACCAGGGGTTTGCTGTCGGCAAGCACCTGGGCTTGCAATGCCATGTCGAGATGACCGAGGATCAGGTGGAATCATGGAGTCGCGGTGGCGCGGACGAGATCCGCGAGGCCTCGGCCTCGCTGGGCGTCCAGCAGCCCGCGGAGATGACGCGCGATCTGCCGCAGCGCGTCGAGCGCCTGCACAGGATCGCGGATCGCGTGTACGACCGCTGGGTGCAGGGGCTTTCGAAAGCCTAGTCCCTGAAGTTGGTGAATTGCAGCGGCATGTCGGTGACCGAGGCCTTGACCAGCTGGATCGCCGCCTGCAAATCGTCCTTCTTGCCGCCGGAGATGCGCACCGCGTCTCCCTGGATCGAGGCCTGCACCTTCATTTTCGATTCCTTCACCAGCTTGACGATGCTCTTGCCCTTTTCCTGGGGGACGCCGGTCTTGACCGTCACGCTACGCTTGACCTTGTCACCGGAGATTTTCTCGATGTTTCCCAGATCCAGGGAACGCGTGTCCACATTGCGCTTTGCCATGCGTCCGCGCAACACGTCCATCACCTGCCCGAGCTTGAATTCGTCGTCCGCGTAGACGGTGAGCACCAGTTCCGCCTGCTCGACGCGGGCGTCCGAGCCCTTGAAGTCGAAGCGATTCTGGATCTCCTTGTTGGTCTGCTCCACTGCGTTCTTGACTTCAGGCTTGCTGACCTCGGAAACGATATCGAAAGAAGGCATGGATGCTCCTGCTTGAACCGCGAACTGGGCGCCTCATTTTACCTACGGGCGCCTCCCGGGTCCGGGGAGGTCGCAAGGAGGGGCGGGGCCCCTCCTTGCTGCTATTTAAAGCGCTCGTCGCGCCATTTTATGGCTGCTTTCAAGCCTTGTTCGCGCGCCACCTTGCGGAACTCGGTGCCCTCGGGCGAGACGGCCATCGAGGTCAGGCAGAACATTTCCTGGCCGTACTCGACGTTGGCCATGAACCCGCGCATGTCGTAGGCGCGGTTGATAGCCTCCTTGTTCTGCTTCATGGCGATGGCGGGCAGTCGGGCCATGCGCAATGCGATCTTGCGTGCCTCGGCCATCAGCTGTTCCGCCGGCACCACGCGATTGACGATTCCGATCTCCAGCGCCTTCGCCGCACTGATGCGCTCGCCGAGGAGCAGGAGTTCCTTGGCGTGCTTCATGCCGACGACCCACGGCATGATGAGGAATGGCGGCGCCGAGCAGAACTCGATCTCGGGCTCGCCGAACTGCGCGGTATCCGCCGCGACGGTGTAGTCGCAGGTCATCGACAGGTCGCAGCCGCCGCCCAGGCAGTACCCGTTCACGGCCGCCACCACCGGCAGCCGTGAGCGCCAGACGCGCAGCCAAGTATCGTTGCCGTCCTTGGCGTGGTCGCGCCAGTCCTGCACCGTGGAACGCGGCTTTTCCTTGGGCGTGATGTCGAACCCGGCGCTGAAGGCCTTGCCCGAGCCGGTGATGATCATCGCGCGCACCGACTCGTCCCTCTCGCATTCGTCCATCGCGCCCCGCACATCCGCCAGCAGCGGGTCGGACAGCGAGTTCATCTTCTCGGGGCGATTCAGCGTCAGGATGGCGAGCGCGCCTTCGCGCTCGAGCTTGATCGTGGTGTAGGTCATGGTTTTTCCTTGAAGGTCAGCGTGGATCGGCTTTGCGCGGGACGACGAGCGCGTCCAGCACGCGGGCGCCCTTGCCCTGGGCAAGGACGCTTACGGGGTTCAGGTCGATGGCCTCGAGCCACTCGCCGTAGGCGGCGCCCAACTGCGACAGTCGCGACAGCAGGGCGGCGAGCGCGGCGGTGTCGGCCGGCGGCGCGCCACGGAATCCCGCGAGCAGCGTGGCAGCGCGGGTGCGAGCGATCAGTGCGCGCGCCCCGGTTTCGTCGAATGGTGCCAGCGCCAGCGCGGCGTCCTTGACCAGTTCCACCAGTACGCCGCCGGCACCGACGACGACAGCGGTACCGAACGGGTCATGGCGGGACAGGCCGGCAATCATCTCGATTCCGCCGGGCACCATCTCCTGCACGACCACGCCATCGATGCGTGCCGAGGACGCGAACCTGCGGGCAGAGTCGACGATCTCCGCAAACGCGGTTCGCACGGCCGCTGCGTCGGCGAGGCCGATCTTCACGCCGCCTGCCTCGGTCTTGTGCGCAATGTCCGATGATTCGATTTTCATCACGACCGGGTAGCCGATGCTCGCCGCCGCCGCCACGGCTTCATCGGCATCCTTCGCCGGCGCCTCGCGCGTGACCGGGATGCCGTGCGCGGCGAGGAACTGCTTCGCCTCCCGCTCGGTGAAGGGCGTTCCGGTCGACAGGCGCTCGCGCCACGCGGCCTGTACCGCCAGTGCCGGGACCGCCGCCGACGCAGGCGTGCCGACGAAGCCAGCGTGATCCAGCAGGCGGCGGATCGCAAGCAGGCTCGCGCGAGCGCCCTGCATCACCGCGACGTCCGTTCCCGCGAACGGTTCGACCACCTGCGGATGCAATCCACCCGCCGTCGTATTGAAGAACGCGATCGGCAGGTCCGTGTCCCGCGAGGCGTCGGCGACTGTCTGGGCAATGCGGCGGTAGTTGCCGGCGCCGCGCGTCGACAGGTTTGGCGAGCAGTCCTGCACCACGGCGATCATCGAGATCGACGGATCCGCGGCAAGCGCACGGATCGCGCCGGAATAGACGTTTTTCGAGTCGTAGACGCCACGGTCGGTGGTGTCGAGCGGGTTGGCGACCGTGCCGAAGGCGGGCAGTACGGTCTTCAACTGCGTTACCGTTTCCGGCGCGAGGTCTGGCAGCCGCAGTCCCGTGCGGTCGGCGAGATCCGCCACCAGCGAGGTCTCGCCCCCGCTCACCGCGAGCACGGCGATGCCGTCGCCGCGCGGCCGGTGGCGCAATTTGAGCCCGAGTTCGAGGCTCTCGGCCATCTCGTCGAAGTCGTCCACCGCGATCACGCCCCGGGCACAGAAGAACGCCTCGTAGGCCGTCCAGCTGCCTGCGAGCGACCCGGTGTGTGCCGCAGAGGCGGCGGCGCCCTTCGCGGAGCGGCCCACCTTCAGCACGACAACGAGCTTCCCGGCGCGGTGCATCGCCTCCACGCCGCGCGTGAAGGACGCCGGGTCGCGCAGCGTCTCCATGAACAGCGCGACGACTCTGGTGCCGGGATCGTCGGCGAGGTACTGGAGGTAATCGGACATGTCGAGCACGGCCGCATTGCCCACAGAGACAATGTGCGACATGCCGAAGCGGCCAAGGGTCGACATGGCAATGCAGGCGGAGCCGGAATGCGAGACCACCGCGAGCCCGCCCTCGCTCATGCCTTCCGGAATACCGGAGCTGTACAGCGGCACACGGTCGCGCACGTTGACGAGGCCGAGGCAGTTCGGGCCGCAGACAACGAGCCCTGTGCGCGCGGCGAGGGCCTGCAGCGCATGTTGGCGTGCCCGGCCTTCGTCGCCGAGTTCGGCGAAGCCGCTCGCGAAGACCACTGCGGCTTTCACCCCGCGGGCGGCGCCTTCCTCGAGCGAAGGTACGACCTTGTCCGCAGACACTGCGAGCACCGCGCAGTCGGGTGCCTGCGGCAGGTCAGCGATCGAGCGGAACGCGGGCAATCCTGCCACTTCGGGCGCGCTGGGATGCACGGGAAATATGCCGCCGCGGAAGCCAAAGCGCTGCAGGTTTACGACGACGTTGTTGCCGAGCGTGTTCGTCGTGGGCGACGCGCCGATCACTGCGACGGACGCGGGCTGCAGCAGTGGTGAAAGGCGATTCATGAATCTCTTGCGTCGAAACGGCGTTGACCCACGCTAATGGGCGGCCCTATAGTCTGTCAACAGCAGTTTTATGGAGGTTCCTGGTGAGAAGACGCCCAGTGAAAACGTTTATTGCAGCCGTCGCCACGTTCCTCTTTGTTCCTCTCGTCGCGCAGGCGCAGCAGTTTCCGTCGAAACCGATCACGATCATCAGCGCGTTCGCTCCTGGCGGGACGATCGACTTCCTTGGTCGGCTGATGATGCATCGAATCGGCGAGAACACCGGCTGGCGCTTCGTGCTCGAGTCGAAGGCCGGAGCGAGCGGCCACATCGGTACTGAGTATGCGGCGAAGGCCGCACCCGACGGCTACACGCTACTGCTGGGCGCAAGCTCGACGCACGCGATCAATCCCGCGCTGTTCAAGGACCTGCGCTATGACGTGGTGAGGGATTTCGCGCCGCTGACGGTGATCGCATCCACCGCAAACCTCATGGCGGTGCATCCGTCGACGCCGACCGAGAACGTGCGGGATCTGGTCGCTTTCGCCAAGGCCAATCCCGGCAAACTCGCCTTCGCCTCTGGCGGCACCGGCACTTCGATCCACCTGTCAGGGGAGATGTTCAAGGCCGCTACCGGGACGGACATCCTGCACGTGCCCTACAAGGGCAGCGGCCCCGCCATGGCGGCGGCGCTTGGCGGGCAAGTACAGATCCTGTTCGAGAACCTGAGCGCGGCGGTGCCGCATGTGCAGGCGGGCAAGCTGCGTGCGCTGGCGGTGACTTCGCGCGAACGGCATCCGCTGTTGCCCAATGTGCCGACGCTGATCGAGTCCGGCCTTCCAGGTTTCGAGGTTGAAGGCTGGTTCGCGATGTTTGCGCCATCGGCGACCCCGAAGGACATTCAGGCGCGCCTGAATGCGGAATTCGTCAAGGCGCTGAACGCCCCGGATGTGCAGGAACAGCTTCGCTCACGCACCATGACGCCGCGGCCCATGAACCAGGAGCAGTTCGCCGCGTTCTGGAAGGCCGAGCGCGAGAAGTTCGCGGCGGTAGTGGCGCAGGCCGGCATCAAGGCCGAGTGATGCCGGCGTACGCGAGCAAGGCCCAGGGTGTCCTTCGCTGAGACGCCCGCGCAGCACGAGCTGAAGGCGGCAGCGCGTGAGGTCGTCGAACGCGTCGTCGCGCCGCTCGCGCAGGACTTGCCGCCTGGCGGACGGCTTGCAACTGGCGATTTCTCGCGGATCTACAAGGCGCTTGCGCCGCTCGGCTACCTGGGCAGCACGATCCCGCGCGAGCTTGGCGGCGCGGGCTTGAGTTACGTCGACTACGGCCTGCTGATCGAAGCGCTTGCGGCGAGTCCGGTTCCCCTGGACGAGGTGGTGCCGCCGAGGACGATCCACTATCTGGGCGACGAGGCGCAGCGCGCGCGCTGGCTGCCGGGACTGCTCTCCGGCGAGCAGGTGTCCGCGGCTGCCATCACCGAGCCCCAGGCGGGGTCGGACATGCGCGGCTTCACCTGCACGGCGGTGCGGCAGGGGGATGCGTTCGTCGTCAACGGCGCCAAGCGCTGGATCAAGCTCGGCTCGGTGAGCGACCTGATCACGCTGATGGTGTCAGACGGCGCCGGTGGGCTAAGCCGGTTGGTGCTCGAGCGGCGTGTCTCGCCGTGGAAGAGCAAGGACATCGAAACCGTCGGCATGCGCAACATGCCGCTCTCGGAGCTGGTGTTCGAAGACGTGAGAGTGCCTGCGGAAAACCTGCTGGGGGCTTCGGGACGGGGTGACGAGCAGTTCCACCGGGGCATCGAATCCTCCCGTGCCTTCATCGGCATGCAGGCAGCCGGACTTGCCGCGCATGCGCTCGACATCGCCATCGGCTACGCGAAGGATAGGGTGGCGTTCGGGCGCCCGATCGCGAAGTTTCAGGCCGTGCAGCTGCGGCTCGCCGATGCCGCGATGCGCGTCCGTGCGGCTCGGCTGCTGTGCCTGAACGCGCTGGCGATCCTGGACGAAGGCCGGCGCGCGCCCGCCGACGTGTCGATGGCAAAGGCCTACGCGGTTGAGGAGTCAGTCAATGCCTGCATGGCGGCGATGGAGAGCATGGGCGCCTGGGGCCTGGCGACGGATGCCGGCGTCGAGAGGTGCTGGCGCGACTGCGCGATGCTCACCGCGATCGACGGCACGGCGAATATCCAGCGACTGATCGTCGGTCGTGAGCTGCTCGGCACGGCAGCGTTCACCTAGGGAAGCTCTGAACAAGGGGGCTCTGCCCCCACGTGCTCCTCCGACTACAGCGCCTCACTGGGTCTGCAGCTCAGCCGAAGCGCTCGTCCCGCCAGCGGATCGCCGCCTTCAGGCCCTGCTCGCGGGCGATGCGACGGAACTCCCGGCTCTCTGCCGAGTCCGCCATCGAGGTGAGGGCGAACATCTCCTGCCCGTAGTCGATGTTGGCAAGAAATCCGCGCATGTCGTAGGCGCGATTGATCGCCTCCTTGTTCTGCTTCACCGCGATCGTGGGCAGCCGCGCCAGGCGCAGCGCAACCGCCTTCGCCTCGATCATCAGGCGATCCGCGGGCACTACGCGGTTGGCAAGGCCCATGCGCAATGCTTCCGCCGCATTCACGCGCCCGCCCAGCAGCAGCAGCTCGCGCGTGTGCTTCATGCCGACGACCCACGGCATGATGAAGAAGATCGGCGACGAGCAGAATTCTATTTCCGGCTCACCGAACTCGGCATTCTCGGCGGCAATCGTGATATCGCAGGTCATCGAGAGGTCGCACGCGCCGCCGAGGCAGTAGCCATTGACAGCCGCGACGAACGGCAGGCGTGAGCGCCAGATGCGCATCCAAGTGCCGTTGCCGTCGACTGCGTGGTCGCGCCAGTCCTGGACCGTGCTGCGAGGCTTGTCGCGCGGCGCGATGTCGAATCCGGCACTGAAGGCCTTGCCGGCACCGGTGACGATCATCGCGCGCACCGACTCGTCCCGCTCGCACGCGTCCAGCGCGTGGCGAATCTCGGCGAAGACCTGCTCGGACAATGCGTTCAGTTTCGCCGGACGGTTCAGCGTCAACACGGCGATGGCGCCGTCGCGTTCAAGCCTGATGGTTTCGTAATCCATATGCCGAACCCCCTGCATGCACCCCATTGAAGCGCGCAGCAGCTTCCTTGCACCGGCGTGGGGCCGGCGACTCTGCCGCAATCCATCCCTTGACGGCGGCAAGGCAAGCGACCTACATTCGTCCAACCTGCGCTTCGTCAGCGCCAGTCTAGGGGATCCCGCCATGAAAAATGTAGCCCGGTTTGCAGTCCTCGCACTCTTTTCGGCTTGCGCCTCGGCGCAGCAGTACCCGGTCAAGCCGATCACCGTGGTGAGCGCCTTCGCCGCTGGCGGCACGTCCGACTTCGTTGGCCGGCTCATCATGGAGAAGATCCGCGAGAACGCGGGTTGGAACATGCAATTCGAGTTCAAGACTGGGGCCAGCGGTCATATCGGCACCGAACACGGCGCGAA
>SXGR01560736.1_pt1 | contig 11169 bp, 10 predicted proteins | sample 3174711 | NCBI WGS metagenome assembly SXGR01 (sample SAMN11356860, study PRJNA531348) | freshwater metagenome | isolation source: freshwater sample F1-60 | place: China: Fuxian Lake, Yuxi | collected 2017-12-25
GCGCCTTGGCCCGCGCGCTCGACTGCCCGGTTTTCGCCACGTTCAAGGCCAAGGGCATCGTCTCGGACGACGACCCGCGCGCGATCGGTCTCGTCACGGGCGGCACGGCCGAGGCGGCGTGCCTCGCCCAAGCGGACCTGCACATCCTTTACGGTTTCGACCCCATCGAGCTTATTCCGCAGCGCTGGCGTTATGAGGCGCCGATCCTCGAGATCGGCCGCGTGCGCGGCCTCGCCCACTACAAGGCGCCCGCGGTATCGCTGATCGGCCTGCTCGGCCCGTCCGTGCGAGCACTTGGCGGCGCCAATCGCGCGTCGTCCTGGACGGCCGAGGAAATGGCCGCGCACAAGGCCGCCTATCGTGCGCGTATCGCGCGGCACCGCTCGAAGACCGGCTTGGGCGCCGTCGAGGTCGTGGAGGCCGCGCAGCGCGCCGCCCCGGCGGAGGCGCGCATGACCGTGGACGCCGGCGCCCACATGTTTGCGGCCATGACGATGTGGTGCGCGCGGGAGGCAAATGGCGCGCTCATTTCCAACGGCCTTTCGACCATGGGCCTTTCGCTCCCGGCGGCGATCGCCTCGGCGCTGCACGAGCCTTCGCGCCCGGTCGTTGCCTTCACGGGCGATGGCGGGCTCATGATGTGCCTGGGCGATCTGGCGACCGCCGCCGAACAAGGTTGCCGCATCGCGGTCGTGGTGTTGAATGACGCCGCGCTGTCCCTCATCGACGTGAAGCAGCAGAAGCGCGGACTGCCCGTGCGCGGCGTGCGCTATCCGCGCGCCGATTTCGCCCAGGTGGCGCGTGCGCTCGGCTGCCGCGGCGCCATCGCCACAACCGTCGGCCAGCTTGAATGCGCCGTGGCCGAGGCGATGGCCGGTCCCGGCCCCATGCTCATCGACGCACACGTCGATCCGGCACCCTATTCCGTGCACGTCGACGCGCTCCGGGCCTAGGCGTGAACGCGGCCCTGGCCGGCGGGTTGAGCGCGCTGTGCCTGGGCAGCGCCGACTTCGCCGCGCGCTTCGCCGTCCGCGCCTGGGGCGCCGCCAATGTGCTGCTCGGCGTCTTCGCGACGAGCTTCGTGCTTCTCTCGGCCTGGGCGCTGGCGAACGGCATCGCCATACCCGCCCATGGCCCGGGCCTTGCCTATGCTGCGGCGAACGGTCTGGCAACCGCGGCGATGACGGTCCTTCTCTACCTTTCGCTCGCGCGCGGGCCCATCGCGGTCGCCGCCCCCATCGTCGCGAGCCATCCGGCCTTCGTGGCGCTTCTGTGGGTCGCGCTGGGCGAGGCACCCAGCTTGATCGAATGGTCCGGCATGGCCGCGACCGTCGCGGGCGTCATCGTCGTCGCGCGCGCGGCGGACGGCACTCACGTGCCGGGCGGGCTCAAACCGACGGTTCTCTTGGCCGGCGGCGCGTGCGCCGCCTATGTGGCGCTCGTCATGGGCGGGCAACTTGCGGCCCAGCACCAGGGCGCGTTCGAGGCGCTGTGGTTGGGCCGCGGCTTCAGCCTCGCGGCGACCGTCATCGTGCTGGTGCCGCTGTCCCGGCGCCTGGGCTTGGGCCCGGCCCCCGCCATTCCGGCGCGCGCCTGGCTGCCATTGGCTGGCATGGGCGTGCTCGACGCCGGGGGCTATCTGCTTCTCTTCGCCGGCAGCACGGGCGGCGACCCGGCGATCGCCGCCGTCACGGGCTCCGCCTTCGGCGCGGTCACGGTGCTCTTGGCGCGCGTCGTGCTCAAGGAGAAGATGAGCGTCATGCAATGGTTCGGCATCGCGCTGGTCACGACCGGCGTCGCGGTGCTGGCCGCCAACGGATGAGCGAGAGGACAACCATGGCCCGATTCCAAACCGTGACGGGGCATTGCCAGTGCGGCGCGGTGCACTACCGCGTGAGCAAGCCCGCGGTGAAGATCTATCACTGCCATTGCTCCATGTGTCGGCGCTGCCATGGCGCCAACTTCGCGACCTACGCGCTCGCGCCGCGCAAGGCACTCGTCATCGAGAAGGGGGCGCGCAACCTGTCCACCTTCGCCAGCTCGCCCGGCAACAACCGGAAGTTCTGCAAGACTTGCGGTTGCCAGCTCTTCATCGACGTCGCCTCGAAGCCGCACTTGGTCTGGTACACGCCGGGCACCGCCAACGGCGACCCCGGCCATCCCAAGGCCAGCGAACGCCACATCTACGTCGATTCGAAATTGGCCTGGTACGGCATTCATGACCGCCTGCCGGAGCACGTTGAGGGGACGACATCCCCGCTCGTCGCCCGGACGAAGCGACGCCGGCCTAGCCCTTCGGGCAAGAGGCGGCGGGCGGGACGGGTTCGAGCCCGTTGAGGCGCGCCACCCCGGGCCAATAGGCGCTCTCGCGCAGCCGGCAATTGACGAGCGCGTTGAGAAACTCGGCCCGCGCGGTGGCGCGCCCCTCCGGCCAGGCGCGATTGATCAGTTCGACCGCCACGTCGAGATTGCCCGCGTAGATGAGATCGGCGGCGGCGGCGATGAGGCCCGGCGGCACGCGGTCGGCCTCGGGCAACCCCTCCGCGCGCCAACGTGCATCGGCACGCCAGCGCGCAGCCTCGGCCTCGAGCGCACCGGCCTCGGGCGGCGCGCGGCGCATGAGAGCGGGCGCCGGCACATAGGCCTTCGCCGCTCGGTCATATTTGAGCACGACGCGCGGCGCCACCGACTGGGCGAAGTCCGCACGCCAATAAGCGAACACATTATCGCGCGCGACCACTTCAAGCGCGGGATCGTCGTCGAGCTGCGCGAAATGCGCGTGAAAATTTCCGCCTTCGATTCGGCCGATCTCGGCCACCGCCGGGTCGAGCGACACGACCGTGATCAGGCCGCAACAATGCGCCCCGCCGGAGTTTTGGAAGATGGTCAGGTGACGCTCGACGCCGCCCAATACATTGGTGCCTGGCTCGGGCGAGATCGCGCGCGGATCGTCCTCCGGCATGCCCTCCATGACCTCGAGCGAGACGTAGCGATCCTCGACGCGGTGAACCTCCTTCCCGCCTCGGACGACCACCAAGCGCTGGCCGACGGCGATCACCTCGCCTTGAATGGTTTCGAAAAGGTCGTAGAGGCGCACCGTCGCGTCGCCCACCGCGACCTCGTGAAAGAGGCGAGCATCGGGGCCGGGCGGCGCGTCGTCGCCCGCGCGCCACTGCGCGACGATGGCGAAGGCGGCAACCACGAGAAGCACCGCCGCCGCGATGGTGCCGCCGATGCGGAGCGCGCGCTCCCGATTCATCGCGCCCCGCCCAACCGCGTCACCATTTGACCAGGTATTGCTCGATCTCCCAGTTCGACACGGTGTTGTGGTAGGCCCACCACTCCTTCGTCTTGAGGTCGATGAAGGTGTCGTAGAGTTCCTGCCCGAAGACCCGCTTGCCGATGTCGTCCGCGGCGAAGGCCTCGACCGCCTCGAGCAGCGTGCGCGGCAGCGTGCGGATCTTGCGCCGCTTCAGCTCGGCCTCCGTCACCAGATAGAGATTGTCCTGGTTTGGGTTGCCGGGATCGAGCTTTTGCTCGATTCCGTCGAGGCCGGCGGCCAGCATGATCGCGGCGGCGAGGTAGGGGTTGCACGACGGATCGACGGCGCGGCACTCCAGGCGCGCGCCCGAAAGGTACACGCCGTGCTGTTCGGAGGCCGGTCCCTCGATCTGCGGGCGTACCCACGGCACACGCATCATGTTGGTGCGGTTGTTGTAGCCATAGGTCACGTAGATGGGCGCCCAGGTGAACCCCGTCATGGAGCCCGTCTTCACCAGGCGCTTGTACGAATTGACGATGGGGCAGCTGACCGCGGCCACCGCCGGCCCGTGGCGCAGCACGCCCGCGACGAACTGATAAGCGAGCTTGGACAGGCCGCAGCCGCGCTTGTCGCGCGCGTCGCCGAACAGGTTCTTGCCCGTCCGCGTGTCCTCGATGGACAGGTTGAAATGCGCGCCCGAGCCCGTGCGATCGGCCCACGGCTTGGGCATGAACGTCGCCTCGTAGCCGTAACGGCGCGAGATTTCCTTGGCCATCATGCGGAACAGCGTGAAGCGGTCCGCCATGGTCATCACGTCGGCGTAGGCGAAATCCAGCTCGAACTGGCTGTTGGCGTCCTCGTGGTCGAAGGAATGCACGTCCCAACCCAGCTCGTTCATGGTGCGGACCATCTCGTCCACCCAGTCGAGTTCTTCCATCAAACCGACCACGTCGTAGGCCGCGCGCGGAATCACGTCGCGCGGATTGGCTTGGACGATGCGCTCGCCCTCGCGCCGGACGATGTAGATCTCGCATTCGATGCCGAGGTTGAGTTTGAATCCCATTTTTGCGGCGCGCTCGACCTGCTTGGCGAGGATCGTGCGCGCGCACATGTGCCACGGGTCGTCGTGGAATTTGAGATTGCCCGGGCACCACGCCACATCGGGCCGCCAGGGAAGCTGGGTGACCGCGCGCGGATCGGGGAAGACGGCCAGCTCGTCCTCGTTGGGCCCCTGTCCGATGCCGTCGATGGCGGCGCCCGTGAAAAGCTCCGAGCCGCGCATCATGCGCTCGAAGTGCTCAACGGGAACGCCCTTGGCCTTGGGCACGCCGTGCATGTCCACGTAGGACGCGAGGCAGTATTTGACGCCCTTTTCGATCAGGCGGCGCTTCAGCGCCTTGATATCCACGTCGTTGCCCTTCGCGCGCGCCATGCGGGCCTCCCCTTGCCCAAGATTGGATCGTCTTGTCGTTCGAGCGCGGGGCCGCTTGCGCGGCGCCGCGACTCCGCGCACCTTCGCGCGCCGCCGGATCATGGGCGCGCGCGCGCCGGCGGTCAATTCGCGGGAGGACACGGACGATGGCGGGGACGACCGCACGCGAAACGGCGAACGCCGAGGTGCTTCGGCGCTTCGCCGAGGCCGACCCGGTGCTCGAGGACGTGCGGCCGGCCGGCGAAGTCATGCCGGGATTCACGCGCGAGACGATCCTTACTTCGGGCCCGCCCCGGCCATGGTCCGACTACGAGGGTGGCCAGCGCAACGCGATCGTCGGCGCCGCGCTTTTCGAGGGGTTGGCGCGCGAGACGCGCGAGGTCGAGGACAAGCTCGCGCGCGGCGCCATCCGCCTCATGGGATGCCACGACCTGTCGGCCGTGGGCTCGCTTGCGGGCGTCTATTCCGCCTCCATGCCGGTCTTTGCGGTGCGCAACCGGGCCACCGGCCAATTGGGGTTCTGTAATTTCTACGAGGGCACGAACCCGCGGCGCCTCAACTACGGCGTCTACGACGAGGGCGTGCGCGAGCGGCTTCTGCACGTGGCGAACGCGGTCGCTCCGGTGCTGGGCGAGGCCGTGCGCCGCTCGGGCGGCAGTCCCTTGAAGCCCATCATGAAGCGCGCGCTTCACATGAGCGACGATCTGCATAGCCGCAACACCGCAGCAGCACTCCTGTTCACCCGCGAGATCGTCCCGCACTTCCTGGCCCTCGCCGAACGCCGGCGCGCGGAGGTCGAAACCTGCGTCGCGGCGCTGACGGAGGACCACTACTTCTTCCTTCGCCTGTCCATGGCGGCCGCCAAGGCGACCGCGGATGCCGGTCACGGCATCGAAGGCGCGAGCCTTGTGACCGCCATGGGTTTCAGTTGCCGGGAGTTTGGCATCCGCGTCTCGGGGCTTGGCGGCACATGGTTCACCGGCCCCCACCCCAAGGTTCAGGCCAAGCTGTTCAAGGGGCACACGGAGGACGAGATCGGCTGGATGGGCGGGGAAAGCACGATTTGCGAGACGATCGGGCTCGGCGGATTCGCGCAGGCCGCGGCGTTTCCCTTGCAGAATTATCAGGGCGGTGATCCGCAGGCGATGGTCGCGCGGAATCTCGAGATGTACGCCATCACCGCCGGCGAGAATCCGGACTTCCACATTCCCTTCCTCGCCTATCGCGGGACGCCCACGGGCATCGACATCCACAAGGTCGTCGCAACCGGCATCACCCCCGTGATGAACATCGGCATCGCCGGGCGCGATGGCGGGCAGATCGGCGCGGGCATCGTGCGGGCGCATCCCGCTTGTTTCGAGGCGGCCCTGGCCGCCTATCGCCAGCGCTATTCATGAGCGAGCCCGCGACGACGCGCGCGGGATCGGCCCCGATCCTGCCGGTTCTCGCGCTGTCCCTGGGTGCCGTGCTGTGGGGGCTGTGGTGGCTTCCGCTTCGTCTGTTCCACGAGCGGGGCCTGCCCGGCGATTGGGCGGGCGCCCTCACCTACCTGGCCGCCGCCCTCGCACTCCTGCCGTTCATGCTGTGGGACTGGCGCCAGGTGCGCACGCGGCTGGGCGCCCTCGCACTCATGATCTTGCTCGCGGGCGCGTCGTCCGCCGCGTTCAACCACGCGGTCGTGCACGGCGAGATCGTGCGCGTGACGCTGCTATTTTTCCTGACGCCGGTGTGGGGCACGCTGTTCGGGGCGATTGTCCTCCGCGATCCACTGAACGCTAGCCGCGGGCTTTCCATCGTCTTGGGCCTGGTCGGTGCGGGCGTCGTGCTGGGCTACGAGGACGGCGTGCCCCTCCCACACAGCCGCGCGGATTTCGCGGGCCTTCTGTCCGGAATCCTGTGGGGCGCCTCGTTGACCGCGTTCCGCCATCGCCAGTCGATGCCCGCGCGGGACAAAGCGTTCGCCAATTTTTTCGGTGCCGCGATTCTAGGCGCGGCGGTGGCCACCTACGCGCCGAACCTCGATCCACTCGATACCGCGCGCCTCGTAGAGCTGTGGCCCTATGTGGTCGCGGTGGGTGCCTTGTGGCTGGTGCCGAAGGTCATCATCGAATTGTGGGGTGCCTCGCGCCTCGATCCTGGCCGGGCGGGGGTCATCCTGCTCTTGGAGGTTGTCGTCGCGGTCGGCAGCGCCACCATCCTTGCCGGAGAGGGCTTCGGGGTGCGCGAGACACTTGGGTGCGTTCTGGTCTTGGGCGCGGGCCTCATCGAGGTGCGAGCCGAGGTCCGGAAGGCGCGGCCGGCGCCCGGCTGACACCGGCCCGCGCGAGGAGTACGCTTTTTGAATAACGAAGCGAGGCGCGCGTGAGCCAAGACATGGTGACCGATCGCGACGTCGAGACCTACGAGACGGACGGAGTCGTCTGCCTGCGCGGCGCGTTCGGACGTGAGTGGATCGACCTGCTTGCCGCGGGCGTGGAAAAAGACATCGCCAATCCCGGGCCGCTGCATACGATCCAGCAAGCGGCGAACGATCCCGGCTTCTTCCTCACGGATTTCTGCATGGCGCAGCGGCTCGCCGAGTTTCGGCGCTTCGCGCTCGAGTCTCCGGCCGGCGCCATCGCCCACCGACTCATGCGCTCGCGGCACGTCAATTTTTTCTACGACGGTCTGTGGGTGAAGGAGCGCGGCACGCCCAAGCGCACCCGCTGGCATCAGGACCAACCCTACTACTCGGTCGATGGGCGGCACATGTGCATTCTCTGGCTGCCCTTGGATCCCGTGCCGCGCGAGGTGTGTTTGGAACTCGTGCGCGGCTCGCACGATTGGGGTCGGTGGTTCCAACCCGAACTGACGCGCTCGGGGCGCGATCTCTATCCCGAGAGCACGGCGTTCGAGCGCATGCCCGATATCGAGGCCGAGCGCAGCCGTTACGACATCCTCTCATTCGAGATGGCGCCGGGCGACGTGATCGCGTTCCACGGCATGGTGGTGCATGGGGCCCCCGGCAATCCTGGCGCCACCAACCGACGGCGCGCGCTGTCCACCATCTGGCTCGGCGACGACACGGTCCATGCCACGCGCCCGGGCCCTGTTCGTCCGCTTTTCGAGGGCCATGGGCTCAAGCCGGGGGATGCCATGGATAGCCCCTATTTCCCGCGCGTCTGGCCGCGCCGCGCGGACGGGCACAGTGACGCGCGCTTCACCGACCCCGCGTTCCGCATCTCCATCTAGCGCCGCCCGGGAACCTGCCATGAAGCCCCTGCCGCTGCGCACCATCACGGAGGATGAGATCGCAACCTTCGCGCGCGACGGGGTCGTGTGTCTCAAGGCCGTCGCCGATCCGGCGTGGATGGAGCCGCTGCGACGGGGCGTGGCGAAAAGCATCGCCGAGCGGGGGCCGCGGTCCACGGCGCAGACGAAGCCGGGCGAGCCAGGCTTCTTCTTCTCCGACATCTGCATGGCGCAGGACCACGAGGAGTACCGCGAGTTCGTGACGAACGGCCCCGCGCCGGCCATTGCCGCGGCGCTCATGCGCACGGCGCGCGTCAATTTCTTCGCCGACACGCTGTGGGTGAAGGAGGCCGGCACGCCCAAGCGCACGCGCTGGCACCAGGACCAGCCGTTCTTCTGGGTGGACGGGCCCATGTGCGTGATTTGGTTTCCGCTCGACGAGGTGGCGATCGAGAGCGCGCTCGAACTCGTGCGCGGCTCGCACAAATGGGGCAAGTGGTACGCGCCGGAGCTGTCCAAGGACGGCCGCGATCTTTACGGCGGCCCGCGCTCGTCCGCCTTCGAGCGCATGCCTGATATTTCGGCGGAACGCGCCCAGTACGACATCGCGGCCTGGCCGGCCAAGCCGGGCGACTGCATCGCCTTTGACGGGCTGACCGTGCACGGAGCGGCGGGCAACGCGAACACGGCGGGCATCCGCCGCGCGGTCTCGACTCTGTGGCTGGCCGAGGGCGCGCGCTATGCCCAGCGCCCCTCGCCCGGACGGCCCCATTTCGAGGGCCACGGCCTTGCGCCCGGCGATTCGATGGACTGTGGCTATTTCCCTCGCGTGTGGCCGCGCCCCGACCGCATCGACGCCTCTCGGCTGCCGCGCTTCGCCGACCCCGGCCTCAAAATCACCAATTAGGCGCCGTTCATCACGAAGATGCCCGCCGCGACCGTCGCCGCGGCGGCGATGCGCCGCGTGCCGAACCCCTCGCGCAAAAAGATCGAGCCGAGGACGGCGGCGAACACCACGCTTGTCTCCCGGAGCGCGGAGATGGGCGCCACGGGGCCGCTGGCGTAGCACCACACGACGATGCCGTAGCCCGCGACCGAGAGGACGCCGCCGATCGTGGGCCGAAGCCAGTCCTCGCGCAGCGCCTGGAACACGCGAGACCTCCGCCGCCAGAACGTGAAGGCCGCCATCATCGCGCCATCCAGCGCGAAGAGCCACGCGATGTAGCCGAGCGCGCCGCCCGACAGGCGCACGCCCACCGCGTCCGTCGCGCTGTAGGCCGCGATGGTGCAGGAGGTCGCGGCGGCGAACAGAAGCGAGCGGCGATCGCCCTTGCCGAAGGCGAGGCTGGCGATGCCCACGGAGATCAACCCCACGCCCGCGAACTGCCACGCCGAGAGCGCCTCGCCGAGCAGGGGCCACGACACGAGCGCCAAGAGCAAGGGCGAACCCCCGCGCGCAATGGGGTAGACCTGGCTCAGATCCCCGGCCCGGTAGGCAAGGATGAGGAAGATGTAATAGCCGACATGGATGGCGGTCGTGAGCGCCAGATACGGCCACGAGGCCGGCGCGGGCAGCGGCGCGAAGGGAATGAGCGCGAGGCCCACGAGCCCACCCACACCGGTCACGATGCCCATGGTCAAGAGCCGGTCGCCCGCCACCTTGACGACCGCGTTCCACGCCGCATGCATCGCCGCGGCCATGAGAACGAGCAGAAAGACGGTTAGACTCATGCCGGCGCCGGATTGCCGCGGCGCAACGCCTCAGTACTGGAGCTTGGCGTCCACGATGTTGACGGGCGCCTTGCCGGCGATCATGCGCTCCACATTGCCGAGCACCACGTCGAGAGTGCGCGGCGTGTACGCCTCGGAGTCGTCCGAGGAACAGTGCGGCGTCATGATCAGATTCGGCGTCGCCCACAGGGGCGAGGTGGGCGGCAGCGGTTCGGGATCGAAGACGTCGAGAATGGCCGAAAGCTCGCCGCGAATGAGCCGCTCGCGCAGCGCGTCGTAATCCACCAGATCGGCGCGGCTGTAATTGATGAAGCCCGCCCCCTTGCGCATCATGTTGATCTCGCGCCGCCCCAAGAGGTGCTTGGTCGCGTCCGTGGCCGGCACGCACATGACGATGAAATCCGCGTTGGGCAGAAGCTTCGGCAAATCCTTGGGCTTGAACATCTTGTCGACGGAACGGTGCGGCTTGCCGCTGCGCCGGACGCCCCAGACATTGAGGCCGAACTTCTTGGCCCAATCCGCCGCCGAGCCGCCGATATGGCCCACGCCGATGACGAGCACCGTCTTGCCCGTGATGACGGTGTTGTAGCACTGCTGCCAGCGCGCGGCGCGCTGGTGCGTCACCATCTCGGGCAGGCGGTTGTTGAGCATCAGAATGGCCATGATGAGGTATTCGGCCGCACGCGGGCCGTGCACGCCGCGGCTATTGGTGAGCACGCAGCTTGGCGGCAGCCAGTTGAGCGGCATGACATGGTTCACGCCTGCGCCGTGCACGTGGATCATCTTGAGATTCGGCGCGCGGTTGGCCAGATCGGTGCGGTCGAACTTCCATCCGAAAAGGAAGTGCGCCGTCTTCATCGCATCGGCGTAGACATCGCCATCTTGGCCCATCGTGACCTTGAGCTTGCCCTTGAGTTTCGGGAAACGGGCGAGGGCGTCTTTCACGCGCTGCGCCGTGATCGCGAACACGGGCGAAAGGTCCGAGGTGTTCTCGCAGTGGAGGTGCCACAGCGCGGGCAGGCGCGCCGGCACCGCCTTCTTCGCGGGAACAGCGGGCTTCTTCTTCGTGCTCATCGTCGGCGTCTCCGGATCGGGCTCGGACGGGCGCGTGCGGGCGCGCCACAGGTGGGACCCCATGATCGGCGCCCGCACGGTCGCTGACAAGCTATACATTTACGGGATAATCATTTGATTTCAAAAAGAAAAAGGGCCGCGCCCTGGGGTGCGGCCCTGATCCGGGACCCGCGCGCGCCGCGGGTCCCGGAATTTCACGAACGGCTTAGAAGTCGTGCGAGTGGTCGTGTCCGTGACCGCCCGCCGCCGCTTTTTTCTCAGGCTTCTCCGCGACCATGGCCTCGGTCGTGATGAGAAGGCCCGCGACGGAGGCCGCGTCCTGCAGCGCCAGGCGCACGACCTTGGTTGGGTCGATGACACCCGCTTTCACCAGATCGCAGTACTCGTCCTTCTGCGCGTCGAAACCGTAGGTCGCGCTCTTCTGGTCGAGGAGCTTGCC
>SXGR01494300.1_pt1 | contig 11167 bp, 10 predicted proteins | sample 3174711 | NCBI WGS metagenome assembly SXGR01 (sample SAMN11356860, study PRJNA531348) | freshwater metagenome | isolation source: freshwater sample F1-60 | place: China: Fuxian Lake, Yuxi | collected 2017-12-25
CACGCCGCCGTGCTCGAAGAAGCGCTGGTCTTCAACGGCGACGATGGCGCCGATCATCGCCGGTGACACGTTGCCGAGCGGCACCTCGATGCGCTGTTCCTTGAAGATCGTGAAAGCAGGCTGGTCGTGCACGTCGTAGATCGTGGTGGCGCGCGCCATCGTCCCGACGTCGCGCAGCTCCTCGCCGGTCGGCAGTCCCGTGATGACGCCGCCGAGGAACCATGCCAGACCGCCCGTCACGGCCCAGATGAGCGTGGCCAGCGTCACGATCAGCGTCACGAAGATGCGCCGATGAGCTCGCGCGAATGTCCCCAGCCGTTCTGCCACGCGTGTAATCACACCAGACCCTTGGCCGGACACGTCGCAACCGCTGTACCACCGCGGCCTGTGCGTGCCGAGGTGGCATTCGCGTTGCTCTGCACAGGCGGCGTGAGCGCACGTCGATTGATTCTGGGAATTCTGTGGCTCTGCGCATTGATTGGGGCGCATGAGCTGTCGCAAATCGAACCAGGTGCGCCACCGGCCGTCCCAGTCGAGACAGACGTCACCCCCGCCTCGAGCCCTCGGGTAGACCTTTATGGGAATCAGGTGTTCGAGGCGGTAGGCGATTACCGCGTGGATCCCCGCGGCGAGATCTACGAGCGGCACGCGCCCGACACGGCCGTCTTGCGGCTGGGCCCCCCCGGCACCTAGAAATCATTCAAGTTTTCTAGACCTCGGCCGATTGCACCGGCAGAACCCCCGAATGAGGGATCAGCGGTGCACTTATGCCTAAGGTCAACGTCGATACGCGCGACACGCTCTATGTCGCCAGACAGCCCATCCTCGACGCCAGCGGAGAGGTGTTCGGGTACGAGCTGCTGTACCGCGCCGAGGCGGACGACCTCGAGGGTACGCCCTCGCAGGATCTGGCGGCGGCCCGAGTGCTCAGCGACGCCGTCCTCAACGTCGGCCTCGAGACGCTGACCGGCGGTCGCCCCGCGTTCATCAATCTCTCGCGCTCGCTGCTGCTCGGCGAAGTCGCGCGGCTGCTGCCGCCGGCCGCCGTGATCTTCGAGCTCCACGACATCGTCCGGGTGGACGAAGCGGTCGTCGAAGCCTGCCGGCGCCTGTACGAGGACGGCTACGCGATCGCGCTCTGCGACTTCGTGCCGGGCTGCGATGCCGAGGCGCTGCTGCCATACGCGCGCTTCGTGAAGGTGGACGTGCTGACCACGCCGCTGCCGATGCAGCGGGAGCTGGCGAAGTATCTCGCCCCGAGCCGCGTCCGCATCGTCGCGGAGCACGTCGAAACCGCGGCGGTCTTCGACGCCGCGCGCGCCGAAGGCTACGCGCTCTTCCAGGGACACTATTTCTGCCTGCCGAAGATGTGCAGCGCCGCGGCGGTGCGTTCGCGCCATGTGGCGTACATGCAGCTGCTCGCCGCACTGAACCGCCCCGGCCTCTCGCTCAGCGAGGTGGAGGATCTGATCAAGCACGACGTGTCGCTGAGCTACCGCGTGCTGCGCTGCATCAATTCGGCGGCGTTCGGGCTGCGCCGGGAGATCAAGTCGATCCGCGAAGCGCTGCTGCTCATGGGGCTGGCGCCGATCCGGAGCTGGGCCTCCGTGTGGTGCATGGCGGGGCTCAATACCGGCGGCACGTCGGAGCTGGTGACCGTCGCGCTGGTCCGCGCGCGCTGCTGCGAGCTGATCGGCGAACATCTCGAGTCCGAGGAGGCGCCGGAGCTGTTCCTGATCGGGCTGTGCTCGCTGCTCGACGCGATGCTGGGACGTCCGCTCGAGGACGCCGTCGCCGACCTGCCCCTGTCGCCGGGCGCGCGCGACGCGGTGCTCGGGATGCGCCGCAGCCCGTCGCGATCCGTCCTCAACGCGGTGATCGCCTACGAGCGTGGCGCGTGGGACCTGTCGGCCGATGAGCTCAAGGCGGCCGGGCTCGAGGGCAACCTGGTGGCCGAGGCCTACACGGGCGCGCTGTCATGGGCACGTGAGCTGACGCAGGCGCACGCGTAGCGCGCGAAAAATCTTGACCGCCGCGATTTCATCGCGGACCATGGGCGCATCATGAGGCGCCTCCTTTCCACACTCGCCCTGGCGTTGGTGTTCCTGTCGCAGGCCGCAGCCCAGCAGACAGCGCTCACCGAGGCCCAGATCAAATCCGCCGAGGTCGAACTTCCGCAGCTCGTGGAGATCCTTGGCCTCAAGCCCGGCATGACGGTGGCCGACGTGGGCGCCGGCTTCGGCGCGTGGACGACGAGGCTGTCGCGCTGGCTCGGCCCCTCGGGCCGCGTGTACGCGACCGACCTCGGGGCAGCGCAACTCGCGCAGCTGCGCCAGAGCGTCGAAAAAGAGAAGCTCACGAACGTCACGGTGCTCGAGGGGGCACCGGCGTCAACGAACCTGCCCGCTGCGTGTTGCGACGCGATCATCATTCGCGATGCGTATCACCACCTCACCGACCCCGAGCCGATGGTGCGCAGCTTCGCGGCCGCGCTGAAACCCGGCGGCCGGCTGGCCGTGATCGACTTTCCGCCGCGGCCGAACTCGGAAGTCCCGGCGGGCGTGCGCGCCAACCGCGGCGGTCACGGCGTGCCGCCGGAGATCATCCAGAGCGAGGTCGGCGCGGCGCTCACCCACGTCCGGACGATTCCGGCCTGGTCGCCGAAGAGCGAGCCCGCGTCGCTCTTCCTGGTGCTGTTCCGGAAATCCTAGACTGTCGCTATCATTGCCATTCAAGAGGGGTGAAGTCTTTATGCCTGTCATTCGATTAATCGCCGCACTCTGCGTCCTGCTGCTGGCGCAGCCGGCCGTCGCCCAGGAGTGGACCGAGCACGTGAACAAGGTGGATCGGTTCTCGGTTCCGGCGCCTGGTGAGCCCAACGTCGAGACGATCACGTGGGACTCCGAGTACGGGGCGAAGTTCCCCGCCCGGGTCTACCGGTGGCAACAGAACGCGAACCGGTACTCGATCACCGTCGTCGATTTCAGCGACGCCGAAAAGATCCACGCCGCCCTCAAGCACGAGGCGTACGTCGGCGGCGTCGGCTACTGGGTTATCGACATTGCCGCGTCGCCTGCGCACGCCGCGCGGATGTATCGCGAAAAGAAAGGCGCGGTGGTCACCTACGACGCGTTCCACTACGTCAACCTGATACCGGGCCACCAGATGGCGGTGACGAACGCCGACGGGTCACGCTCCTACGTGGCCATCTACCTGCACGAGAACCGGCTCTACGTGCTCGACGCGACCGTGGCGAAAGGACAGCCGCCGCCGCTCATCTTCCGGGAGTCGTTCGCGATGACGGACGCGGAAGGCAATACCGTTCGCTACCAGCAGCTGTACTCCAACCGCTACCCCGAGCGTCAGCTCGGCGGGCGTGGCGGCCGCGGGGGCGGTGGTGGTGGCGGGCGTGGTGGCGGCCAGGGCGCCGGCCAGCCGCAGCCGCAGGGTAATTAATAGAGGAGACAGATCATGCGATTCATACTGGGCGTCGTCACGTTATCGATGCTGGCGTTCACGGCGCCAACCATCGCGCATCATTCACACGGCAACTACACCGACGGCACCATCGATGTCGAGGGTGTGGTGACCGAGGTGCACCTCGTCGTGCCGCACTCGTACGTCTACATGAACGTCACGAACGGCGGGTCGACCGAAACCTGGGTGCTCGAAGCGACGAGCCGCCAGGGCCTCGAGCGGATCGGGGTGACGAGGGGTTATCTGAAGGCCGGCGACAAGATCAAGGCGCGTTGCCACCAGCTGCGCGACAAATCGGCCGGCTGCCTGCTCGGGTTCCTCAAAGGGCCCGACGGCGTCGTCAAGGACTGGGACGGCGGCACGGGACCCGCGCCGACGCTCTAAGGTGTAGCAGGCGCCCCTTCCCGGGGGCGCCTTTTCTTTCAGTCGATCGCGAAGCAGTACACGAGTCCCGCGCCGCCCGTTTCGGTCAGCTTCGTCTGGCTGCAGCCGTTGGTCGGATGCGCCGCGTTCCACGGCGAGACCGGCGCCGTGCCGCCGCGATCGAAGTGCCCCACCATCGCCGCGCCGGTGTCCGCATCACTCGTGTAGTTGTTGCACGTCATCGCCCCATTCTCGAGGTTCAGCGTGTCGAGCATGTTGTAGTCCCAGGCGCGGCCGTCGAGGGTCGAGCCGGTGAGGATGTCGTGCACGTTCGGCTTGGGCGGGATCTCGGCGCCCTTCTCCGTCAGCGCCGTGCGTGGGTTGATGTTGTTGCTGTCGGAGTGCAGGTCGTCGACGTTGCGCGCGATGCGCACGCCCCTGGCGTTGAACCACGGACCGGTGCCGATCCGGTCGCGGGCGTTGATGGCCCCTTTGCCGTTCAAGTCGGTCACGCTCAGGTACGCGCGCCAGCTGCGGTCGACGGCGCCCGCGGCGGTCGCGAGCGTCTGGCAGTGCGCGTCGGCGCCCCTGATGCCGCCGAAGTTCGCGCCCTTGCCGCTGCCGGTGCTCGTCACGAAGAACGTCATGCGCGGCGCGCCCTGGGCGGCCGGGGTCTGCGCGGGCGCCGGCGCGGAGCCGCTGAGCACGAGGAGTCCGACCATCGGAATGACCATCAGTCGTTTCATGGCGGCCGATGTTATCGGTGAGCGCTTTTTTTGTCTAATCACGGCGGCAACGGCGCGGTGCCAACGCTGTGGAGAGCGCCGTCCCGTCCGCGGACGACGACATTCCCATCGTCCTGCAGCACGAGCACGGCGCCACTTCCCGCTCTGGATCCTGACGTCCATCGCGGCGTGCCTTCGGCGTCGTAGACGACGAAGCGCCCGTCGCGCTGCAGGGCGGCGCGGCCCGCGGTGGTGCCGTCGGTATTCGACGCCCATGTGACAGCGCCTGAGCGCTGGTCGTACAGCACCAGATTGCCGTCATCCTGGTAAATCAGGCGGAACTGCCCGTCGGGTGACTGCAGCCTCCCTCCCGGGAACAGCGCGCCCAGGAAATCGTCGTCAGCTGTGAGTGAGACGCACGGCAGCGCTTCGGGCGCGAGCGTGCGCAGCGTGGCGGCGACGTTCATCCGTCCGCGGGCCTCCGCGACGCAGATGGCGCGCGGTATTTCACGCGCGGCGGCGCCAAACCCGAGCAGCATCAGTGCTCCCTCGCGGTTTTCAACGGCAGCGGCCCAGACCAGCGGCGCGGCGAGGACGGTTCGCCCTCCGGTGATCGTCGGATGCCGAACCGGAATCGGTTCATCCGGATTCTGGCCTGCTCGAATGAATGCGTAGGCGGCCTCCAGCTGATGCTGCTCGAGCGCGTCGGCGAGCGACAGCACCGGTTCGGTGGCGAACAGCGTCGATCGCGAATCCGCGATACGCCATGCCTCGACGCCGGCAACCGCGAGCGCCGTCAGGGCGGGCGGCGTGATCAGCGCGACAAGCAGTAACCGGCGACGAAGCGACTGCCTCACGGAGGCCCCATGAGCGCGTCGAACGGGCGTGGATAGCGCGTGCGGCGCGGGGGATCCGGGCTGGTGCCCTGAGCGATCATGCTGTCCATGATCGCCAGGTACACCGGGCGGTCCTTGAATTCGATCCGGCGTGCGGGCAGCAGCGCCAACCATTCACGATGGTTCCGCAGCGAGGTCGCGCGCGCGTGCTCGATCGTGCCGACCGCGCGCAGGTGCCACGCGGCAGACAGCAGCACCAGTCCTATCGCCACCGCGAGGAAGTGCATCCGCGATGCGGCGACGAGCCGCTCCGTCATCGCCCGCGCGGCAAAGAACGCCGCGGCTGCGTAAAACGGTACCGCCATTCCTCCCAGCCGCGGGCGCGAATAGTTGAAGCTCAACGCCCCGCACGCAAGCAGCGCCGCCAGCAGCGCCAGGAACAACCGGCCCTCGTACGACCACTCGCGGTGGCCGCGGATTGCGGCGACGCCCCACCAGGCAATCAGCGCCGTCAGCGCGGTCGATGACACGACGTGCAGGATCTGCCACACCTCAACCGTGCCGTCGACCAGCGCGTCAACGATCCGAAACACTCCGCGTGACGGTTCGGAGAAGAGCACGTTCGCGACTGTGCTCGCGCTGCTGTACAGGTACACGACGTACGGGAATGTCCCGAACCGTTCCACGGCCTGGGCGGGCTCCATCTCAACGAAGCCGACTCCAACCGACTGCTCGAACATCGCCCACGACGTTCGCCAGATAAGCCGCGTCGCGACATACGCCGCCGTGACCGCAACGAGCGCGATGGCACAACCACGCGTCGCGCCCGGCGCGCGGCTCCACCACGCCGCGAGCGCAACGGCGACGACCACCAGGCCCTGTTCCTTGAAACCGATCGCGACGACGGTGAGCGCGACGACAAGAGCCGTCCGCCAGACGCGGGGCTCACTGTTCAGCAGCACCCAGACCACCAGCGCGATCGGCATGCCGACGATGGTGTAGCTGAGAGGAAGCTCGAGGTTGTCCGCGAATCCCGAACTGCCCATCAACACGGCCACGGCGATTGACGCGGCGCCAATCTCCTGCGCCGTTCGCGGCCTGAGGTGGACGACCAGGATCACGACGAGCGCAACGGCCGGAACGATCTGCAGAAGTTTCACCGCTGCCAGCGCCGCGTCGAGCGAGCCGGCCTGCCGCCACAGCGTCGCGACCGTCATGTAGAACAGCGGCCGATAATAGGCCTGCTCCGGCATCAGCCACCCGAACGTCGGCCGCCGCACCGCATCCTCGAATATGGCAACCGCTTCAGTGATGGGAAACGGAGTGCGCCACAGCACGACCGAGAGCGCGATCAGCAGTGGCACGGCGCAGGTGATCGCCGCGATGACCGTTCCCGGTGAGCGGGACTCCTGACGGCGTACGGTATGCTCCTCAGCCATGCTGCGCCGAACGTTGACGCGACTGTCCAGCGCCGCCGACCTGCTGCGGCCGCAGACGTTTTTCCGGACGCTGGCGCGCGTTGATCACCTAGTTGACACCACGCGTGACCTGACCGCGGCGATCGAGGCGCTGCGCGTGCGTACCGAGCAACTCGCCGCGATCGAGCAGTTGAATTGGGAGCAGCAGAACGATCTGTCCCGGCTGCCGCAGCGCCTGAATCGCGACCGAATCTTCGCACATCTCCATGCCGCAGTGGCCGCGGCGCCGCTTCACCTCGAGCCCTTCCCGCACATCGTCGTCAACGAGTGGCTGCCGCCCGACGTCTACGAGATCGTCATCGCGGGGCTGCCGCCGTCGGTGTTCTTCGCCGACCGCGAGGTCCGCCGCCAGCGCCTGATGGTCCCATTCAGCTTCGCCCCGGCGTACGCGCGGCAGGTGTGGCGCTTCGTGGCCGAAGAGATCGTGAGCTCCCTCAGCGAGGCTCTCGAGCGGAAATTCGACCAGGCCATGCGCGACTACGTCGGCACGTTCTGCCCGCGCTGGCTCGACGAGCCGCGCCGCCCGCTGCACCCCTCCGACGGCCGCATCATGCTGCGCCGTTCCGGCTACGTGATCGAGCCGCATCGGGATCCGCGGTGGGGATTCATCACCGGACTGGTCTACCTCGCGCGGCCCGGCGATGAGGAGGAGTACGGGACCCAGCTGTACCGCGTCCGCGACGACGTCGAGGCGAGTGACGACAAGCCGCTTCGCTTCGCGCCGGAGCGGTGCGAGCTCGTCAAGTCCGTTCCGTTCCGGGCCAACAGCCTGTTCGCGTTCCAGAATTCAAAGGGCGCGCATGGTGCGTCGGTCCCCGCGGATGCGCCAGCCTCGCTCGAGCGTTACGTATACCAGTTTCGCCTCGGTCCGGACCAGGCGGGCATGAAGCGGCTCCTGTCGCTGATGGCGCCCGACCAGCGGGCCCAGTGGTCGGGCGGAAAGTCGCAAAAGGCTTCATCACGCGGTGTCCGCTAACGTACCGAGCATCGCGATCGTCGTCGTGTTCTTCGGCCAGCCCCCGTTCTGGCTGCCCGCCTTTCTCCTGTCGTGCCGCCACAACCCGGACCTACAGTGGATCGTGTACAGCGACTTCGAGATCGTCGGTCCGCTCCCAGTGAACGTCACGGTCAAGCAGCTGGACGTGCCGGAGTTCAACCGTCGCGCGTCGGACGTCCTCGGCGCGCCGATCAACGTGCTGCGCACCTCGGAGAAACCAGACGCGAGGGGCCGGGTGCGGCTCAACCTGCGGAAGGCATGCGATCTGAAGCCCGCCTACGGCGTGATCTTCGCGGATGACCTGCGGCCGTTCGACTTCTGGGCGTGTTCGGACCTCGACATCATCTGGGGCGACCTTCGTCGCTTTCTGACGCCCGCGCTGCTGCACGACTACGACATCATCTCGTCACGCCCGGATCGGCTGTCCGGCCACTTCACGCTGTATCGCAACACCGAGGCGACGAACCGGGCCTTCGAGCTGATTCCGGACGTCGCCGCTGCGTTCGCGACGCCGCAGTACCTCCACCTGGATGAGCACGAGCTCACGCGACACCTGCGCGGCTACATCGACGCACACCGCTTCAGCGGGTGGCCCCGCATCTATTGGCAGCACGAATGGACGACGAGCGCCGGGCTCCAGCGCAGCGTCGTGAACGGGAGTGCGGGCGCGCTCTGGTGGCGGGACGGCAGGACTTTCACTGCGGACGGCACCGAAATCATGTACGTGCACTTTCACAAATTGAAGCGCGACATGACCACCATCAATTTCGGATTCACCGACGCACCCGCCGCGTTTTCGATCGGCCCTACGGGGTTCGCCGTCATAGGATAGTTCAGCTGCCGCGTGCTCGATGAAAACCTCGACGTCACCGTTCTCATGCCTTGTTTGAACGAGGCAGAGACCCTCCGGACGTGCATCAGCAAGGCACGCGCGTGCGTCGATCGCCTCGGCCTCGCCGCGGAAGTGCTGATCGCCGACAACGGATCCACTGACGGCTCCCAGCAGATTGCCGCCGCCGAAGGCGCGCGCGTCATCGACGTGCCGGTGCGCGGCTACGGCGCCGCGCTCTATCACGGGATGCTCGCCTCGCGCGGCCGGTTCGTCATCATGGGCGACGCCGACGACAGCTACGACTTCTCGCGCCTGGATGCGTTTGTCGAGCAGATGCGCGACGGGGCCGACCTCGTCATGGGCAACCGCTTCCTGGGCGGCGTGCGTCCCGGTGCGATGCCGTGGAAGAACCGCTACATCGGCAACCCGGTGCTCTCGGCCATCGGCCGTCTGTTTTTTCGCTCGCCGGCAGGAGATTTCCACTGCGGCCTCCGGGCGCTGTCGCGCAGTGCCTTCGACCGCATGGATTTGCAGACCACCGGCATGGAGTTCGCCTCGGAGATGGTCATCAAGGCGACGCTGCTCGGCATGCGCATCGTCGAAGTGCCGACCACGCTCGATCCAGCGGGGCGGACGAGGCCCCCGCACCTCCGCCCCTGGCGCGACGCGTGGCGCCACCTGCGGTTCATGCTGCTCTACTGTCCGCGCTGGCTGTTCCTCTACCCCGGTGCTGCGCTCATCTCCGCTGGCGTCATCGTCGCCGCGACGGTCCTGATACGCGCAATGAGCGGGCGTCCTCCGGTCGAGGCGGACGCACACGCGCTGCTGCTCGCGTCAGCAGGCGTGATTCTGGGCTTTCAGGGTGTCGCGTTCGCCTTCTGCGCCCGCATTTACGCATTGTTGGAGGGGCTGCTCCCCGAAGATCGTCCGCTCGAACGGATGTTCCAGTATTTCAGGCTGGAAACGGGACTCGCCGCCGGCGTCGTACTGCTGCTGCTTGGCCTCGGCGGTGTCGCCTACACCGTGACGGGATCATCGGTGCTCGGAATCGGTGATCCTCGGGCGAGACTGCTCGTCGCCATCCCTGCGACGGCGAGCCTGTGTCTTGGCGGGCAGCTCGTCTTTCTCAGTTTCCGTCTGAGCTTCCTCGGACTTCGGCGCCGGTCGGCACCGCGGACGTGAACTACGTCATCGGTTCAGGCCCCGCTGGGGTGGCAGCCGCCACCGCGCTCCTGGACGCAGGACTTTCGGTGACGATGCTCGACGCCGGCGGCGAGCTCGAGCCGGCGATCGATGCGCGCGTCGCGGCGCTGTCAGGGCGCCTCCCCGACCAATGGACGACGGCGGAGCGCGACGCGCTGCGCGGCCCGCTGCGGTACAACAATGAAGGCGCGCCGCTGAAGCTCGCCTTCGGGTCCGACTACGTCTACCGGGACACCGACGCGCTTCAGCCGGTCGTGACCGAAGGCGTAGACGCGTATCGGGCGCTGGCCAGCGGTGGTCTCAGCGCGTTGTGGGGCGCCGCCATCCTGCCGTACTCGGACGCCGATTTCGATGGCTGGCCCGTCACCGCGGCGGCGATGCACCGGCATTATGTGTCGGCACTGCAGCTGACAGGTCTCGCCGCGGACGACGACGGGCTGGCGCGCATCTATCCGCTGCACGTGCCGCCGACCGCCACACTCGACGTGAGCGCCCAGGCACGCGCGTTGATGAGCCGGATGGCGCAGCATGCCGAGCCACTTCGCCGGCGGCACGTCTACTTTGGCAAGGCCAGGCTGGCTGTCGGGGAATCCTCGGGAGATGTCCGCTCGTGCGTCCACTGCGGCATGTGTCTGTACGGCTGTCCCTACGGACTGATCTACTCCGCGCGCACGACGCTCCGCACCCGGCTGGCGCCGTCCGAGCGGTTCCGGTATGTGCCGGGCGTGATCGTCAGAACGCTGACCGAGGGACCTGGTCGCGTCACCATTGAGGGAGTCGCGCGCGACACGCGTCAGCCGCACCGCGTCGACGCCTCGCGCGTCTATCTCGCCACCGGCGCCCTGGCGTCGACAGCGATTCTGCTGGCATCGCTGCGTGACCAGGCCGCGCCGGTCACGTTCGCGCAGAGCGATCACTTCCTGCTGCCAATGCTGCTTCAGAAGGCGCCGCGCGGCGCGGCGCATGAGCGCCTGCACACGCTCAGCCAGATCTTCCTGGAGGTCCTCGACCCGGAGATATCGCGGCGCGGGGTACACCTGCAGATCTATACGTATAACGATCTGTATACGCGCATGGCGCAGGAGAAACTCGGTAGGCTGTACCCGCTGGTGGCGCCCGCTGTCGCGCGGCTCATCGATCGCGTCGCCGTCGTGAAGGGATACCTGCACTCGGCAGAGTCCGCGGGTATTCGCGCCACGCTCGAGTCCGGCAGCGACGCACGGCTTCGCCTGAGCGCCGTGCCCAACCCGAGCGCC
>SXGR01614106.1_pt1 | contig 11167 bp, 6 predicted proteins | sample 3174711 | NCBI WGS metagenome assembly SXGR01 (sample SAMN11356860, study PRJNA531348) | freshwater metagenome | isolation source: freshwater sample F1-60 | place: China: Fuxian Lake, Yuxi | collected 2017-12-25
AACCTGCCCGAAACGGCCGACCTGAGCGTGATTCGGCTCGAAGTTCGGGAAGATGGCGTGACATTGCCTGAAATTCAGGCCCGAGTGGAAGGGTTGCGCGCTCAAGTGGAAGCGGGCGCCGATTTTGCGGAGCTTGCTCGTCGGCATTCGGAGGATCTCAGTGTGGGAGCGGGGGGCAGCCTGGGCGCAGTGCCGTTGACCCAGTTGGAACCTGCAGTTTTGGAGGCGATCAAAGATCTGAAACCCGGCGCGCTGTCGGCGATTCTTGCAGACGAAAAGCAGGTGCGCTTTTTCAAGCTTTCCGGCCGCACTGCGGCGCGCGTCATCCCTTTGGAGGAGGTGAAGAACGACATCGCGACACGCCTGCTCCAGGAGAAGGGATCGACGACAAAGGCCGCTGAGTATGCGGAGAAGTTGCTCGCGGCTTGGAAGGTGACCGGTGTCGCTCCGGCGGACCTCTTGGCCGAACAGCAGCTTTCCACCGAAAGCAGTGGGCCCATTCCGCTGGAAGGCACGGGACGACCGACCGATCCTCCTCCTGAGATGCTGAAAGCCGCCGCCGCCACCACCCCAGGAACGGTGCTTCCAGGCGTGTATGTGTCCGGCGAGGTGCTGTATGTGGGCATGCTCACCGATCGCAAGGTTCCCGATGAGTCCGAGTATGAAGCCCAGAAAGAAGGCGTTCGGATGTACCTGACCCGGGAGCGTCAGACGGAATTCTTCCAAGGGTGGGTGGACGCCCTGGAAAAGAGCGCCCGGATTCAGTGAAAGCGGCTGCAGTCGCTTGCGGGTGCTGAATATCCCCGGTTCGCGGCAGCTTTTGCCTGATGCGGTGGCGAGGCCCCGCTCGGCCTTCTTGTTTGCGCCTCCGGCCCGGGACTTCCAAGGGCCGTCGCAAAAATTATCACGACGGTCGGCCACGGGAGCGGGTTTGTTGGTATCGCGGGATGTACGCGCTGTTTCGTCCTATGAATTGTTGACATGTCAAGAGAAAACCCTCGACATCACCTGAGGTAACGGACGATTTTTTAGTTGTCCTTTGCATCATTCGAAAATGTCGTGTACTTTTATTTTAGCCGCACCGAGGCTCGGGCGGCCCAGCACGAAGTCCGCACCCTCCTTTTCCTCCGCCGTTTCCCCCGCTCCGTCTCCCCCGCCGGAATATGCTCCTTCCATACCGGAAAAAGACCCGCTTCGCGCCTCCCGCCCGAGCCTTTGCGGCCTCCTTAGGCCAATTTGCAGCGGCCGCCACTTGGCGTGCGCTGCATCCGGCGTCGCGCGAGCGTTATTTGGATGCGCCAGCGCCGCCTCCTCTGGTACGGAAGTACTATCGAACCGAGGACGGTTGGCAGGCACCGGTGTTTTACATCGAGCCTCGCCCCGGAGGTTCCGGAGAGCCGGTGGTCTTGGCACACGCGCTGGGGTGTTCGCCAGATGCGTTTCGTTATGGGACGGGACCGACGATCGCCGCCACCTTAAGTCGAGCGGGGTTTGCGGTGTACTTGTTGGCGCACCGTGGCGATGTGGATGCGATCCCTCCAAAACCTTCGACCGATTTTTGCTTTGACGATGTGGTCAATCACGATCTTCCCGCCGCGATGGCGGTGGTGCGGGAACACTCCGGCTTCCCTCGGGCATTTTTTGTTGGACATGGGCTCGGCGGGCAGCTTGGACTTGCGTTTGCCGCGCGCAACGCGGAGGATCTGGCGGGCTTGGTCGCGTTGAATGCCGCGGTGCGTTTTGAAGCGCCGCGATCCGGTGCCCGGCGTTTGGCGCAATTGGCCTCGTTGCTGCCTGCGCATTGGCGGATTCCGATTCGTAAACTGGGGCCTGCGGTGGCGCCCTGGATCGACGAGCGACGTGATCTGGCAAGCCACGTTCGACCGGGAACTTCGTCGGGTTCGCGGCTCCGCGGCGCTGCTCACCATGCGGTCGAGGATTTGCCGCTTGGCCTGCTTCGGCAGTTTGAACGTTGGTGGTCGACGGGTCGGCTGGTCGATCGCACTGGACAGTTCGACTACTTGGAAGCGTTGAAGTTGGCTTCGGAGGGTTCCTTATTGGTTGGTGTCGGGGCCGGCGATGCAGTGTGTCCTCCGGAGTCCGCGTTGGAAGCGCTGGATTGGTGGTCCGGCGATCGGGAGATCCTGGAGATGCCTGCGCATTATGGGCATTTGGACTCTCTTCACGCGTCGGATGCAGATAAAGAGGTTTTCGGCCCGGTGGCGCAGTGGTTGTTGGAGCGGCGCCGCGTGTGCTGGGAGCGCAACGTTGAACTCAGGCGAAGTGCCTCGCGCTGAAGCCTGTGGGGGTCGTGGAGGCACGCACGTCAGCGCGATGGTCGTGGCTTGGTGCAGGTGCGCGACGAGGCTCTAGGGGTGCGTGCGGCCTACGGGAGAGGTGCCGAGAGCGGCTGCCAGGTCTTCGGGCCTGAAAATCGGACGCTCGCAGATCGATTGGCGACAAAGGTAGGCGATCGGAGCGCCGTTTGGACCGGTTGACCTTTGGTCGAACCACGGAAAGCGGGCGGCGAGCCGCGGATCCGCGATCCCCACCATGGCGTGCGGTCGCCAAGTCCGGTTCCATACCATAAGAAACTGTTGGGTGATCGGGTGATCTGCGGCACCCGCGATCACCAGCGTGCGCGGTTGGGCGGCGATTCCTCGGGCGACCCCCCACAACTCCGGTGTTGCAAAGCCGTGTCTCTCCATGAATCCACCACAAATGGCCAATTGTTGGCGGAGGGGGCTTGATACACTCGAATGGCCACATAGCTCCAGGCGGCGCAGCACCTCGGCCATTCGGCCGGCACCGGATGGTTCGGCTCCATCCTGAAGTTCCTTACGGCGAACCAAGAGATCGGGCCGATCTTGTGTCTGGAAGAAACCACCCTGTTCGGCGTCCCAGAAGTGGTGCAGTGCGGCTTCCGCAAGGTTGGCGGCGGCTTCCAGCCAGCCAGGGTTCCCCGGATCCGCTTGGTACAGGTCCAGCAACGCATCGGCCACAAACGCTTGATCTTCGAGGATTCCTGGTGCATTGCCGCCGACCAGTCGAGGCAGTAGACCGGTTTCGGTTCGCGATGCCAAGACGGCATTGGCACAGCGTTTGGCGGCGGAAATCCAGTCGTCTGAGCCGAACAGGCGGCCGGCTTCGGCCAGCGCGCCCAGGGCGAGGCCGTTCCATGCGACCACGTGTTTGGTATCGATGGCTGGTCTCTTGCGGCGATTGCGGGCTTCCAAAAGGCGTTCGCGCGTGGCCTTGCTGGGCCGCCCGGTCCTCGCGGTGAGTACGTTGCGCCCGTTTTCGAAATTTCCATGGGTTGAAATCCCGTAAGGCAGGGGCCCGTCGCCGAGGATCGTTCGGGCTTCCTCGGCGGTGAAGGTGTAGAAGTGGCCCTCGCCGCCTGGATCGTCGGCATCTTCGCTGGACCAGAACAGGCCTGTTTTGTCGAAGAGATCCCGAAGGAGGTAGTGCGCAGTATCTCGAACGACCCGAAGATCGGCGCGGGAGGCCTCCCGATCGCCGAGCGACAACGCAATCGAGCTTGAACGTACAAAAATACGCAACAACTGAGCGTTGTCAAACAGCATCTTTTCGAAATGGGGTACCGTCCATTCACGATCCACGCAATAGCGATGAAAGCCGCCGCCAAGGTGGTCTTGTAGCCCTCCCGCATCGATGGCGTTGAGCGTCAGGCGGAGGCGCTCGTGCGCTTGTGCAACCTTTTCGCTCGCACCGAGCAACAGCAGCTCCAATTGCGGACACTGCGGGAACTTTTGACCCGATGAAAAGCCGCCATGTTGGGCGTCTACTCGGGCCACCAGCGCATGAACGGCGCGTCGAAAGCCGGAGTTGCCAGGTTCGGGGCCGGGCATCGAGTTGGGATTGGCGATGGCGTCTCGGAGCTGGTTGCCGGCCACGTCGAGGGAGGCACGGTCGTTTTGCCAGATCTGGTGCACGTGCATCAGGATCTCCAGAAAGGACGACATCCCTTGCCGAGGTTCAGGAGGAAAGTAGGTTCCTCCAGCAAAAGGGCGTAGATCGGGCCAGAGGAACAGGCTCGCTGGCCAGCCGGCTTGCCCATTGATCGCCAGCAAGGCGGTGATGTAGATCCCATCAACGTCGGGGCGTTCCTCTCGGTCGACTTTGATGGGAACGAAGTGAGCATTTAGGTAAGACGCAAGTTGTTCATCGTTAAACGACTCGCGTTCCATCACATGGCACCAGTGGCAGGCCGCGTACCCGATGGACAAGAAGATCGGTTTGTTCTCGGAGCGCGCTTTCGCGAACGCTTCTTCGCCCCATGGGAACCAGTCGACGGGATTGTGGGCGTGCTGAAGCAGATAAGGGCTAGTCTCGCGAATGAGTCGGTTGGTCCTGGGGGACTCTCCGTGGACACCGGACATCGCTCCTCCGAAACTTGACGCGTCAATGGAGATCGGGCACAACCGCCGTGGAGGCGAACATGGCCCCTTCCCGTAGCCGGGAGCGGATCGCGCGCAACTTCATCAAGCGGTATAGCGCCGATCGGTTCCGACGATTGTTGGCGTTATTGGCTGAAGGTGACTCGGGTCAGGTGATCGCGACCGAGTTTGATGTCAGCCGCGAAAGGGTGCGCCAGTGGAAAAATACGTTCGGGAACGTGGTAACGCTCTACCAGGTGCATCCTGACGTTCAGCGCGTTTTGGACCGCGAAGAGGGTGCAGCGGCGGGCTAACGGCGCCGGCGTCGTTTTCGTTTTTCGGTGGGTTCCTGCTCGTCATCGAGCGATCCTAGCTGGGCGACCGGCGCGATGCGCTCTAGCACGTCCAGAATCGCGGGACCGTAGGCTTCCACCTGCCATTGGCGTACATCGGGTACTCTCGCGAGTTCCTCGAGGTTGATCGGTCGCATCCGTGCGATGCTCTTGAGGGTGCCGTTCGCGGCAACGGCCATGGGATTGAGATCGGCGGTGCGCGCCACCAGCGAATTTCGCCAATCTTTAAGGGCTTCCATCGCTCGCTCTGCTGCACGAGCAGACAGTCGAGAAGGGGGGCCGCCCGGGGCCTGGCGCCGCGCTTTGCCGGTGGGAATCGGAAAATCGTCGGCGAGTCCGCCTTCCACTGCGGCGAGGAACCCAGCACCAAAGCGTCGTTTCATAGCGCTTTTGGCGCGAGGGAATAAGCGATCCAGGCCGTTGTCGTCGATCGGTTGTGCGATCGCGACTTCTACGAGAACTTCGTCGGGGATCACCTTGAACGGTGGACGATCCGCGCGTCGTGCCTGCTCATCGCGGAAGTGGTACAGTCGGCGCAGAACGCGCTTTGCAGTATCATCGAGGACTTTTCCTCGCGTTTTTACCCGGAGGTAGCCATCGGGATCAAAACTGCGGCCTTCCCATTCGCGTTGTTCTAAGAGCCTGCACTCCTCCAGAACGCGTTCCAGTCTTCCCGCTTTGGCCAGTTTGCGGGTCAGGATTTCGTGCAGCGAAATCAGCCAATGGGTATCGCCACGGGCGTATTCGATGTGCTCTGGCCACAGGGGGCGCTCGGACCAATCATGGCGTTGGTACTTCTTTTCGAGCTCGATGCCGTAGAACCGCTCCACCAAGTCGCCGAGGCCAATTTTGGCGACATTCAACTGTTGGGACGACACCATGGTATCGAAAATGTTTCGAAACTCAAAGTGAAAGTCGCGCTTCATGCAGACGATATCGTAATCGGCGCCGTGGAAAACCTTGACGATGCCAGGATCGGCGAACACGGGTGCGAGGGGAGAAAGATCGCCGTCTAATGCCAACGGATCCACGATGTAGTCCGTCTCTGGATCCGAGAATTGGATCAGGCAAACCTTCTCTTGGTAGTGATGGAAGGAATCGCTTTCGGTGTCGACGCCGATCACTTTTGCAGCGCTCAGCCTTGCGGCGAGATCCTCCAGTGCGGCGCGATTATCAACCATTTTTAGAGGAGTTTCGTCGAACAATATGGCCTCGGTCCCAATGGGAGCACTCGGTACGCCACTTAGCGCTCTGGGCCGTTGTGCTCAACCGAATTAGGTGGACTGAGAGGATTTTCATGCACCCCGAAGAGAAACCGGTGAACGAAGTCGCCAAGCGCCTGCAGGCAACCTTTGGCGATGCGCCTCCGACGGCGATTGTGTTGGGTTCTGGCCTTGGTCCTGTGGTTGAGCGCGCGCACGTGGTGGCGGAGGTTCCGTCCGCCGAGCTCGGGCTGCCGGTATCGACGGTGGTCGGGCATGCTGGGCGAGTCTATAGAGGGCAGCTGGGTCATCGAGAAGTGCTCCTGCTTTCCGGGCGCGTGCACATGTACGAGGGATATTCGCCGGACGAGGTCGTTCGCGGAGTTCGGGCATTGCATCGCTGGGGTGTAAAGCAGCTTTTGCTCACCTGTTCCGCGGGAGGGATCGCCGCGGGCCTCGAGCCCGGCGCATTGGTCGCGTTGGCCGATCACATCAACTTGCAAGGAGAAAACCCGCTGCGAGGTCCCGCTTGGGGGGCCGTTCGTTTTCCGGACCTGACCTTCGCGCACCATCCGCAGCTGCGGGAAGTGTTGCTAGCCTCCGCCAAAGAGGCAGGTGTACCGATGGTTGAAGGGGTTTATGCAGCCATGATGGGACCCTCCTACGAAACCCCGGCCGAAATCCGGATGTTGCGCGCCATGGGCGCCGACGTAGTGGGGATGTCCACGGTCCCGGAGATTTTGGCTGCGGCACAATCCGGTATGCCCGCTGCTGCGGTTGCGGTGGTCTCCAATCGCGCAGCGGGACTCGCCCGGGGGCCGCTAACCCACGAGGAAGTCACCGAAAATGCCGGCCGCGCCGCCCATGGCCTGGCGTCGGTCTTCGAGCTTGCAGTGGGTCGTCTCGGTTAGCTGTCCGGGCCTGCGGGGCAGGAGCCTCTTTTCCCTTGAGTTCTTCGAACGGTTGACGCATCCTCCTTCTACATGGAGGATGGATGGGTCGCGCCGGTTTGTGGTGCTTGTTGTTGGGGTTTGCATGCAATGGCGATCCAGTTGCCGGTGCAGACGCCGATGGCGATGGGGTCAATTCGAATGAGGACTGCGACGACGAAAATGCATCGGTGAACCCGGATGCTGACGAAGTCTGCGACGGCCTCGACAACGACTGCAATGGTGCGGTCGACGATCAGGCTGGCGATTTGTACTACCCGGACAACGACGACGACGGTTTTGGCGAGGAGGAAGAAGGCGTTTGGTCGTGCGACCCCATTGCAGGAAAAGTCACCGTTGCGGGGGACTGCAACGACGGGGATGAAGGCATCCATCCTGGAGCGGACGAAGTCTGCGATCAGGCCGATAATAACTGCAACAACCACACCGATGAGGAGCCGATCGACGGCATCGTTTATTACTCGGACGTCGACGGAGATGGCCACGGAGACGGCGAACAAGTTTCGTGCGATCCGCCACAAAATGCGGTTTTCATAGGAGATGACTGCGACGATTTGGAGTCGAATCGGTATCCGGGTGCTCCAGAATTGTGCGATGGTGAGGACAACGACTGCGATGCCGATGTCGATGAAGATGGCGTTGATTCTTGGTTCTTGGACACGGATGGCGATGGATTTGGAACGCCACTGGACCAGGTCCACTCCTGCGTTTCGCCGGGCCCCGGATATGTCGAAGATGGCGGCGATTGCGATGATGCAAACGACGAAATTCATCCGGATGCCCAGGAGGTGTGCGACGGGTTCGATAACGATTGCGATGACCTGACGGATGCAAACGCGGTCGACGCTCCCACGTGGTTTTTGGACTCCGATGGCGATCAGTCGGGAAATCCAGCGATTTCTGTTACCCAGTGTGAGGCGCCACCGGACCATGTGCTCAACGGCGGGGACTGCAACGATGCCGACGATGCCATTCATCCGCTTGCATCGGAAGTGTGCGGGGATTCACTCGACAACGATTGTAGCGGCACGGCGGACGGCTCGGACTCGGCGGACGCCGAAACCTGGCATCCCGACTTGGACCAGGATGGATTTGGCGATTCCGACAGTCCGGTAGTGGCCTGTGACGGTCCGGCGGATTGGATCGCCGATGGTTCCGATTGCGATGACTCCAATGACCTCGTGCATCCGGGTGTTTCGGAGTATTGTGACGACGTCGATTGGGATTGCGACGGCAGTGCGACCGTCGGCGCGATCGATGTGACGACCTTTTATGCCGATGGCGACGGGGATGGTTTCGGTGCAACCCCGGTGTTGGCGTGTGAAGCTCCGGAAGAACATGTGGCGACCTCGGGCGATTGCGATGACACCGACCCGCTGGCCTACCCGGGGGCGTTAGAAAGTTGCGATACGGCGGATCGCGATTGTGATGGTCAAGCCTACAATAATCCGGCCGACATCCTGACTTGGTACCGCGATCACGACGCCGATGGGTACGGCGATCCGTTTGTTGAATTGCAGAGTTGTTTGAACCCGGGGGGGTATGTAAGCAATGCAGAAGATTGCGGCGACAACGATGCAGATCTGAATCCGGAAACCATATGGTATCAAGATTTGGATGAGGATAATTGGGGGGTAGAGGACGAGGTTCTCCAACTGTGTGAACCCCCGGATCCACTCTGGGCGCGTGCGCTCGGCGACTGCGATGATGCGGCTGCACAACAAAATCCCGACACGATCTGGTTCATCGACAGCGATGGCGATAACTATGGCGATCCTTTGCTGTCGTCTGTGGGATGTGAGGCTCCACCCGATTCGGTGTTGGTGGCGGAGGATTGCGATGACGCCGATGCGGATGTTCATCCCGGTGTCGATGAGTATTGCGATGTGACGGACTGGAACTGCGATGGAAATCCTTATGCCGATTCCGTTGATGCCTTGACGTGGTATGCGGACACCGACGGCGACGCCTATGGCGATCTCGGAAATTCATTGCAGGATTGCTTTCAGCCGAGTGACTATGTAAGCGATGCAACCGATTGCTTGGACAGCGATATCGACGTGAACCCCACCTCGGTGTGGTTTGCCGATGCCGATGAAGACGGGTATGGCGCTGGAACGGGCGTTGGACCCCAATGTATACCTCCTTCGCCCGCGGGTTGGGTGCCTCGCGGGGGTGACTGCGAGGATGGCGACAGCCAGCGAAACCCAGGCATGCAGGAGGTGTGTTTTGATGCGTTGGGCGTCGCGTACGATGGCGACGACGACGACTGCAACGGGCAGGTGGACGCGGTCGATGCGCAGTGTCCAATCCTCCAATGCGGCATGATAGACCAAAATACCGTTTGGACGGCGTCTCCACGGGGTTACTATGTCGGGTGCGATGTGGTTGTGGAGGGGGCATCGGGCCCCGAGCTCACCATCGGGCCGGGCGTTCAGGTCGCGTTTGCGGAGAATGCTCGGATCCTGGTGGGGGATCAGCTGCCTGGTGGCGTGCTGTTGGACGGAACCAGCGGCACGGTCTTGCTCAAAGAGTATGTGCAAGGCCAGGGTTGGGCAGGTCTCGAGGTCGGCGCATTGGGAACCTTGCTTGGACTGGGGTTTGAGGTGGACGACGCCACCATCGGTGTTTGGGTGAAGGTGGGCGGAGAAGCGTCGATCGAGGACGCTCAATTCGTCGGCGTTGACGCGGGAGTTTTGGTTGAAGGTACAGCCGACGTGGCCGCGGTGGAGGTTCAGGATTGCCTGGAAGGGGTGACCGTATGGGAGGGTGGGACCCTCTCTTTGGTGGATTCGTTCGTTCAGGATGCGCTGGTGGGGGTTCGCGTAGAGGGCGATCTTACGTCTTTTGAGGGCAATGAAATGGTGAACGCCGCGACCGCGATTGCCATCGACTCGGATCAATTGTCACGGTTGACGCTTGGAAACCTCTTGAACGGACCCGCGGTGGTGGTTGGCACCGACCGACCAAACGCAAACACCACCTTTCACGCGATCGGATTTCCGTTTGATGTGTACGGCAGCATTCATGTGCACGGTGCGGATCCCGTGCTGACCCTGGAAGATGGGGTCGTGATTCATATGGACGAAGGACAACAAATCTGGGTGGGTGGCCCGAGCACTGGGGGGGAGTTCGCGGTGTTGGGAACGACCGCCGGTGTCGAGGTTTCCGGTCAGCCCGGGGTACAGAGCTACGGCCTCCGGCTTGAGGGTGTCGGAACTTCGGAGATAACGGGTCTTTCGATGACGCGGGGAAACCTCGTGATTTCGGTCGCCGACGACTTGCTCATCGATCGGTTGCAACTGCTCGATCCGAGCCAACCGTTGACGATTTCCACGGTGGGAAGTGGCCCGGCGGTTCTGTTGAGCGATTCGTTGGTGGACGGCGCAGGGCTGAGCTTGGAAGGAGGGCAATTCACGGTTTCGGATAGCGAGATCCTGAATGCGGATGGCGTTGGGATCCGGCTCACCTCCGGCCAATTGGAGCTTTCTACGGTGCAGATCGACGGTGTGGCTTTTGTGGATTCGGTGGATGCGGGTTATGGAGTTTGGGGCTTGGGAACTTCCGTATTCTCCGCCTGGAACGATGTGGTGATCGCACGCACCGAGGCGGAGGCCGTCCGCGTCGATCGGCTGCCGACGGCATACGGGATCGGCAATCTCGTCTTGGATACCCCCGTTCGGGTGGACGAGGCACCCGTGGAGACCTCGGGTACCCTTCCGGCGATCAGCACCGCCTACCATCTGTGGGACGGCTTGGTGATCGAGGGAAGCGCCAATCCCGTGTTGACGGTGGCCAACACCGAACTGGCATTCACCCAAGGCAGCCGACTGCAGGTGGGGGTCGGAGCAACCGGTGGATTGAGCGCAACAAATGTTGCCTTTCGCCCTGTGTCGAGTTCATGGGGGGGGATCGCTTTTGGAGGGCTAGCGACCGTGCGCGCCATCACCAATAGCGATGGCTACGCCGGCGGAGATGCACAATCGGGCGCTATTTTTGTCGCGGCGGGCGCGCCGGCGCCAACCTTGTCGGGCAACTTCATTCACGACAGTTGGTTGACCGCGTACGGAATTTTCTGCGCGGACGGCTGCCCGCCATCCTACCTGACCTCCAACACCTTCGCCGGAAACGTCGGTGGAGACATGAATTGAGGGCGCCCTTCGAAATAGTAAACGGCTTTACTATGCGGTCAGGCCGCCGTCGACCGCGAACACCTGTCCGGTGATGTAGCTGGCCCCGGGTCCGCACAGAAAACGGACCAA
>SXGR01451528.1_pt1 | contig 11166 bp, 5 predicted proteins | sample 3174711 | NCBI WGS metagenome assembly SXGR01 (sample SAMN11356860, study PRJNA531348) | freshwater metagenome | isolation source: freshwater sample F1-60 | place: China: Fuxian Lake, Yuxi | collected 2017-12-25
AGTATTCGGCGCTTGGATAAGGCGCTGAAGTTCCGCCCGCTGCTCAGTGGAAAGTTCGAATGGAAACTTTGGACGGGCCATGTCCGAACGATGGCACGAGTAATGGTTGTTAGGAAAGACTTAATTGAGACACTACACTAGTGTCCAGACCATCGCGGACAGGGTGAGTGTGCGGGGGAGGATTTTTTGTGCGTTCATGGGATTCTGATCTGAGGAATGAGCCGTGGTTTCACCGGCCAGCCTGGGTCGCCACGGAATGGAGAACGACACCGCCGATGTGTGCCGGACCATCTGGTCGGATCACTTGGATGGACCGGGACGCCCCAACCCGCACAACCCACGAAACGTTCGGTTCCGATGGGAATGCGGGCCAATGGCACCCGATGCCCCGAGATCGTGCCTACCGATGGGGATCTTACTCGGCTTCAAGCCCTCTCCGGTTTGGAGCGGCGGATCGGGCTGGAGTCACATCCTCGATAGCCAGGGTCTCTGGGAGAGGCCTCACCTGGGTCCGTGGAGAAGGGGAGACAAAGAGGAGCGCTCGGAAGCTAGCAAGAGACTCGGCAATGATTCCCGTCGTTTTGGCACCGCTCCACGCGGATCAACAGGGGTCCATATGCGAATTATTTTTCCCGAGAGATGGGCAGGACCCGTCCGTTCCCGTGAATCCTCGCCCAGCACTCTGCTCCTCAGCGGCCCGGAGGGAGCACCGGCAGGGTGATCATCGAGGAGGTCGTCGCTCCACGATGGATTCGTTGCGTCGCCTTCCGGTAGTCCTCCGGACGCGCCCGGTAGATGTCCCCGAAGGTCTGGGGATTGCGGTCCACCAGCGGGAACCAGCTGCTCTGGATCTGGACCATCAGGCGGTGGCCCCGACGAAACGTGTGGCAGACGTCGGGCAGGGTGAAGGAGATCCGTGTCACCGTGCCGGGCTCCATGGGCTCGGGTTTCTCGAAGCTGTTCCGGAATCGTGACCGGAAGACGTCGCCTCGGACGAGCTGCTGGTAGCCACCCATCACGACATATGACGGGTTCGGCTCCGGCTCGGGATAGTCGGGATCGAAGACGTCGATGACCTTCACGACCCAGTCGGCGTCCGTCCCAGTGGTGGAGACCTGCAGCGACACTGGAATCGGACCCGCCACGGTCAGATCCTCCTCGAGAGGTTCGGTCCCGTAGACGAGAACATCGGGACGGGACGCCGCGAATCGCTGGTCGTGGGTCGGATAGCCGCGGGGATAGTCCGTCGTGACCTCGAGGGTGAAGGGGACCGGCTTGGCCGGATCGCTGACGTATTCGTCGAACGCCTCCGAGGCCCCCTGGGGTGCCTCGAAGCTTAGGGTTCCACCCTCCCGGAGGTGGAGCGCTCTGGGCGTCACACCGGTTGGCGGCCACGGGTCGAACTGCCGCCACCGTGCGGTGCCCGTCTCAAAGATATGGGCCTCGGCCGACGGAAACTTCGGGTCGCCCTTGAGATGGTGTCGGAAGAAGGGCAGCTCCAGCTGCTGGCGGAAGTGCTCGGCCGTCTTCGCCCGGAATCCGATGTCGCCGACCTGCGAGCCGTCCTTCCGGTTCCAGTCTCCATGGGCCCACGGCCCCATCACGAGCAGGTTGGTGATGCCCGGGTTCTGGGCCTCGGTCGATCGATAGGTCTCGAGGGCACCGAAGAGGTCTTCGGCGTCGAACCACCCCCCGACGGTCATCACCGCGCACCGGATGTTCCTCAGGTGGGGACGGATGTTCCGTGCCTGCCAGAACCCGTCGTAGTTCGGATGGCTCAGGAATTCCGTCCAGGCTTTGGACGCCCCCTTGAAGAGCCGTGTGTCGGTGTTCACCGCCGAGCCTAGGCGCAGGAAGAAGTCATAGCCGTCGGGATTGCCGAACGGGAGCTTCCGTCCGCCGTCGTGCAACGGGTCCTCCGAAGGAAGCTCAAACCAGTACATGAACCCGACATTCTGGGAGAGGAGGAAGGCGCCGTTGTGGTGGAGATCGTCTCCCATGAACCAGTCCGCGATCGGAGCCTGTGGCGATGCGGCCTTGAGGGCCGGATGGGTGTCGATCATGCCCATCGAGGTGTAGAAGCCGGGATAGGACATCCCGGTCATGCCCACCCGACCATTGTTTCCAGGCACATGCTTCACCAGCCAGTCGATCGTGTCCCAGGCATCGGAACTCTCGTCGGTCTGGGTCCCGGTCTTGTTGGATACGAAGGGCCGGACGTGCTGGAAGGTCCCCTCCGAGGCATTGCGTCCACGGACGTCCTGGGACACCAGGATGAAGCGGTCCTCGGCGAAGGCACCGAGAGATCCTGAGAGCTTGGAGTAGCTGTCAGGGCCATAGGGCTTGAGGCTGTAGGGGGTGCGGGTCAGCAGGATGGGCCAGGTCGTGGACGTCTCCTTGGGAACGTACACGCGGGTGAACAGGCGGACCCCATCCCGCATCGGGATCCGATGCTCATGCTTGGTGTAGTGCTCGGCCATCCAGGACTCGGATCTGGAGTCATCCGCCGCCGCGGCACGGGAGGTATCGATCAGCAGGACTGCGGAGACCAGGAGTCCGATGAAACTCCGCAGAGTGGAGGCGGGTGGCATGCGATGAGACTCCGCAGGGCCCTCCGCGGGGCAAGGGGAAAGACCCGTTGGGTCGCTGGGGCGGGGAGGGGAGGGGGAAAGAGAAAAGACGCACCCTTTGGGAAATCTCAGGTTGGGAACGGTGGGTGATGCAGTGCCCTGCGTCACCTCCTCACTCCTCCGCAAGACAGTAGAGAAACCGCTCGCCGCGCAGGTAGAGCTCCCGTCCCCCAAGCGCAGCGGACGCACTGAACGAGTCGTCGAGCCGGTTCACCGACAGCACCGCGTTGTCCGCATCCTGCCTCAGCACCACCGTGGTTCCATCCCGACCCGTGATGTAGAGCCGCCCGGCCGCCCCCACTGGGGACGCAAAGATGAAGTCCCGGATTCCCTCCAGTCGGACCAGGTCCCCACGCAGCCGGCCCGTCGCCGGGTCGAGACGGACCAGCACGTTCTGGTTGTGTCGGAGGTGGTAGAGCGTGTCGCCATACAACAGCGGCGATGCGACATAGGGGGTGAGCCGGTTCATCCGCCAGATGACGTGGTCGGTCGTCGTCACATCCCCCCGGGCTCCTGACAGCCGCAGGGCGAGCATCGCCTGGGTGTAGTAGCTGTTGCCGGCGACCAGGATCCCGCCGTGCACGACCGGTGAGGCGACGACGTTGTCGGTGAGCCCTGCACATTCCCAGAGCAGGGTGCCCGTTGCCAGGTCGTAGCCCCGGACCCGACGGGTGGCACTGACGATCACCTGCGGCTTGCCGTCCACCTCCACCACGAGGGGTGTCGACCACGAGGTCTTCTCGTCCCGAGGGGTCTTCCAGCGGGTCGTCCCGGTGCGGGTGTCGAAGGCCTCGATGCAGGACTCCTTCTCATGATCCCAGTTCACCACGAGCAGGTCGCCATGGACCACGGGAGAACTTCCTTCGCCGTGGGCATGGAGGGTGGACATCTTGCCGAGGTCCCGACGCCACCGGATCGTGCCATCGGGCTCCAGACAGAAGAGGCCCCGGGATCCGAACAGGGCGAAGATCGCGTGTCCGTCCGTCACGGGGGAGTTCGACGCGGGGCTGCCGGTGGAATGGCCGCCTTCGTGGGGCCACTCCTCGCGTACGTTCGTCCGCCACAGGATGCGGCCGTCCTTCCGGGAGATTGAGAGGACCCCGTACTGGTGGCGATGTGTGACCGGCACGCTGTCGTGGACCCCCGGGGCCTTGTCGAAGACGGGGGGCTGGGGATCGCCAATTGGGGTGGCTGTCTGGAGGATCACGGCGTCCCCGAGGAGGATCGGAGAAGCGTGTCCCTTGCCGGGGAGCGCGATCTTCCAGCGGACGTTCTGGGTCTCGCTCCAGCGGACGGGGGGCTGGGCCGTTGGCGAGAACCCGTTGGCGAGGGGACCGCGCCACTGGGGCCAGTCCAGGCGAACGGCATTGGCACCGTGCGTCTGGGGGCACAGGACCGCAGCGACAAGGAGTCCCATCAGGGCCTTCAAACCGGAGAGGGATCGCACGGGGTGAGACTCCGCAGGGCCATTCGCAGGGCAAGGGGAAAGACCCGAGGGTTCCCGCAGCGAGGAGCGCTGGCGGACTCACGCGATGGCGTGGAGACGCGGCGAACCGAGGAGATCCTCGGAGACGGAGGACCAGAGTCATCTGGGTGGGTGATGCCATGCCCTGCATCACGGCGCTCGGGAGTACCCACAAGGGGACAACGCCAACGGTGTGGTGGCCCGGAACCCAGGGCAGGTCCGAGGGGTCAGAACCTACCTTTGGGAACCGGGCAAAAAATGGGGCCAGGTCGAAACCAGGCCGCGGCGAAGAACGGGGCCATGCCCCACGTGCCCATCCCCCGAGTGCCAACGGCGCGGCTCCATACCAGCCTGGGGCAACCCCCAGGCACCGTTCCCCGATGCGCCCAGGGCTGAAGGCCCGATTCAACGGGCGTGGAATTGGATCAGGCTTGGACTGGGCTTGGACCGGGCTTGGATCAGGCTTGGGCAGGTCCTACCGCCATCACGGGCCGGCGGGGCTGGCATCCCTGCCGGGATTCGGATCGTTCGGTGTCCGGAATTCCTCCGCACCCTGGAAGGGCGCCACCGCTGCTCGCCGCTTACCGAAAACTCGGACTCGCAGGACGCATCCCTCTGGCGGAGGATTCCCCAACCGCATGAATCCTGGACCCCACCGTTCCTTCATGGCCGCCCTCCTGCGCATCCTTGGCCTCGGGCTCCTGCTGTGCCAGGGCGTCCGCGCGGCAGAGCCGACCCACCAGACCAATGTCATCGAGGGTTGGACCGTCCGGGTCGATGTGCGGTTGCTGAAGGAGGAACCCGTCTTCATCGCCAAGGCGCTCGAACTCCTCCGGGTTCAGTTGCAGGAGATCCTCCGGGTTGTCCCGGGCCCCGCCGTCGTAAAACTGCGCGAGATTCCCCTGTGGTTCTCGCCGCCCTATCCGGCAGTCCGCTCGCAGGCCGAATATCATCCCGATGCCGGCTGGCTCCGTTCCAACCAGCGCAACCCGGCCATGGCCCGCGGCGTTGAGTTCACCGGAGTGAAGGACTTCGAGTCCGAGACGCGGCGGATGCCCAATTTCACGCTCCATGAGCTGGCCCACGGCTACCACGACCGGGTGCTGGAGGGCGGTTTCGAAAACACCGAGATCAAGGCCCAGTACGAGAAGGCCAAGGCCAGCGGAGTCTATGATCGCGTCGAACGGCAGGATTCCGAGGGACGAAGGCGGTTCGATCGCGCCTATGCCTTGAGCACCCCGATGGAATACTTCGCCGAAAGCACCGAAGCCTACTTCACCCGCAACGATTTCTTCCCGTTCCACCGCGGTGAACTGCATCAGGCCGATCCCGACATGGAGGCGCTCGTCGGACGCCTCTGGGGAGTTCCAGAGAAAGCCCGCTGATCCTCGCCGAGGCGCAGTCCGACGCAACGGTCCCGCCGAGGCAGACGACCTCGGATCTCTCCCAGACTCTCAACTCACTCCAAACAAACCCCTCTCCATCCCGACTCGTCACCCCCCTCCAGGGTCATCCACTCCTCAGGTCGGGTGTCGGCATCGCCGGCTGGGGTCTGGAGGGCGAGGCCAAGGAAAACCCACGCGTCCATGATTCCATTGTCCCCCATGAAGAACGGCATCGCCTTGGGCCTGTTGCTGGCCTGTTCCGCTGGTGCCTTCGGCGCCGAGAAACTCGAGGAGTGGCGGCACTCGGCATCGCTCTGGATTCTGACCACCCCCGAGGGCGCAGCGATGCCCGCGGGAGCCACTGTCGAAGGGTTCCCCCTGCTGCTGCGCCTCGATGGCGGGAACTTCCGCTTCGAGGAGGCTCGGCCGGAGGGAGCCGACCTCCGCTTCACCCTCGCTGACGGCACATCACTGTCCCATCAGCTGGAGGAATGGGATCCAGCCGGCCGATCGGCGAGCATCTGGGTGCGCATCCCGAGGATCGAGGGGAACGCTCAGCAGGAGATCCGGATGCACTGGGGCCATGCCGGTGCGGATGCAAGGGGCGGTGGCGCAGGGGTGTTCGATACGTCCAATGGCTATCTCGGCGTGTGGCACATGGGCGGCCCGCGCGACGAGGTCAGCGGCGGGATGGCCCGGGATTCGGGAACGACCGCCACCCGTGGCATCGTCGGTCCGGCCCGCCACCTGGCGGGTGACCAGGGATTGTTCGTCGGCGACAATCTCACCGGGTACCCGACCGGTTCGGAACCTCATTCGACCGAAGCCTGGATCCGTCCGCTGAAGCCCAATGCCACCGTGGTCGGCTGGGGCAATGAACAGGCGCAGGGCAAGGTGGTCCTGCAGTTCCGCAGTCCACCCCACATCGGCATCGACGCCTACTTCTCCGATTCCACGATCCAGGGGAAGACCCCCGTTCCAGAGGGACACTGGACGCACGTCGTGCACACCTACGAATTGGGTCGCACCCGGCTGTATGTGAACGGCGTCCTCGATGTGGAATCCACACATCGCTCCTCCCCGCTCAACGTGCGTTCACCCGCCCGACTGTGGATCGGGGGATGGTACGACCACTACACCTTCGAGGGGGATCTCGACGAGGTTCGGGTCTCGAGGACGGTTCGCTCACCGGAATGGGTCCACCTGCAGTTCGAGAACCAGAGACCGATGCAGAGGCTCGTCGGGCATCCGGTGACGGCTGGCGACCGCTTCACGGTGTCGCAGGACCAGGTCACTCTGGCCGAAGGGGCCACCGCGAGAGTCACCGCGGAGGCCGGGGGAGCCCGCAAGGTCTCCTGGATCCTCCAGCGGGAGGGCCGCGAGACCGTGGTGGCCGTCGATCGGTTCGAGTGCACGCTGGAGGCCGGACGGTTCACCGGCGATGAACAGGCCACGCTCCAGTTCAGGGCAGTGTATGCCGACACGGTGAAGACACGGGATATCCCGATCACCTATCGCGAGGCCATACCCGATCCGGTGTTCACGCTGAAGGCACCCAGGACCTGGGATGGCCGCAGGGCCATCGAGATCGTCCCGCAGATCAGCAATCTCGACCGCCTCAAGGCCGTCAGGGCGACGAATCTCCAGACGGCGTGGACGATGGGGGACCTCGCCACCCTCCGGGAAATCACCCCCGACAAACTGATCCTGTCCCGGGCCCAGAACAGCGGTTCGCTGACCATCACCGCGACGCTCAACAACGGAGGCCAACCGGTGACCCGCTCGTGCACGATCGACGTCCGGGAGCCGCGGCAGGATCGCTGGGTGGAGCGGATCCCGGACGCTGACGAATTGCCGGAGGACAATCAGTTCTATGCCCGCGACGATCGCGGCGAAGGGACGCTCTGGTGCAACGGAACAGTGCCTGTGCCGGCCGACGCCGTCTTCGTGCGGGTCATGGCCGACGGCAAGCCGTGGCGCGATGCCCAGGTCCGGCCTGGGAAGGACGGCAGGTTCCAGCTCTCCGTGCGGCTCAAGCCGGGCCGGATCCGCTACGAGGTCGAGTTCGGATCACGAACGGCTGGCCACGAAACCCTCCTGCGTCGGGCGACCAATGTGGTCTGCGGCGATGCCTATCTGCTCCAAGGGCAGTCCAACACCGTCGCCACGGACTGGGGCCCGGAGGAACCCGGGTTCCACAGCCCCTGGATCCGGACCTTTGGCAGCCCGTCGGGTGATCCCAATGGCCTCCGATTGTGGGGCGAGGCCGTGCATCGCAGCCCCGATGGCGAGCGGCTCCAGATCGGCTACTGGGGCATGGAACTGGCCCGACGGCTGGTCGAGGCACACGGCATTCCCATCTGCATCCTGAACGGCGCGGTCGGTGGGACGCGCATCGATCAACACCAGCGCAACCCGGCCCAGCCCGACGATCGCTCGACGATCTACGGCCGCCTTCTCTGGCGTGCGCGGCAGGCCCGGCTCACCCACGGCATCCGGGGCATTGTCTGGCATCAGGGCGAGAACGATCAGGGAGCCGATGGCCCCACCGGCGGCTTCGGGTGGGAGACCTATCGGGAATACTTCATCGACCTCGCCGGGGCGTGGAAACGGGATTATCCGAACGTCCAGCACTACTACGCATTCCAGATCTGGCCGCTGTCCTGTTCGATGGGCATCGACGGCTCGGACAACCGCCTGAGGGAGGTCCAGCGGAACCTCCCGACGGGCTTCTCCCATCTCAGCGTCCTGTCCACCCTGGGCATCGAACCACCCGGCGGATGTCACTTTCCCGCCGCCGGCTATGCGGAGTTTGCCCGCATGCTTTTTCCCCTGATCGAACGCGATGATCATGGAAAGACCTTCCCCGGACCGATCGGGCCACCGAACCTGCGCCGGGCGTGGTTCACCCAACCCGACCGGACCGTCCTGGCCCTCAAGTTCGACCAGGACATCATCTGGACCAACACCCTTGCCGGCGAGTTTCTGATCGATGGCCAGCGAGGGCGGATCACCAGCGGCAGTGTCACGGGCAACGTCCTGACCCTCCAACTGGCCGGGGGTGGCGGGGGCAGGACGCTGACGTATCTCGACAGCAGGAACTGGAGCCAGGCTCGGCTTCTGAAGGGCACCAACGGCCTTGCGGCCCTGACCTTCTGCGAGGTGCCCATCGCGATGCCGGGATCCAAGGGGCGGTGAGGGTGGAGGCCGTAGGGGCGACCCGGCCGATCCTTGATCGTGATCCTGGTGTTGGGTGGTGCGGCCTGCGGGTTCACAGCCCCGACGGGGTATTCCCGCCCGATCCCGGAGCGCTCAAAGCCAGGAGCCGGTGGTGGAGCGCGGCGACACCACCGGAATCCGACGCCCCGAGATCTCCCTGCACCCTGGGGGGGGCCAGCTCCGTCGAGACAACCTCCATCGAGGAACTGCAACGGGGTCCGGTCGGCATCCTGGCCTGGCTGGCATCCCTGCCGGGATGCAAGGCGTCTAAACCCCCGTACCAGTGGTGTCGCTGCGCTCAACCACCGGCTACGCTCTGGGATGCCTCCGGCATCAAGTCCCGCTGGGCCATGAAGACGCACCCACCAAAAACCACGTAGAACCTCAATGGAGACTCTTCTGGAGACTGACCGTAATCAGCCCCCCTTGGGAACCAGGTTGACCGGCGTACGCTTGCAAACTAGCTCAGCCTGACCACGCCAGACATGACTACGACCCGTTCTTTCCGCCGTCTTGACCACACAGCTCCAACCTTTCGCGTGGCCATCGCCACCGACAGTGACCGCGAAGGCATCTATCGGATTCGTCATGCCGTGTACGCGAGTGAACTGCATCAGCATCAGGAAAACCACGAGGGGCGACTCGTCGATCCGCTCGATGGCTTCAACCACTACCTCTGTGTCTGGCACCACGGCGAGCTCGCCGGCTTTGTCTCAATGACTCCGCCCGGCCCTGACCGCTACTCGATCGACAACTATTTCTCCCGGGCAGAACTGCCCTTCCCCTGTGATGGGCACCTCTTCGAAGTGCGGATCCTCACCGTCCTGCCCTCAGCACGCGGAAGCAAAGCGGCCCTCCTTCTCATGTACGCTGCGCTGCGCTGGGTGGAGGCTCGTGGGGGCACCCGGATCGCTGCCATTGGCCGGCGCGAGGTCCTCGGCCTCTACGCGAAGGCGGGACTGCGTGGGACGGGTCAGTGCGTGCAGTCAGGGAAGGTTGAATTCGAGCTGCTGCACGCCACCACGGAAGAGCTCCGGGGCCGGGCCGACCAATTCGCGCAGCTGCTCGACCGGCTGGAGGCGGCAACCCACTGGGACCTCGACGTGGACTTCCGGCGACCGGCCGCGTGCTTCCACGGCGGCAGCTTCTTCAAGGCGGTCGGCGAGGACTTTGCGCGGCTGGATCGCCATCACGCCATCATCAACGCGGACGTTTTGGACGCATGGTTTCCACCCTCTCCACGCGTCCTGGATGCCCTCCAGTCGCATCTGCCGTGGCTGCTGCGCACCTCGCCACCGACCGCAGCAGCAGGACTCGTCGACGCCATCGCCGCGGCCCGAGGGGTCCTACCCGGAAACATCCTGCCGGGCGCCGGATCCTCAGACCTCATCTTCCGGGCGCTGCGGCATTGGTTGGACCGCAGTTCACGCGTCCTCATCATGGATCCGACCTACGGCGAATACGGCCATGTGCTCGAGCGGGTCATCGGTTGCGCGGTGGACCGACTCACGCTGTCGGCTTCGGACGGTTACGGGGTGCCAATGGATCGGCTCTCCACCGCGCTGGGCCGGGGCTACGACCTTGTCGTCTTGGTCAATCCGAACAGTCCCACCGGCCGGCATCTGCCACGGGTTGCGCTGGAGCAGGTGCTGGACACAGTCCCGGCAAAAACCCGCATCTGGATCGATGAAACCTACCTCGACTATGTGGGTGCGGCGGAGTCGCTCGAATCACGCGCCGCCATGTCGGACAACCTCATCGTCTGCAAATCCATGTCCAAGGTATATGCGCTGAGCGGCGTGCGGGTGGCCTACCTCTGCGCTGCCCCGCAGCAACTCGAGGCGCTTCGTGCCATCACGCCACCATGGGGGGTCGGTCTCCCGGCCCAGGTTGCCGCCGTGAACGCCCTGAAGGATCCAGACTACTACGCTGCCCGGATGGACGAGACCCACACCCTGCGCGAAAACCTGGCCGGCGAATTGAAGTCGCTCGGCTGGGAGGTGCTGCCGGGGTGCGCGAACTTCCTGCTGATCCACCTGCCCGCCTCCGGACCGACCGCGGCCGAGTTGGTTCGACGCTGTCAGGAATCCGGACTGTTCATCCGCGACGCCTCGACCATGAGCCGGCAGTTTGGTTCCCGGGTGGTGCGCGTGGCCGTCAAGGATGCGGCGACCCACCGCAGGATGGTGTCCATCATCCGGGCCGTGCTCACTGGTGCCGGGGCTGCGCCTCCGGCGTCCGAGAGTGGGTGATGCAGTGCCCTGGATCACGGGGTGCGGGAGCGCCCCTTCGTTGGTAGCAACCTGGTCCCTCAGGTCCCCATCTAATACCGGCTACCCTAATTTCCCGGTATAATGCCTGCAGAGGAAGCGTTTGCTTGAACCAGGAGCCAGTCCGGAATGAGGGAACGGACGCGGCGTGGGTCCGACCACCAAGTCTGCAACCAGGACACGATACGCTCCCGCTG
>SXGR01408937.1_pt1 | contig 11161 bp, 8 predicted proteins | sample 3174711 | NCBI WGS metagenome assembly SXGR01 (sample SAMN11356860, study PRJNA531348) | freshwater metagenome | isolation source: freshwater sample F1-60 | place: China: Fuxian Lake, Yuxi | collected 2017-12-25
AGCATGGCCCTGCGGAAGCGGATCCGGGACCCCGATCCTCTCATTCCCGATCCCGTCGCCGTCGGCCAGGCGTTTCTGTCCCTCGGGCTACACTTGTTGAACGAGCCCGGGCTGATCGCCGACTGCGTGAAGGCGATGCGCGACGCGGTGCGCATCCCGGTCACGGTGAAGCACCGCATCGGCATCGGCCGCGTCGAGTCGTACGACTTCATGCGCGACTTCGTCGCCCGCGTCGCCGAGGCCGGCTGCGACACCTTCATCGTGCACGCCCGCAACGCCATCCTGCAGGGCCTGTCGCCCAAGGAGAACCGCGAGGTGCCGCCGCTGCGCCATGACCTGGTGCACCGGCTGAAGCGCGAGTTCCCTTCGCTGCGCATCGTCATCAACGGCGGCCTCGCCACCCGCGAGGCGATCGAGGCGCAGTACGCGCACGTCGACGGCGTGATGATCGGACGCGCGGCCTACCACGACCCCTGGATCCTCGCCGAGCCGGGCCTCACGCGCCCCGGCGTGGTGCACGCGATGGCCGCCTATGCCACCCGCGAAGTGGCGCGGGGCACCGCGCTGCGCCACGTCACGCGCCACATGCTGGGGCTCTACCTCGGCCGGCCGGGCGCCCGCCGCTGGCGCACCCTGCTCTCGGACGCGTCGCGCCTTTCGCACAACGATCCGGGCCTGCTGGCCACCGCGCTCGAGGCGGTAGAATCGCGCGCAACACAGGAGATCCCCGCATGAGCGCCGTCCTCAAGTCCAAGTCCTCCGGTTCCGTCCGCGACCGCGTCAGCCGCGAAGAGTGGCAGATGCGGGTCGACCTCGCCGCCGCCTCCCAGCTGGCCGCGCTCTACAAGTGGACCGACCTGATCTACACGCACTTCTCGGCACGCGTGCCGGGGACGCACGACTTCCTCATCAATCCGTACGGCTACCTGTTCGACGAGGTCACCGCGTCGAACCTGGTGCGCATCACGCCGGACGCGAAGATCGTCGACGACCCGCTGGGCGCCGGCTACAACGAGGCCGGCTTCGTCATCCATGGCTGCGTGCACGAGGCCCGGCCTGAAATCAACTGCGTGATCCACACCCATACCCGCGCCGGCGTCGCCGTCTCGGCGCAGAAGCACGGGCTGCTGCCGCTCAGCCAGCATGCCGCGCGCGTGTATTCCGAAGTCACCTACCACGACTACGAGGGGATCGCGCTGGGGCTGGACGAGCGTACCCGGATCTCACGCGACCTCGGCGCGACGTCCAAGGTGATGATCCTGCGCAACCACGGCCTGCTCACGTTGGGCGTATCCGTGCGCGAAGCCTTCGAGCTGATGTATTACCTGGACTGCGCCTGCCAGTCACAGATTGACGCGCTCGCCGGCGGTCGCGAACACGTGCTCGAAATGTCGCAGCAGGCTGCGAAGAATGCCCACGAGCAGTTCACCCGCCCGAACCGCAGATCTACGACGAAGGACTGGCCCGCGCTCCTGCGCCTGCTCGAGCGCAAGGGCATCGACTATATAGGATGAAAAAGGGGGCTACGCCCCCCTTTTGAATCCCCCCGAGTCAAGGACAGGCGCAAACCATCAGCGCTCGTTCAGGTTCACCTTCCGCGTCGGCAACTGGAGCACCGTCGCAACGGTGAGCGACAGTGCCAACACCATGGTGAGAAGCACGCCGCGTGGATTTCCCTGGTCGAGCATCCAGCCGAAAACGACAGGCATGAACATCGATCCCAGGTCTATGCCCGAGTACACGAATCCGTAAACCTTCCCGGTCGACCCCGGCGGCGTGGTCTGCCGCACGATGAGGTCGCGCGAGGGATTCGTGACGCCGCTGCAGAATCCCGCCGCTGCCAGCAACAGCGGGATCGCCGCAAGGGGCAGCGGCACCATCGCCACCAGCAGCACCAGCGCAGCACTCGCCGACACCCCGGTGGCGGCGACGACGTTGTGCCGCGAGGACCTCGTCGCGATGAAGCCGCCGGTGAAGATGCCCACCGCGGAAGCAAAGAAATACATCGACAGCGCGGCCGAGGCCATCGCAACGGGCATCTCGAACAGCGCGACCATTGTTGACACGCCGAATGACTGGATGGCGATGAACGAAATAGAAATCAGCACGAAATAGCCGAAGCACATCAGTACCGGCGTCGCCATCAGCACCTTGAAGTCGTCTGCCAGCCGATGGTCTGCGGCCAGCGACTTCGATGCCGGTTCGACGTGCAGGTTCGAGCGCAGGACCCAGGCTACGCCGAGGAACACCGCGCCTAACGCGCCCGCCACCAGCAGCGCGCCGTGCCAGCCCAGCGCTGCCGCCGCACCCACCGAGAATGCTGGCGCCACTGCGTAGCCTGCGAAGCCGGCGATACCGTGCCAGCTGAACGCATAGCCAAGTCGCGAGCTGTTCACGCGCGCGTTGAGGATGGCGAAATCCGAAGGATGGAACACGCTGTTCCCGAGTCCGCCGATCACCGCGGCGGCCAACAACATTTCGTAATTGCGCGAAAAGCCCGTCAGCAGCGCCCCGGCCGCGCACAGCGCCAGCCCCCATAGCAGCACCGGCCGCGCGCCGAAGCGGTCCACAGCGAAACCAGCGAGGAACTGGCACACACCCGACACGATGAAGTACAACGCGACCACGACACCCAGCGCGGCGTAGCTCACGCCCAGGTCGTCCCTGATCAGCGGAAACAGCGGCGGCAGCACCAGTTGGTAGAAGTGGCTCACGCCGTGGCCCACGCCCACCAGCCCGATGACGCGCACGTCCTGCCGCAGGCCTGCCGCGGTGGCGCTCAACTCGCCTGCCCGTTGCGCACCGACGCCACGAAACGAACCAGCGCGTCCAGCATGACTTTCAGCTGCTCGCGGTGTGGGCTGTGGCCGCAACCGGGGATCTCAAGCAACTCGCAGGGCCCCTTCACCTGGCGTGCGATCGCGTGCAACTGCGCCATCGAGCCGTACTGGTCGTCCGAGCCCTGCACCGCCAGCACCGGACCCTTGATGCCCGGCAGAAATTCCTGGATGTCCCAGTCGCGAAATCCCGGCGACTGCCAGACATCGCTCCAGCCATGAAAGGTTTTACGCGCGTTGCGGTGGTATTTGCCGAGCTTCTCAGGCAGGTCGGTGGTCTCGAAAGTGCGCGTCAGATCCGCGATCGACACCAGGTTGAACGCCTCCATGAACACATGCGGTGCCGCCACCGCCACCGCGCGCACCGGAAAGCCGCTGCCGGCATGGATCAGCGAGATCGACGCGCCATCGCTGTGCCCGACCAGAATTGGCTCGTGAACCTTCAGCGCGAGCAGCAGCTCGGGCAGGGCGATTCGCGCCTCGTTATGCATGAAATCGGGCTTGCGCGGCGCCTCCAGCACGTCCGAATCGCCGTAGCCATAACGGTTGTAGACGAGCGCGCGACACCCTGTCGCGGCCGCAACCTGCGCCGGAAAGTCACGCCACTGCCGGATTGAACCCAGACCCTCGTGCAGGAACACCAGCGCAGGCGCTGCGGCCGTTGCCTCCCCGAACCATTCGTACTCGAGCTTGCGGCCCGCGGCATTAGCAAACGGCATGCGCCGAATTTATCACCCCTGCGCCAATCGCCGCGATTCCGCGCAATCCAGACTTCAGCGGCACGCGCATCTCCGGCTGGCGCGTCAAAGCTTCAAGGGTTGCCAGTAGCCCGTGAGTTCGAGGTAGCCACGGCCGAACGCGCTGCCGCCTCTGGTGCAGCGTACCGCGCCCTCCCAGTACACCGTGCCCGTGCTGGTTCGCGCATCGAGCTCCTGGTCGTCCAGCAGCGGCTCGATGGTCCAGTCCTCGATACCGGTGCGCACCGTCATTCCCACCGGATACTCGACACCCGTGCGTGGCGACCGCCAGATCCGCTTCGGAACGAACTTGATGTCGCCCGCGCCGAATCGCTGCACGACCTTGTCGCCCATCACCAGCGTACCGCCCGCGTAGAGCGTCTCGCCGGAACGCCCGCGCATGCGAAAGGCCATCAGTGAACCCCCATTGTCGAGGTTGATGCCGATCCAGTCCCAGCCCGCGGCCTCGGGCGCCATCAGCGTGCTGGACCACTCGTGGTCCAGCCACGCGCGGCCGCTTACCGTGTCGCGGCGCGCGCCGCGCGACACGCTGCCCTTCGCCGCGAGCTGCGGGCGGCTGTAGTAGTAACTCGCCTGCGCCGGCAACGGCCCCTTGCGGCTGTAGCCCTGCTCGCCCTGCAGCAGCGGCTCCGCGGGCGGGACGCAATCCAGTTCCAGCGTGAAATCGCGCGCAGCGATCCGCGTGCGGTAGGCGCCGTGGCGCAATTCCAGGCGCCAGTCGTCCACCCAGGCGTCCGTGGTGTCCTCGCGCGCACCGGCAAGTCCCAGCGCCGGGCGCGCCGCGCGCTGGTCATGGCGCAGGCGGCCGAGCTTTGCGTCCGCCAGCGCCGCATGCGCGAACAGGATCTGCGAGGGCGAGAAGCGACTCTTGCCTGTCGCCGCGAACGGCGGTCTGGTGCGAAAGAACGTCACCTGAAAGCCGAGCTGCTCGCCGCCCGCAGTCGACAACCACCCCGTGAGGTACCACCATTCATTGCGGTAGTCGGGGTGTGCACCGTGGTCCCGAGGGAACGCCAGTGCCCTTCCCGGCAGGACCGCCGCGTAGCGAACTTCCGCCTGCGCGGGCAATGCAAGCAACGTCAGGCTGCCGAGGAAATCACGCCGCTTCACCGGTCCTCCGGCATCACCAATCCTCGCTGACTGCGCGCACCGGCCCCATGCCCATGGCTTCGCGGCCGGAGACCCACGCCGTCAGCGCGGCGAGCGCGACCAGCACCCCCGACAATGCCGCCAGCAGCAGCCACGGCGGATGCAGATCCATGCTCCAGTTGAAAGACTGCCGGTTCACCACGTGGATGAGCACAAGACCGATCGTGCCCCCCGTGACGAGCCCGGCGGCGACCCCGAGCACCGCGAGCAGACCGCCTTCCGCGGCGAGCATGGCGCCGATCTGCCGTCGCGTCATGCCGAGGTGGCGCAGCATGCCGAATTCTCGTCGCCGCGCCAGCACGATGGCGCCCAGGCTTGAGGAGAGGCCGAACAGCCCGACCAACACTGCCACCGCCTCGAGCGAGTACGTGATGGCGAAGCTGCGGTCGAAAATCGAAAGCGAAAGCTTGCGGATTTCGCCCGGATCGGCGACCTCGATGAGTTCCCCGCCGGGCAGCGCGCGAATCGCCGCCATCACATCGCCGGGCGCGGCACCGGGCGAAAGCCACATCGCGCCGTCGTTCGCTCGTGCATCTCCGGTAAGCGCAACGTAGTCGCTGCGCTCAATGAGGATGGCGCCGTGCTGCCGCGCGTAGTCGCGCCAGACCCCGGCGACGACAAAGGGCTGGCGCCTGCCGCCCACCGGCAGTTCGATGCGCGCGCCCGCGGCATGGCCATAGATGTCCGCCAGCGCTTCTGAAACCCAGGCGGCAGGCGGATCGGACGGCTTTCTTTCGTAGCGCGCGCCCACCAGCGGCAGCCCGCGCGCGGCGCCCGGTGGCAGTTCCCGTGCGATCAGAGAAATTCCCGGCCGTGCAGGGTCCAGCACGATGCGCGTACTGCGCAAATACTCCACGCGCGCCATGCCGGGTATCGCGCGGATGCGTTCCTGCATCGCCGGCTCGAGCCAGGCGGTTTCGCCCGCGTGCGTGGTGCGCAGGTAAAGGTCCGCCGGCAGCATCACGTCCAGCCACTCGTCCACCGACTGCCGAAAAGAAGACACCATCACGGCCATCGCCACCATCAGCGAAAAGCTCGCCACGATCGCGGCGAGGCTCACCATCGCCTGCCCGGGGGAGCCGCGCAACTGCTCGCGCGCGAGCACCAGCGGCACGCTGCCACCTGCCGGCAGCAGGCCGAATGCGGCCAGCGCCGCGCGTGGCATCAGCAGGATCGCGCCGACCAGGATGCAGGCAATCGCCGCATAACCGGCGAGCGGGATGCCGTCCACCGGCGGCAGCTGCGTCAGCGCGGCGCCTGCGGCACCAAGAACGATGCCCGGCCACACTGACACCACCCTGGCGAACAGGCGCTGCTCGTCCCCCGCCTTCAGCGCGCGTGCCGGGTCGGCGCGCGCGGCATCCAGCGCGGGCAGCAGCGCGCCTAACAGCGCAGTGGCGATGCCGCCGGCGAGAAAACCCGCTGCGGCATCGAGCGGAAAGCTGATCTCCGGCGCGACGCCCCTGAACTGGCCTGCGCCGAGGTCGCCGCCAGCGACACTGACCGCGATCCCCGCGAGCGCGTATCCCAGCGCCAGACCCGCCACAGCCCCGAACGCGCCAATTGCCGCCGCTTCCACGAGCACCAGCGTCGCGACGCCGCGACGTCGCAATCCGAGCACGCGCAGCAGCGCATGCTCGCGGCGCCTGCGCGCGCCCTCCCGCGCCAGCGCCGAGAACACCAGGAACCCGCCCGTCAGGAGGGCCACCATTGCCAGCGCGTTCAGGTTCACGCGGTAGGCACGCGACAGGCTCGCCCCCTGCGCTTCCAGCGTCTCGATCCGCGACACAAGGGTGCCCGCGGGCAGCAAAGGCGCGATGCGCGCACGCAGCGCCTCGAGATCCGTGCCCGGCATGGCGCGCAGGTCGATGCGGTTCAGCGTGCCCACACGTGCGAAGCGTTCCTGCGCGGACGCGATGTCGACAAGCGCGGCAACACCGCGCAGGCTGGAAGCGGGCAGCACGCCCGCTACTTCATATTCGACCGTGGCGAGCCCGGAGACAAGCTCCAGCCGGGCGCCCTTCTCCAGCTTCAACCACTCCGCCGCCGCCGCAGAGAGCACGATGCGGTCGGGCCTCAGCAGTGCGTAGCGGCGTTCCGGCTCATCGACAAACAATGCGGGCTGGATCTGCGCGGCACGGAAAGCGTCCAGGCCGGTGAGCCGCAGCGTGCGCGCAATGCGCGCGATGCCAGCGTCGAGTTCCAGCACCGGGCTGGCCTGCGCCACGCCGGGGAGGCGGGAAATAACCGCATAGAGCTCTTCCGGGAAACCGCCGCGGCCGCCGCGCACTTCGAGGTCTGCGTCGCCCGCCGCCGAGCGCACCGCCGAGGTGAATTCGCCGACTGCCGAGCGGTTGATCACATGCACCGCGAAGCCCAGCGCCACGCCGAGCGCGATGCCCAGTACCGACAGCAGCGTGCGCCCGCACTGCTGCGCGAAACGCGCGTTCAGCGTGGCGAATAGGCGCAGCACTTCAGCTTGGGCGGTCGCCGGCGAGCGTGATCCGGTGCATGACGCGCCGGTAGCCGTGATAGTCGTTCACCGGGTTGTGCTGCGCGCAACGGTTGTCCCATAGCGTGATCGAGCCCGGCTGCCAGACGAAACGACAGGTGAATTCCGGCCGGATCTGGTGCCTGAACAGGTATTCCAGCAGCGGTGTGCTCTCTTCCTCGGTAAACCCCGCGAAACGCACCGTGTGCCCGGAGTTCACGTATAGCGCGATACGCCCTGTTTCCGGATGCGTGCGCGCCACCGGATGCTCGGCGACGTAGTCCCTGCGCTGCTGCGCGCCGTCGGTCTTGATGCGGTCCTCGCGGGTCTTGGAGGCATCGGCCTTGGTCGAGGAGTTCACACCTTTCAGGTCGCGCAGCATGCGCTTCATGCCCTCCGAGAGCGCGTCCCAGGCTGCGTACATGTTGGAAAACAGCGTATCCCCGCCTTGCGGCGGAATTTCGCGCGCGAGCAGCATCGAGGCCATGGGCGGCTCATCCAGGTAAGCGGTGTCGCTGTGCCAGATACCGCCGAAATTCATGCGCTCGTGCTCGAGCTTCTTCACTTCGATGATGTTGGGGAATCCTTCGAGCCCCTTCACGAAGGGGTATTCGACCGGCTTGCCGATGCGCGCGGCGAAATCCATGTACTGCGCCGGCGTCAGCGGCTGGTCGCGGAAGAACACCACGAGATGCTCCAGCCAGGCCTTGCGGATCGCCGCGGCATTCTCGGCGGAAAGAGGCTTTGCCAGGTCGACGCCCGAAATTTCCGCCCCCAGTGCGCCCGCAATCTTCCGGATGGCGATCATGCGAGGAACTCCGTCAGCACCTGTCCCGGCCCCGCATCCAGCTGCAGGAATTCGCGCCCGTCGTGCACCTGTACGCCGTTCACCCACACCCCGCCCACGCCCTGCGGCCTGCGGATCATGCGCGAGCCGCCACCCGGCAGGTCCCTTCTGCGTTCCAGCCCGGACACTCCAACCGTCACCGGGTCGAACAGCAACAGGTCGGCCCAGGCGCCCGGCACGATGCGCCCGCGGTCCGGGATGCGGTACTTCGCCGCCGGGTCGGACGTCAGCCTGCGCACGCCCTCCTGCAGCGAGAAGGTGCCGGTCTCGCGCACCCAGTGACGCAGGAAATGCAGGCCGAAACCCGCGTCACACATGTAAATCAGGTGCGCCCCCGCATCCGACAGCGCCACCACGCCAGCATCGTGCTTCAGCAGCGGCGCGACGCCCGCGTCATTGTTCTGGAACAGCTTGCCGACGAAACGCGTGCCCACCGGCTGGTCGAAGAACCAGTCCAGCGGATCGCGTCCGGCAATCGAGGCGATCTGCGTGATCGGCACTTCATCCAGCTCGATCTTCGACCAGTCGCCGTAAAACAGGATCCCGGCCTTGGGCGCAGCGAGGTTCTCGCGGAAGCGCGCGCGAAACGCCCGGTCGGCGTAGATCGCGGGCAGTTCGCCCGGCTGCGCCGTCTTCACGCGGTCGAAGGCATCGTGAGACAGCAGCAGGTAGGGGTCTTCCAGCGTGAAGTCGAAGGACAGCTGCTGGCAGCTGGTGTGGATGTAGACCTCGTTGCCGCGCGCGCGCGCCGCGGCGCAGCGTTCGTAGTAGCCCAGCGCGACGTCTGGCGCAGCATCGTTGAACATGGTCAGCACCGTCACCATGAACGCCGGCCTGCGCGTGTCCGCCGCCAGCGACTCCATGAATTCCGTGGTGGCGCGCGGGCCGGTGGCCATGACGAAAATGCCGCGCCCTTTGGCGCCAAGCGGCTGCGTCAGCGCGCGCAGTTCCGCCTCGCTCGCCATGGTCGATGGCATCGGGCGGCCGCCGAAACCCGCGTGGTTCGGCGAGAACGAGGAAGCGAAGCCGATCGCCCCCTGGTCCAGCGCATCGCGCACCATTGCCTGCATCAGCGCGAGTTCCTCGGGGCTGGCTTGTGCGCGTGTCGACGCCTCGTCGCCCATTACCGCCGTGCGAATCGTCGAATGACCGGCAAGCGCACCGATGTTGGCGTAGGGCTTCACCCGGCGCAGCTGCGCCAGGTATTCGCCGAATGTCTCGAACTCCCAGCGCGTGCCCTCAAGCAGTGCGGCAAGGTCCATGCCCTCGACCACCGAGAGGTTTTTCACCATGGTGTCGCGCTGCGACTTCGGGCAGGGCGCGATGCCGAAGCCGCAGTTGCCGATCACCGCGGTAGTCACGCCCAGCGAGGGAGAAGGCGACAGCGTGCGGTCCCAGGTCAGCTGCGCGTCATAGTGCGTGTGCACGTCGACGATGCCGGGCATCAGTGCGAGGCCGTCGGCGTCGACCACGCGCTTCGCGCCGCGGCCGAGACGCCCCACTTCCACGACGCGCCCTTCACGCACCGCAACATCGGCGGTCCGCGGCGCTGCGCCGGTGCCGTCCACCACGCTGGCTCCGCGTACGATGAGGTCATGCATGGGCTTACGCTATCACACCCGGGGCAGCGAGATGAAGAACAGGATCGACCGCCTGCTGAGCAGGCCTTAAGGTAGCCGTTTTTCACGGGCAGACTCGGTAAACTGCCGTCATGTCAGAGAAGAAGAATCGCAGCTGGCTGTGGCTGCTCCTGCTGCTTGTCGCCGCAGCCGGCGGCTGGTACGCCTGGGACAGGTACGCGGCTGCACCGTCCGCCGAAACCAAAGCCGCCAACAAGAAGGCCGCCTTTGCCAAGGGCGGTGGCGCGCCGATCCCCGTGGTGGGTGCGCCCGCGCGGCGTGCCGACCTCGACGTCTACCTCACCGGCCTGGGCACGGTGACGCCGCTACGCACGGTGACGGTAAAGAGCCGCGCCGAAGGCCAGCTCATGCGCATGCACGTCCAGGAAGGCCAGGCAGTCAAGGAAGGCCAGCTGCTCGCCGAGATCGACCCGCGCGCCTACGAGGCGCAGGTGAAGCAGTCCGAAGGCCAGCTCGCGCGCGACCAGGCGCTGCTTGGCAACGCTCGCCTCGATGTCGAGCGCTACCGCCTGCTGCTGACGCAGGACTCGATTGCCAAGCAGCAGGTGGACGCGCAGGAAGCGCTGGTGCGCCAGCTGGAGGGAACGGTGCGCGTCGGCCAGGGCCAGCTGGAGAACGCGCGGCTGCAGCTTTCCTACACCCGCATTTCCTCGCCGCTCAGCGGGCGCGTCGGCCTGCGCCTGGTGGACCCCGGCAACATCGTGCGCGCCGGCGACGCCACGGGGCTGATGGTGGTCACCCAGCTCACGCCGATCAGCGTCCTCTACACGCTGCCGCAGGACAACCTGCCCGCGGTGCTGAAACGCCAGAAGGACGAGAAGGAAGTGCCCGTGGAGGCCTGGGACCGCGAGTTGCGCGTGAAGCTCGCGACCGGTTCGCTGTCCGCGGTGGACAACCTCGTCGACACATCCACAGGCACGGTAAAGCTCAAGGCGAGCTTCGCCAATACCGACAACGCCCTCTTCCCCAACCAGTTCGTCAACGTGCGTATGAAGCTGGAGACGCTCGCAGACATGACCGTGATCCCGGCCGCGGCGATACAGCGCGGATCGCAGGGGATCTTCGTCTACGTGGTGAAGGAGGACAACCGCGTCACTGCGCGGCCGGTGAAGCTCGGCCAGGCAGACGGGCCGCGTACCGCCGTCACCGAGGGCCTGGCCCCGGGAGAGATCGTCGTAGTCGACGGCATCGACCGCCTGCGCGAAGGCGCCAGCGTCGCGCTGACGCAGCGCCCGGAGTTCAAGGGCCCGGTGGATGGCGGCGGGAAAAAGGGCGGCGGCTGGCGCAAACCCGGCTCCGAGAAGAAATCCGAGAAGTAGGCGCGTGAACCCGTCCAGGCCATTCATCGAGCGGCCGGTCGCGACCACGCTGCTGATGCTCGCGATCCTGCTCTGCGGGGCGGTCGCCTACAAGCAATTGCCGACCTCGGCGCTGCCCGA
>SXGR01036090.1_pt1 | contig 11159 bp, 7 predicted proteins | sample 3174711 | NCBI WGS metagenome assembly SXGR01 (sample SAMN11356860, study PRJNA531348) | freshwater metagenome | isolation source: freshwater sample F1-60 | place: China: Fuxian Lake, Yuxi | collected 2017-12-25
AACCTTCACCACATTGTCGGCGAAGAACTTCTCATCACCACTTCAAAACCAAAAGTTGACCTCTACAAAGAGTACATCTATCTGATCCTCCACTTCCCGACTCTTTCAAAAGACGAAAAAGATAGTCATATCGGCAAAGAAATAGACTTTGTAATCGGTAAAAACTATATCATCACCACCGCATACGACACCGTTGAGCCATTGCACAACTTCTCAAAGATATTCGAGGTCAACGCAATCCTCGACAAAAGCGAGATCGGTGAGCATGCTGGCTTTATCTTTTACTACATGATCAAAAAGCTCTATCGCTCAATGGGCCAAGAGCTTGATCATCTCAAATCTTCCCTCCACAATACCGAAAGTCACATCTTTAGTGGCAAATCAAAAAGGATGGTGCAAGAGCTTTCAGAAATCGGCCACGATTTACTCGATTTTAAACAATCCACCAAATCCCACGGCGAAGTACTCGAGGCCTTTTCGAGTATCGGCAAAAAGTTCTTCGGTGGAGACTTCTCATACTATCTCGACGATATCATGAGCGAATACCGCAAGGCGTACAACAGCATCGAGAGCAACAAAGATTTTCTTACTGAGCTCCGCGAGACCAACGACTCCCTCGTCTCTACTCAGCAAAACGAAATCGTCAAAAACCTCACTGTCATGGCTTTCCTCACCTTGCCAGCATCCCTGATTGCGAGTATATTCAACATGAGCACCAGTGATCTTCCAATCGTCGGCCAACCGGGTGACTTTTGGATTATCATCACAATCATGCTCGCCACCTCTATCTGTATGTTTACCTATTTCAAACACAAAGACTGGATATAATCGACCGTCATGCCCCTCTCACTTCACAACACTCTCACCGGCAAAAAGGAGCCTTTTGTACCACTTGTACCAGGTAAAATTTCCATGTACAACTGTGGCCCCACAGTCTACCAGTACGCCCACATTGGCAATCTCCGCTCATATGTTTTTGCCGATATTCTAAAGCGCACACTCGAGTGGAATAAATACACAGTACAGCAGGTTATCAATATCACTGATGTCGGCCACTTGGTCGGTGATGGTGATGAGGGCCAAGACAAAATGGAAAAGACGGCAGAAGCAGAAAAAAAGACTGCCCAAGAAATCGCCACTTTTTATACTAATGCTTTCCTCGAAGATACCTCCGCACTCAATATCGACAAATCCAAAATTACCTTCTGCAAAGCGACTGATCATATCCCTGAACAAATCGCACTTATAGAAAAACTCGAGAAAAAAGGCTTCATCTACATTACTTCTGATGGTGTTTATTTTGATACCGCCAAATTCCCCGACTACGGCAAGCTCGGTAACATCGATCTCGCCGGACTGGAGGAAGGTTCTCGTGTAGAAATCAATACCGAAAAAAGAAACAAGACCGATTTTGCGCTTTGGAAATTTTCTCCAAAGGACGACAATCGTCAGCAGGAGTGGCCGTCTCCGTGGGGCGTCGGCTTCCCCGGCTGGCATATCGAATGTTCTGCTATGTCCATGAAATACCTCGGTGAGACTTTCGATATTCACACCGGTGGCATCGACCACATCCCGGTTCACCATAACAACGAAATCGCTCAGTCCGAAAGTACAACCGGCAAGCCATATGTCCACTACTGGCTTCACAACGCTTTTCTCAATATCAACGGACACAAAATCTCAAAGTCTATCGGCAATACACTCTATATTCGTGACTTAGTATCAAAAGGTATTTCTCCGATCGCCTACCGCTACTGGCTTTTGACCGGACATTATCGTACCATGCTCAATTTTACCGAAGAGTCTGTGCTCGGTGCTCAGACCGCACTCGTAAAGCTAATCAATCACTTTATCGAATGGCGACAACTCCCTCTCGGTACCGAAAATATTGATTATGTAAAGAGATTTGAAGGTTTTATAAACGACGACCTCGATACACCAAAAGCTCTTGCCCTTACTTGGGAGCTCGTAAAGGACAAAAAGGTGTCTGTGGAAGATAAGTCAGCGACCCTGCTCAAGTTTGACAGTATTTTTGGACTCAATCTCTCCACCATGCCGATACCTCAAATCGAAGCTGATAATATCCCTCCCGAAATCACCGCCCTAGCTGAAGAACGCGAAAAAGCTCGTCAAAATAAAGACTGGAAACTCGCCGATGCTATCCGAGATGAGATCACAAGCAGAGGATATGAGATAAAAGATACTGAAAAAGGCTTTACTGTCCATGAACTATAGAGGTAGGTAAAAAATAGAGGTTAAAAGTCAAAGGTACCGAATACAAAGTGACCCCTGAAAATCACCAGATTTTCAGGGGTCACAAGATACAGCTATTTAAGACCTTTTTGTAAAAATAGCCTCGAGCAAGGCCATGGTTTGATGGAAGGGCTCAACGACATTCAAAGGCTAACTTCCGAAGTTAGCCTTTGAATTTTGCTTCAAAAAAGCATGGGCTACCCCACCAAAGCAACCGTCACTCCAATTATGGCAAAAATCACACTGAATATCCAATATCGCATGGTAACTTTTGACGCAGACCAACCGAGAGCCTCAAAGTGATGGTGCAGTGGTGCCACCAGAAAAACTTTTTTGCCACTACGAAACTTTTTAGACAGGAGCTGGATAATCACCGAGAGAGTCGTGATTAAAAGAGGAAAAGCGATAATTGGCAGTACAAAAATACCATGTCCTCCGCCGAGTGAATCGGTCATAAACGCCACCACTGAGAGTGTCACCGTAAGCGCCATACTCCCTGTCTCGGACATATAGAAACGAGCAGGCGGAATATTGAACCAAAGAAAAGCCAGCAGACTTCCTACGATCACTGCACAAAAGCTCGCGAGGTTGATCTGTTGTTGATAGAAAGCGATTACCGAATACGCACTAAACATAACCGCAAACACCCCTCCCGCGAGACCATCGATACCATCTATCACTCCGCCCGAGTACACCGCTGTCGTTACCAGTATAAAAAACGGTACGATAAGCCAGCCAAGATGTATGTCGCCAAAAAAAGGTAAGGCAATCGACACCACATCAAGCTTAGTATAAAACCAAACCCCACAGAAAAAGGCGATCACTGCTACTATCCCTATTCTCTTGCGAAGTGACAGACCCCCGGCAATATGACTTCCTCCACCACGGATTTCATATAAATCATCCACCATTCCAACAAGTGCTCCGAGCACAAGTGTAAGGAGTGGAATCCACGTTTGATTACGACTCAGTAGGTCGAGCTTGCTTGTAATATCTGTCGGCAAAAAATGCGCTAAAAGCCAGAAAAAACTTACCGTCAAAAATGCCGAGAACCAGATCATGATACCACCCATTTTGGGTGTACCAACCTCTTTCTCCTTGTGAAGAGAATTAAAAATCGGGGTTTCCCTACCATCTGGAGCTATTTTGCCAGACTTTTTCTTCCACATTTTGTATTTATAGAGATAGTGCGAAAGAACAAGGGCAAGGACTAAACCAACAAAAAAAGCTGTGGTAGCTGGGACAAAAACTTTTACGACATCGAGTATAGCGGGCATAAAAATAAAATTATCGTTCTAGTGTAGCATGATTTTCGCCTGGAGAAGAAACGGTGTCTACTTCACCCGTTTCTTTTTTCTCTACCTTCTCAGCTTCTTTTTGAGACAGCTCTATTTCCTCACGCATCTGAGTATACTCAGGCAGGTCTTCGACCTTCTTAACCCCAAGATGTGCAAGAAGATCGAATGTCGGCTTGTATAAATAACTCCGCTCATCGCCTGGTTTAGTCACCCGCTCCACCAGCCCTCGCACAAGAAGATTTCGTAAAATAAAGTTTGAATTGACTCCACGAATATAATCTATTTCGCTTCGAGAGACCGGACTACGATAGATGACGATAGACAGTGTCTCAAGACCGGCCTTACCGAGATCTTTTACTAATTCCTCTTTGGTAAGTGCTTCAATCATTTCTGCATTTTCTGGAGAAGTGGCGAGAGTTACCACATCCTCTTTATACACCAAACACAAACCACGACCAGTGAGCCGTTGCTCTAGTTTCAAGAGAGCTTCCTCGATTTCTTTTGGATCTTTTTTAAGAATTTGCACAAGTCGCTTCGCAGAAATCGGCTCAGCTTTCCAAAAAAGTAATGCTTCTATTTGTGCGTCTAGTTCCATATTTTTATAATAGCGTTATTGTACCTTGCAACATTGATTTAGTCGAAACTGTACCCTCCTCCGCGCCTATTTGTATTATTCATAAATCTTGAATCTTAAATCTTGCTTCTACCCAAGATACTTCGGTACCCCGATATCTCGACTCTCCATTTCAATATCATCAAAAGTCTTTTCTTGCGACACCATAAGTATACCCTGTTTTACAAGCTCAAGCATCGCCAAAAAACTCACAATAACCGTCACCTTTTCTTCTTTTCCTACCCCTGCAAATGTTTTAAAGGCCATTTTGAGACTCGACTGAATACGCACGGTCAGACTATCGATCATTTCTTCGAGACTAACTACTTTTCTTACCAATACCTTTGGCAAAGATTCTTTTTTAGGTAAATGAAGCAAAACATCTGCCATCGCACGCCTGATATTTTCCACGGTCATTGAGTCATCTGGTGAAAAGACCGGCTCATAAGCTCGAGACTGTGACGGAAAAAAGAGTGACGATACACCAAAACGCTCTTTGATATGAAGACTGACATCTTTTATACGCTGATATAGGGCGAGGCGCTTATTGAGATCCTCGATACTTCCCTGCTCCTCCTGAGTTAAAGAGAGAGTTGGTAAAAGTGATTTTGATTTAATGAGAAGTAATGTCGAAGCAACCAAAATAAACTGCGCACTGTCCGCGATAGAATGCTCGCCAGCTTCTCGTATTCGACCAATAAAATCATCCGTCACTTGAGCCAGCGAAATATCATTGATAAAAAGCTTGCGCTTTTCAATAAGCTCGAGGAGGAGCTCAAGCGGGCCTTCAAACGAAGCTTGTTTTACAGTGTAGATACCCATGCAAATTATTAAGGGTTCAATCTTCGCACATCTCGAGGTAGGTAGGTCGCCTCCCGTACGTTTGGCAGATCAAGCATTTTCATAATCAATCGTCCTGGGCCAATACCCGCACCTCCGTGTGGAGGACAGCCGAAGCGGAAGAAATTAATATAGTCTTTGAGCGACTCGAGATTCATACCTTTTTCCTCAGCCTGTTTCGTAAGAATATCTATTCGATGCTCTCTCTGGGCAAGCGTAGTAACCTCAATACCCCGATAAATGAGGTCGGCTCGTCGTGAACGAGTAGCGTCCTCTGGATGACGCATATGATAAAAAGCAGATTTTGATTTGTGATAATCAGTGATAAACACAAAATCGTGATTATGCTTTTCTTTTACATAATCTGAAATAGCTCGCTCTTCCTCGGGAGAAAGATCGTGTTCTTCTCCAGACTGAACACCTCTTTCAGCAAGAATTTTCTTTGCCTCGAGCATCGGAATCCGTGGAAATGGTCGAGCTGGTAGCATAATAGGCGTGTCTGGGAAAGCTTCCAAAACACTTTTAAACCCACTTACGAGCATTTCTTCTTCAGCATCCATAACATCGTGATGTGATTCAATATAAGCCATTTCAAAGTCCCACCCGATAAACTCAGTGAGGTGTCTCGTAGTAAATGACATTTCCGCTCGAAAGATCGGCCCCGCGATAAATACTTTTTCAAAGCCCGAAGCAATACCCATTTGCTTGTAGAACTGCGGTGATTGAGCAAGATAGGCTTTTCGGTCAAAATAATTTACCTCAAACACTTCCGCCCCTGTTTCAGATGGGGTACTCATAAAAGACGGCGAGTAGAGCTGAATGAAATCGTTGGCTAGCCAGTACTGACGAAAACCTTTTTCAAGAGCTGTCCACACTTTAAATACGTGCGCCTTTTCTGGCTTACGTAAATCAATCCAGCGATAGTCAAAACGGATCGGCGCCTCGGTCTCCTCACCGCCTTTTTTAACAACGACAGGAATAGGGAGTTCTGGATCTGACGCAGACAGAACGGCGATTTCTTCTGCGCTAATTTCTACTCCACCTTGTGCGTTCAATTCTTTCTTCGCTACTCCAGCGACCTGTACCACTGATTCGAGAGAAAGATTTTTGACCGCTTCAAATATTGGAGAATCTTTCATCACAACCACCTGAATAGTCCCCGTGATGTCGCGAAGGACAAGAAAGATTATTTTGCTCTGCACACGCAGGGCATGTACAAATCCGGAAATAGATACTTTCTCACCCGCTTTTTCTATAACATTTTTTATGTATATTCTTTTCATTTTGTATAAATTAAAATCGCCCTCACAAAACTACCCGATGGATAATTTTATGAGGACGATCTTTGCCTAGACACTTTCGTGTCGGCCATGCCGTGGTGCCACCTCAATTCGCTTTTATACCATCCCCAATAATGGTTACTTGGAGATAGTATTAAAAGCCTCTGTAGTTTTGTTTAAAAAGCCTGTTTCTACCCAGAAACCACGTCTTGTCAGGACGCTAAGGGCTTATGAGGTCAGTATAGCATAGATATCAAAAGAAACCAGCCATTTTAAAAGGCTAAACACTGTGTTTAGCCTTTTAAAATGGCTCAATAGAGCCATTTTAAATTTTGGGTAAATCCCCCGAAAATCTACTGATTTTCGGGGGATTTACCACTTTTTAACTCTAGATTCTAAACTTTCACTCTTCTGAGTAGCCCCTTGCCTGCAGTCTAAACAACTTCGCATACGTGCCATCCTTTTCCATGAGTTCCACATGCGACCCGATCTCATGCACCGTACCATCTTTCAAAACCAGTATCTTGTCTGCCGTGCGCACCGTCGAAAATCGATGTGAGATCAAAATCACCGTCTTGTCTTTTGGCAATGCCTCAAGCCGAGCAAAAATCTTTGCCTCAGACTCTGCATCTACCGAAGCGGTCGGTTCGTCGAGCACCAATATTGCCGGATTACGATACAGCGCTCGTGCTAAGGCAAGTTTCTGAAGCTGACCTTTCGATGGATCAATCCCCTTATCAAACTGCTTACCGATCATTTGATCATATCCATCTTCCCATCCATCAATAAAATCAGATGCTTCACTTCCCTGCGCCGCCCATTTTACCCGATCCATATCGAGCGGTATATCTGTCCGTCCTAGAGCAATCGATTCAGCCACCTTAAACTTATAGCTAGAATAGTCTTGGAAAAGCACACCAAGTGCATGAAGCCAGCTATCGATATCCAATTCTTTCAAATCTCTACCATCTACCAAAATCTGTCCCTCAGTCGGATCATAAATACGACAGAGAAGCTTTACAAGTGTCGTCTTGCCAGCACCATTTATCCCTACGAGTGCGAGCTTTTCTCCTGGCTCAATCGCAAAAGAAATATGTGAAAGTACTTGCTTGGTGGTTCCTGGATATGAAAAAGAAACATTTTGAAAAAGAACTCGTGGTGCACAAGCCGAGCTTATTTTAAAAGGATTATTAGCCTTTGGGAGATTAGATCTCGCATCAAGTATTTTAAACAGGTCAGTAGCAAATAAACTATCTTTATACTGCTTTGCCATATTCATAAGAAAACCGGCAAGTGCCGACTCGAGTTCCATAATAGAAGCGATAATAAACACCATCGTACCCACCTCAGTCTTTCCCAGAAGTACACTGTTGATCACGAGCACCACTCCTCCACCGATAGCCCCACCAGTCAAAACCAGCGCAATCATGTGCCAAAAAACTTTTTTCTTTTCAATAAGCTTTTGCTTTATATTGAACGAACGAAAAATGTCCGCGATCATCCTGATAAAATGATCTGTGTTTTGAAACAGTTTCAACTCGGTCAATTCTTTCTTATTGAAAAAATGGTCTTGGAGAGCCCAGAAACGCCTGCGGACCGGCGCCTCTGCGTTGAAAATACCGTATACACCCTGACCATACATGAGCTCAACAACCAATCTCGGTAATACCGCAAGAGCGACGATCAAAAACAGCCATGGATTGAATGCGTACAACACAAATGAAGCGATGGCCACCCCCAAAATATTTGGGAGATTCATAAACATATCTTGTGCCATATTTATAAGTGGCCACACATCGTGTTCCCATAGGGTATTGAGTGTGTCGTTAAATTTTGGATCCTCAAATGTAGCAATGTCGATGTTGGCACGTTTGGAAATAAACATAATCTTGAAACTCTCGTGCAAATCAATGCCGAACCAACGATCAGTGTAGCTTTTAAAACCGTACAACAACTCTGGGACGAGAATCATGGCCACTGCAAGCACTGAAAGCCAAGTAATAGCCACTGTATCTGCAGTCGCTATGTCACTGAGATTATTTACCAAAAGAGCCATCACGCCACTCTTTACAAAAGGCATCAGCGCAATACCGAGCGATAGCCCAAGGGTGATAAGAACCATTTTGGGATGATTCTTCCAAACCATCTTTAAAATACGTTTGCTATTATGCAAAAGTCTTAAAATCAAGCGAAGTTGTTCTTTAATACTTTTTTTGTTCATGTCCGAGTTTAACTATCTCCTCCACCCACCACACATGCTTTTTCCTAAATTTTAGAATTTGTCGAAAGCGTATCTTTTTGGGAGACTTCGCAAGCGGGTAGCTGAGACGGAGAAATTTTTCACCAGAAAAATATTCGTGCCCCCAAAAATATATGCTGAGAAAAAATTCTAAAATTTAGGAAAACCTAATACAACTTCACTCCGATTTTTTCTCGCACCACATCCATTTTTGCCTCAGCTTTAGCTTTTGCCTTTTCTCCACCAGACCTAAGTACTGAGAGAACTGCCTCTTTATTCTTAGCGAGCTGTTCTCTCTTTTCTCGAAGCGGTTTTATAAAAGCTGAAATGTCAGCGATGAGTGCTTCTTTCAAATCTCTGTACTTACCAGACTTTTCAGCATAAAGGGTCTCGAGCTCAGCCTGTGGACGGAAAAGTTTGTGAATTTCGTATACATTTTTAGGAATACCGCCGGATGAATCCGTCACAACACTCATCACTGCTTTTTTAATCTCTTCATCTGTTGCAAAGAGTGGAATAGTATTGCTATAGCTCTTACTCATCTTTTGACCGTCAGTGCCGGGCACCACCGCCATATCTTTCAAAATCATTGCATCAGGCAAAACAAATGCTTCGCCAAAAATACGGTTGAACTTTTCTGCGGTGTCTCGAGCATACTCAATATGCTGCTTCTGATCCTGTCCGACTGGTACATGGGTCGCATCATAAAGTAAAATATCCGCCGCCATAAGCATGGGGTAGTTGAATGCACCAACACTAATCTCTTTGTTCTTTGCTTCGGCATCTTTGAATGCATGCGCACGCATAAGATACGGCATAGTAGTGACAGTATCAAAAATCCATGCAAGCTCAGTGTGTGCAGAGACGTCTGACTGCTTAAAGATAGCCGATTGTTTAGGATCGAGACCTATCGCGAGATAATCGAGTGCGAGATCAAGAATATTTTGCCTCATTTCATCGTCGTTTTGTATAAAATTGAGACCGTGGTAGTCGGCAATCATAAAAAACTTTTCTGCATCTGGGTGTGCATTTTGTAGATCTACCATTTGCTTCATGGCACCAAAATAATTGCCGATGTGTGGTCGGCCAGTGGGCTTTACTCCAGACAATAGTACTTTTTTCATCTGATTAGTATAGCAAAAGATGTGGAAAATTGGTATCAACGGGAATAACAGCCCCGAATTTTCTACTAAAAATTCGGGGCTGTTATTCGTTCGAAAAATTCAAAGGCTAAACTCATGAGTTTAGCCTTTGAAAATGGCTCTGTTGAGCCAAATGTATCTAAAATGACCTCTGACGATTTTAAGCCACCGTTTGGCGGAAAGGCTCAACGAGCCAGAAGCAAGAAATCAGCGAATACTATCCAACTCAATAATAAACCTCGAGCCCTTGCCCCTACCATCAGACTCTGCCCAGATTTTGCCATGATGCGCCTGGATCATTTGCTTTGCAAGATAGAGACCGAGACCCGTGCCACTGACATTAGTCTTAAAGGCATCTTTATCACGAGTAAACTTTGCAAAAAGTTGTGGAATTACTTCTTTATCAATACCCACACCCGTGTCAGATACTGTTACCCTGACCCTACCACTAGTGCCATCGGAAAGTGAGTATCGAGAGAGTGCCACCTTGATAGAACCTTTCGGAGTATACTTGATCGCATTGTCGATGAGATTGCCGATAACCTGCTTTATCTTCCCCTGATCAGCATTTACAAAATAATCTCCCGGCCCCGCAACAGACGAGATGGTCAATCCCGCTTTCATAATATTTGGCCGAAATTCTTCTGTCACCTGCACTGCAAGCTTCTGTATATCAAAACTAGTAAAATCATACTTCATAGTTCCCTGCTCGATGCGCGAGATATCGAGAAAATCACCAACAATCACCACCAGCGACTGGGTGGACTGATACATACGATCGACAGCCTCACGCACCGACTGAGACACTTCACCATAAGTACCATCGATTACGAGTGATGCGTAACCTTTTATCGCCGTGAGTGGATTTCTGATCTGGTGTGACGCGAGCGAGAGAAACTCCGACTTGAGTTTATCGAGCTCTTTGAGTTTTATATTTGTGCCCTCAAGCTTGTCGTTTGACTTCACCAAGCTATCCGCAAGCTCCTCGATCTTCTCTCTCGACTCGACTTCTTTCTTAACACCACGAATCAAAGACCTCCCAAGAATGACGATAAAAATGAGAGTGAAAAACAACACATATTTTACATTTTCAATTCTTCGTATAAAAAACATAGCAAAAATCAGACAAAACAACATCGCAACGAGCATCTGTGAGCCGAGTAGCTTTACATTAAAAGCCTTGAACTTAACAATCATGTACGAAAGAAAAGCCAAAAAGCCAAGCATTCCAAGTGGTCCAAAAAGATTAATCTCGTACAAAAGAGTAATATCACCAGCAATATTAGTAAGGGTGAATATTCCAAGAAAAATAAATATTCCTGATCCCAATAATACGATTTGCTTCTTAAAATCAATAAGTTGACCAACGACAAAATACTTCTTAAAACATAGATATAGAGCAAAAAACAATAAATTTACTTCCAATACATAGATATAATTCCACAAAAAACCATTAGAGGCTTCACAATTGACGAGGTCGAAAGACTCCATATT
>SXGR01317773.1_pt1 | contig 11158 bp, 7 predicted proteins | sample 3174711 | NCBI WGS metagenome assembly SXGR01 (sample SAMN11356860, study PRJNA531348) | freshwater metagenome | isolation source: freshwater sample F1-60 | place: China: Fuxian Lake, Yuxi | collected 2017-12-25
GCTTCGCCGAATCGGTGGGCTACCGCGTGCGGCCCTACATGGTCGTGGCCTGGCATGCGGGCGGAGACGACAACCACGATCCCGCCGCCCTGCGCGAGACCGGGCGCCTCGACAAGCTCGAGGAATCGGCGCGTGCCATCGCGCCCCTCAAGCCCGATGTGGGCGTGTGGTCGTGCACCAGCGGCAGCTTCATCGCGGGCCGCAAGGCCGCCGAGGCGCAGATCGCGGCGATCGGCCGTGTGCTGGAGGCGCCCGCCACGTCCACCTCCATTGCCTTCGCGCGTGCGGCGTCCCATCTCGGACTGAAGCGCGTGGCGGTGCTCGCCTCCTATCCGCGCGAGACGTCGCAGGCCTTCGCGCACTTCCTTGAGGAACACGGCCTTGCCGTCGCGCATCTCGAATGGAACGACGCGCCGGGCGGGCGCGAGGCGTTCTTCATGTCGCTCGACCGCTTCGCGGATGCGGCCCGGCGCGCCAATGGGCCCGATATCGACGGTTTTCTCATCCCCGACACCGCCGTCGCGGCCTTCGATCTGATCGAGCCCTTGGAGGCGGAGTTGAAGAAGCCCGTGCTGACCGCCAACCAAGTGACGGTGTGGGACGCGCTGCGCCTCGCCGGCTGGCGCGAGGCGGTGCCGGGCTATGGCCGCTTGATGCGGAGCTTCTAGGCGCGCGCCGTACGCGGCGGCGGCGCCACTTTCGCGGCCAGGCGGTGGCCCAGCACTTCGACAGAGAGCGCCATGCCGGGTGCGGCGTGCGCCCGAGTCACGAAGGCGAGCGCCAGGCGTGCGCCCGCGCGGTGGCCGAAGCCGGCGGATGTCGTCATGCCGACGACCGCCTCGCCCGCGCGCACCGTGTCGATCCCCATGGGATCGAGATCGCGCGGCGCCGCGTCGGATGCGACCTCCAGAAGCACCAGCACGCTCTCGGGCGGATTGGCGGCAAGGAATGCCGCCTTGCCGGTGAACGCGCCCTTCGCGGGATCGACGTAACGCGCGAGGCCCACCGCGGCGGGCGCCGTCGTGTTGCCGAAATCCACGCCCCAGCGTGCCATGCCCATCTCGATGCGCAGCGCATCGAAGGCGCGCGCGCCGGCGTTCACGAGGCCATGGGCGACGCCGGCCTTCTGCAGCGCCTCGAAGACGGCCAGCATGTAGGGCGCCTCGGCGTGGATTTCCCAACCCGCCCCGCCCACGGCGGAGAAGCGCGCGAGCATGACCGGCACCAGGCCCAAGGTCGTGCGCACGAGCTGGCCGCGCGCGGCGCCCGCCAGGTCCGCCTTGCCGAAGCTGCTCTGGCACGCCTCTTCAAGGATGGCGCGCGCGTTCGGCCCGGCGAGGAGAAGGGCGCCGCGCCCGCCGGTCTTGTTGTCGACCTCGACATCCGCGCCCGCCACGTGGCGCGCGAGCAGATCGCCCAGGTGCTGTTCCAGGAAGGCGGAGGCGGTCAGAAGGAAACGGTCCTCCGCGAGCCGGAGAATCGCCGCATAGGCCGCCGTCTTGCCCTTGGGCGTGAGGATGACGGCGGGTGCCGCCATGCCCGCGACAGGCAAACGGCTGGCCGAGAACGCATCGAGCGCCTTGGCCGCGCCGGGCCCGCGCACCTCGAACTTCGCCAGGCTCGATAAATCGAAGAGCGCCGCGGTGCGCGCGACCGCCAGTGCCTCGCGCGCCGCATGCGGGAACCAATTGGCGCGGCCGTAGCTGGGCTCTTCCTCCGCCACCACGCCCGGGGGCGCGTACCAGTTCGGCACCTCCCAACCGTTGCGCGCGGCGAAGACGGCGCCCAATTCCTTCTGGCGGCCGTGGAGCGCGGAGACGCGCGCGCCGCGCGCGACAGGATGCTCCTCATTGGGATAGGCGACGCTGAACTCGTGGACGTAGGCGGCGCGCGTCGATTCGATCGTGAAGGCGCCGGTCGCATAGGCGCCGTAGCGGCGCAAGTCGAAGGCGGTGAGATCGATCTCGGGCTCGCCGCCGATGATCCATTCCGCGAGGCGCGCGTTGAGGCCGCCCGAGAGGCCGAAGCCCGCGAAGTAGCCCGCGTTCATCCAGTAATTCGTGAGCCCCGGCACCGGCCCGATGGTCGGGTTGCCGTCGGGCGAGCGCATGATCGGGCCGTTGATGACGCGCTTCACGCCCAACTTGCCCAGGATGGGCACGCGGGCGAGCGCGCGCTCGAAGGCGTGGCTCACGCGTTCGAGATCGGGCACCAGAAGTTCCTGCACGAAGCCGGGCGGGGTGCCGTCGGCGGCCCAGAACACGGGCTCGGCGTCGAAGAGGCCGAGCAACAAGCTCTTCTGCTCCTGGCGCATGTAGAGGGGCGCCGAGATGTCGCGGAGGATCGGCAGCTCGGCATTGAGCCTTTCGATGCCGTCGACCGGCTCCGTCACCAGATATTGTCGCTCCATCGGCACGATGGGGAAGTCGTAGCCCACCATCGCCGCCACCTCGCGGCTCCACAGCCCGGCCGAATTCACCACGATCTCGCAGGTGATGGGCCCCTTGTCGGTCTCGACGCGCCAATGGCCGTTCTGCCTGACCGTCGCGGTCACGCGCGTGTGGCGATACACCTCGGCGCCAAGCGCGCGCGCCTGGCGCGCAAGCGCGTTCGTGATGCTCGAGGGATCGATATAGCCGTCTTCCTTCGTCCAGCACGCGGAGAGGACGCCGTTCAGTTCCATGTACGGCAACAGATCCCTGGCCTGGTTGGGCCCGATGACCTCCATCTCCATGCCGAGGAGGCGCGCCTTGGCGACGGCGCGGCGATGCTCGGCTTCGTGGTCGCGATTGACGGACAAGCGGATGCCGCCGCACTTGTGGAAGCCCACGTCCTCGCCGGTCTCGCGGGCGAAGCGCTCGTAGAAGCGCGTCGTCTCCAGATAGAGGCGCGAGTTGGTGTAGCCCGTCGAGTAGTGCGGCGTGTTGCCCGCGGCGTGCCAGGTGGAGCCGGAGGTCAACTCCGCCTTCTCCACCAGCACCACGTCGGTCCACCCCAGGCGCGCCAGATGGTAGAGCAGCGCGCAACCGGCGACGCCGCCGCCGATCACGACGACGCGGGCATGGGATTTCATCGTTGTGGTCCTCCCCGGAGAGGATGGAAGGATCGCCGTGTCTAGAGCACCGCGTCAATGACCGCAGCGCGGCGTGCGCCCAGAATCTCCACGTCGAGTTTCTGCCCGGGCTTGGCGTGGGCCGTCGCGACGCGCGCGATCGCCACGCTGCCGGCGCCCCAGAGCGCGGCCGAGGTGACGACGCCCACGTCCGCGTCCTTCGCCAGCACGATCTCCCCGCCCCAGGGATCGATCTTGCCCGCCTCGACCGAGAGGCGCACGAGGCGCGTCAGGGGTGTGCCTGCCGTGCCGAGGCCTGCTTCGGCGGCGAAGGTGTCGTGCGCGATGTCGATGCCTCAGGCGGGCCGTCCTGCGCGGACGCGGAGCGCGTCGTAGGCGCGCAGGCCCGCGTCCGTCGAAGCTCCCGCCGTCTGCAAAGCCTCGTAGATGGCGACGAGCGTCTCCATGGGTGCTGCGATCTCGAAGGCGGGCGACGCCACGTCGTCCACGCGACGGACGCGCGCCCGCGCGATGCCGATGTCGAGCATGCACGCGGTCCCCGCCTCGGGCGCTTTGCCGCGCGTCGCCTTGGCGAGAACCTCGGCGGCCCTGGAACCGCCCAGCCACAGCATGCCGTCCGTTGCGGTGCGATCCGACACGACGACATCGGCGGGCGCCTTGCACACGAGCGCGTGGCGGACATGGCCTTCGGTCGAGCCTGAGCCCGTGACGTAAAATCGCTCGGCAGTCAGGCGTTCGAGCGTGACCAAGGCCACGACGCGGCCCTTGGCCGTTAGCACCGCGGCATCGCGCAGCGCGCCATCGGCGGCGGGCACGCGGCCCTCGGTGAGGGCGGCCAACCACGCGGCCGCGCCCGCGCCCGAGACCTCGAACTTGGCGCGGCTCGACAGGTCGAGGAGAGCCGCGCCTTCCGTCATCGCGCGCGCCTCGGCTGCGGCCTCACCCACCCAGACCTGGCGCTCGAATTTGGTGCCGTCGTCCGGCGCCGCGCCGTTGCGGCGGAACCACAGCGGGGTTTCCCAGCCGCCTTCGGCACCGAACACCGCGCCCTTTTCCTTGAGCGTGCCGTAGAGCGCGGAGACGCGCGCGGGCCGGCCGCGCGTGGAAATGCCGTGCGGGTAGTAGACGGGATTGGAGTACGCGTGCCCGGTGGCGGTGCAGGCGGCGGCGTAGGACTTGGTCGCGTGGGGTCCGAAGCGGCGCACGTCCACCGGCGCCAGATCGACCGAGGGCTCGCCCTCGACGATCCACTCCGCGAGACCCTTGGCGAGCGAGCTTTGCAGGAAGCCGCCCACGACGCCGCAGAGCGTGAAGTAGTTGGGCAGGCCGTGCGCGGGGCCCACGCAGGGCTTCAGGTCGGCGGCGCGGCTCGTCGGGCCGTTGATGACTTGCTTGATGCCCGCGCGCGAGAAGGCGGGGATCATTTGGGCGATTCGTTCGAGGGAAGGGGCCGCGCGCTCGATGTCGGGCGGCAGAAGCTCCTGCCCGAAATCCTTGGGCACGCCGTCGAGGCCGAAATGAATCGCGTGCGTCTCGTAGCACGAGACGAGGAGGCCGCCGCGTTCCTGGCGCGCGTACATGGGGATGTTCAAGTCGCGGAGGACCGGCAGATGGCCTGTTGCGTTCGCGAGTTCTGGGATCGGCTCGGTCACGAGATATTCGTGCTCGATGGCGAGCACGGGCAGGTAGTGCCCCAGCATCTCGGAGATTTCGCTGGCCCAGAAGCCGGCGGCGTTGATGACGACCTCGGCGGTGAGCGTTCCCTTGTCGGTCTCGATGCGGAACTCGCCCGAGGGCAGGCGCGCGAGACCCACGACGCGGGTGTGGCGGTACACCTCGGCGCCCTCGGCCCGCGCGGCATTGGCGAAGGCGTTGGTCGTCTGCGCCGGATCGGTGTAGCCGTCATCGAAGGTGTGCAAGCCGCCCACCACGCCGTCCAATTCCAGGAGCGGCCAGAGCGACTTCACCTCGTTGGGCCCGACGATCGCCCCCTTGATGCCGATGCCGCGCGCCATCGCGAGGAAGCGCCTGTACTCGTCGATCTGGTCGGATGTGCGTGCGAGACGCAAGCTGCCCGTGGCGCGCACGCCGGTCGGATAGCCCGCTGCGTCGAGGTGCTTGTAAGACTCGAAGCTCTCGTACTGCACGCGCGCCATGAAGGCGGTGTCGGAGAAGTGCGGCACCTGGCCCGCCGCATGCCAGGTCGAGCCCGCCGTCAGTTCGCCCTTCTCGATGAGCGCCACGTCGCGCCAGCCGTGGCGGACCAGCTGGTACAGCATCGCGGTGCCCATGATGCCGCCGCCGATGACGGCGGCGCGAACGTGGGATTTCATCCGATCCTCCCTGGCGTGCCTCACTTGCGGCGCGCCACGGATCATACCCATGATGCCGCGCCTTCCCTAGGTCCGGAAGGCGCATGGCAATACGGGCGCCGTCCGTCCGTCATCGAGGTCCGTGGGGGCGAACTTGGGACAGTACGACGCGCTTCTGAGGCCGCTGACGATCAAGACGACGACCATCCGCAACCGGATCGTCTCGACCGCCCACGCGCCGGCCTATGACGAGGACCGCAAGCCCAAGGATCGCTACCAACTCTATCACGCCGAGAAGGCCAAGGGCGGCATCGGCCTGGTGATGTTCGGCGGCTCCACGGGCGTCGCCATCGATTCGGAAGCGGGCTGGGGCCAGCTTTCGGCGGCGGACGATTCAATCATCCCCTATTTCCAGCAGTTTGCCGGCCGCGTGCACGAACACGGCGCCAAGCTCATGGTCCAGTTGACACACATGGGCCGAAAAATCCGTTGGGACCTGGGTCACTGGCTGCCGACGCTGGGGCCGTCCCACGCGCCGGAGCGGCTCAACTATCCCTATCCCAAGGCCATGGAGGACTGGGACATCCGCCGCGTCGTCCGCTCCTACGCCGACGCGGCGCGGCGTTGCCAGGCGGGCGGGCTCGACGGCATCGAGCTGTCGGCCCACGCCCACCAGATTTTCGACGAGTTCTGGTCGCCCTACACGAACCTGCGCACCGATGAGTACGGCGGCAGTTTCGAGAACCGTCTGCGCTTTCCCTTGGAGTGCGCGGCGGCGGCTCGCGCGGCGGTGGGCAAGGATTTTCCCATCGGCATGCGCATGTCGGTCGACGAATTGATCGAGAACGGCATGGACCAGAAGGACTGCCTGGATGTCGCCGTGGCCTTCGCGAAGAGCGGCCTCATCGATTTCCTGAATCTCACCGCCTCGCAGACGAACACCAACATGTCGCACGCGGCCATCACGCCGACTATGGCGTACCCCATCGGCGTGTACCTGCACTACGCCAGCGCGGTGAAGGCGGCGGTGGACATTCCCGTGTTCCACGCCTCGCGGATTCCCGACCTGGCCACGGCCGCGCGCGCGGTCGCGGACGGCCACGTGGACATGGTGGGCATGACGCGCGCCCACATCGCCGATCCCCACATCGTCGCCAAGATGATGGCGGCGCGCGAAGACGACATTCGCCAGTGCGTGGGCGCGGGCTATTGCCTGGATCGCCTCTATACCGGCGGCGGGGCGTTGTGCATCCAAAATCCGGCCACGAGCCGCGAACGCACCATGCCGCACGTCATCTCCACGGCGGAGCGCGGGCGCACGGTGGTCGTGGTGGGCGCGGGGCCGGGCGGCATGGAGGCGGCGCGCGTCTCGGCCGAGCGTGGCCACCGCGTGGTGCTGTTCGAGGCGGCGGAGAAGGCGGGTGGCCAGATCAATCTGGCGGCGCGCGTCGGTTGGCGCGAGCCCATGTCGGGCATCGCACGCTGGCTGGACGGGCAGGTGCGCAAGTTGGGCGTGGATCTGCGGCTGGGCACGCGCGCCACGGCGGACGCCGTTCTGGCCGAGCGGCCCGACGAGGTCATCATCGCCACGGGCGGGGCTCCCAATCGCGGGCGTTTCGCCGATTTGAACGTTGTGCATACCACCTGGGACGTGCTCGACGGCCGCATCGCGCCGGCCGAGGGCCAAAGCGTGCTGGTGTACGACGATTCGGGGGATCACCAGGGCGTATCCTGCGCGGAATACGCCGCCACCCGCGGCGCGGCGGTCGAGATCGCGACGCCGGACAAGCACGTGGGGTTCCGCCTCGGCCCCACCAATCGTCCCATTCACGTGCGCAATCTCCACAAGGCCGGCGCCGTCATGACGCCGGATGTGCGCATGGCGGGCGTGGCGCGGGACGGCAACCGGGTCGTCGTGGCGTTGAAGAACGACTACACCGGTGCCGAGGAGGAACGGGTGGTCGATTTCGTCGTGGTCGAGCACGGCACCTTGCCGCAAGACGAGCTTTATTTTGCCCTGCGGCCAAAGTCCTCCAATTTGGGCGAGGTGGACTTGGACGCCCTCGTCGCGAATCGTCCACAGGCGATCCGGACCAATCCCCAAGGCACGTTCCGCCTGTTCCGCATCGGCGACGCGGTCGTCTCGCGCAACATCCACGCCGCGATCTTCGACGCCTTGCGCCTGTGCAAGGATTTCTGAGGGCCGAGCCTCTGCTCGCCGACATGGGGTGCTTGCGTGCGCCGCCGTTCGATCCATCATGGTGCCGGCGGTCTTGTTCCTAACCGCCGCATCGCAATGCGGAGACGAGGTCCATGCCCAAGGCGCTCACTCAAGCCCAAGTCGAGTCCTTCCGGCGCGACGGCTTCGTCTTCCCGGTGCGCGTCCTATCGGCGGAGGAAGCGGCCGGGCATGCCCGGCGCGTGGACGATTTCGAGGCGCGCACCGGCGAGAAGGCCTCGCGCCGCCTGCGCACCAAGGCCAATCTGCTGACCCCGTGGCTTGCGGAACTGGTGCGCCACCCGCGCCTCCTCGATGCGATCGAGGACATCCTGGGTCCCGACATCCTGTGCTGGGGCGGGGGCATCTTCGTGAAGCGGGCCGGCGATCCGGCCTTCGTGTCGTGGCACCAGGACACCTGGTACTGGAGCTGGCAGCCCAAGGAGGCGGTCACCGCCTGGCTTGCCTTCACGGACACGAGCGCCGCCAACGGCGCCGTGCGCTACGTGCCCGGCTCCCACACCCGGCCCGTCGAAGGCCATCGATGGAAGGACGACACGAACAACCTGCTCACCACCTCGCTCGAGGTTTCGGGCGGGGTGGACGAGGCCAAGGCGGTCACCGCCGAGATCAAGGCGGGCGAGATGATTCTCCACCACGAGCGCGTGGTTCACGGCTCGCTACCCAACACGTCCAACGCTCCGCGCATCGGCTTCTCGATCCAGTACGTGGCCGCGCACTTCAAGGAGACGGCGATTCCCAAGACCTCGGCCTCGCTCGTGCGCGGCGCGGACCGCTACCGGAACTTCGAGGACGAGCCGGTGCCCGCGCGCGAATTCGACCCCGTGGGGGTGGCGGCCTTCGACCGCGCGCTCGTTCTGTACCGTGAGGCGGCGAAGAGCCTGCGCCTGGCCAAGGGCCCCGGCGCGCCTTAGGCACAAATCCAGCGGTTGACGCGTCCGGCATGCGCGGGCGATTGTCTCCCGTCACGCCGCGCGACGTATCGACATCCGATAGCGCGGGACATTGCGGGGATCACATGGCGGATTGCCTTCTCGTTGCGGACCGGGGACCGGCGCGGGTTCTCACGCTCAATAGGCCGCACGTCCTGAACGCGCTCGACAAGGAATTGCGCGACGCGATCGCGCGTGAGTTGCGCCGCGCCAATGCGGACAAGGCGGTGCGCGCGGTGGTCGTCACCGGCGCGGGCGAGCGGGCGTTCTGCTCGGGCCAGGATTTGAACGAGGCCAAGGAACAGACGGCCGCGACGGCCGAGGCCTGGCAGAAGTCATGGGCGGACTTCACCCATTCCTTCCTTGAGACCAACAAGCCCATCATCGCGGCCATCAACGGCGTGGCGGCGGGCGGCGGCTTCGTCATGGCGGCTTTGGCCGACATCAAGGTCATGGCGCGCCCGGCGCGCTTCATCATGGCCGAAGTCAATATCGGCCTGCCGTCCATCATCGGCTCGTGGCTGCTCATGAAGCAGGTGTTCCTGTCGCGCACGGTGGACATCGTGCTGTCGGGCCGCGACATCCCCTCGCACGAGGCGCAGCAGATCGGCTTCGTTCACGAGGTCGTGGAGAGCGCCGACGTGATGGCCCGCGCCCAAGCCTTGGCGGATGAACTGGCGAAGAAGAAGCCCTCGCCCATGCGTCTCACGGTCGGGCGGATGCGCGAGGTGATCCTCAAGGATTGGGCCTCCCTCGAGGCGGCGGCCCAGCGCTACCAGGGCGAAGCGGTGGCCTCCGGCGAGCCGCAGCGGATCCAAGCCCAGTTCCTTGCCGAACGCGCCCGCAGGGCGAAGGCCTGAGGGAGAACACCATGGCCAAATTCATCAAGACCCAGGTCAAGGACGGAATCGGCATCATCACGCTCGACCGCGCGGAGACGATGAACGCGTGGCACCAGCCCATGCGGATCGAGATTTCGGAGGCGCTCAAGGCCTACAACGCCGACTCCAAGGTGCGCGCGGTCATCCTCACGGGTGCCGGCGACCGCGCCTGGTCGGCGGGCCAGGACCTGGCCGAAACCATGCAGATCAAGGGTGCCGCGGAAGGCGAGGCGTGGGCCAAGCAGTGGATCGATTTCTACAATGCCCTTCGCCACATGGATAAGGCGGTGGTCGCGGCGCTGAACGGCGTCGCGGCGGGCTCGGCCTACCAGTACGCCATGCTCTGCGACGTGCGCGTCGGCCATTCGGGCTCGCGCATGGGCCAGCCCGAGATCAACTCGGGCATCACCAGCGTGACCGGGCCGTGGATCATGTACGACCGCATCGGACGAAGCCGTGCGATCGAGCTCACGCTCCGCGGGCGCATGATGGGCGGGGACGAGGCGCACGAGATCGGCCTCATCCACTACCTGGTGCCGCAGAAGGACGTGATGGCGAAGGCCGTGGAGGTGGCCAATGTGCTGGCCAGCAAGGCGCCGCTCGCCATGAAGCTGACCAAGCAGCGCTTCCGCGAGATGACGGAAGAGGGTTTCTGGGATTCGATGAACGCCAACCGGCGTATCAACGCCGAGAACTACGCCTCGGGCGAGCCGCAAGAAGCGATGCGCGAGTTCTTCGAGGAGCGCGCGCGCCGCAAGGCGCAAACGTCGGCGAAGGGGACCCCGGCGAAGAAGGCGGCACCCGCGGGCGCCCAAGTTTGGACGGTCGACCGCGCCAAGCGGAACGCGGCCAAGACGAAGCCGGCGAAGAAGGCGGCCGCGAAGACGAAGGCTGCGCCCAAGAAGAAGGCGCCGGCCAAGAAGAAAGCAGCCCCGAAGAAGAAGGCCGCGGCGAAGAAAGCGACGGCCCGCAAGTCCGTGCGGCGCACGGCGCCCAAGCGCGCGGCACCGAAGCGCAAGGCACCCAAGCGCAAGACATCCATGCGTAAGGTGGGGCGCGGCAAGGCCAAGCGGCGGCGCTAGACCGTGGGGCGCCCGCGCCCCGCGTACCCGCCCTCACGGAGCCGTCCCATGAGCCGGTACGACGCGCTCTTGAAACCGCTCACGCTGCGGAACCTCACGATCCGCAACCGGGTGCTCTCGACCGCGCACGCCTCCGGCTTCGGCCAGGACGGCGTGCCCGGCGAGCGCTATCAGCTCTACCACGAGGAAAAGGCCAGGGGCGGGGTGGGGCTCACAATCTTCGGCGGTTCCTCGGCCGTCGCCATCGATTCGCCCGGCTACATGCGCCAGATCTACGTGGGCGACGACACCGCCGTGCCGCACTTCCGCAAGTTCGCGGATCGCGTCCACGCGCACGGCGCGGCGATCATGATCCAGCTGACGCATATCGGCCGGAAGATCGGCTGGGACCACACGCATTGGTTCTGGCCGGTCGGCCCCAGCCGCCGGCATGAGCCGCTCCATCGCTCCTTCGCCAAGGAGATGGAGGACTGGGACATCCGCCGCGTGGTGAAGGCGTTCGGCCAGGCGGCGCTCCGCTGCAAGAAGGGTGGTCTCGACGGCGTGCAGATCATGGGCGCGGGCACGCATCTCATCGACCAGTTCTGGAGTCCACTGGCGAACGCGCGCACGGACAAGTACGGCGGCAGCCTCGAGAAC
>SXGR01507826.1_pt1 | contig 11155 bp, 7 predicted proteins | sample 3174711 | NCBI WGS metagenome assembly SXGR01 (sample SAMN11356860, study PRJNA531348) | freshwater metagenome | isolation source: freshwater sample F1-60 | place: China: Fuxian Lake, Yuxi | collected 2017-12-25
GAGCGCTTTCTTCTCCCGCCGGAGCGCCGTTCTGCCGTCTCGTTGCACAAGTGTCCTCCGTCCCGCTTCGACCATCGCTGTAAACCCGGCCTTACTCCGCAGCCGCGAACATGACGACAGCGGGTCGGTAACCCGTTGAAAAAGAGGGGTTTGCGATCGGGGAACGGCGCTTGCGGTTCCTTGGTTCGCAGTTCCGCGCGCGGACGGTACGATCCGCGCTCTTTTGCCCGTTCGAGTCGAAGCGAAAAGCCCATGCCGGACCCCCGTCGCCTATTGATCGAAGAAGCCGGTGAAGACCTCGTGTTCGAGGTGCTGAACCCCGTCGTCGTCGTCGGTCGTGATGCATCGGCCGATTTGACGCTGGAAGATCCGCAGGTCTCCAAACGGCATTGCGAGTTCAGACTTACGGGCGACCGCCTGATCGTCCGCGATCTCGGCAGTACGAACGGGACTTTCGTGAACGGCATGCAGGTCTCGAACGCCGAGCTTAAAGCGGGCGACGTCGTCGGCATCGGCGACCACGTGCTGCACGTCGACCGCCGCGGCAAGGCCGCCGGTGGGACGACGGCGGCCGCGTCCAAAGCGACGGCCCCCGGCCGAACCAACGACGGACCGATGCCGCGGCAAAGCCCGGTGACGGTCCCCTCCCAATCCGCCTTGTCCGCACCCCCGATCGGAGGCGGCATCCCCCCGGCGCGAACGCCGGACGTCGGGACGCTCCCGCCGTCCGAGGCTCCGACCGCTCCCCGGCCCGTGCCGCGACGATCCTTCGGCTCGGCCGGGCTCCTTGTCGCACTCGCGTTGCTCTTCGCGGGCGGCGGCGCCGTGGCCTACAAGCTTCGGTCGGACGGCAAGGAACCCGTAGTGGATCGACGCGCGACGGAAGGCCGGCAGCGACTCGACGCCATCACTGCGCTGGCCGAAACCCGCGGCCGCCGGGCCGCGTTGACCGAGCTCGATGCGATCGAGGCCTTGGGCGTCGCAGAACTGAAGCCCGAGATCGCACGACTCCGCGCCGCCGTCCTCGCCGCGTACGCCGACGTCGCCGACGTCGCCGACAACTCGACGCAACCCGTCGCCGCGGGAACGCCGGTCGCCGCCCCGACGCCGAACGCCCCCGCCGAATCCGCCGATACGGGCACGACTCCGGATGAGACTCCGTCCGACATCACGCAATTCACGACGGCCGTAAAAGCCGGGCGCTTCTTGGATGCATGGCGCCTCGCGGAGGACTCGCCGCAGTACGCGTCGCTCAGCCGCCAACTCGAAACCGCGTTGTCCGCCGAGAAGGACAAGCTGGCCGCCGAGTTCGCCGGCCGCAAAACCTCCGGCGGCGACGCCGCCGCGCGCCAGTGGCTCGGAGACCATCTCGCCAAGATCCCGGTCGGAAGCCGCGCCTACGGCGATCTCCAAGCGCTGATTTTGGCCGGCACCTCGGTCGCTAAGGCGAGCGCGGGTGCGGGCGACTCGTCCCGGCCTTCGAAGCCGGGCGAGGCCGAAGCGCCGAAGGACGTTCCCGCGGGCGAAGCGCTCAAATCCCGGCTGACTTCGGCCGAGGAGATTCTGGCGAAGGGCGATCTGACGCACGCCGCGACGCTCCTGAACGAACTCTCGGCGGCTGCGACCGATGGCAACCATCGCGCGTTGCTCGCCGATGTCGAGCGCGCCTTGCGGGCCGTCCATTCCGAGGAAGGCCTTCGCATCGCGATCGCCCGCGCGGTCGGCGAAGGCGCACATCCGGAGACCCCGACCGCCGACGGCGTGCTGATGCTGACGGCCGCCGACGAGCAGGGCGTTCTTTTCGCGCGCGACGGCAAGCAGGCTCCGGTTCCATGGCGGCTCTTGCCCGTCGCGACCCTGCAAGCGATCGCCGAGCGTTTGCCGTTCACTCCGGGCGAGCGCGTCCACGCCGCCGCGGTCCTCTTTCGGCTCGGCAAAGACGCCTCCGCCGTCAAGCTCCTTGTCCGCGGCGACGCCAAGGCCTCCGACGACGAACGCCGCCGCCGGGACCAAGTATTGGCCGACGCGCGCCGCATGCCCTTGCCGAGCGAAGGCTTCAGGCTCGTCGACGACCGCTTCCTCTCGCCGACCGAGTTCAAACGCTTCGAACTCAATGCGGCGGTCGAGGGTCACAAGGCGGATCTCGGAAACCGCGACGCCGCGAAGCGCCGCGCCGCTTTCGAAGCCCTGACCAAACTCGGGCCCGACGCGAAGTCGTCGTTCCACGCGGCGCTCCTCGCCCGCCGCGCCGGAATCGACGAAGCGCTCAAGAAAGACCCGGCGCACCGGAAGCTCGTCGGCCTCCGCGACAAGCGCGCGCAGATCGATTCGATGAGGAAGGAGCTCTTGGAGCTCATCTTCGACGAGACGAACTACCCTTATCCCTACCGTCCGCCGCAGGCGTCGCAGGCGCAATTTGCGGCGTACCAAAAGCAGCAGGCGTTGATCGACGGCAAGACGCCCGTTCTGAAGCAGGCGTGGAAGGACGCCGAAGCGGTCGCCCTCGGAGCGCCGTACCGCGAGAAGCTGGCCCAACTGGCCGAATGCGACGCGTGGTTGATCGAGGCGGAGGCGCCGGAGACCGCGCCGCTCCCCGGCTTCTACACGCTGCTTCCGGCCGAAAACGAACCGGTGACCGTGCGTTCGATCGCCGTAGACGCCGCCGAACGCGGACAGCTCGACGCGTCGGTCGCGATCATGCAGAAGAACGGCTTCCATGAGACGGCGTCGAAGGGCGAGATCGAACAGTGCCGGCTTACGAACGAGTACCGCCTGATGCTCGGTCGCCGCGCCGTGATCCACTACGGACCGCTCATCGCCGCGTCGCGCGGGCATTGCCAAGACATGTCGCGGTACGGCTTCTTCGCCCACGAATCGCCCGTCCCCGGCAAAAGGTCGCCGGGCGACCGCATGAAGCTGGCCGGCGTCGATCCGCGCGGCGGCGGCGAGAACATCGCCGTCTCGGGAGGTCCGCAAGGGGCTTTCGAAGGCTGGCGCCGTTCGTCCGGTCACCATCGCAACATGATCGAGAAGGGTTGGCGCTACTTGGGCGTCGGCAACGACGGTCGCAATTGGTGCCAGCTCTTCATTTCGGGCGACGGCAATTTGAAGCGCGATCCGCCCCCGGACGACGAAGGCTCGAAATAGGACGTCCGCCGAGCAAAAGTCGCCGGGCGCCCGCTTTGGGTTAACGTCGCGAACGTGATGCGCTTGGTTCGTAAGAAACCCACGGAACGCCCCCGGCGCCCCGGACCCACCCGATGAACGGCAAGCTGATCGTGAGCGAAGGCGGACGCGAGCGCGTCCACGAACTTCTGGACGACGTCACCGTCATCGGACGCGGCGAGCGCTCCGATCTCCGGTTGAAAGATCCGAAGGCCGCGGCGCTCCACTGCGAGATCCGCCGGACTCCCGGCGGTTTCAAGCTGATCGATCTCGAGACCCGCGACGGCACTCGCGTCAACGGCGCCCATGTCAACTCCCACCTGCTGAAGCACGGCGACACGATCACCGTCGGCGGAGTCGAGATCTCCTACCTCGGCGATTCCCCTTCGGCGAAGTCGGCCGCGGCGGCGACTCCTTCGGTCGGCGGCTTGAAGCGGATCCCGGAGGACGACTCCGGGAAGCCCAAGGGCTTCTACCGCCACGAAGCCAAGCCGATGAAGCACGCGAAGGACTCCGGTCTCGGCCTGGCGGTTCTGGCGTTCGTCGTCATCGTCGCAGGCGTCATCGCCGTCGCGCTTTCCGACAGCTCGGAGACCGAGCACCACAAAGCCAAGTACCGCAAGGCGGTCGAGCTCCTGCGCAACGTCGATTCCGAAGAGAAGGCGCTCCGCATCATCAAGCTCCTCGGCGAAGTCGATCCGGAGGTCGCCGATCCGCGCGACGTCGGGCGGTTGCGGGCAGAGGCGAAGGAGTATCTGGACGGCTTCGCCCACGCTCGCGAGAAGCAGGCCGAATACGCCGCTTGGTCGGAACTCGTCAACCTCTATCAGAGCCGGCCCGAGCAGTCCGGAGATATCCTCGCCCGAGCGGACAAGTTTCTGGCGGAGTATCCGCAATCGTCCTACGCCGAACAGGCGGCCAAGATCCGCAAGTTCGCTCAATTGGGCGGCGACCCGGTGCGCGAGCTCGACAAGTTGAATCAAGAGATCAACGCCGCCTTGACGACCAAGAACTGGTCGGAGGCGTTCGCCGTGCTTCGCCGCATGGACGACAAGCCGCTCATCAAGAAGGAGATCGCGCGCTCGGTCGAAGCGAGTCGCAAGATCCTCGAGGACAAGTTCGGGACTTACGTGACCGACCGCTTCAAAGCCGCCCAGCAAGCTGCGGCGTCCGGCGATCCGGCCATGGCGCGCAGGATCTACGGCGAAATCGCGGCTTTCAAAGTCGCTCCGCACGACGAAACCGCCCGACGCGCGCTCGAAGCCCTGAAATAGGCCGTTAGCCTAACCGCGCGTGCTGCGCATCCTGCATCGAGCCCTCCTCGTCGAGCTGCTTAAGAACGCGGCCGGCACGCTGGCCGCGGTCCTCGCGCTCATCTTCCTCGGCGCCCTCTCGCTGCAGGTCGGCAAGACCAGCTTCGACGACCTGCCGATGACGGCGATCCTGAAGAGCGTCGCGCTCTTCGTGACGCACACGCTCAATCTGACTCTGCCGCTGACGGTCCTCGTCACGTGCCTCTTCACCTACGGCCGCTCGGCGGCCGAAGGCGAGTTCGCCGCCGCACGGACGAGCGGAGTTCATCCGTGGCAGATGATCTCCCCCGCGATCCTGCTCGGCGCGATGGTCATGGTGCTGTTGATCGCGCTTCAAAACAGCGTGATGCCGGAGGCCCATTACCGCACCCGCTTCATCACCGACGCCGTCTTCACCGACATCGAGCGCGTCCTTCAGGGCGCCGAACAGCGGATCAAAGGCGGGTCGTTCGTCGCCAAATGGGGCGAGCGTCGACGCGACGCGGACGGCCGGCTCGTGCTTGAGGATCTGGATCTCGTGCAATTCAAGGGCGGAGCTCCGATCAAGTGGATCCGTGCGGCGGAGGCGAAGCCGTCGCTCGACGACGACGGCGGACGCCTCGTGCTGGAACTCTTCGACGTCCACCAGACCGACGCCGAGCATGAAGGCGTCGCCTCCGTCAAATATCTGATGTTCGAGGTCGATCTCGAGGACCTCGCGGCGCGGCGCGTCGTAAGGAAAAAGCCGGTCCAGCGCACCTACGAGGAGCTTTGGAGCATCGCCGGTCGCGATCCGGGCTCGGAAGCGGCCCGCCGCTCGCTCGCCGAACTCGACTATCGATTGGCGCTCGCCGTCTCCGCCGTGATCTTCGCGCTTTTCGGCGCACCGCTCGGCCTCAAACTCCGGCTCGCGAACCGCGCGTTCGTCCTCTTGATCGGCGCGTTGACGGTCTTCCTCTTCTATTGGCCGCTGCTCGCGACCGCGAAGAAGCTCACCGACGGGGGTCCCGTCCCTTCGTGGATCCTCATGCACATCCCGAACGTGGTCTTGGCGATCGTCGCCGTGCGGCTCCTCCGCGCGGCCTTCCGCTCATGAAAGTCCTCGACCGCCACGTCCTTCGCGAGTTCGGTGCGGCCGCGCTCGTGTCGTTCTCGTTCTTCACGCTCCTCTTTCTGGCGCTCCACCTCTTTACGCACTTGTCGGACTTCGGCGAAGCGCGGGCCGCGTTCGCCGAGCGCGGATACACCCTCTTCACCGGAATGTGCACGTACTACGCGATGACGTTGCCGTTCATCCTCGTCGCGGCCGGGCCGTTCGCGCTGCTGATGGCCGGCCTGTGGGCGGCGCAACGGCTCGCGAAGGACGCCGAGACGGTGGCGGCGCAGGCGGCGGGCGTCGGCCTGAGGCGGCTGGTGACGCCGATGATCGTCGCCGGAGCGCTGCTCGGCGCATTCCTCGGTGCGGCGCGGCAGGAAGGTCTTCCGCGCATCGCGGTCGAGCGTCTCCGCATGGAACGATTGCTCAAGGGAAGCACGTCCGCCGCTTTGACCGGGACGCTGCTTTTCGTCGACGACGGCGGGCGGCGCGTGCTGCTCGGTTCGTTCGATCCGGCCGATCGCGTCGCGCGCGACGTCCGCATCCGCGCCGGCGACGACTTCGGGCGGACGGCCGAAACGCCGCGCATGCAGTACCTGAACGGCGCGTGGACGGCGCTCGATCCGGTGAAGGGCGATGCCGCGCTGATCTCCGGCCTCGCCTTGCATCCGCGCGAGATCGAGATCGAGGCCCGCGGCCTCCGTCAGATGCGTTGGTCGGAGTTGGCGGACATGCTCGAGAGGATGCCCGAACGACGGGATCTCCAAGTCTTGAAGCACGCACGCTTCGCCTATCCGGCGGGAGCCGTGGTCCTCCTCGTGCTCGGCCTAGCGCTCGTGCTTCGCAGCGAGCGTCGGAGCGTCTATGCCGCGGCCGGCATGGGGCTACTGCTGTCGGTCGTCTACTTCGCCATGGAAAGCGTCCTGCACGGCATCGCCGAGCGCGAAGTGTGGCTGCCGCCGATCATCGCCGTCTGGCTCTGCCCGGTCGCGTTCGGCGGACTCGCGGGCTTCCTCATCAGCGATCTCTGACGGGCGGGTGCGCGCTCTTCGAACCTCAACGACGCGCGGTCAGCACGACGCGGTTCGGGCCCTTCGTCGCCTGCAAGGAACGTCGATCGAGGACTTTCGCGTCCGCAGCCGGGCCGTCCTGCACCGAGACCTCCAGCATCGCGTCGGCCGTCGCCTCCGGAAGCGACACACGGCCTTCGGAATCCGGTCGGATCAATAAGCGGTCGAGCTTCCCGCTACGTCCGACGGATTCGAGGTCTCCCTTGCAGAGCGCTCGATAGGCGGCGTCCGGCGTCCCCCCTAAGAACAAGCCGGAGCCGGTGACCGCGACGATCACGCCCTCGGCGGCTTTACCGCCCTCGGTCAGCACGGTGATCTCAAGACTCGCCGCAACGTCGAGCGCGACGACGGTCTCAGCCTGTGGTTCGACGGCGAAACGCCGGCGGCGGTGACCGACGGCGCCGGCGGTCAAGGATCCCTCGGCGTCGATGTTCGCGCGCCCGTCGGCATCAGTCCGGACGACGCGGCCCTCGCCGTCGACGACGACCGCGTCCGCGAGCGGCGTACCGTCGGTCGAAGTCACGCGCACCGTGCGGGTCGCTGCGGCGGCGGGCAAGAGCAGATCGCCGGCGTCCGTTGCGCGGTCGAAAGCGCCGGTCAACGCGCGCTTGAGGCAGGGCCGTCCGTCGTCGCCGAGCACGACGATCTCGACGCCGACCGGAGCCGCCCCCGACGACGGGCACTTGGCGAGTCCGCGGCTGAAGCGTCCCTCGGCGTCGGAGGCGACAGGAAAGTCCTGCGCCAACATGCCCCACTGGATGCGGACGACGACGTCGACCTTGGCGGCGGGCGTCGCGCCGTCGGCCAACAGAATGCGCCCGACGAGCATCGGCGCGCGACGAAGCACGACTTGCACGCCGGATTTCGGAGCGATGATCGAAAGCGAACGCGGCGACGCGGCGTCGGCCGACTCGAACTCCGGCGGCCATTGCAGCCGACCCGGCAGACCGTCTTCGAGTCCTCCCAAACGGAAGGCGCCCCGAGCTCCGATCTTCACCGCCGCGACATCCAAGCGACGCGGAACCGGATCGCCGAGCGGCGGCAGATCCGCCGTGCCGGCGAACGGCCGATCCGCTTGAAACTGCATCGTGAAATCGGCCGGCGCCGGAACGCCGTCGATCGTCACGAGACCCGTGATCGCTCCCGCAAGAGGCATCCGCGCCAAGAACGTTCCGCGTTCGAGCGTGATCGCACCTTGGAAGGGTGCGTATCCGGGACAAATCGCAACGAACGTCGCGCGATCCTCGTCCGCCGGAAAGCGCACGCGACCGTCGCCGTCCGCAGGTTCGAAGGCGACGACCGCACCAATCTTGAGGAGAAAGGTCTCCGCGCCCGCAAGCGGATGCTCGTCGTCACCGATCAGCAGGATGTCGGTGATTGCCGGCAGTTCATTCGGCGGCTCCGATGCGTCGTTCACGGACGTCGCCGGCTCGCGGTACGGCGCCCGCGTCACGGCGGCGAAGCCCGTTTCCGCGGACGGTCGGACGCTCAAGTCGGCCGCGTTCGACCGGGCGGCCGGGTCGAGATCGGATCCCGCTCGGTCGGCACGGGTCGACGGCGGAGTCGCCGGCCACCAATACACCGCGCCGAGAAGGGCGGCAGCGGAAAGAAGGACGCCGAGGACGGTGCGCGTTTTCACTGCGACAACCGGATTTCGTTGGTGCGGCCGGTCTCGACGACGAAATCGACGAACGCTCCGATGCGCGTCGGGAGTGCTTGGCCGTTGTCGCGAAGAAGTTCCGCGCGGTACTTACCCGTACGGACGGCGTCGATCCGCAGTTCGCCCGTCGTGAGATCGCCTTGGAGCGAAGGCACGAAAATGCGTTGCGGCGACTCGCCCGCAAGCGGCGTCAATCGGACGAACACGTTCAGGTCTTTCGACTTCCCTTGTTCTCCGAGTTGCATCAATAGCGTCGCGTGCGCAGGCACGACGAGCCGAGCCTCCGGCACGCGGGCGTCGTGCCGCATCGAGAAATCTTCGCCGCCGACTTTCGCGGTGATGGTGACCAGATCTTCGGGCAGGGCCTTCAAGACCAACCGGCCGTCCGTCGCGGCACGCGCGCCGTCCGAGCGACCTGCATCCGGATGCACGACCCATGCGGCTTCGACCGGCACGGGCAGTCCGGCCGGATCGACGACCTCGAGCGCGACGTCCCGCCCGCTTTTTAGGACGACTACGGCCTCTCGACCGTCGCCCGGAAAGACGAACGGATCGATCCGTTGTTTGAGCAGGGCGTCGGCGTGGATCGTCAGCAAGCCTTCCACGGCGTACACGTGGGAGAAGGAGGCGGTGCCGTCCGCGCCGGTGTTTGCGGTCAAGCCGCGAGCTTCCGGTCGCTCGCCGCCGAGGGGATCGAGGTCGAGGCTTGCGTTGCGGACCGGAGCGCCTTGCGCGTCCATGACGATGACCGCGAAGGTCCGCGGCTCGCGCGAGGTCTTCGACTCGATGAGGACCGGCTCCCCTACCCGCGGCGTCGCATCGTAGAGCCACGAGAACGTCGCGAACGGGTCCGTCACCTCCACCTTGATCGGCACCCCCGGCACGAGATCCCCGACGCGCACGACGCCCTTCGCATCGGTGCGGAATCCGACCATCGAGTTGGTGCTCTTCCCGGCGTCGCTCACGGAGCCTTCGTCGGCGTCGCTTAACGCGCCGTCATAGACCGCCTGCTGCAGAGAGTCGGAGAACGCCATGAACCCGCGCGGCCCGAAGAAACGCACGGACACGTTGGGAGCCGGAGCGCCTGACGGAGTCCGTACGCGAACCTCCACGGTCGCCGCCTTCTGCAGCGAAACCACGAACGGCGACGCCGCATTCGCCGGGATCGTCACGCGTCCGCGTTCGTAGCCGTCGGCCGCGACGAGGATCGTCACCGCCGCAAGCGGCGGATAGAGCTTTGCGTTCGCCTCCGCATCGAGCGGGACGAACGCGTTGACATGCGCGTCGTCGCGCGCGAGGAATCCGCGAGCGACCGGCGCACCGGCCTCGTTTCGCACGGAGACTTGGAGGGTGCGGAATTCGTCGACCTGCAAATCGCCGACGTCTCGATCGGCCAAGAATCCCGCCGACGGATCCAAATCGTACTTCCGGCCCTGACCAAAGAGGACGATGCCGTGAGGCGGTGCGACTTCGATGGAGAAGGAATCCGCTTCCCCGGGCTTGCGTCCCGGGTAACGCACGGAGAACTCCCGAAAGCGACCGGCCGAGTCGGCCGTCACGCGACGAGTCACCCCCTCGCGGATCGTGCCGATCGTTATGGCGACTTCCGCCATCGGCACCGGTTTCTTCGTCGCATCGACGACACGGCCCCTGATGAACGGACCGGTTTCGTCCGTCCCCGAGGTCGCCTCGGTCGCGCGGGATGTCAGTGCCTCGGCTTCGGCGCGTTCGGCATCGGTGAACGGCGTCGAGCGAACCCCGCCCGCCGCCCCCGCGATCCTCGGCTTCTCCGGCCCGACCGCCGGCTTCGGCGTCTCCCGCCGATCGAGGATCGCACCGTCGGGAGCATGAGCCTCCCCGCCGCCGAGCAGCCACCAAGCCGCCGCTCCGACGATCGCCGCCAACGCAACTCCAAGGATCGCTTTCGTCATGTGTCCGCCGCGATCTTACGCGCCCCGCCGCCGCCCGCGATCACCCTCCCGCAAGTCCGCGCTCGAAACGTCACAGGGGTGTGACGCCGTCCGGATCTCGTCCACGGTCGGTTAGGCGGCACGCGACGCTGTCCTTTAGTAAAGGACAGTGAATCGAGCAGGACGGGAGCCCGTAGTCTACCGGTCGGAAATAGCGGGGCGTGATGCGTCCGCTTCGTCCGTCCGAACACCGATCGCATCGAGAAAGTCGGCGGTTAGGCGAGCTTCGTCCTCGGCCCCGGACCCGCCGCGAATCAACAGCAAGCGATCGTTCGCGGCATCGCGCACGTAGACGAGCATCGACGCTCTTTTCGGGCCCAGTCCGACGCACAACTGGAATTCTCGACTCACATCCATTCCGGAACGCTTGATCAGGATGCTCGCCTCGTGAAGCGGGACTCCGCTCTCGCGCAAGTCGCGGCAGATATCGGCACGGAGGTCGTCGAGCAGTTCGCGGCGGTCCCGCTGCACGACGCCGGCCATCGCTAAGAGCGTCGCCGAGACACCGGAAAGGACCACGACCGCCGTGCGTCGCCGAGCCGCCGCTGGCCGCCGAAGAAAGACGTGACTCCGCCCCGAAACGCGCGCAACGGGAACCATCCATCGGTCTTTTCGGAGACCAATTGGGGGCCGGCCCATTCCGCCTCGAAGACGCCGAAGACGACCGCCCGCCCGCGCTCGGACGACCAAGGCGCCGCGCACAGTCCCTCGCCTCCGGCTGGGCCGACGATTCAGCCGTCGTTCACGCCGCGAAGGATGGCCCGCAGCAGCGCTCTAGCCTCATCGGCTCGACTGGACATCATTTGGCCGGGAAGGTCGCCGGGAAACGATTCGTCCGACTGCCGTTCAAGTATGGCGGAGATTCGAGCGCGACCATGTTCGTCGAGAATGCCGCCGATATC
>SXGR01380726.1_pt1 | contig 11153 bp, 11 predicted proteins | sample 3174711 | NCBI WGS metagenome assembly SXGR01 (sample SAMN11356860, study PRJNA531348) | freshwater metagenome | isolation source: freshwater sample F1-60 | place: China: Fuxian Lake, Yuxi | collected 2017-12-25
CGCGCCCCGAGGGCTGCCGCAAGGCGCAGCGGCTGATGCAGCTCGCCGACCGATTCAAGCTACCGGTACTGACCTTTGTCGACACGCCCGGCGCCTATCCAGGACTGGATGCCGAGGCACGCGGTCAGGCCGAAGCCATCGCGACATCGATCGATACCTGTCTCGGCATCGGCGTGCCGCTGGTCAGCGTCGTGATCGGCAAAGGCGGATCGGGTGGCGCGCTGGCCATCGCGTCCGCCGACCGAGTCTACATGCTGGAAAATTCCGTCTACTCGGTCATCACGCCGGAGGGCTGCGCCTCGATCCTGTGGCGGTCCAATGCCAACGCCCAGGACGCTGCCGAGGCGATGAAAATGACGGCAAGCGATCTCAAGCGGCTTGAGATTATCGACGCGGTGATTCCCGAGCCGATGGGCGGCGCCCATCGTGCGCCGGACGAGACGATCGATTCCGTCGGTAAGGTTGTGTCGCAAGCCTTCACGGAGCTTTCTGCTTTCGATTCGGACACTCTGCGCCAGCGCCGCCAGGAAAAGTTCCTCGCGATGGGCAAGAAGGGTCTCTAGGGCGAGCCGAAGTCGGCCCAGCCGGCCGAACAACGGTTCTCCGCCGTCTCGGCCAAAAGCCTGCAACCCCCTGCGCACCGGTATCCTAATACCGGTACAAAGTGACGTGGGAAGTGGGAAGAATCGCGTATAGGCCTTACGCCACAGGCATCGGAGGCTTCCCACGGGGTTGGGAACTTTTTCCAACCATCAAGCTCGCGCGAGTGATTGTCATTATCCAGGAACGGGGGGTAGGACAGCGGGACAGTTGGCCTAAAACCCTTGTGCCATAGGCATCGGAGGGTGTCCCGCCTTGGTGGGACAGGTGGGGCACTTTGGGACAGCGGGACTCCGTCCGCCGCGTTTTAGAGTCCGGCGATCGGGAAGCCCCGGCCTTTGCCGTTCTGCGGCCGCCGCGTCGAGATTTGCCGTCGGGCGTCTTCGGTCTTGCCTGCGCGGGCGAGAGCACTGATCACCAGATACTCCAGCAGGTCGCGCTGGGCGCGGCTGCCGCCCAGCCGTTCGTGCGTGGCCAGCAGCGGACCGATCGCCTCGACAACGCTCGTCCAGTCGCCGCGGGCATAGGCCTCGCACCCGCTAGCCATCGGTGCGAGCATGTCGCCGGCTGCGCCTTTGGGCGCTTCGACGAACTTCGCAAGCGCCGCGGAGTCATCCGCCATGGCATAGACCAGCACGGTGTGGATATCGACGAAGCTCAGGCCCGGCCTACCAAACCATTTGGTGGCGTACGCCGCGAGCTCGCGCCAGCGCTCGATCTGGCGCGGTCCGCCAGCCATCTCGGCGCGCGCCAGGAAGGCAGCACAATCCGTGGCCACGTTCACCTGCGGTCCCCACGCGGCAGCGGGCCGCAAAGCATCGTCGTAGATGCGCCAGGCCTGCTCGTTCCGCCCGGTCTCCATTGACCAGAGCGCGAGGTGCCAACTGTTGTGGCAGTGCATCAGCCCGTCGCGCGGATAGTCCTTCATCCAGTCGTTGAGATAGGCGAGCCCCGCTTCGCGCTCGCCGACTTCGTAGAACAGGTGGCCGCGTATGTGCGCGGCATGAGCGCTCTTCGGATAAGCGATCAAGGCTGCATCGATATTGCGTAGGCCGTCGTCGAACATCTGCAGCTCGATCTGGGCGAAGGCGAGCTGTGTGCGATACCACCAGTCATCGCCATAGTGCTTTTCGAATGGCGTCAGGACCGCCAATTGGTCGCGCTCGCGACCAACCTGGCCGGAAAAGCCGATCAGGCCGAACACGCTGGTTGCGGGCGCGAGTGCCATTGCATCGCGCGGCCAGCTCTTCATGTGCTCGCGGATCGCCTCGAGCGCCGCCGGTCCCTGTCCCGTCAGAATCTTCTCGAAAATCGCGATCTGGCTTTGCTCGCGTGGCGTTGCGTTGGCGGCCAACTCGCGGGCGCGGGCCAGCGGCGCCTTGGCCTCATGCCCGCGTCCCAGCAGTTGCTTGGCTCGCGCGAGCGAAATGTGGGCAAGGGCGAAACCGTCGTCGGCCGTTGTCGCGTCGGCGAACGCCTGGTCCATGCCGGGCGTGGCGGCCATCAGACTATCGACACCCGCCAGGTACGCATCGCGGGCGGCGGTCGATGCCGTGCTGAGGTCGTTGCCATAACGGTCTTTCAACATAGTCAAACCTTCTCTTTGCCCGCCGACGGGGTCCACAGCGGCGCCGCCATGGACTCGGCGAAGTTGGTGAACATTAGATTGAACGAAATACTCATACGTTCGCTGTCGCCATCGTTCGCCGGGACAGAGTGCTTTAGCCACGACGGAAAGATCAGCATCCTGCCTTCCCTGCATTCGGCGTCGGCAGCATTTGCCGTCAGGCGGCTGTACTGCCGGGGCTTGGGCATGATCATCGACGGGCGTGGGTCCTGGAAAAAGATGCGCGATCCTGTGCGCGGCACGGCCACGTAGTAGACGCCGCTCAGGTAGTTGTTGGGGTGATGGTGCGTCGGGTGATAGGCGCCGGGCTGATTGATGTTGCCCCAGCAGCCTGTGACCATCATCGGATACTGATCGACCTGCAGAAAGCGCGCCACACCGCGCGCTGCCATCTCGACCAGCTTGGTGACGTCGACGAAGGCCGAGCGTGTATGGAGATCCTGCGGCGTCTGCCAGTTGCTGCCGACCGGCACGATGGGCCGGGGCGAAATGATCTTCTCGATCTCGGCCTTGAGCCGGGTGTTCAGACCGGCGGCCTCGGCCGGCTTGAGGTCGACCACCCAGAGCGGGGTAGGGAAGATTTCCTGGACTTCCTGCTTCTCGATCATCCGCCCACTATATCAGCGCGACATCGCCCTCTGCAGCCGATTGATTTGTGCCGGGATCGCTGCGGGATCAGTGACGGGGAGCGAGCAGAAGGTGCGTGTACAGGCGAACGCCGCCGGTCCGTCAGGGAAGTCGGGATAGTCGACATCGTGGTTGGTGAGCCGGCCTTCACGCTTGTCCCACCACTCGGCGCGCTTGAAGGCGAGCGGATAGCGCAGCGCTCCGCCATAGAGCGCGACGCTTCTGGGATCGTCCTTGGCACCCACGACCGTGACATGCACTGGTTCGTTTTGCAGTTCCTCTTCGGCCAGGAGCACATCAGGCAAGAAGCCAAAAGCGCCCACTACGGGTGGTGAAGCAAGGTAACCCATGCCGGCCTCGGCGACTTCGCGATAGCGGGCCTCGCCCGTGTAGAACGAAAGCAGCGAGAAGAACCGCGTTGCCGCGACATTGTCCTCACGCTGCTTGATGGGTTTGGGCAGATGGGCGGCGTCAGGCGAGGCCGACGCCCGGAAGCCGCCAGTGCTGGCGTCGATGAATGTGCGCTCGATGAAGTCTGCAGTCGCCGCCGCAGCCGTCAGCCAGCGCCGCTCGGCAGTTGAGCGGTGGAGCGCCAGCATCGCTGCGCCCATTTCGAGACTGTCGGCGAGATAGGGGCCGCCGCTGTCTTTCTCGGCATGACGGAAGCCTCCGCCCGGCAGGGAGCGCGCGTGCAACGCCCACTCCGCGCCGGAGACGGCCAGCATCAGTGCGACCTTGTCTCCGGTGGCATCGTGGTAGGTGGTCAGCCCCTGGATCGCCTGGCCGGTTTCGCGCGCATATAGCCGCTTGTCGACGCCCGGCTGGCCTTCGGCCATGCCCATCGAGGCATAGAAGCCGCCTTCCGGCGCGGCGAGCCTGGTCTTCAGGAATCCATATATCCGGTCCGCCCCTTGGCGGTACGTCGCGTCGCCGAACAGCACCGATGCCCGCGCGTAGGCCGCGAGCCCGGCCTGCTGGGCGAACATCGGGAACTCCCGCGACGGCTGCGACCAGTCGGGCTTCAATGTTACCTGACTGATACCGCCGGTGTCGGCGTCGATCATGGTCAGCATGGCCGTGAGCGTGCGGCGCAGGCGTGCCTCGGCCTCCTTGTCGCCCGCCTGCGCACGATCGAGGAACCAGCCGAGCGTCGGCCCATCGACCAGCTTGCTCGGGCTCCAGCCGCCGTTGGCACGATCGTAGGCCTTGTCGATGAAGGCCAGGATTTCGGCGCGCTGCGCGTCGCTGAGTGCCGTTGCCAGCGTGCGCTCGCGCTCAGGCCCGCCCAGCGTGCCGTAGTCGACAGGCGAAGGGTCTTTGATCGTCTCCTGCAGGATCGGAATGAAGAACTGGGGCGAATAGAAGCCGCGCAGCTTCACGATCTCTGTGCCGTCCGGGCCGAAAATGATCGTCGCCGGCCAGCCCCAGCGCTCGTAGCGCTGCGAGATGTCGGGCCGACTGTCCTGATCGACATGGACGGGGATGAACTTATCCCTGAGGACAGCTCGGACCTCGGCGTTACCCCAGGTCTCGCGGTTCATGACCAGGCACCATGGGCACCACCAGCTCTGCAGCGAGACGATCACGAACTTCTTCTCGGCCTGCGCGCGCTGGAATGTGGCCTCGGACCATTCGTTCCAGAAGCCGTCCTTGTTATCGAGTGGCGCTGCCTGGGCTGCCCCGAGGGTGAGGGCGAGGGCTGTGAGAAAGGCAAAGAAGGGTTTCATGCTGAGCATTTGCAGCCTGAGGCGTTCGGTGGTCCAATCACACTCCTACACAGGATCGGGAGCAGCCCCATGGCCATCACCGTTCAGCCCGTCACGCCCGAGTTTGCCGCCGAAGTGGGCGATGTTGCGCTTGGCAAGCCGCTTGCTGCGAACGATCTCGCGGCCATTCGCGCTGCCTTCGCGAAGTACGCAGTCCTGGTGTTTCCGGACCAGCAGTTCGACGACGAAAGCCAGCTGGCTTTTGCCGGTCTGTTCGGCCCACTCGAAACCACGGTTTTCAAAGCCCGCCAAGGGCACAAGCTCCGTCTGCACGAGAATCTGGCCGATGTCGGGAATCTTGACACCGAGAACCGTGTGCTCAAGACCGACGATCGCCAGCGACTCTACAATCTCGGCAACCGGCTGTGGCACACCGACTCCTCGTTCAAGCGTCTGCCGGCCTATTGTTCCATGCTGCATGCCCGTTCGATCCCGCCGATCGGCGGGCAGACCGAGTTCGCCGACATGAGGGCTGCCTACGATGCACTGCCAGAGTCCACCAAACGCCGCATCGTCGGGCTGGTGGCCGAGCATTCGATCATGACGTCGCGTGCCAGGTTGGGCTTTGCCGACTTCGACGACAACGAACGCAAGGAGTTCGCTCCGGTACCGCAGGTGCTGGTACGCCGGCTGCAGGACTCCGGCCGCATGAGCCTCTACATCGCCAGCCATGCTGGCGCGATTCGCGGCATGGCCGATGCCGAGGCGCAGGCGCTGCTTGATGAGCTGACGCAGCACGCGACACAACGACAGTTCGTCTACAGCCATCGCTGGCGGCAAGGCGATCTCGTGAGTTGGGATAACCGCTGCACCATGCACCGCGGCATGGAGTTCGACGATCAGCGCTACAAGCGTGACATGCGCCGCGCCACTGTGTCGGACGTGGCGCCGACCTGCGAGCAGAGGGGGCTGGCGGTCGCGGCGGAATGACGCCGGCCGCCTTTCGCAAACTGGCGCTCGCCTTAGACGGCGCCGTGGAAAACGCGCATGGCGGCCATCCCGACTTCCGGGCGGGCGGCAAGGTGTTCGCTTCGCTGGGGCACGCCGGAGCAGCGTCGGCGATGGTGAAGCTAACACCTGAGCAGCAGAAGATGGTGGTCGACGCCGAGCCCGCGATCTTCGTGCCGGTCAACGGCGTCTGGGGACAGCGCGGCTACACGAAGATCGATCTGCTGATAGCCGATGCGAAGACGATGAGAAGCGCCCTTGCCATGGCGTGGAAGAACGTCACCGCGAGCGCACCATCACGGCGCGCTGCCAGATCGGATGGCCGAACCGCACCTCGGTCATCACGACGAGCCGCATCGCGGGGGTGAGGTCGCCACGCGCGACCTCGACAAAGCCACGCCGTCGGTAAAACGGTGCATTCCAGGGCACATTGCGATAGGTCGTGAGATACAGCGAGCGATACCCGAGGGCGCCTGCAGCTTCCTGTGCGCGGTCGATCAGAGCGGCGCCAAGGCTGCGGCCCTGCCAGAGATCCAGGACTGTCAGCTGCTCGAGCCAGGCGACACCCGACGTCACTTTCAAGAGAGCAAAGCCGACCGGCCGGTTGGCGGGCGATGTTGCCACCCACAGAAGGCCGCGGCGCCAGGCGTCGCGCAGCATGTTGACGCTATGGGGCGGCATGTCGAAAACGAGTTGCAAGCCGACGCGCCGGAAGCGCTCGTCGGCCGCGCTTTCGATCTGCGGCAGCAGGGCGATTTCATCGGGACGGGCGAGACGAATCATGTCTAGGCTTTGAGAAGGATTGAAGGAGACGTCATGGCCATCGATATCGAACCGCTGAAGAAACAGTTGGGCACCAAAATCGAGGACGAGGATGTCGTCACCCAGGCCCCGATCCGGGCGATGATCGCGACCTTCGACCGGCAAGACAAGGTGCCCGAGCCAGGCGAGCCGATCGCGCCGGGTTGGCATCTTCTCTACCTGCACTCCCATGCGCGGCCGGCGCAACTCGGCCGCGATGGTGCGGCGTTTGAGGGTGGCGTCCTGCCCAAGATCCCAATGCCGCGTCGCATGTACGCCGGCTCCACCTTCACCTTCGAGGATGATATCCGCGTGGGTGACAAGCTTCGGCGCGAGATCGAGTTCACCGACATTCAACTCCGGTCGGGCAGCACTGGCACCCTGATTGTCACGACGCAGACACGGCGCATTTTCACGGCGCGCGGGCTGGCGATGACCGAAGCCAACAGCACGGTGTTCCGCGAGGATCCCAAGCCCGGTGAAAAGAGCGGCGTGCCGGTCCGCGATGCCGCGCCTGCCGACGTGCCGTGGCGGCGCACTATTACGCCCAACCCAGTGATGCTGTTTCGCTATTCGGCGATCACGTTCAATCCGCACCGCATCCACTATGACCGCACCTACTGCATCGAGACCGAGGGCTACCCCGGCCTCGTGGTGCACGGGCCCTTTGCCCAGCAATGCATCGTCGATCTGCTGCGGGATTCGACGCCGGGGCGGAAGCTGAAGACCGTTACTGTCCGCGCGCGCGCGCCGCTGTTCGATACCGCGTCGTTCGACGTCATTGGCCGGCCGGCCGCTGATGGCAAGGGCGCTGAGCTGTGGACCGTTACCCCCAAGGGTACGATCGCTGCCCAGGCGACGGCAACGTTCGCCTAACCTCGGTGACGCAACGTGCGGACTTTGCCGTCGTAGGTGAAGTGGATCAGCACGTCGTGCACGGCGCGTGCGTCTGCGCCAGTCGTGCCCGGAACGAACGCCGATGGCATAGGCTGGCCGGCGTCGACCCAGATGCAGTGACGGCGGAGCGAGAGGACTTCGCTGGAGAGCTTGTAGTAGCCCGCCCGTAACTGTGGTGTTGCGGCGAAGCGCACTGGATCTGCGCCGTCGTTGAAACTGCACGACACATCCAGAGGCTGAAGCGCGTCGCTGCTTTCGATCCATCGCCATCCCACCCGTCGCTGGGTGCGGAATTCGAAGCCAGCCTCGTGGAAGAAGACGAGATGAGTGCAGATCGTTCGGATCAATAAACGGTCGGTACCGTTATGTGCGATGAACGCGCCTCGTGCCATCAGTCGTTCGCTGCACCGAAGCGCAATGGCCGAAAAAAATCGCGGATATCGTCGATCAGCAGCCGGGGCTCCTCCAGTGCAGCGAAGTGGCCACCGCTTGGCATGACCGTGTAACGGCGCAGATTGTAGCAACGCTCGATCCATTCGCGAGGCGGCGTCGGCGCGATGTCGGCGGGGAAGGCGGCAAAGGCCGTCGGCACCTCGACGTGCTTGCCTTCGGGTAGACCGCGCGGGTGTTGCTGGGTGACGCCGCGATAGAGCCAGGTAGCAGTGCCCGCGGAGCCGGTCAGCCAGTAGACCATGATGTTGTCGAGCAGCAGATCCATCGGGAAACGATTGAGCGGCTCGCCCTTGCAGTCGCTCCAGGCCTGGAATTTCTCCACGATCCAGGCAGCAAGTCCGACCGGTGAATCGGTAAGCGCGACGCCCAGCGTCTGCGGCCGCGTGGCCTGGATACGTTGATAGGCGACCTTGTCGTCGAGTGCTGGACCCATATTTTTGAGCCATGCCTGCTCGGCGGCGCTGAGCGTGGCCGTCTTGAGATCGATACCCGGTCGCAGTCCCATCATGTTCAGATGAAGGCCGGCAACGCCCGACGTCGATCCATCCTCTCTCTCTTTGGCTGGATGATCGAAAGCAAGCCAGGATGACACCACCGCGCCCCAGTCGCCGCCTTGGACGCCGTAGGGTCTGGTGTAGTTCAGTTTCTCGTGCACCAGCCTCTGCCACAGGCGCGCGATGGCGCGCGGACCGATCGGCCCCTGCGTGCCGTCTTCGCGGATCGGCGGACCGGAGAAGCCGTAGCCTGGCAACGAGGGAACGATGACATCGAAGGCATCGAGAGGATCGCCGCCGTGATTCTCGGGGTGGGCCAGCTCGTCAATGACATGCAGGAACTCGACGACGGAACCCGGCCAGCCGTGCGTGACGACCAGCGGCATCGGCCGCGGTGCGCCCGCGACCTCGGTTCCCGGTTCGCGAATGAAGTGGAGGCGTTGCTTCCCTACATCGACGAGATAGTTGGGCCACGCGTTGATCGCTTCCTGGCAGCGCTGCCAATCGTAGCCATGGCGCCAGTAGTCGACCAGTTCGACCAGAAACTCCGGATCGGTGCCCGATGCCCAGCTCCCCTTGTCGGCGACGGCGGGAGGGGTGCGCCAGCGGCGCAGACGCTCATCGAGATCGATCAGGGTCCGTTCGGGAATATCGACCTTGAACGGTTCGGGCGTCTCGTAGGCTGCCACTCAGCCCTCCAGCAGATCGCCGCGCAGGCGTTGAACGGCAGCGGCGTTGAGGCCTAACGCCTTGTCAGCGAAGATCTCGGGGGAACCGAAGTCGGCACGCACAACCTCGAAGGCCGCTTCAATGTAGGGTGTGCGCGCCTCGATGATGGCCGCGCGCGTGTCGATATCGAGCTCCGGGTAGCGGCCGATGTGGCCGATCCAGAGGTCATTGGTGCGCAGATAATCCTCGAGCACGGTCTCCCACGGCACGCCAAGCAGCGTGAGCAACAGCGCAGAAGCAAATCCCGAGCGGTCCTTGCCGGCGGTGCAGTGGAACACCAGTGGCCGCTGCTGCCCGTCGCTCAGCGTGCCAAACAGCGTGCGAAACCCGGGGGTACAGCGGCGCGGGTAGTCACGATAGTGATCGGTAAGGAAGCCCATCATGAGATGCGGGCTGGCGCTGCCGTCGGCGACGGCTCCGCGGATTTTCTCGCCGACGCCAGGCTCGATGTGGGCGCCGACGATGCGCGCCCCCACGCCTTGAATTCGATGCGGGGTTTCGGCCGCTTCGGTTACTCCGCGCAGGTCGACGACGGTGCGGACGCCGAGTTTACCCAGCGTCGTCCGGTCGGCGTCGGTCAGGGTTCCGAGGTGGGCCGAGCGAAACACTGCGCCCTGGCGGACGCGCCATCCGTCCGCGGTGCGATAGCCGCCGAGCTCGCGAAAATTGGACCCGCCCTCGAGCGGCACGACATGGGGAAGATCGGAGGTGAACATGTCGCCAGCATGTATCATGTTCGTTACGAGCCTGCGATGCTCCTTGGTAGGCACGAGCTGCTGACCGTTCTGAGCGGCAAAACGTTGGGCGGCTGGTCTGGCGGGAAGGAGCGGGGCTCACATTGATCTTGGGCGTGTGGTTCGAGCTTCAGGTGTGAATACTGTCATGAACCAAGTGGACCACGCACGCGATCGCCGGATCGGCCAGCGGTGATGACCGCGAATGACTTCGGCGCGTTCTGCCGCCCGGCCGACAGGTCAGAAAGCCAGAGGTTGCCGGGTGAACAGCAAATCCTGTTGCCGCGTCGGCATCTCGGTCACGCGCCGCAGCGGCGTCGGCCGCCGCCAACGTAGATACCATTCGAGTTCGTACTCGTTGGCGATGGAATAGGCCGCGAACCCCGCCGATAGCAGGGCCGCAAACACCTCTTGCCAGCCCGAGTCGTCCTGCGGACTTGCCTCGACGATGATGTCCATGCGGGCGGGGTAATGCGCCAGCCGCGCAAGGATCTGGCGCAGGACCGGCGGCTCGGCACCTTCGATGTCGAGCTTGATCAGCCGCAGCCGGGCGACCTCCTGGGGTCTCAGTATGCGATCGAGGGGCAGCGCATCGACGGACTCGATCAACGCCCCGCCGCGCGCAGCGAGTGTGGTCGCGGCGCCGATATTGCCTTCGGAAACCTCGAACAGCTCAAGTTTGCCGACTTTGTCCGACACCGCGGCATTCACGGCCCGGACGTTGGCTGCGTCATTGAGCGCAAGGTTGCGGCTGAGAAGAGCGAATGTTCTTGCGGACGCCTCGATCGTCACAACCGCGCCCGACGGCCCCACCGCCCGCGACGCCAGCAAGGAATCGTAACCCACGTTGGCGCCAACATCGACGAAGACGTCGCCGGGTGCCAGAGACTGCTCAATCACATGTGAGACATCCGGCTCCCAGACGCCGAAGAACAGGATCATCTGCTGGATGAGATCGCGTGGATCGCACACCAGCCTGGCGCCGAAATAGGTCGGTGCGCGGTAGGAGAGAGCCGCCGTTCGAAGAAGCTTGTGATGGACACGAAAAGCCAGCCGCGCCATCCGCAGGGGCAGGCGCCGCATGATCCAGACTGCCGCCGAATGCACCCACCACATCGCCCGCCGCATCGCTTTCCCCGCCGTGCGGCCGCTAGACCCGCCCGTGGCAGTGCTTGAACTTCTTTCCTGACCCGCAGGGGCAAGACGCGTTGCGTGCAACCTTGCCCCAGGTCGATGGATCGTTCGGATCGATCTTGGCATTGACCCGGGGGCGCGGCGTGGCGGCCGCGCCGCCGCCCGACGGATCGGCGGGATCGTATGCAGGGTCGTTTGCCATCGCAGCCGCAAGAGCGGGATCGGCGTGAACCTCGCGCATTTCCGCCGACGCAGGTCCCGCGGGCATGGCGGGCTGCTCCATCCGCAGCTGTACGGTCGCCAGCACGTTGACGACCTGCTCGCGCAGGCCGGTCAGCAGGTC
>SXGR01449516.1_pt1 | contig 11151 bp, 11 predicted proteins | sample 3174711 | NCBI WGS metagenome assembly SXGR01 (sample SAMN11356860, study PRJNA531348) | freshwater metagenome | isolation source: freshwater sample F1-60 | place: China: Fuxian Lake, Yuxi | collected 2017-12-25
AGGGCCTGAACTGCTCGTGCTGGTAGGAATCATCTTCAACATGAATCTGCACGCCGGAGCACAGCTTGCCAACATGTTTGTGGAAGGTCGGCTCGAACCAGCAGGCGCGCAGGCGACAACCCTGCAGCCAGTGCGGCGCGAGCTCGAACATGCGCTTGATGATCTGGTGGGCATCGATGTCCGGCGCACCGAACAGCTCCAGCGGTCGCGTCGTGCCACGACCTTCACTCAACGTGGCGCCTTCAAGCATCACCGTGCCCGCATAGGCGCGCGCCATCCACAGGTTCGGCGCGTTCGGTGAAGGATTGATCCAGGTGCGTTCGCCCAGCGGCCAGCCGAACCCCGGCGACACATCGGGTTGCCAGCCCTGCATCTCGATCACGCGATAGTCCACATCGAGTTTGAAATGTCTGACGAACCAGTGTGCCATTTCGCCCAGCGTCAAGCCGTGACGCATGGGCATGGGGCCTGCGCCGACAAAACTTTCCCAGCCGGCGCGCAAGGTGAATCCTTCAACCGGACGACCCGCAGGATTGGGACGATCCAGAATCCACACACTTTTCTTATGCTGCGCAGCCGCTTCAAGCACATACAACAACGTGGTGATGAAGGTATAAATGCGACAGCCGAGATCCTGAAGATCCACCAGCAGCACATCGAAGCTGTCCATCATCTGTGCAGTGGGCCGACGCACTTCGCCATACAGGCTGAACACCGGAATGCCATGCACTGGATCGTTGAAGTCCGGCGACTCCATCATGTTGTCCTGCTTGTCGCCGCGCAGACCATGCTGCGGACCGAAGGCCGCCGACAGCTTGATCTCCGGCAACACCGCCAGCGCGTCGAGCGCGTGGGCGAGATCGCGCGTTACCGAGGCCGGATGCGCAAGGAGCGCCACACGCTTGCCCTGCAGGGGTTTGCGCAGGCTCGCATTTTCCAGCAACACATCCAGGCCGGTCTTCAACATCGTAAGGTCACTCGATCGGCATCAGATATCCAGCACAAAACTGTCGCGCCTGTGAAAGTCAGGTCGCTCGCCTGCATGCAGCAGAGCCCAGTAGGACATGTTTCCCTGGGCATCTTCAATCACCATGCTCAAACCAATCTGCCAGCGTTCATTCTGCGCCAATGCCGGAACCGCAAGATCAACGTGCAACAACAGTTCATCTGCACGCTGCCGGCAAACAATCGCGGGTGCGTCAAATTCAGCCATACGCACGCCTTGTTGCCGGTACGCAGAAAACTCATAAGCCGACCACTCGGTGCTCGGCGCAAAATTGAACTCGAAATAAGCCTCATGATGAGGCACCGCAACAAACAGCTCTGCACAGGTGTGTTGCCACAATCCATCGCGCCGCGCCGCAGTGAGTGCGGCAGGAATGCGCAGCGCAAACATGTCGCCCTGCACACGGTAACTCAACTTCAATGCAACTGCAGACAACCGCTGCACAGAGACTTCGACAGTCTGCACCGATGCACTTTTGCCAGCCGCATGGCAATGCAAACTGGCGCGCGAAGGTGCCGCAATCGTACTCACATTCAAGCCTGCCTGGTCACGCTCTGCTGCTTGATCACATTGGTGGCCAGGCTGATCATGCCGGCAATGTCGGACAGATTGGCCGGCACGATCAGCGTGCTCTGCGCCTCGCTGGCCAGCGTGCCGAATTGCTTGACGTATTCTTCGGCCACACGCAGTTGCATGGCTTCCATGCCGCCGCGACCGCTCAATGCTTCGCCGACGCGGCGCAGGCCTTCGGCGGTGGCGGTGGCCACGGCAAGAATGGCTTCGGCCTGACCCTGCGCTTCGTTGATCTGCTGCTGCTTGTTGGCTTCGGATTCCTTGATGACGCGCTGCTTCTCGCCTTCGGCCTGATTGATCTTGGCGTCGCGCTCGCCTTCGGAGGTCAGCACCACGGCGCGTTTTTCGCGCTCGGCGCGCATCTGCTTTTCCATGGCGTGCAGCACATCGGCGGGCGGGTTGATGTTCTTGATCTCGTAGCGCAGCACTTTCACACCCCAGGCTGCCGAGGCTTTGTCGAGCTCGCTCACCACATGCGAATTGATGGTCGCGCGTTCTTCGAAAGTGCGATCCAGATCGATCCGGCCGATCTCGCTGCGCAGCGTGGTCTGCGCCAGCTGCGTGATGGCGAACTGGTAGTTGGTGATGCCGTAGGACGCCATGCGTGCATCCAGCACCTGCATGTACAACACGCCGTCCACACCCACCTGTACGTTGTCCTTGGTGATACAGACCTGTTCCGGGATATCCATCGCCTGTTCCTTCAGCGTGTGCTTGTAGGCCACGCGATCGACAAACGGCACCAGGATATGGAACCCGGCCTGCAGCGTGCGGCTGTAACGGCCCAGTGTTTCGACCACCGAGGCGCTTTGCTGCGGCACCACCACCGCCGTCTTGACCAGAATGATGACGGCCAGCACGGCAATCACAATGGCGACAAACATCATGTCCATCTTGGTTCTCCGGATGTGTACTTGTGAATTTTGCGAACGGCCAGAATCATGGCTTGCCCGTCAAGTCTTGCCAGGGGATCGCACCTGCAGCGTCAGCCCCTCGACATGGGCAATCTCGACCTCGCCGCTGATGGCCATGTGGTCAATATTGCGCGCAGTCCAGCTGGAGCCGCGGTACTCGACGCGACAGGTCTGCCCCGGCGCCAGACTCTCGGGCAACAGCACCCGGTCGCCCACGGTCAGCGCCTCGGGCACGGTATCCTGCGCCTTGCGCAGCTTTTCATACAGGCGCTTGCGGAAGGTCAGCATGGCCAGCAGCGACAACACGGCAAACAGCACCCACTGCCCGGCTTCGGGCAGCGGCACGCCGGACAACTCCAGCAATCCGACCACAATCGCCGCAGCCCCCATGAACACCAGGTAGAACTGCGCGTCGATCAGGAACATCTCGACGCTGAGCAACAGCACCCCCAGCACCAACCAACCCCAGTCCGGCATATCGTCCTCCGCGGTTATCTCGCAGCCCATCTCGCCAGCGCACACCGGCAAGCATAGCCGATTGCGCATCACCGGTATGCATGGCGCCACTGCAAACAATACTGATTCCGGTTCTGTGTCCACGGTGCTGCAACGAAGTTCGCGCCGCACACGCAGGTTCGCTGCAGGAAACTTGCGGAGTATGATGCAGGGCATCGCACACCCGACCCGAACCGTTGCCATCCGGAGCGCTCATGCAAGGCCAGACCCACATCATCAACATCCTCAACGACCTGCTGGTCGGTGAACTCACCGCTGTCGATCAATACCTGATCCACGGCGAAATGTACGCCGACTTCGGTCTGCAGCGGCTGGCTGCGGTCAGCCTGCATGAATCGGATCACGAGCGCCAGCATGCCCGCGCGCTCATCCAGCGCATCCTGTTTCTGGAAGGTACGCCGGATCTCAGCAAGCGCGCACCGCTGAACATCGGCAAGACCGTTCCCGAGATGCTGCAATCAGACCTGCAACTGGAATATCACGTCGTTGGCGAGCTTAAAAAAGCCATGGCGGCTTGCGAGCTGGCACAGGACTACGTCACGCGCGACATGTTGCTCAAGCAGCTGGACGACACGGAAATGGACCACGCCTACTATCTGGAAAAACAGCTGCGACTGATCAAGATGATCGGACTGGAAAACTACCAGCAGAGCCAGATGCAGGGCGATGCGACGCCCTGAACCGTTCCAGACCAGAGCTGACCCACAACGCCAGGCGTGTATTCACGCCTGCTGCAGCTGCTCGGTCTCGTCGGGACGGTGACTGTGGCGTGTCGCCAGATACAACACGACGATCAGACCCAGCAATCCGGCGGCAATCAGCGGCGCCACACCTTCACCGGTGACGGCGCGCACCACCAGCAACACTGCGCAGATCACGCCGCCCAGCAGCGGCACGATCATCGGCAGCTTCACGGGTGCAGCGGGCTCACCGGCACGCGTGGCCAGCACGATCTGTGCAAGATTCATCAGGGTAAATACCCCCAGCAACAACAGCACCGACGCCGAGGCCAGCTGGCTGACATCGCCGAGCAACAACAGCACTGACGCCACCACAAAAATCGCCAGTGCCGCGACGTGCGGCGTGTGGCGCACGGGATGAATGCGCGCCAGCGCCCTTGGCAGCAGGCCCTGCCGTGACATGCCGAATATCAGCCGCGAGCCCATCACGAAATTGATCAGCGCGGTATTGGCCACGGCAAAGATGGTGATCACCGTATACACCACGGCCGGAATCCATGGCGCTGCGCGTTCCATCACCGCGCCCAGAGGCGCAGGCGCGCTGGCCAGCACTTCCCAGTGCACCACCGACACCGCGGTGATGGCGATGAGCATGTACAGCACCGTTGCGCCCAGCATGGCGCCGATCAGGCCGAGCGGCACATTGCGCGCCGGGTTCCTGACTTCTTCGGAAACATTCAGCGTGTCTTCAAAGCCCAGAAAGGCATAGAAGGTCAGCACCGCGCTTTGCGTCAGCAGCAGGCCGGTTGCAGCCCAATCCTGTTGTGTCGGCGCTTCCAGCAGATCGGCCTGTCCCCAGAAGCGCGCGCCCATCACGATGACCAGGATCAATCCGCCGGCTTCAATCAGTGTGCACAGCGCGTTGAACCACAACGACTCGCGCAGACCGCGCCACACCACGGCGCACAGCGCCGCCAGATACCACACGGCAATCAATGCCACCGGCACGGCCTGCCAGCCGAACAGCGCCTGCAGATTGCTCGCCACGATGCGTGAGCCGGTGGCCATGGAGGTCAGTCCCGACGCCACCACACACAGCCCCACCACATAACTCAGCATGGGTTTGCCGAAGGCGCGTTGCAGCACATAGGCGGCGCCACCGGCGCGCGGATATCGCGAGCCCAGCGCCGCGTAGGACAACCCGGTGAGCAATGCCGCCGCCATGGCGATCAGGAACGAGGCCCACACCATGCCGCCCAGCATGCCGGCAGCCTTGCCCACCAGACCATACACGCCTGCGCCCAGCATGGAGCCCAGACCGTACAGCGCCAGCATGCCTGCCCCCATGGTGGGCAGCAGACGAACCGGCTGGCTGGTGTTCTCAGTCATGGCTTGCCCCGCTGCGAGGTAAATGGATTTGCATTGAATTCGTAGCTGCTGTGTTCATGGAGACGCATACCCGGACCGTTTGCCGGATCGGGTACCATCCCGGTCACTATACAGAGCATCGGACCCGCGAAGATCAACCATGTCAGCAGCCCCGCTCAAACTGATTTCTTCGATGGCCACCCGTGAGGTGCTGGCCGAGCTTGCAGCGCAGTATTCACGCACCCATTCACACCTCGTCAACACCGAAGCTGCCGGTGGCGTGGACGTCGCCAAGCGCGTGCAGGCCGGTGAAGCCGTGGACATCGTGGTGCTGGCCGACAACGCCATCGACAAGCTCATCGCCGACGGCAAGCTGCTCGGCGGTCGCGTCGATCTGGTGAAATCAGGCATCGCCATTGCCGTGCGTGAGGGCGCACCGAGGCCCGACATCGGCAGCGAAGAGGCGGTGAAGCGCGCCGTGCTGGCGGCCGGCAGCCTGAGTTACTCCACCGGCCCGAGCGGCGTGTATCTGGAAAAACTGTTCGAACGCTGGGGCATCCTGCAGGACATCAGGAGCAGGATCATCGTGCCGCCGCCGGGCATTCCCGTCGGCACGCTGGTCGCCAGAGGCGACTGTGAGCTGGGGTTCCAGCAGTTGAGTGAACTGGTGACTCTGCCGGGGATAGCAGTGCTCGGACCACTGCCCGACTCGATCCAGGCCATTACCACATTCTCCGGCGGCATCGCCGCGAATTGCACGCAGCTTGCTGCGGCGCGCGCGTTGCTGAACTACATGGCGACGCCTGCCGCCGCCGCCATGAAGCAGCGCCATGGCATGCAGCCGGCGTGAGACGACGCAAGTACAAACCTGTTCATTGCCAGCGCAAAGGAACGTTCATGTCAGCCAGCACCCGCTACACACGCACCGCCATCGCCCTGCACTGGCTGATTGCCGGCTTCATTGTCTGCGCATTCGCGCTGGGCTGGATCATGACCGAACTGGCGTTCAGTCCGACCAAGCTGCGCATGGTCAACTGGCACAAATGGGTGGGCGTGACTGTGCTGGCGCTCGTCGCACTGCGCAGCCTGTGGCGACTGGCACATCCGGCGCCGCCGCTGTTGCCCATGCCGGCATGGCAGCGACTGTCCGCGCATGTGCTGCATGCAGGGCTGTATGTATTGATGTTCGCCCTGCCTCTGTCGGGCTGGGCCTACAGCAATGCAGCCGGTTATCCCATTGTCTATCTCGGACTGGTGCCGCTGCCCGATCTGGTCGACAAGCACAAGGCGCTGGCAGACAACCTGAAAGACCTGCATGAAATACTGGGCTGGATATTGCTGGCCGCTGTCATCGCGCATGTGCTGGCGGCATTGCAGCATCACTTCATTGATCGCGACGCTACGCTGCGGCGCATGTTGCCGACACGCACAAATCCTTAAGCCGCACCCGCCACATCATCAGGAGCACGAGATGCGTATCAGCTTCCACACCCCGATACTGGCGACTCTGCTGACCAGCATCGCACTCACAACACTGGCGGCTGATGCCCGTATCGATGCGGGCAAGAGTTCAGTCATCGCCACATTCAGGCAGGAAAATGTACCGGTTGAAGCGCCGTTCCGTCGCTTCAGCGGCGCCATTGTCTATGACGCAAAAAACCCGGCCGCCGCCACCGCAGCCCTGGAAATCGAAACCGGCAGTCTGGATCTTGGCGATGAGGAGTACAGCGCCGAAGTGCGCAAGAAAGGCTGGTTCGACAGCGCCACATATCCAAAAGCCACTTTTCGCTCCACGACCATCAAACCCGGTGCAGCAGGTCAGTTCGAAGCCACCGGCGCCCTGACCATCAAGGGCAGGACCGTCACGCTCACGGTGCCGGTGAAAGTCAGCAGTGCCGGCGCCACCCACGTGTTCGACGGCGCCCTGATCATTTCACGCAAGGCCTTCGGCATCGGCGAACCCATCTGGGATGAAGTGGTGGACGACAAGGTGAGCGTGCGTTTTCGTCTGGTCACGCCCGGGTAAGCGCCACTGCTTACCTGAGAGCGTCGGACAAGATGAGCAAGGCACACCCTGTCGGCCACGGCAAACTGAAATGCATCATCGTTGATGCTCATCTTGTCAGACGCTCTCAGAGCGGCACATCATCCTGATGCGCCGCTGTTCAGTACCACACACATTGCATGTGTGCATGCCGCCCGACAGTCGGACGGCATCACGGACCACACTGACTCAATCCGGGCGCGTTACACGGAGCGATACACGCCATCCAGGCGATGCGGCACTGCACTGAGCGCATCACGGCGCAGCGCTGCCGGCAGCAGTTCATCCGGGAAATCCTGGTAGCACACCGGACGCAGGAAACGCTCGATGGCCAGCGTGCCCACCGACGTGCTGCGTCCGTCCGAAGTCGCCGGGAACGGACCGCCATGCACTATCGCATGCGACACTTCCACGCCTGTCGGCCAGCCATTCACCAGGATGCGACCAGCCTTGCGCTCCATGACTGGCACCAGACGTGCGGCCAGCGCATGGTCCGCCGGCTCGACGTGCAATGTTGCGGTGAGCTGACCTTCGAGGTGTTCGAGTACCTGAACCAGCTCGGCTTCATTGGCGCAGCGCACCACAACCGACGATGCACCGAACACTTCGTGCGTAATGGCGGCATTGCTGAACACGTCCTGCGCACTCACGCCGAACAGGACTGCACGACCGCAGTGCGGCCCCTGTGCAGAAGGTTGAGCGCGCGCCAGCAACTGGATCTGCTGCTGCGCAATCAGCTGCTCCACGCCGCGCTCGTAAACGCCATGAATGCCGGGCGTCAGCATGGTGGCCGGCACCACCGCATTCACCGCTGCCGATGCCGCTGCGATAAAACGTTGCAGATCCGGACCGTCAATGCCGAGCACAAAGCCCGGGTTGGTGCAGAACTGTCCCACACCCATGGTCAGCGAATTCACAAAATCGCGACCCAGCGCTTCGGCGCGCTGCGCCAGCGCAGTCGGCAACAGCACGACCGGATTGATGCTGCTCATTTCCGCATACACGGGAATGGGCTCGGCGCGTTCGCCGGCAATCTTCACCAGCGCCATGCCGCCGCCGCGAGAGCCCGTGAAACCCACTGCCTTGATGGCAGGGTGCGCAACCAGCGTAGCGCCAAGTTCGTTGGAGGTGCCGTTGAGCAGGGAGAACACGCCTTCCGGCAACTTGCAGGCAGCGACTGCGGCGACGATGGCGCGGGCCACGAGTTCACCGGTACCCGGATGGGCCGGATGACCCTTGGCCACCACCGGACAACCGGCGGCGAGCGCCGATGCCGTGTCGCCACCGGCCACCGAAAACGCCAGCGGAAAATTGCTGGCGCCGAACACGGCCACCGGACCGACCGGCATTTTGCGTTGACGCAGGTCCGACCGTGGCAGGGGCTTGCGATCCGGCATGGCCTGATCCACGCGCACCCCCATCCAGCCGCCATTACGCAACTCGGAGGCAAACAGTCGCAGCTGTCCCGTGGTGCGCCCACGTTCGCCGGTCAGACGCGCCAGCGGCAAGCCGGTTTCCAGATGCGCACGTTCGAGCAGCCCATCACCCAGCGCTTCGATCTGTTCTGCGATGGTTTCGAGAAACTTTGCTCGCTCTTCGTTGCCCGTGTTCCGGAACGCATCGAAAGCTGCAGCCGCAAGCTCGCACGCCCGTGTTATATCGCCAGCCTCAGCCGCGCTGAATGCCGGCTGCAACTTCTCGCCGGTGGCGGGATTGACGCCATGAAATGCCTGCTGACGCGCAACGCGTTCGCGCCCGATAAACAGCTCGCCGGAAATCGTCATCGATACTCTCCATTAAAATACAGATTCGCACAGCGGACGCCCTGCGATGTGAAGGCCTAGTCTAACAGGTTGTTGAAAATGAGATTTTCAACAACCTGCCAATACGGCACAGGGTTCGTTGCTTCGGCATCAAGCGAGCAGCCGTCGCGCTGAAACGAAACAACGACGCCATTCCGGTGTCCATGCATTACATGGTGCCGATGCATTATTCATATTGAGCATCGGCAGATTGAAATTGATTGCCCCCCATTAAACCGCTTTCCAGCCGGCGCAGAGTGTTGCGCCGGCTTGATAATCAGGCGCCCATGATCCAAGTTGCTACTGCATTGCTTGCCGCCCTGCTTTCGACTTCGGCCGCTGCCGCGAATGATCTGGCCAGGCTCGCCAGACGCGCCGGGGTGCCGCTGGCCATCTCCGGCGCAGGCGCACAGGGCGTGATCGACAGCGTAAAGAACGGCGCCGGCGCGCGCGATGCCGGAGACTTTTTTCTCACTCGCACCCTGCAATCGGCAACGCTGGTGCGCAATGCAGGCGGCCAGATCGAAGCAACCTTGAAGGCCCTGCTCGCAGGCGAGCTTGACGCATATGCTGCCAACCGGATGCGCCTGCATAACACCGTACAACAGATCCCCGGCTCGCGACTGATGCCGGACAATTTTTACGGTGTCGAACAGGCGGTGATCGTGCCGAAAGGTACCGTCACGCGCTTGAAAATAATCGAAACAGTCATCGATGAAGTCGGCAGCCATGAATATCGCGACGACAAGAGCGTGTTGTATCGCTCCAGCCGGCCCTGGAACAATCAGTGGGCTGCCGTCGGCCTGGGTACGACAGCATTCCCGGACCGCCTGGTCGATAACGTTCGTCTCGGCGCTGTCTGCAGAATGGCGTCGTCTGACCTACGACACCAAGTCCGAAGCCGTAACTACTGATCGAGCGAATTGCACGGGTTTGCGCTTCAACATCAGCCACAGCAGAAAAACATGAGCCAGCACTACTCCCCAGACCGCCGCCGATTCCTGATCGGCGCTGCCGCCGCCTCCGCTTCACTGGCGCTGCCTGCAACACTGCATGCGCTGGCGCGCCGCAACACGTACACCGTGCGGGTAGCCAGCAATCAGGGCGCCGACAACGCCACGCTGCAGCAGTTGATGGTCGATCGCAAATATTTCCGGCAGTTTTCGCTGGAAGCCCAGCTGGTGGAAAGCAGCACCATCTCGGGACCCATGGAGGCGATGCTGACCGGCGCTGCGGATATCTGCATGATCTCGGCCTTCGTCGGTTTCCTGCCGGCTATCGAACAGGGCAAGGAATTGCGTCTGGTGGGTGCTGCGATGCTGCTGCCCGCGCTGGCCGTGTATGCCAAAGACAACGTCATTCAGAGCGTCGCGGATCTGGCCGGAAAACGTGTGGGCATCGGCCCACGCAATGGTCTGCTGCATACGCTGATGCTGGCGCTGCTGCGCAAGAAGGGCATCGATCACTCAAGCGTCACCTTCGTGCCCTCAGGCAGCAATGCACAGGTATTCGAAGCCGTGGCTGCCGGCAAGGTCGATGCAGGACTCAGCGGCACGGCAGGTTTGTCCAATCCGTCTGCCGCGCGCGTGCTGCAGGACGGCATGTTGTGGCAGGAGCTGCCTGAGTACACCTACCAGCCCGCCTATGCATCGGTGCGCGCGATTCGCGAAAACCCCGAAGCAGTAGCACGCTGTCTTGCGGCTTACACCTCGCTGTTCCGATACATTTCTTCACCAAATTCCAAAGCGGCATATCTCGATGCGAGGCGACGCGCCGCTGGCGAGGACAGCGTGGCCGAAGGCGAAGCCATCTGGAATTTCATTCAACGCTACCAACCCTACGCACTGGACGTGGGTGTGTCGCCACAGCGCGTGGCATACCTGCAGGAACTCAACGCGGCGTTCGGTCTGCAATCGAAAGTGCTGCCGTTTGAACAGGTGGCGGACATGGGACCGGCACAGCGTGCGATGAAACTGCTCAGGTAATTCTTCCCTATTCCCATGCGCGTCTGACGAAATGAACAAGGAATGAACTATCGGTCCTGATTGGTTAGGGTGACCTCTTTCCGGGAGCGTGCGAGGCAGGAGCCGAGCCCGGAGCCTCCAGGGATGGATCCACGGCGTTCCCGGAAAGAGGTCACCCTAACCAATCAGGGCAAGCGCCAAAGACACCAGTGGTTATGCTTGTTTCGTCAGACTCGCATGGGAATCAAACCCGCGCCTTCGCAGATACGACGCATAAAATAAAT